>OIYG01000327.1_pt1 | contig 48988 bp, 38 predicted proteins | sample 1587861 | NCBI WGS metagenome assembly OIYG01 (sample SAMN03283272) | human gut metagenome | biome: human-associated habitat; material: feces | host: Homo sapiens | place: Peru | collected 2012
CATCCTGATGGTCCTACGAAGATGATGAACTCCTTGTCAGCGATTTCAAGATTGAAATCCTTTACTGCGTGAAATCCGTTAGGATAAATTTTCTGAATTCCCTGAAGAGATAAACTTGCCATTATAAGTGCCTCCTTAAATGATTACTTTTTACTTGTTTGACTAAATTTGGTTTTGTTTTTGATTGGTAGTTGATTTTGGTTTGTTTAACTTATGTACTTAGTATAGCGTTGGGAAGGAAAATCAACAATGTCACGAGTGACTAAAAAATGGAGGGGAAAGTGTACATTTCAACCATAGGAGGTTATAATTACAGTTAATATGTACAAATCAGTAGGAAATGACAGTAGAAATGCAGCTTGTAAAATAATAACGGACCGAATGATAAGAGATAAAACAAGATTTTTTACAGAGAGGAAGAACAACAGAAATGAAACAGATGCTGGATTATTTTATGATAGACGGAGAAGTAGGCGGCAATCAGGACTGGTTCCGCAATGTGGTGATGCACATCGGCGGATGCGCTGCGGCAACAGCGTGTGACTGCTGTATCTATTTTGCAAAATATAAAGGAAAGAAGAACCTGTATCCTTTTGATGCAGAGAATCTGAGTAAAGAAGATTATATTCAGTTTTCCATGAAAATGAAACCATATCTTCGCCCAAGAATGAGTGGGGTGAACAAGTTGTGGATGTACACAGAAGGATTTGGAAAGTATCTGGAAGATATAGGAGAAAAGGTGGAATTCAAAGAATTTTCCGGTGAACATACAGCAAGAGAAGCAGCAGTATTCATTAAGAAGAAAATCAATGAAGGAACGCCGGTTCCATATCTGATGCTGCGTCATAAAGACAAGAAATTTGCTGATTTTGTATGGCACTGGTTTTTATGTATCGGATATGAAGAGACAGCAGATGATCTTCTGATCAAAGTGGCGACTTATGGGGAAGCAGCAACATTTTCACTGAAGGAACTGTGGAATACCGGGTATAAGGAAAAAGGCGGATTGATAGGGATTACTGTTCACAGAAATCTTTGAACAGTAACGTATTTTTACCGAGAACGTTTGAAATAATAGATGTATCTTGAAGTTCTTAGATAAATCCGCTACAATAGAGTCATTAAATCTATGGAAAAGAGGAATTAAACATGGCAAATCCAGTAGTTACATTTGAAATGGAAAATGGCGATATCATGAAAGCAGAACTGTATCCGGAAGTAGCACCGAACACAGTGAACAATTTTGTGTCACTTGTAAAGAAAGGTTTCTATGACGGAGTGATCTTCCACCGCGTGATCAGCGGATTCATGATTCAGGGCGGAGATCCGAACGGAACAGGAATGGGTGGCCCGGGATATTCAATCAAAGGTGAGTTCGCGCAGAACGGTGTAGAGAACAACCTTGTACATGATGCAGGAGTTCTTTCCATGGCGCGTGCAATGCACCCGGATTCAGCAGGAAGCCAGTTCTTTATCATGCACAAGAAAGCGCCACATCTTGATGGAGCCTACGCCGCATTTGGTAAGATCACAGAAGGAATGGATGTAGTGAATAAGATTGCTGAGACAGCAACAGATTACAGTGATCGTCCGCTTGAGAAACAGGTGATGAAGAAAGTTACTGTTGAGACATTCGGAGAGGATTATCCGGAGCCGGAGACAGTATAGTACTTGTCGAATCTAATGTAATATTGTAGAAATACGATAAATCCCTAAAGTTATGTATCAGAAAGCATAATTTTGGGGATTTTCTACTTAGGAGTTTTTTGAAGTTATATTGAAACAGTATTGAAATTTATATTGAAATAACTTTGAAGTTGACTTTGAAATGACTTTGAAGTAATATTGAATTAGTTCAATAAGTGATGGGAGGTGCGCAGAAAAATGTATCTTGAAGAGATTATAACAGATGTAAAACTGGAAAGTGACAAGTTCGAATGTAAAGCCAGATTAAACAGAGAAGATGTTATTGGATGGTTAAAGACAATTGCCGGATTTGCTAATGCAGGTGGCGGAGAATTTTACATTGGAGTGGAAGATGAGACAAATAAGTTAATTGGTTTTAACAGAATTGAAGCAGATAATGAAAGAAATTATTTTAATAATAAGGTGAATGAACATTTGGTTCCACGTCCGCAGATGCAGATATCATTTGTCAGATATGAAATAAAAGAGAAGGAAAGATTTGTTATCCGGGTAAATGTAGAGGAATCAGTAGTTAAACCAGTTATATTGAAATACAAGAATATTCCGTCTATTTTTATGAGACGAGATGGATTTACAAATGGAGCTACATACGAAGAGATTATTGAAATGAGTATCAAAAGCAAGGATACGCAGTATGATATTCTGACATCGGATGAAAGTTATGAAGCAGCTCATTTTACAGATTTACGAGCGTTTTATGCAGCACACAATAATGGAGAAGAACTGAAAGAAAAAGCGCTTAGATCCATGGGATTCTATGACGAGAACAATATGCTTGCGAATGGAGCAGTATTATTTCAGGATGACTATCATGGAAAAAAGACAGAGATAAAATGTTCTGTGTTCTCAGGATTCCATAAGGGAAGTGAAAAGATCGTAACAATTAATCAGTTCAACGGAAATATTACGTCCTCTATTAATTACATTATGGAATTTGTGAATCAGAGAATGAATCATTCCATAATTAAATTAGATCATGCGAGGAAAAATATAGATGCGTATCCACAGAGAGCATTATTTGAAGGAATTGTAAATGCCATTGCCCACAGAGATTATTTCCTGGATGGTACACAGATTCAGGTGGATATGTTTAAGGACAGACTGGAGATATCGTCTCCAGGAAGTTTTTACAGAGGGGAGAAAATAGGAAAAACTTATGATTTATCCGGAATTATATCAAAGAGGAGAAACGAACTGATTGCATCTGTACTGGTGTGTTGTAATGTGATGGAGGCAGCAGGAACAGGATTTGATAAAATCATGGAAGAATATCAGGGTGTTGACGAAGCTCACAGACCGTATATTTATTCTACATCAGATCATTTTACATTAGTATTACCGGATCTTACTTATTCAGAAGGTGTGGAAGATAACAAAATCCCACAACTGGAATATATACCGGTGGCAAATGGAACAAAGTACGATGATGCAGTATTATCTTTCTGCTATTATCAGGCACATAAGGTTTCAGAGATTGCGGATTATCTGGAAATCAGTGATTCCTCTTATTTGAGAAAGCAGGTATTGGAGAATCTTGTAAAAGAAAAATATCTGATCAAGGGGAAGATTGGACGGGCAGCATGCTACCGTACGAATATGGATGTGGTGGAACTAAAATGATTATCCGGAGCCGGAGACAGTATAGTTCATAAAAACTTTATACTTTTAATGGAATTATTAGCACTCTTTTGAAAGGAGTGCTAATTTTCTATTGACTTTTAAATTTTGCTGTACTAGAATGTCCATTAGGCAGGCAAATATACTATCGATATCAGTGGAAAAGCTGATCGACAGCCGATATTAAAAGAAACGTAACTGAGCAGTTACGGATAGATTATAAATAAAAAGGAGTGCAGTAAAATGGCAGTTAAAAAAGGTACTTTATCAATTGACAGCGAAAACATTTTTCCTATTATCAAGAAATGGGTTTATTCCGATCATGACATTTTTGTTCGTGAGCTCGTATCCAACGGATGTGATGCAATCACAAAGCTGAAAAAGCTGGACATGATGGGAGAATATGAACTCCCGGAAGATTATAAACCGAAGATTGAAGTAATTGTCAATCCAGAAGAGAAGACAATGAAGTTTATCGATAACGGACTTGGTATGACAGCTGAAGAAGTAGAAGAGTACATCACTCAGATTGCATTTTCAGGTGCGACACAGTTCCTTGAGAAATATAAAGATAAGACAACAGAAGATGATATGATCGGACATTTCGGTCTTGGATTCTACTCAGCATTCATGGTAGCAGACGAAGTTCAGATCGATACTCTTTCCTATAAAGAAGGTGCGAAACCGGTACACTGGGCAAGTGAAGGCGGAACAGAGTATGAGATGCAGGAAGGAAATAAGACAACAGTCGGAACAGAGATCACACTGTATCTGAACGAGGACAGTCTTGAGTTTGCAAATGAATACCGTGCAAGAGAAGTGCTTGAGAGATACTGTTCTTTCATGCCGACAGAGATCTTCCTTTCCAAGGCAAATGCAGAGCCTGAGTATGACACAATTGATGAGGATGACGTTCTTGACACAGATACTGTTGTAGAGCACATCACAGAGGAACCAAAGGAAGGCGAAGAAGGCGAGCCGAAGAAGAAAGCGAAGATTGTAAGACGTCCGGTATCTATCAGTGATACACATCCGCTTTGGACAAAGAATCCGAGTGAGTGTACAAAGGATGACTATATTGATTTCTACCGCAAGGTGTTTATGGATTATAAAGAGCCACTGTTCTGGATCCATCTGAACATGGATTATCCATTTAACTTAAAGGGAATCCTATACTTCCCGAAGATCAATACAGAGTATGATTCCATCGAAGGAAAGATCAAACTTTACAATAACCAGGTATTTATCGCAGATAATATTAAAGAAGTAATCCCAGAGTTCCTGATGGTACTTAAGGGAGTGATTGATTGTCCGGATTTGCCGTTGAACGTATCACGTAGTGCATTGCAGAACGACGGATTTGTAAATAAAGTTGCTGATTATATTTCCAAGAAGGTTGCTGACAAGCTGAACGGAATGTTTAAGACAGACCGTGAGAACTATGAGAAATACTGGGATGACATCAGTCCATTCATCAAGTTCGGTTGTCTGAAAGATGAGAAATTCGGTGAGAAGATGAAGAATTCTATGCTTTACAAGAATCTTGATCATAAATACATGACTCTCGAAGATATCATCAAAGAAGCCAAAGGCGAAGAAGCAGAAGCTGTTAAGACAGAGGAAGCTAAAACAGAAGAAACAAAAACAGATGCAGAAGAGTCAAAAGACGCGGATGCGAAGGAAGAAGAGAAAACAAGAATCTTCTATGTAACAGATGAAGTACAGCAGAGCCAGTACATCAACATGTTCAAGGCTCAGGGACAGGATGCGATCATTCTGACACATAACATTGATTCTGCATTTATTACATACCTTGAGCAGAAACACCAGGAAGTTCAGTTCCTGAGAATTGATGCAGATGTACATGATTCTCTGAAAGATGAAGTTGCAGAGGATGAGAAGGAAGAATTCCAAAAGACAACAGACAGCCTTGTTGAAATCTTCCGCAAAGAACTTGGAAACGAGAATCTTGATGTCAAAGTTGAAAAACTTAAAGATGAAAATGTAGCATCTATGGCAGTTCTTTCTGAGGAAAACAGAAGAATGCAGGAGATGATGAAGATGTATGGTATGGGCGGCATGGATGCATCCATGTTCGGAAGCCAGGCAACACTGGTACTCAATGCCAACCATCCACTTGTTCAGTTCCTTGTAGCGAATAAGGACAGTGAGAACGTATCAATCATCTGCAAACAGCTGTATGATCTTGCAATGCTTGCTCATAAACCGTTAAGTCCGGAAGAGATGACAGCATTTGTTAAGAGAAGCAATGATATTATGATGCTTCTGACAAAATAATAAAGTAAAATGATGAGAAACATGTTCTATGAGTTTCTCATTATTGGCAGTAATAAGTTCAGCCGCTTCACGATTGTTTGACCGTGAGGCGGCTGTTTTTATGTGCTCCTAGCGACGCACGTCGCTAATGGATTTCGAAAATTTACATCAATTCAAATTCAATCTCTTTCTTCAAAAAGAATCTCTTCACCATCTCATCCCATTCGCGTTCCAGGGTCTTATCCATCATAAAACTCTTGAAGGAAGTTCCGGTCACGCAGGTGAGATGAGTTCCGTCGTAACGTATATTCAAATAGAGTCCCTGCACGTCAGCAGGATTAATCCCCAGTTCTTTCTGTTCGATCAGGCGGGAAATATTCTTTGGATTCAGGCTGAAGATAAAATGAAAACCAAGCGGTGTTTTCTTTCCCTTAATCAAAGAAAAACAAAATTCACGCAGATTTTTCCAAAGAGAATATTCCGGAATCTCTTCTTCGGAATCAAAGAAATCTTTCTGTATATACCCGTCAATCCGAAAGGTATTAAACGTAATAATCTCTCCTTCAATAAAAGAGAAATTGTCAAAGGTCTCTTTTAACAGAAGGTGAGACATGAAGTTTTTTACATTTGTTAAAGTCAGTGAAATCATAGAAATCAGATACCTCCGCAGCTGTTTAAGTTCTTAATCGTCTACTTATCATTGTACTAAAAGGTGTAGTGAGATACAAGCCAAGATTTGTTGACTTTTATTACTAAAAAAAGTATTATTAAAACAGTATGGGATTCTATACGTTTCAGAGAAAAATTAGAAAGAATATAAAAATATGAAGAAAATAATAAATAGAAAGAGGAAACTGGGGATCCGGGTTGGAGTCGGATGTGCAGTGATCATAACTGCAATACTTCTTACAGTGCAGGGCGTCAGCAATCTGACAAAGAAGACGGTCGATACCAGTGAAGGAATTGCATATATAAAAGGCAAAGAATCTGCAGATGCGAAGACGATCGAGCAGAAGATCAATCAGTTGGAAAAGAAAGATGGAACAGGAGATTCATCCGATACAAGAAGCATGAAGGAACGATTCTCCGGTGCGGTTGTGATGGGAGATTCCATTGCAGCAAGTTTCACTGAGTATGATGTGCTGAATACATCAAGTGTTGTTGCGAAGATCGGAATTCATTTCAGTGAGCTGGATGATCAGATCGAGCAGGCAAAAAAGTTGGATCCACAAATCATTTTCCTGGCATATGGCATGAATGATGTGACGAAGACGAACGGAGATGTAGACAAGTTTATCAAGGATTATTCAGAGGTGATTAAGAAGATTCAGAAGGCTATGCCGGATGCGCACATTTTTGTGAATGCTGTTTTTCCGGTGCAGGAAAGTGCGGTAGAGAAGGAGCCGGCACTTGCAAATATCGCAGATTACAATAAAAAACTAGAAGCGATGTGTGAAAAGAAGCAGATCGGATACATTGATAATTCAGATATTATAGAAGATGAGTATTATGAAGAGGATGGAATTCATTTTAAAGCGAATTTCTATCCTGTCTGGGCAGAAAAGATGGCGGAGGTGGCAACGCTATGACAGAGAAAAGACAGCGGATGATCTCTGCGATGAAATATATAGTTTTAGCAATTATCGTGGGATATCTTGTGATATTGATGCTATATGCAAGTGGAAGTAAGCGGGCTTTTTCAGAAGTATCAAAGGCTGTGAGCAGTGTATTGGACAGTAAAGAACTTGTGCAGATGGATGACCAGATGCTTAAGAGAAATTATGGACTGAACAGTGCGGATTACAAGGGTGTTTTGTATTATTCTTCTCCGTCCAGTATTTCAGCAGCGGAAGTTCTGGTGATACAGGTGAAAAATGATGCACAGATAGAAAATGTGACAAATGCGATCGCACAGAGAAAAGCACAGAGAATAGAAGATTTTGATTCTTACCTGCCGGAACAGGTGAAGCTTTTAGAGGACTCACAGGAAAGTATTCGTGGAAGATATATCTTTTTTGCAGTATCTTCGAAAGCTTCTGAATATCGCAGCGCATTTGACAAGAGTCTGTAGAAGGGGGAGCAGATGTTATTTAGTAGTATTACATTTTTGTTTTTATTTCTGCCGATCATGCTGGCAGTTTATTATATTGCACCGCCGCAATGGAAGAATCTCCTGCTGCTTGCAGGCAGTCTGATCTTCTATGCCTGGGGCGAACCGGTTTATATCATTCTGATGATACTCAGTATTTTGTTAAACTATTTTTGCGGAATGGATATTGAGAATAAGAGTGAGAATGAGGCGAAAGCAAAGCGGTCACTGGTCTTTGCAATAACAGTAAATATTGTGCTGCTTGTGTTCTTTAAATATTTTGGATTTTTGGTAGAAAGTACGAATACGTTGTTCGGAATCAGTATTCCATACAGGGAACTGGCATTACCGATTGGAATTTCTTTTTACACATTTCAGGAAATTTCCTATATTGTAGATGTATATCGAGGCAAGGTAAAAGCACAGCAGAGTCTGGTGAAGTATGCGCTGTATGTATCCATGTTTCCGCAGCTGGTTGCCGGACCAATCGTCTGTTATGGAGATATTGAGAAGCAGCTTACCGCAAGGAAAATCTCCGGAAGAAAGTTGGGACAGGGCGCGATGCTCTTTATTATTGGACTTTCGAAGAAAGCAGTGCTTGCAAATACGCTGGGAAAGATTTTTGAAGAAATCTCATCGACATCAGCAAGTAACCTGACAGTTCTGATGGCATGGCTCGGATGTATTACTTATGCATTCCAGATTTATTTTGATTTCAGCGGTTATTCAGATATGGCAATCGGACTTGGAAGAATGTTCGGTTTTGAGTTTAAGAAGAACTTTGATGTGCCGTATATTTCTAAAAGTATTACAGAATTCTGGCGCAGATGGCACATTTCTTTGAGCTCCTGGTTCCGTGAATACGTATATATTCCGCTTGGTGGAAATCATGTGACGATTTCAAGAAATATTGTAAACCTTTTGATTGTCTGGATGCTGACCGGAATGTGGCACGGAGCTGCATGGAATTTTATTGTATGGGGAATCTATTATGGAGTAGTTCTCGTACTGGAGAAATATGTCTGGGGGGCAATCGTGGATCGGTGGTCAAGTGTATTGCAGCATATTTATGCATTAGTACTGGTGCTGGTTGGCTGGGTGTTTTTCTTTAGTCCAAGCCTTGGAGCAGCACTTCGTTACCTCTTTGCAATGGTTGGCGGCGGAGCAGGATTTGCCAGTAAAGAAGTATTCTTTGTGATCCTGACACACTGGTTGTTCTACTTGTTGGCAGTAATTGGATCAACAACACTTGGATCAAGAATGCTCCGTGCAATCCTGAATGTGTCTGAGAATCATACAGTACGGACTGTAATCACACTGGTTGTTTTCTTTGGAATGCTGGCAATATCAGTTGCTTATCTGATCGCAGATACGTACAATCCGTTTTTGTACTTTAGATTCTAGAGAGTTATAGAAAACAGTGAACGACAACAATTAAGGTGAAAAGATGAAGAAAGATAGACAGAGAAAAGTACAGGAGAAATTGGTTGGTATTATATTTATTCTGACCTTGTTTCTATTCCTTATTATAAATGTTATTGTGCCTGACAGAGAAAAATCAGTGCAGGAGAACCGTATGCTTGCAACGAAGCCAAAGTTTCGCCTGAGCAGTCTGATAAGCGGAGATTATGATGAAAAATTTGAAGCTTATATGGATGATCAGTTTGTTGGAAGAGACATGTGGAGAAAGCTGAAAGTTACGGTGGACCGGATTGGTGGAAGTCGTCTGGAAAACGGTGTCTATATCGGAACGAATGGACAGCTTTTAGAACAGATTGAAGTTGCAGATGAGAATCATCTTGCCGCAAATATTAAGGCAATCAAATCATTTTCAGAGAGTCAGTCCAAGATTCCGGTTCGTATGATGCTTGTTCCGGATGCAGCAAATGTATTGAATCATTCCCTTCCGTCACTTGCGAAGCCGGAGGATCAGACACAGATGTTCAGTATGGTACGTAAGGATCTGGGAGATAGTGTTGAGTGGATCGACGTTTCAACGGAATTGAATAAACATAAGACAGAGAAGATTTATTACAAAACAGATCATCACTGGACGACACTTGGTGCATTTTATGCATTTCAGGCGGCAGCACCATCCCTTGGGATTGATGGGGATCTTTCAGGAAAATATGTTTCCTACACAGTTTCTGACAGTTTCAACGGAATGTTGGCGTCAAAAAGCGGAGTGAATCTTGGAGAGAAGGAACAGATTGATATTTATGTGCCGACAGAAGAAGATACAGACTTGATCGTAGATTATGTGGATGAAGGAAAGCGTTCCACATCCTTATATGATTCTTCTAAATTAAAGGAGAAAGATCAGTATACGGTATTTCTAGGAGGAAATTCATCCCTTCTTGATATCCGTACAGTTTCTACAAGCACAAAGCGTCTTCTCCTTGTGAAAGATTCCTTCGCGAATTCATTTATACCGTTCCTGACACCGTACTACAGAGAAATCGTAGTTGTGGATCCAAGATATTACAGCGGAACGATCAATGATCTTATGGATTCCTACAGAATCTCAGAGGTTCTGTTTTTATACAGTGGAAATACATTTTTCAAAGACAATAATATAAGTGGAGTGTTTGCAGTTGAGTAATCGAATCAAAGAAGAATTTTTACAGAAGAGTGAGCCGGTAAGGCTGAATAAATATTTGAGCGAGGCGGGCGTGTGTTCCAGAAGGGAGGCAGACCGCCTCATTGAGATTGGACGCGTGACGGTTGATGGACAGCGTGCGCAGACCGGTATGCGTATCGTGCCGGGACAGGTCGTGAAAGTTGGAAATAAAGTTGTCTCAAAACAGGATGAGATGATCGTGCTGGCAGTGAATAAGCCGCGCGGGATTGTCTGTACAGAAGAACGCAGAGAGAGGGACAGCATTGTCCGTTTCCTGAATTATCCGGTGCGTGTGACTTATATCGGACGACTTGATAAGGATTCTCATGGACTCCTTCTGATGACGAACAACGGTGATATCATCAATAAAATGATGCGTGCAGCCAATAAACATGAGAAAGAATATAAAGTAACTGTTGATAAAGAAATTACGGAAGACTTCTTAAAGAAGATGGCAGCAGGAGTTCCGATTCTTGATACCGTAACACGTCCGTGTACAGTGAAAAAAATCGGTAAATATACATTTTCCATTATCCTGACTCAAGGGCTGAACCGCCAGATCCGCAGAATGTGTGAGGCTCTTGGATATGAAGTGAAGGATCTTTTACGCGTCCGCGTGATGAATATCACACTGGATGGATTGAAGGATGGACAGTACAGAAAACTGACAGATCAGGAATTGGACGAATTATATGATCAGCTGAAAGATTCTTCTGCATTGCCCGGTGGAAAATATCAGGAACAGTGGGCAGCAACACAAGATAATAGAACGAGACATGGGAAAGGGAAGAAGCGATGATGGATGAGCAGAAAGAAATGAATCACATGCGAGAACTGGTGGAACTTCTGAACAGAGCGAGACGTTCTTATGAGCAGGAAAATACAGAGATCATGAGCAACTACGAGTATGACAAGCTCTATGATGAACTGCAGGAGTTGGAAGAGAAGCTTGGTACGAGAATGGCAAACAGTCCGACGGTAAATGTTGGATATGAAGTACTCAGTGAGCTCCCGAAAGAACGTCATGAGCGTCCAATGCTTTCTCTGGACAAAACGAAAGATGTAGAAAGGCTGAAGGAATTCCTAGGCGGACAAAAAGCATTAATTTCCTGGAAACTGGATGGACTTACTGTTGTTCTGACCTATCAGAACGGAGAACTTGCGAAGGCAGTCACCAGAGGAAACGGAGTGATCGGTGAGGTCATTACAAACAATGCGAAAGTATTTAAAAATGTACCGCTTAAGATTCCATATCAGGGAGAACTTGTACTGCGAGGAGAGGCCATTATTTCCTATAAAGATTTCGAGAAGATCAATGAAGAGATTGAAGATGTGGATGCGAAATATAAGAATCCACGAAATCTTTGCAGCGGTTCTGTTCGTCAGCTGAATAATGAAATCACTGCAAAGAGAAATGTAAGATTCTACGCATTTACACTTGTTCGTGCAGAAGGCGTGGACTTCCAGAATTCCAGAAAATATCAGATGCAGTGGCTTGAAAACCAGGGATTTGATGTTGTGGAGAACCATGAAGTGACAAGAGATACAATTGAAGAGGAAGTGGCATGGTTTGCCCGTGAGATTGAGCACAACGAAGTTCCGTCGGACGGTCTTGTGCTTGTGTATGATGATATTGCTTACGGACAGTCACTTGGAACAACAGCGAAGTTCCCAAGAGATTCCTTTGCCTTCAAATGGGCAGATGAGATCCGCAACACAAAGCTGCTTGAGATTGAGTGGAGTCCGTCACGAACAGGTTTGATCAATCCGGTGGCGGTTTTTGAGCCGGTAGAGCTTGAAGGAACGACGGTCAGCCGTGCAAGCGTCCATAATATCAGCATTATGGAAGAACTTGAACTTGGCGTTGGAGATGAGATCCAGGTATACAAGGCGAACATGATTATTCCGCAGATTGCGGAGAATCTGACAAGAAGTGGAGTGAAAGATATTCCAAAAGTCTGTCCGGTCTGTGGAGGTGAGACGAAAATCTCTATGGAAAATGAGACAAAGACGCTGTATTGTACCAATCCGAAGTGTCAGGCAAAGCATGTGAAGTCATTTGCACTTTTTGTGAGCAGAGATGCGATGAATATTGAAGGCCTTTCAGAGGCAACACTGGAGAAATTCATTTTTCACGGTTATGTGAAAGACTTTACAGATCTCTTCCATCTTGATAACTACAGAGATGAGATCATGACAATGGATGGCTTTGGCGAAAAATCTTTCCTGAAACTGCAGAGCAGTATTGAAAAGGCAAGAAAGACAACACTTGCAAGACTGGTTTATGGTCTCGGAATCCCGGGAATCGGAAGTGCGAATGCTAAGATAATCTGCCGTGCACTTGGAAATGATTCGCAACGCGTGCTTCAGGCAGAAGAGGAAGAACTGGTTGAGATCCAGGGTGTCGGAGCAGTCATGGCGAAAAGCTATGTAGATTATTTTAAAGAGAAAGAGCATCAGGAAATCTATAAGCGACTTCTTGACGAAGTGGAATTAGAAGAAGAGGAAGTAACAGAAGACAGCCAGAAATTTGCCGGAGTGAACTTTGTTATTACCGGAAGTGTTGAACATTTTGCAAATCGTGCAGAGGTAAAGGCTGAGATCGAGAAGCGCGGTGGTAAAGTGACAGGAAGCGTTACATCCAAGACAAATTATCTGATCAATAATGATGTAAATTCCACATCTTCAAAAAATAAAAAAGCAAGAGATCTTGGAATTCCGATCATTTCAGAAAATGACTTTCTGGAAATGCTGTAAAGAAACAGTGGCAGGACACAGGTTATAAGAAAGGTGACTTAAAATAACTGGGAGATGATAGTGTGAAGAAAAATAAATTCTACCCGTTGGCCGGAACAGCGGTATTCCTTGTGGATCAATGGATAAAAGATTATGTAGAAAAGAACCTGAAGATGGGAGAGAAGAGGAAGCTGACAGAAAAGCTGGAACTTCGGCGTGTCCATAATCCGGGAATCTGCCTGGGAGTTTTTGCAAATAAACCGGAAAGGGTAAAAAAGCTTACAGAAGCAGGAACAGGTATTGTGACAGTAACACAGATGCTGACACTTCTTGGAAACAATCATGTTTTGAAAAAAGCAGGAATCACACTTGCGGCAGCAGGTGCGTGGAGTAATCTGTCAGACCGTTATCATAAAGATAAGGTGGTTGATTACATCGGGATTAAGACAGAAAAGAAAAAGCTGGAACAAGTAACTTATAATCTGGGAGACTTTGCAATCGGAGCAGGCGGAGTACTCTGGGTTCTTGGTTCCATGTGTAAGAAAGAAGGAACAGAATTATGATTCAGGATATACAGCCACATCAGTTTGATAACCAGTACAGACCATGCCCACCGGATGCACAGAGCTATGCGTTGTATTACGAAGGACAAAGCGCATTATTAAAGAAGGGGAAAGATAGAATTGATTTCCCAAGATTCCGTGATCTTGAACGGTTGAATGAAGAGATTTATGAAGATGCAGTCTATTTGTTCACAATTGATGAAGAACGATTTTATCTTGTACACAACATTAACCGTGAACGCTTGTCGGAGTTTACGATGGAAAATAAAGAAGCCTTCCGCTTTGCAGAACCACAGTATCTTGCGTTTGCCGGAATAACAGGCTATCAGCTGAATAACTGGTATCGTGACCGCAAATTCTGTGGGCGTTGCGGACATCGGATGAGACACGATGAGAAAGAACGTATGATGCGTTGTGACCATTGCGGTAATATGGAATTTCCGAAGATCTGCCCGGCTGTAATCATCGGGGTGACTGACGGAGATAAGATTCTGATGTCAAAATATGCCGGAAGAGCATACAAAAAATATGCACTCCTTGCAGGATTTACTGAGATCGGTGAGACAATCGAAGAGACTGTTCAGCGTGAAGTCATGGAAGAAGTAGGTTTGAAAGTCAAGAACATACGCTATTATAAAAGCCAGCCGTGGTCTTTCAGCGATACGATCCTGATGGGATTCTATTGTGATCTGGATGGTGAGGAAGAAATTACATTAGATCGGGAAGAACTGGCATTGGCAGAATGGTTCCAAAGGGATGAGATTCCGGTAGAGTCAAGCAGAGACAGCCTGACGAATGAAATGATCATCAAGTTTAAAAACGGTGAAGTGTAAAACTTTTTTGTGAAATGTGAATAAATCCAATGAGAAAACGGAACGATGTGAATATCTCTAAGAATTCACATCGTTTCATTTTTAATATGCTTGTGTAAGTGTGTGATGTTACAGCAACGATGATTAAGCTTCGGGACAGGTGATTTTGATCACCTGCTCGATCATATGATGCAGCAGCTGCGCCTGGTTTGTGTCGGCTGCTTTGTAGTAAACTTCTTTCCCCTCTCTGCGGCTTGTGATCAGTCCGTAAGATTTCAGCTGGCGAAGATGGTGAGAGACTGCCGGACTACTCATATCCATCATGGAAGAAATATTGATTACACATTCTTCGCAGTGGCAGAGAAGCCAGAAAATGCGTACTCGGCTGTTATCTCCAAGGACTTTGAACAGGTCAGCTACAATCTGGAAGTCCTCCGTCTTTGCAATGTTATCTATAAGAAGTTTTGTATTCAAATGTTCACCATGATTATGTGGTAAAATATGGTCAGTCATAAACAATCTCCTTTAAATTGGTTCAAAAATATCATAAAGGTATTGTAACACAAAAATGGCAGAATGTATTGACTTTTTCATTTGGAGAGCTATAATGTAAATATAAAGATTAAACAACTGCTTAATTGTTTAATGAAAAAATAAGAGAAGATGTAAGAAATTTGATGAGAGTCAAAGATCAAAAATCAAAGAAGATTAAAGGAGAAGAAAGATGAAGAAGACGTATAAGATCGAAGTGGATTGTGCAAACTGTGCGAACAAGATGGAGGATGCAGCAAAGAACACAGCAGGTGTTCAGAATGCAACAGTGAATTTCATGACACAGAAGATGATCGTTGAGTTTGAAGAGGGACAGGATGCAAAGAGCGTTATGAAGGACGTCCTGAAGAATTGTAAGAAGGTAGAGGACGATTGCGAGATCTACCTGTAAGAGGGTGAGGAATGATGACGAAGAAGCAGAAAAAGATGCTGACCAGGATCATAGCTGCAACAGTGATCCTGATTGTATTGAATTTCCTTCCGGTAACAGGAATTTTAAGATTTATACTGTTCCTGATACCATATCTGATTGTTGGTTACGATATTTTAAAGAAAGCATGGAAGGGAATCTTAAACCGTCAGGTATTTGATGAGAATTTTCTGATGGCAGTTGCTACGGTCGGTGCGATTGCGATTGCATTTTATGAGAAGTCCGGAGACTTTAATGAAGCGGTAGCTGTTATGCTGTTCTATCAGATCGGTGAACTTTTCCAGAGCTATGCAGTTGGAAAGAGCCGTAGAAATATCAGTGAACTGATGGATATCCGTCCGGATTATGCGAATATAGAGCAGGATGGAAAGCTTGAGCAGGTGGATCCTGATGAAGTTGAGATTGGAACAGTGATCATTGTTCAGCCGGGAGAGAAAGTGCCGATTGACGGTGTGGTTGTAGAAGGCACATCTACACTGAATACAAGTGCGCTGACAGGTGAAAGCGTTCCAAGAGAAGCGAAGACAGGTGATGAGATCATCAGCGGATGTATCAATATGACAGGGGTACTGAAGATCCGTACAACGAAAGAGTTTGGCGAGTCAACGGTATCAAAAGTACTGGAACTGGTAGAAGAGTCTACATCTAGAAAGTCAAGATCAGAGAACTTTATTTCTAAGTTTGCAAAATATTACACACCGGCGGTATGCTATAGTGCTCTCGCGCTTGCAGTGCTTCCGCCACTTGTGAGAATGCTTGTGATGGGAGCTGCACCGCAGTGGAATGACTGGATCTACAGAGCATTGACATTTCTTGTAATCAGCTGTCCGTGTGCGTTGGTTATCAGCATCCCACTTAGCTTCTTCGCAGGAATCGGTGGAGCAAGCCATGAAGGAATTCTGGTGAAAGGATCCAATTACCTTGAGGCACTGTCCCAGACCAGATATGTTGTATTTGATAAGACAGGAACTCTGACACAGGGGATTTTTGAAGTAGTCGGAGTTCATCACAACCAGATGGAGAAGGAAAAGCTCTTAGAATATGCAGCACTTGCAGAGAGTGCTTCTTCTCATCCAATCAGTAAGAGCATACAGAAGGCTTACGGAAAAGAACTGGACCGCTCCCGTGTCAGTGAGATAGAAGAGATCGGTGGAAACGGAATTACAGCGAAAGTAGACGGAAGAAGCGTTGCAGCAGGAAATGCAAAGCTGATGGATCGTCTTGGTATTCCATATAAGACATGTCATAAAGTAGGAACCATTATCCATCTTGCGATTGATGGCGAATATGCCGGACATATCGTGATCTCAGATGTTGAGAAACCGACCTCCAAAGAAGCAATCGCGAAACTGAAACAGGCAGGGATTCAGAAGACAATCATGTTGACGGGAGATGCGAAACAGGTGGCAGACCAGGTGGCAGCAGATCTTGGTATTGATGAGGTTCACAGCGAACTGCTTCCTGGAGATAAGGTGGAGCAGGTAGAAAGACTTCTAGCTGAGAAGCCGGCGAAGGCAAACCTGGCATTTGTCGGAGACGGTATCAACGATGCACCGGTTCTTGGAAGAGCGGATATCGGTATTGCGATGGGGGCAATGGGATCCGATGCGGCAATTGAGGCAGCAGATGTTGTCCTGATGGATGATGATCCGTTGAAGATTGTTAAGGCAATCCGAATTTCTAAGAAATGTCTCGGAATCGTATATCAGAATATTGTATTTGCTCTTGCAGTAAAGGGCGTGTGCCTGATTCTCGGAGCACTTGGAATTGCAAATATGTGGCTCGCAATCTTTGCAGATGTGGGAGTTATGGTACTTGCAATACTCAATGCGATGCGTACACTTTTTGTGAAGAAGTTATAAAAAGAAAAGGATGAATGGTAAATGTGAGATACATTACCACTCATCCTTTTTCTAATGACTTAATCAGTAAAATCTTATACAGCTTTCAGGAACTGTACGCTGTAAGCTGGCATTGTCAACTGTCCGTTTAAAGTTACAGTTTCTGCTTCGTCTGTATTTACAAGCAGTTCTGTGAAAGTGCCCTGCAGTTCACCATTTCCGGCAGTAAATTCTGAATCACCGGCATTGATCGCAACGAGAACACGTTCATTATCAGTGCGGCGTTCAAAGATCAGCTGATGATTTGTAATGACAACATTTCGGTAAGAACCATTGCAAAGAGCATCACTGTTTCTGCGAACTTCAATCAATTCTTTGATGAAATCAGTCAGTTCATTCGGCTTTGGCTCTTCGAAGCATGGACGAAGTGCATAGTCATTATCCGGTGCTTTCACACCTTCCTCGCCCCATTCACTTCCATAATAGATACACGGAATACCCGGCATACCAAAGAGAAGACCGTAAGCAAGCGGAAGATGATTCTTGTTCGTCAGGATACTTGCGATACGTGTGACATCATGATTATCTACGAATGTCATCAAATGCTTTCCGCGATAAATACACCATTGTTCCGGTCCGAACTGGCGATTCAGAGAATGTGCGATCTCAAACAGATTCATGCAGTTGAAGCTTGAAAAAATTCCTTTGTAGCATTCATAGTTTGTACAGCTGTGAAGCATCTCGTCGTTTACAATTAGATTGTAGTCGCCGAAGAGAACTTCACCGATCAGCGCAAATCCCGGTTTCAGTTCCTCACAGAAGCTGCGCAGACGACGCATGAAATTATGATCCAGACAATAAGCTACATCCAGACGCAGTCCGTCAATGCCGAACTCTTCAATCCACATCTTGACACAGTCAAGCAGATAATCGACAACTGCAGGATTCTGCAGATTTAATTTGACAAGTTCAAAATGACCTTCCCATCCTTCGTACCAGAAACCATCGTTATATGCGCTGTTTCCGTCGAAGCTGATATGGAACCAGTCTTTATACGGAGAGTCCCATTTCTTCTCCTGTACATCTTTAAATGCCCAGAAGCCACGTCCTACATGATTGAATACTCCGTCAAGCATGATCTTTACATTATTATCATGCAGTTTTTGGCAGACTTCTTTAAAGTCCTCGTTTGTTCCAAGACGACAGTCGATCTTGCGAAAATCTCTTGTGTCATACCCATGGTTGTCTGATTCAAAGATCGGATTCAAGATGATTGAACCGATTCCAAGATCACCAAGATATTCTGCCCATTCACCAATTTTAAGAATCCGGTGTTCTGTCACTCCGTCGTTATGTACCGGAGCACCGCAGAATCCGATCGGGTAGATCTGATAAAAAGTTTCATTGTAAGCCCACATAGTTGTTACCCACTTTCTTGATTCGGATTTTTATCGGATTTCGATAAAGAGTCAGAGATATAAGAATCTCTAAAAACCTATTTCTAATTATAACATAAGTTGAGCGGTTTGGTGAAAAAGTTTAAAGAGATAGAATTGCATTTACGGGAAATACAACGTATACTAAAATTATTGTAAATGACAGGAACGTACCGACCGGATGATACAGAAACACGGAAGATTCAAAGGAGGATATCATGGGAGAAGAGATATACCAGAAAGCACTGGAGTATGCGAAGAAGAAGCATGAAGGACAGTTTCGGATAGGTGGAGCTCCTTTTATTGTACATCCGATTGCAGTTGCAGAGATTCTTCAAAAAGATGGAAAGCAGATTGAATACCGGGTTGCGGCAGTATTTCATGATCTTTTAGAGGATACAGATGCTTCAGAACAGGAGATTGTAGAAATCGGGGGAGAAGATGTCTTAAAAGCAGTGAAGCTGGTGACGAAGGAAAAAGAATATTGTATGGAGACCTATATTGCAGGGATTAAGAAAAATTCTATGGCATATGCAGTGAAAGGGGCAGATCGTCTTCATAATCTGCAGAGCGCATTTTGTGCAAATGAGAAGTTTCGCAAGAAATACATCCGCGAGACGCTTGACTGGTATATGAAATTCAGACCGGAGATCCCGGAAGTTGTAGCAGAACTGATTGAAAGTTTGAATGATTGTGAAGAAAAGCAACAATTTCGTGAGGAAGTAAAAGTATTTTAAATAGATCAAAAAGATTAAGATTTTTTTAGAATAAAAGGCTTATGTTGCGAAATGAAGGTTGAAATGGTATATTAAATTAGTATTCATAGGCTGTTAAGCGTAGAAATTGCGTTTGACAGTGCTTTTAGAAAGTGACAGATAGAAACATAGAGAATGATTTACAGGGAAGGAAATTAAAGAATATGAGTCAGCAGGATGAAAGATCTCGGCGCAGGAGACCTTCTGATGAAAGAAATGATGTGCGAAGAAAGAAAAGACATTCCAATAGAAAAAATACATCTGACAGACATCGCCGAAGGAGAAAGGTGAAAAAGAGAGAGAATAAACTCAGCAGAACAATTGGATTAGTTCTGGCAATCGTCCAGCTTATTGCGACAGGGATTTTTATGGCAGGCATATTTAAATTGAATATGCTTCCGACAAAGTATGTTGTTGCAGCAACTGTAGCATTGGTGCTATTTTGGGGAATTATTCTGGCAAGCCAGTTCTTTTCCAAGAAAAATGCGATTACAGGAAAGGTTATCAGCGTATTGATTACCGTATTGTTGATTTTTAGTTCGTATTATCTGTTCAAGGTAAGTGGAACGGTTTCCCAAATCTCTGGTGGAGAGTATAAACTAGATAAAGTAGTGGTATCTGTTATGGCAGATGATTCAGCAGAAGCAATCAAAGATGCAAAAAACTACACATTCGGTGTGCAATATAAGATGAATGGGGACCAGATTAAACAGACTGTTCAGGCAATCAATGAAGAACTCGGAACGGAAATCAAGACAGAAGAGTATGATACATTGGCAGAACAGGCCGAGGCTCTTCATGATGGAAAAGTAGATGCGATTATTTATAATCAGGGATTTACAGGAGTTCTTGAAGAAGCATTTGAAGGGTATGAAGATAATACAAAAGTGATTTATTCCCATGACATTAAGACTGAGATAGAAGATACTTCCTCTGATGTTGAAGTGAAAAATGATACATTCAGTGTATACATCAGTGGTATTGATGTTTATGGAGCAATTGAGACAAACAGCCGAAGTGATGTAAATATCATAGCAGAAGTAAATCCAACAACACACCAGATCCTGCTTGTGACCACACCGCGTGATTATTATGTCGAAATTCCTGAGGTTTCAGGTGGACAGAAAGATAAACTGACACATGCAGGAATCTATGGCGTGGATAAGTCTATGAAGACATTAGAGAAGTTATATGATACGAATCTTGATTTCTACGCGCGAGTAAACTTTACCTCCCTGATCACAATGGTAGATGCACTTGGTGGAGTAGATGTAGAATCTGAGTATGCCTTTACAACAAGTGAAGATTCAGGACTTGTGATGGATGTTGTACAGGGAATCAACCACTTTAACGGAAAACAGGCGTTAGCATTTTCGAGAGAGCGTCAGAATGTACCAGGAGGAGATAATCAGCGCGGTAAGGATCAGCAGGCGGTAATTACAGCAATGATCAAGAAGATGGTATCTCCGGCAATTTTGACAGGAGCAAATGGAATTCTTAATAGTGTAAGTGGAAATGTTGAAACAAATATGTCTGAAGCTCAGATTCAGGAATTGATCAAAACCCAGCTTTCTGAGAACCCGCAATGGACAATTACATCAATGGCAGCAGAGGGAACAGGAGACACTCAGTATTGTTATTCTTATTCCGGTAAGCCTTTATATGTAATGCAGCCAAATCAGGAGTCTGTAGACGCGATCAAAGAAGCTATGGATAAAGTGGAGAACGGAGAAACTCTGGAAGGCGGAACAACAACAGAGTAATAGACAACGAGAGAAACCCGCAGGCAGAAATTTGTCTGCGGGAATCGTGATGTTATAGAGAAAAGATGATTAAGGATAATGATATGAGTAAGACACGCCCATTATTTACAGTTGTAATGCCGGCATATGGAGTAGAAAAATATCTTGCCAAAGCGGTAGAGAGTATAGAATCCCAGACATTTCAAGAATGGGAATTAATTATCGTAGAGGATGGATCTCCGGATAAAACAGGAAGTCTGGCTGAGAAATTAAAAGAGAAGGATGCAAGAATCCGGGTGATACATCATGAACAGAATAAAGGGCTCAGTGAAGCAAGAAATACAGGGATTCAACATGCAGCCGGAAGATATATCTGGTTTATGGATCCGGATGATACAGTAGACATCGACCTGTTGCAGCAAGTGGCAGATTCTTTAGAAAAAAACAGAGCAAAACTTGTTGTTTTTGGACATCTTGAAGAATATTACAATGAAGATGGAAGCTTTGCTTATGCCCATGAGATCCGGCCAGAAGAAAAATATTTTACGGATATTGAAGAAATCCATAATTATATGATCCGACTGGAACAGGAAACGATTTATGGTTATGCGTGGAATAAAGTGTATGATCTGGACTATATCAAAGAAAAAAAATTTTGCTATGAAACGGTCAGATTGATTGAGGATATCGTATTTAATATTAATTATTGTAATGATATTGATTCAATGAATTTATTGAGTATTGCACCGTATCATTATGCGAAAAGAATGACAGGAAGTCTGACAACTAAGTTTGTACCGGATTATTATCCGCTTCACAGAAGACGTATTGAAATGTTACTGAATCAGCAGAGGTATTGGAGAGTAGATACGCCTCAACACTGTGCTATTCTTGGAGGACTGTATGGAAGATATATTCTTTCAGCCTTAGAAAGAAATTGCAATCATCAGTCAGGAATGAACTCAAAAGACCGAAAGCAATTTTGCAGGGAAGTATTCCGGGATCCGCTGTTTCAGCAGCTTCTTCCAAAAGCAGAAGCGAAAGACAGTAAGGCACTTAAGATTACTTTAAAATGTTTGAACACACATTCCACATTTTTATGTACAGGACTTGGAAGAATGGTTCATATTGTGCGAACAGGAATGCCTGTGATTTATTCAAAGACGAAGTCGGAGAGATAGATCATAGAAAGAAATATTAAGCGGGAGAAAAATAATGTATAAAGTAGCAGTTATTACAATGGGAATTCGTCTGGATGATGAAAAAGGATATACAAGATTTCGCTCTGTCTGTGAATTCCTCGCAGATGCTGGTTATCAGGTTGATCTGATTACAACAACCTTCCAACATTGGGAAAAAGCACAGCGTGATCTGGAAAAAATTAAAAATGAAAAATACAAATTTGGAGTCAAGTTCATTTATGAGCCGGGATATAAGAAAAATATTGATCTACGTAGAATCTATAGTCATAGAATTGCAGCAAAGAACCTGACGAATCTTCTTGAGAAAGAGGGAGACTATGATCTCTTATATGCTGAGATTCCACCGAATGATGTAGCACTGGCGGCAGCAGAATATGCAAAGAATAAAGGAATTCCGTTTGTTGCAGATGTGAATGATCTTTGGCCGGAAGCAATGAGGATGATAATAGATATTCCGGTGATAAGTGATATTATTTTTTATTCCCTGCTTCGAGATGCAGAGAAAGTTTACAGACTTGCAAGTGGAGTGATCGGTACATCGGATGAATATCGTGACCGCCCGTTTAAAAGACGGAACAGAGATATTCCGAGAGAAACAGTTTATGTGGGAAATGAACTGACGGTGTTCGATGCGGGAGCAGCACAGCGGACAGCTGAGATTGTGAAAGATAAAGAAGAATTCTGGGTATCGTACGCAGGAACGATCGGAACGAGTTATGATATCCGTACGATGGTTTTGGCAGGTGAAGAACTTGCAAAACGCGGTATGCCACAGATTAAAATAAAAATTCTTGGTGGTGGACCAATGAAAGAAGAATTGGAAGAACTTGCAAATTCAAGAAAGATATCAAATGTAGAATTTGTTGGATATGCACCTTATGATCTGATGGCAGCATATCTTAAGAAATCAGATATTCTGGTGAACTCTTTTGTTAAGAAGGCTCCGCAGAGCATTGTCACGAAGATCGGAGATTATCTGGCAGCAGGAAAACCAATGATCAATACCTGTATGAGTCCGGAATTCCGTGCGAAGGTGAAAAACGATGGCTTTGGTGTGAATATTATTCCGGAAGATGTGAATATTCTTGCGGATATGATTGAGAAGCTTTATAAAAATGAAGAAGCAAGAGTAAAAATGGGTGAAAAGGCACGCAAAATTGCGGAAGAGCAGTTTGATAGACCAAAGTCTTACCGAAAAATAGAAGAATTAATTCGAGGATTGATTGAGAAAAATCAGAACAGGAACTAGCGAGACACATACTAATGAGATAGACACGAAGTGCAAAGGGGATCTAATGGAAAAATTAAAACAGAACTATGAAGAAATATTAGAACTTGTATTTAAGATCAGTTATCTATGTCTGGCATTTGCGACATTTATTTCTATAATTTATATATCACCAATACAGCCAATCCTTGTGAAATTGACATTAGTGTTAGGATTATTTGTGATTTTGGTCCGTATTATAAACTGGAAGAAATATAGAAAAATGCCATGTCTGATATTGATGATATTCTTTTGTCTGAGTTTTCTGCTTAGTACATTTATGAATAGACAGTATGGCATGACAGATAATCTGAAATGGATTCTCTGGACAGGAATTCAGTTTTTTGCATTATACGTATGTGATCTGGATCGTGACACGGAGAAGTACAGAAAAGAATTTAATATTCTTTCACATTTGATGATTATTGTAACAGTTGTATCTGCTGTAACAAGTCTTGTTATGATGGTTCAATCTTATTCGGAATATCTTACAACACCAGAGGGTGAATTTATTGTTACCGGGTATACTTGGGACAGATTATGGGGCGTATATACAGACCCGAATTATGGAGCGGTTTTTAGTGTGATAGGTTTTATTCTGGCCGTTTTCTTCATATTTCAGCAGAAAGGAATAAAGAAACTTTTTTATGTGATTGCAGCATTACTTAATTTGGGATATGTAACCTATTCAGATTCAAGAACCGGTGAGATCGCTTTTGTTTTGTGCGGAGGCTTTCTTTTATATTTTTGCCTGATTCATAGGAAAAGTGAAAAAAAGAAGTATAGATATGTTAAAAATTTTTTGATCGTATTGTGTATTATGATTGTATCAGTTGGAGGAATGCAGGTATTAAGGGCAGAAAATACCAAGTATCAGACTGAAATGGCAAAGAAAACTGCACAGAAGACCACACAAGCTCAAACTACAAAACCTCAGACTACAATTTCTACGAAAACAAAGAATGGAAACAAGGTTCAGACAGCAAGACATGAGAATATTGAAAAAGATGCTACCAATGGAAGAATCTCGTTATGGAAAAGTGCAGTAGAAGTCTGGCAGACAAGTCCTATATACGGAGCTGGGTATTCCACATTTATTTCATATGCAAAAGAACATGTGCCGGAGACATATGCTGTAAATAATGAAGTGGGTGATTATACGAGTATGCACAATGCATTTTTTAATACTTTGGCATTTCAGGGAATCCTTGGATTTGTTCTTTTCCTTTTGATCACATTTAGAATTATACAATATGTTTTAGTTCCGGTCTTTAAGAAATCGGGCAGTGATAGTTTGTATCTTATCGCAATTCTTGCCGTGGCAGGAACAGTACTTATAAGTATGTTGCTTTTATTAGACGGAATCTATACGAATTCCCTAAGTGCTTTTGCTTTATGGGTGTTCAGTGGTTATCTGGTACAATATTCATATCAGGTTCGTAGAGAGGAAAAGGGATGAAAAAGCTTCTGGTAGGATTTATCATGGATGGAAAATCAGGAGGAATTGATAAATATCTTTTGAATTTCCTGACAAAAGTGTCAAATGAAGAGGTGAGGATCGATTTTCTCACGAACGAAATTGACGTAGAGTTACAGACAGAATTAAAAAAATTCCATTCAGATTTATATGCCATTGCCAATTTGAAACATCCGGTGTCTCAATATCGGCAAGTATGTAGAATTATGAAAGAGGGACAGTATGATGCTGTTTATCTGAATATCTCAACAGCGATTGACTGTATTGCGGCAATTGCCGCAAAGCATTCGGGTGTAGAGAGAAGAATGATTCACAGTCATTCCAGTGGAAATGACTGTGAAAGTGCTTTAAAGAGAAATCTATTTAACGGGATTCATAAGTTCTGTCGCTTGTTTTTATATCGATACGGAACAGAATTTTATGGATGTTCCGTGAAAGCCGGCGAATGGTTATTTCCCCAAAAAATAGTGAGTTCATCGAAATTCTGTGTAATTCATAATGCTGTAGACAGAGGGAAATATAAGTACAGTGTGCAGAAAAGAGAAGAAATCAGAGGGAGTATGGGGATAACTGACCAATTTGTAATCGGTCATGTGGGAAACTTCTGCTATCAGAAGAATCATTATTTTCTTCTAGATGTATTTGAAGAAGTTCATAAAAAAGATTCCAACACAGTTCTGCTTCTTGCAGGAGACGGAGTCAGATTTGAAAAATTCAGGCAAATAGTTGCTGAAAAGAATCTGGAAGATGTTGTAAAACTTCTTGGAAGACGAAGTGATACGGATTATCTGTATCAGGGAATGGACGCATTTTTACTGCCTTCTAATTTTGAAGGACTTCCAATCGCAGGGATCGAGGCACAGTCAGCAGGTTTACCGTGTTTTATGAGTGATGAGATAACAAAAGAATCTAAAATAACGGAAGCATGTTATTTTATTCCTTTAAAATCAGGCGCAAAATACTGGGCTGAGGAAATTTTGGACAACAAAATAGAAAGACAATCGGCAGAATTTCTCGACAATGCCGAACAGTATGACCTGGCAAATCAGGATCAGGAATTGAAGAGTTTGATTCGCTAAACTATAATTAGAAAAAGTGAACCGATTATTTTACTATATCATAATAGGAGCAAAATATGGAGCTTGTAAGTGTAATTGTACCCGTCTATAATGTGGAAAAATATCTTGCCAGATGTATTCAGAGTGTATGTGGGCAAAGCTATCAGGGATTAGAAATTATTCTTGTAGATGATGGTTCGAAAGATAAAAGTGGTGTGATCTGTGATGAATATGCAGAGCGGGATGGACGTATAAAAGTAATCCACAAGGAGAATGGCGGACTTGGAGATGCGAGAAATGCAGGCGTGGAAAAGGCAGAAGGAAAGTATCTCTTATTTGTTGACAGTGATGATAGAATCCATGAAAATCTTGTGCGTGATACAGTAGAGACAGCAGAAAAAAATCAGGCGGATATGGTTATCTTTGATTATATCGGAGAAGAGGAGAATGGAAATCTGACAGATCGGTTTACATTTCCTTTTTCAGCAAACCGGGTGATAGAGGTTGCAGAAGAAAAAGAATTAATCATGAGATCCTGTTCGGCTGTAAATAAGCTGATTCGCAGAGATCTTTGGAAAGAAAGTGGCTTTCAATTTCCAAAGGGGAGATATTATGAAGACCTGGCAACGATTCCAAAAGTTATGACAAAGACGAAAAAGATCGTGTACTTGCCGGAAGTTTATTATTATTATCTTATGCGCGATGGATCAATTATGCACAGCAGGAATTTTGAAAAGAATTATGAAGATCGTACATGGGCGGTGGATCAACTTCTTGAATATTTTAAAAGAGAAAATCTTATAGAGACATATAGAAATGAACTGGAATATCTCGTATTTGAAAATACCTATTTCGTGCCATCAAAAGAAATCGTATTAAATGACAGAAAGAGCGAATATCTTAAGAAATTCAGAGATTATGCATACAATAAATTTCCACAGATGAATAAGAATTATTATGTGCAGCAGATAGCAGGAAAGGATAAGATCCTTTTGAAACTATTACAGCATCGAATGTATGGAATGATGGTATTGATGTCTCAGTTGAGAAGAATGAAGGACAGACTGGCAGCAGTCAGCAGGAGGTAAAGTGAGTGGAACTGGTAAGTGTAGTTGTACCGGTATATAAAGTAGAACAATATCTGGAACGTTGCGTGAAAAGCATCTGTGAACAGACGTATCAGGAACTGGAAATTATACTTGTAAATGATGGATCGCCGGATCGTTGCGGTGAAATGTGTGAAGAGCTGGCTCAAAAGGATAATAGAATTCAAGTGCTGCATAAACAGAATGGTGGATTAAGTGATGCACGAAATGCCGGCGTAAAACTGGCTACAGGGAAATATTTGTTATTTGTAGACAGTGATGATTACATAGTGAAAGATCTGGTTGAAAAAGCAGTGGCAGAAGCTGAAAAACTGGCATGCGATATGGTTCTGTTTGATTATTATTGCGTGGAAAACGGGATAGAGGAAGTTCGGACAACACAGATTCCTGGCGGAAAAGTGATTTCTTTAGAGAAGGAACACCAATTACTGCTTGCACCACCGGCGGCCTGGGCAAAATTGTTCAACAGAGAATTTTACGTGAAAGCAGATTGTCCATTCCCAAAAGGGTTATATTTTGAAGATCTGGCAACAACACCGATATTTTTCCTGAAAGCGGAAAGAATCAGTTATTTAAAAGAACCATTATATTATTATATTATTCGCGAAAATTCAATTATGACAGGAAAAAATCACGAGAAAAGCAGTCAGGATAAAATGGAAGTGCTAGATCATATATTGTCGATATATCGTGAAAATGGAAAATACGAAACTTACCGTGAAGAATTAGAATATCTTGTTTTGGCAAATGCTTATTTTGAACCATCGAAAGAACTGGTACTTGAGGGAGACGATGGGACATATCTTCGGAAGTACAGAGAATATACAAAGTCAAGAATTGGAAATGTTAAGAACAATAAATACATAAATCAATGGAGTAGAAAAGATAAGCTTCATTTATGGATATTGAATTACAAACAGTATTGGCTGATGCGTCTTTTATCTAAAGCCAGAAGAATGGTATCAACAAAAATGTAAAAATCGGAAAGCAGGTAGAAAAGGTGGAAAAAATACTGACGGTCACAGTACCTTCCTATAATGTGGAAAAATTTTTAGAGAACACTCTGGACTCCTTTGTGGATGAGAGAGTGTTGGATGATATTGAAGTGCTTATTGTCGATGATGGTTCGAAAGATAAGACAGCAGAAATCGGAAGAAAGTATGAAGAAAAATATCCAGATACGTTTCGCGTGATCTCTAAGGAGAATGGAGGGCACGGTTCTACGATCAATAGAGGGATTGGTGAAGCAAAAGGAAAATACTTTAAGGTTGTAGACGGAGATGACTGGGTAGATCAGGGGGGATTTGCAGAACTGATTCGAAGATTGAAAACATGCGATGCAGACTATGTATTTACTAATTATTATGAAGTAAATGACGTAACAGGCGAATTAAATCCAGTTACCTTTCCGGGAATTAGAAAAGAAGAACAGATGCCGTTTGAGATGATTGCGAATGAGACGAGAATCTCTATGCATGCGCTTGTTTTAAAAACATCAATTCTAAAAGAAAATCAGATTCGTTTAGATGAACACAGCTTCTATGTGGATGTAGAGTACATTTTGTATCCAATTCCGTATGTGAAAAATGTGATTTATTTTGATATTTTTGTTTATATGTATCGTCTTGCACAGGTGAATCAGAGTGTGAGTATGCTGGGATATCAGAAACATATGCAGAATCATATTGACGTTATTTTTCATGTACTTGATTATATTAATGCCTACAAAGAAAAAGAAGATCATGATAAATTAAAAGAATTGTATATGGCACGTAGAATAGCGGAAATGGTGCATGGACAGGTTGATGTATTTATAAGCTTTGGCTCTGGAGATAAAGTGATACAGAAAAAATTTAAAGAATTTGATGCAGAAGTAAAAGAGAAAAATGCATATGTTTATGAAAGATCCGGAGAATTTAGTGGAATGCTGCGTCTTTTGAGAAAAACAGGATTTAAATTTTATTCGCTGATCGTCCGGTTGAGTAAGGTGCGAAATGGTTAAAGAAAGGTAATAATATGAAGATTCACTCTGTCAAATTTAACTTTATCATGAATTTTATTATGTCAGCATCTTCAATTGTATTTCCACTGATTACATTTCCGTACATTTCAAGAGTCTTGATGGCAACCGGAAATGGTAAGGTGGCAACAGCGAGTGCTGTTATAACATACTTCAATATGTTTGCATCTTTGGGGATTCCAACCTATGGAATCCGGGCATGCGCGAAAGTACGAGATGATAAAGAAAAATTATCAAAAACAGTGCAGGAATTATTGATCATCAATTCGATTACGATGTTTTTAACCTGTATCGTTTTCGTAGTTACAGTAGCGTTAGTGCCGGAGTTTGCAGCAGAAAAAGAATTATATATTATTAACGGAATCGGAATGGTTCTAAACATGTTTGCTATCACATGGTTATATAACGCATTGGAGCAGTACGCGTATATTACGGTATGCAACATGGTTGTAAAACTATTATCACTGGTGTTGATGTTCCTTCTGGTACATAATCCGGAAGATTATATTGTCTATGGAGGAATTACTGTATTTGCGAGCTCTGCATCTTATGTGTTTAACTTTGTGTATGCAACAAAATTTGTTTCTTTTAAGAAAAGTGGGACATATGATTTTCGGATACATATAAAGCCGATTTTGCGTTTTTTTGCAATGGCAGCCGCAACCAGTGTTTATACGAATCTGGATGTTGTAATGCTTCGGTTCATGCAGGGGAATACAGAAGTTGGATACTATAATGCAGCAATTAAAGTAAAAACAATTCTTGTTACACTGATTACTTCTCTTGGAACAGTACTTTTGCCAAGGCTGTCTTATTATGTTAAAAAAGAAAAAACAGAAGATTTTTACAGAATGATCGGGAAAGCAGTCAATTTTGTAGTTGTAGCAGGACTTCCATTGACCATTTATTTTATGCTGTATGCATCAGAATCGATTCAGTTTCTTGCAGGAGACGGGTATCAGGGCGCGGTACTTCCGATGATTATTCTGATGCCGACAGTACTTTTGATCGGTATGTCTAATATTACCGGGATTCAGATTCTTACGCCACAGAATCAGGAACAGAAGGTGTTAAATTCTATCGTGTGTGGTGCAGTTGCTGATTTCCTTCTGAATCTGGTTCTGATTCCGAAGATGGCATCATCCGGTGCAGCACTTGCTACTGTGATAGCTGAATTGGTGGTACTTCTGGTTCAATGTGTGTACTTGAAAGAGATATTAAAGGATATCATGCGGGATGTCAGTGGTATGAAAATTGGAGCAGCGATTGTAGTGGCAACCATCGGTGGGAGTTTAGTGAAGGGCTTGCTTGATTTAGAATCATCTGGTTGGAGCATGGAGATACAGTCATTTGTAATGCTTGCAATCAGCGCATGCGTGTTCTTTGGGATTTATGGAGCTGTACTCCTTATGACAAAAGAAAAACTGGTCTGGGAGATTGTAGGGAACTATATCGAAAAGAAATAGGAACAATAGAGATCAGGAAACTGATTAAATAGAAAAAAGAAGGTGAGAAGTATGGATAAGACGAAAAAAACAATTTTGAAAAACTGTATCAGTAAGATCTGGAAATCGGAAATATTGTCTGCTATCACATTGAATCTTCTTTTTTTAGCTTCAATTTTAGTATTTTGTGATGTTAAATATGAAGTGTCAGATGATTTTGTGATGTCTGCGATTTTGTCAGGAGCTTATGGGGGGAGTTTAAATCCACATTTGATTTTTATCAATGTCCTGTGGGGATATCTGTTGACCCCATTCTATCTTATTTTACCAGAAATCAGTTGGTATCTTATTTTTCAGTTATTACTCTGTTTTCTTAGTTTTACAATACTTTCATATATGTTATTGAAAAAATTGAACAGATCAATGGCGCTTATGGTAATAACTTTATTATTGACTGTGTTTGGCAGTGATGCGTATATTCTTATGCAGTTCACCAAAACAGCAATGATAGCTGTCATGGCAGGCAGCCTTGTGTTTCTATGGGCGCTGTTTGAACAAAGATCGTTGCGGATAGAGATATCGGCGGCGATTTTGTGCGTAATTGGAACGTGGTTCAGGTTTAATATTATTTATCTCGCGGGCGGTTTCCTTTTATTTATTCTTATTGTAGAGATTGTCCGGGTGTGGAAAAATGAGACGGATCACAGACGTTTTTGGCTAAAGATGAGAAAAATTATCAGTGCGGGACTGTTGTTAATCTTAGTAGTAACAGGCTGCAAGTTATTTGATGATTATTCTTATAATAAGGATCCGGAATACAAATACTTCAAAGAATATAGCGAAGCAAGGGCTGCAATCGTAGATGCAAGTGATTACGGATATGAAGCGTACGCGGAAGAATTACAGAAAATCGGAATTTCAGAAAATGATTATAAGATGATGCGTAACTGGAATTTTGCAGATAATGAAGTCTTCTCTTTAGATATTATGCAGAAGGCCGCAGATATTATACAGGATTATAAAAAAAATGTAGAGATATCTAAGGAAGTAATAATAGAAGAGATACAGAACCGTGGTTTACAGGGATATCCTGTTTTCCTTGCCTGTGTGGTGCTTACAATATTAAGTATTGTTTTTCAGAGAAAAAATTGTTGGACAGCAATTGTGATATGGGGAATCGGATTTGCCTATATTTTATATTGCTTTTTGATTGAAAGAACCGTGTATCGAACGGAATATGCAGTATTTTTAGGCGGATTTTTAACTCTCTTTTACTTTTGGGAAAAATTAGAATGTGAAAATAAAAGAGAATTTATTGAATATAGGAGAGTCTGTGTTATAATAAATACAGTATGTCTATTTTTGCAATTGCCGCTTTATTTACCGGATCGATCCTATCAGGATGTAGACAGTTGGGGGCGCAAGGAATATATAGAGAATACATTTTATGAGTCATGGAACTATAAAGCGAGTAAATATCGCAAAATAGTCAATAAAGGGGCGAAGTCGGAAGAACTGATCAACGAGATAGAAACACATAAGGAAAATTTGTATTTACTGGATTTTCAGACAATGATGCAAGTGTTCTATTATGACTGGAATCCGTGGAAAGCAATTCCGACAGGAGAATTTGACAATGTTTTATATCTTGCAGGTGTAACAACAAATTTCCCGGATTGCAATCAGATATTGCAAACATATGATGCCGAACAGCCATTAAAAGCGTTAATAAACGAGAATGTATATCTTGTGGATTCGGAGTGGAAAACTTTAGACCAAAAAGTGCAGTATTTGCAGGAACGATATTATCCTGAAGCAAAGGCAGAATTATACAAAGAGTTAGATGGCTATCAAATATGGAAGTTTTCAAAGGAATGAGGAAAAAAGAGAATGATTAATTTTAATGTACCACCAATCGTCGGAACAGAGATCGATTATATCAGACAAGCAATTGAAAATCATAAAATCTGTGGTGATGGAGCATTTACAAAACAATGTTCTAAATGGATTGAAGAAAATACAGGAACAGCCAAGACACTGTTGACGACATCCTGTACACATGCTACAGAGATGGCAGCAATCCTTCTGGATATTAAACCGGGAGATGAGGTGATCATGCCGTCCTATACATTCGTATCAACAGCGGATGCGTTTGTATTAAGAGGTGCCAAGGCAGTATTTGTTGATATCCATCCGGAAACAATGAATATTGATGAGAGACTGATCGAGAATGCGATTACAGAGAAGACAAAGGCAATCGTTCCGGTTCATTATGCCGGTGTAGCCTGTAAGATGGATGAGATTTGTGCAATTGCACAGAAATATGATCTGAAGGTTGTAGAGGATGCTGCACAGGGAGTTATGGCTTCCTATAAGGGAAAAGCACTTGGTACAATCGGTGATTACGGCTGCTTTAGCTTTCATGAAACAAAGAATTACAGCATGGGAGAAGGTGGAGCACTTTTGATTCGTGATCCGGAAGATATTGAACGCGCAGAAATCGTAAGAGAAAAAGGAACAAACAGAAGTAAATTTTTCCGTGGTCAGATTGATAAATATACATGGATGGATGCGGGTTCATCTTATCTTCCAAGTGAATTGAATGCAGCATATCTCTGGGCACAGCTTGAAAAAGCACAGGAGATTTATGATGATCGAATGAAAACATGGAACAGATATTATGAAGCTTTAAAAGAACTGGAAGAAGCAGGAAAGATTGAAATGCCGGTTATTCCTGAGGATTGCGTACATAATGCTCATATGTTCTATATCAAAGCGAGAGATCTGGAGGAACGTCAGAAACTGATTGGATACTTGAAAGAGAATGGTATTATTTCCGTATTCCATTATATTCCACTGCATACAGCTCCGGCAGGTATGAAATACGGAGAATTCCGTGGGGAAGATAAGTATACGACGACTGAAAGCGAAAGACTTCTGCGTTTGCCGATGTATTATGGACTCGAAGCAGAAAATGTAGATTACATTGCGGAGAAAGTAAAAGCATTTTATAGTGGAAAGTAAAAGAACCGGTATAGTAAAAACAGAGGATAAAAGAATGAAGAGAAAATGTGTGATCTTTGGTACGACAGATTTTGGGAAAATGCTTCGATATTATTTTGAAAAATATGCAGACGTACAGATTGTGGCATATACGGTAGATAAAGCATATCTTGAAAGTGATACCTATGATGGTCTGCCGGCAGTGGCTTATGAAGAAGTTGAAAAAGCATATCCACCAACAGAATATACGATGGTTATTGCGCTTGGTTATAAGAAAATGAATCAGATTCGACAGCAGAAGTTTGAAGATGCGAAAAGAAAAGGATATAGGATCGAAAATTTTGTTCATCCGAGCGTAGTGGACGAGACTGTTGCGATGGGCGAGGGGAATATTATTCTCGAACATGTTACATTGGCATATGGAACAAAAATCGGAAATTCCAACATTATATGGAACGGAAGCCAGATTTCACATGAATCGCAGGTCGGAGATTATAATTTCTTTTCAGTGGATTCTGTTATCGCAGGAAAAACAGTTGTAAAGAATAATTGTTTTCTCGGAATTAACAGTACGGTACTTGGAAACAGGACGCTGGAATATGCAACACTGGTTGGGGCAGGTGCATTTGTCAAAGAGAATACAGAGCCATATAGTGTCTATGTTCCGGCACGCAGTATCTGTCTGGAAAATAAAAAAAGTACAGAGATGGCTTATACGAGATAAAGAGAAAGGAGTACACAGGTCGGATTCTCAACAATTTAGAAAATCTGATCTGTAAAATGATTGAATGGATATTTCATTTGTAATTCCATGCTATTGTTCAGAAAAGAATCTGGAAGGCGTGATCAGCGAGATTGAAGTTGCAATGAAAAAAAGAGAAGGATTTGAATATGAAATTATTCTGGTTAACGACAATTCAAAAGATAATACAAAAGGATTGATCAACCGGCTTTCAAAAGAAAATAGCAGAATCATCGGAATCAATTTTGCTAAGAATTTCGGACAGCCAAACGCATTGCTGGCAGGGTTTAACCAGGCATCCGGAAAGTATATTATGACTTCAGATGATGATGGACAGACACCGGTAGGAATGGTCTGGGATTTCTATGACAAGATGCAGGAAGGATATGATGTAGTCTGCGCAAAATATACAGAGACTACACAGAAATCGGCTGTTCGAAGATTTGGTACAAAAGTGAATGAATTTATGCTGTATCATATGATTGATAAGCCTAAAGAGATAGGATTATCATCTTTTTTTATGGCAAAAAGATTTGTAGTGAAAGAGATGGTCAAATATCAGAATCCATATCCTTACATTGCAGGACTTCTACTCAGAACATCAGGAAAGATAGGAAATGTTCATCTGAAACAGAGAGAAAGAGCAACAGGAAAGAGCGGCTATAATTTTAAGAAATTATTAAAACTGTGGATTAATGGATTTACAGCATTTTCAATTAAACCTTTACGAGTCGGAAGTGCACTTGGATTTATCAGTTCTGTATGCGGAGTGTTGCTAGGAATTATCTCATTAATAAGAAAACTGATTATACCTACAATTCAAGTGGGATATACATCGCAGATGGCTGTTACACTGTTTTTAGGAGGTCTGATCCTGGGAGTGCTTGGAATTATCGGAGAGTATACAGGAAGAATTTATATGTGTATCAATAATCAGCCACAGTATGTAATAGAGAGTATTGTAAAAGACGGAGAAGACCTGTTGTAAAAAAGGTTGTAGATTTAAAGGAAGGTCGGAGCGAATGATGAAAAGAGTAATGGTAATTGCAGGGGGAACATGGCAGGTTCCACTGATTAAGAAAGTAAAAAGTTTGGGATATGAAGTAGTGAATTCAAATCTTTATGAAGATTCTATTGGATTTGAGTACGCGGATTTTACAGGTGTAATGGATGTAAGAGACAAAGAGAAGAATCTGGCACTTGCAAAGAAATATAAGATTGATGCAGTGTTGACAGATCAGAGTGATATTGCTGTTCCAACAGTAGCTTATGTTGCAGAACAGATGGGATGTCCTGGAATTGGTCATGAAATGGCAGAACTTTTTACAAACAAATTTAAAATGAGAGAGTATTGCCGGGAAAATAAATTTAAGTATCCGGAGTACAGATTATGTACAAATGTAGAAGAAGCAATCGAGTTCTACAGAGAATTAGGAAAAAAGGTGATTATCAAACCATTGGATTCCCAGTCCAGCCGTGGAATATTTACGATAGAATCCGAACAGGAATTGAGGGATCGATTCGCAGAGACGGAAGCATTTACAAATAGTGGCGATTATGTGCTTGTGGAAAGATATATTGAAGGCACAGAATTTACTGTGGATGGTATTGTGATTGATGGAACACACCATACACTGGCAATCTCTCAGAAAGAACATTATTCTTATAACAGAAATATAGCCTCAAAGTTGTTTTTTACGAACTACAATGAGACCTTTGATTATGACCTGCTCAGAAAAACAAATGACGAGCTGATCAGCGGAACAGGAATTAAATATGCGATCACACATTCCGAATACAAGTTCGAAGATGGAGATTATTATCTGATTGAGATGGCGGCACGTGGAGGTGGAAGCAGAATTGCTTCTGATATTGTTCCATTTATGTCAGGGGTAGACAACTATCAGCTGCTGATCAATGCAGCACTTGGCAAGACTCCATCTGTGGAAGAACTGCATATATCAGATGCGGAGAAAATGAAAGAAAGAGCAGCAGTTTTGGAATTTCTGGATATCGAATCAGAAGGAAAGAAGATTACCAAAATTGAAGGTGTCGATCAGATCAATGCGATTCCGGAAATTTTACAGCTTCAGCTTGAATTTAAAGAAGGCGATATTATAGAGAAGGCACAGGATGATCGTTCCAGAGTAGGATTTTTTATTGCACGTGCAGAATCAAAAGAGAGAATTGAAGAAATTGAAAAAGAAGTAAAGAATACATTGAAAGTATCTTTCGAATCATAGGAGAAAACATGGATATTAAGAACGAAATCATAAGAAAAATCAGAATGAATCGAATTTCTACAACAGAAGTGGCAGACTGTCTGGGGAAAACAGGCGTATTTAAAGATTCTCATGCGGTGAACAGAGGGCATTTTGCGGTGGGAAATGTAAAATGGATCTACGCATTGGATGAATCAAACTGGAGCATACATGAACAGATCCGTGAAGTGCAGGCCGGAGATGTTGTAATGATCGAAGCTTTTAACTGTGGTGACCGTGCAATTATCGGAGAGCTTGTAACAAAGTTTGCAGTACTGTATCGAGAGGCAGTTGCGATTATATCAAATGCCAATATGAGAGATGCAAATGATATCATTAAGCAGAATTATCCGATGTGGTGTAAAGGATTCAGTCCGGTGGGTTGTTTTAATAAATACATTGAACAACCGTTAGACAGTGTAATTGAAAAAGAACACAGAGATAAATATGAAGGAAGTATTGCTGTATGCGATGATACCGGAGTCGTAATTATTCCGAAAGAACAACATACGGAAGAGTTCTTAAAGAAACTGGAAAATATTGAAAATCAGGAAGATATCTGGTTTGAGTATCTTGATAAATATAAATGGGATACATATGATATTGTGTGTTTAAAAAAATACTTAAATGATTAATAGAGTATAAGGATGAAAGAGGATGAATAAAGAACAGTTGTTAAGTAAAAAGGAGCAGTTGTTAGGTAAGAAGGAACAAATTGAAAAAATTGCGAAGATTGTGTTGATCGCAGGAATTTTTCTCTATCCATTTCTTTGCAGCTTCTTTGGCATTGACCTAGGTGATACTGGGATTCATATGTTTAACTATGAAAATATATATAGCAATCCGGATAAAGTTGGTTTTACCTGCTATCTGACAAATGTACTTGCATGGGGATGGCTTCAGATATTTGGTGGATTAGGAATCTGGGGATTAAATCTTCTGGAAGTAATTGTGGAAATGGTTATGGCATTCACTGTCTATAAGGTATTTCATAAATATTTGGGTGATTTACAGACATTATTCGGAATTCTTATTGCAATTATGGCATCAGATACATATTTGAATATTTTCAATTATCACCAGTTCAATGTATTTTTCCTGATTCTTATTCTTGGATTTGAATTTAAGGCTGTAGTTGAGAAGAAGTTTAAATATAGTTTTGTCGCAGGAATTTTCCTGACATTGGTTGTATTTTCCAGAATGGGTAGTATAACAGCATTGGTTACATGCTTTATCTATGTTTTCTCTTATTTATATAACAATGAAGATGTGAAATATTTTATGAAGCATCTGGGAGTCTTTGCGGGAGGAGCAGCAGCAACGTTCGGAGTTCTGGCGGCATTTCTGGCAATTACAGGTCAGGTTGAATATTTTATCAATAATATTTTTCGATTATCTGGTATTGCATCTACGGCCGGAAGCGGTTACAGCATGGAAAATCTCTGGTCTACCTTTATATTTGGAAATCTTGATGCAATTGCTTCAGGCGTTATTTATCTTGCTGCTTCTATGATTCTTCTCTTAGGAATGAATATTTTGTTTTCGTTAAAAGGAATTCATCCGAAGAAAATAATCCTGAATATTGCATTCAGCGCAGTAGTGATTGGAATTGCTGTTTATATGTTGGTTTATGCATATGATGTAAATACAGTACCAAACTGGCCGCAGATGACAACAGGTCCGTCCTTTTTTATAGGTATATTGTATGTAGTAACTTTTTGCTATGTATTTTTTAACATGTATAGTAAGAATGGAAATCCAGATCTGATTATTCTTGGAATCTGTGCCATTATGCTTCCACTTCTGACAATTGCAGGTTCTAATACAGGAACAAAACACGTGATTCTTGCATTTTGGATTATTGCTCCATTTGCAGTATCCGCTGTTTGCAGGTTTGTTTTCAGTAAAGCCGCACTTGAAGCAGTTAATGCAATGACAGAAAAATATGGATTGAAAATCCGACATGGTGCAGTTTTAGCCTGTACAGGGATTATTCTTGTCTGCATGGGAGTGAAATTTGCAGACATGCTTTATTGCACAATGAATTTTGACAGTGTGGATAGAAGTTCACTTCGGTATTCTGTTAACAGTGATAAATTAAAATATATGAAGACAACAGAGAGAGAAGCAGATGCTGTCAATGGTGTTCTGGATTGCATAAATCGTTTAGATGAGGAGAAAGAACGTCCATTAATGGTATTTGGCGGAGCTATTTTAATGTATTCATTGAATGAAATGGAATCTTATGTACAGCCATGGGTTACCAATCCGAATTATACGGAAGAGAAACTGAAAGAAGACCTGAAACTTGCAAAAGAGAACTGGGAGGAGAAACCGGTTGTTATATTCTGTAGAACAAACAATTATTATGGGTTTGAGGAATATAATTATGATGTTTTGATTGAAAGTGAATTATATAATCAGTACAATGGAAAAAAAGACTGGTTTATGAAATTCCTGCACAGGAATGATTATCGCTTGGAATATGCAAATGATTACTATATTGTACTTGCTCCGGGAGATATGACAAAATCCGAAGATTATGATTATAACTGGTATATTGTAGGAGAATGAAGCAGTCAGGCAGCATGACAACATCGGAGTAGACGTGGAAAGGTTGAAGAAAGTATGAAGAATAAGGGAGTTAAACGTGTACTTGCAATAGCGGTTGCTACAGTTCTGGTTTTGGAAACATTACCTTCTGTTACTGTATTTGCAGAAGAAACAGGAAGTACATCAGTACAAGAAGATTTAATAGAGCCACAGCAGGCACAACGAGAAGACAGAAGCAACAGCTGGAGATACAAAGATGGAACCCCAATTTTGTCTGATACAGCAGAATATCTGCGAAGTTCTTCGGATGCGTGGTATGAAGAAGACGGGAAATTCTATAATGACCAGGGAGAAGAAATCACAGGAGCTGTTGCCAAAGGAATTGATGTGAGTAAGTGGAATGGAGACATTGACTGGGCAAAAGTAAAGGCAACAGATGTAGATTATGCAATTATACGTTGTGGATATGGAGATGATGAGACAAGTCAGGATGATCCATATTGGAAGACAAATGCAGATGCATGTACAAAAGAAGGAATTCCTTTTGGTACTTATATTTATTCTTATGCAGACAGTGTGACAGCAGCAAAAAGCGAAGCCAATCATGTACTTCGTCTGATCAAAGGCTATGATCTTTCTTATCCGATTTACTATGATCTGGAAGAAAATAGTGTGAGGGAAAAACTGAGAACAAAAGAGATCGCAGAAGTTGCACAGACATTCTGTAGTATCATAGAAGATGCAGGATATGATGTGGCAGTTTATGCGAATAAAGACTGGTTTACAAATTATCTGACAGATTCTTATTTTGATACAGTTGACCATTGGGTTGCACAGTACAATTCTACCTGTACTTACCAGGGAGAGTATTCAATGTGGCAATGTACAGATTCTGGTACGGTTGATGGAATTGATGGAAAAGTAGATCTGAACATGGATTTCGGTGCAGAAACTACAAATAAAAAACCGGAAGCAGTTCAGAATTTAAAAGCTTCTTCCAAGATAGGTGCGGTGAATCTGTCCTGGTCAGAAGTAAAGAGGGCAGATGGATATTTAGTTTATGGAATCCGTGGTAGCGGGAAGTATGGTTATATTGGGATGACGCGTAAGACTTCCTTCTCGGATACAAAAGCATTGACGAGTGATTATAATTTCTATTGGGTATTTGCTTATCGTAAAGATTCAGAAGGAAATATGATTGCCGGAAGTGCGCCGGAAAAATATGTTTATGGAAAAGCTCAGAAATGTGAAGCAGTAACAGACCTGAAAGCATATTCTGTCAGCGGAGGGGTAAAGTTGACCTGGACAAAATCAGAAGGTGCGGAAGGTTATCTTGTCTATGGAATTCGAGGAGAAGGAAGTTATGGATATATTGGCATGACAACAACAGGAACAACATTTACAGATAAAAATGCATTAAGAGATGAGTATAATTTTTACTGGATATTCCCATATTATACAGACGGTAATGGAAATAAAGTAGCGGGCGGTACAGCACACTATGTATATGGAAGAGCAGGATTATGATAAAAAAGATTCTATTTGGCAGTAAGGACAAAATGAAGTCGGCGTACTTATGGAATACATGTGCAGCAATGCTGAATGCATTCCAGACAGTATTTATATTGATGCTTATATCCCGCATTGATCCGGTGATCGATGCGGGCGTATTTACAATTGCATTTGCGATAGGAAATCTTATGATGGCGATAGGAAAATATGGAATACGCCAGTTTCAAGTGTCAGATGTCGAAGAAAAATATAGTTTTAAAGAATATACAGTTGCGAGAATCATAACGAGTATAATTATGATTGCTGCATCTTTTGTTTATGTCGGAGTGAATCTTGCATCAGGATTGTATAACTCTTCGAAATCTATAGTTATAATTCTAATCTGTCTGGCAAAAGTGATCGATGCGATAGAAGATGTGATTCATGGAATGTTCCAGCAATATCTTCGCCTGGATGTGGCCGGAAAGATCCTGTCTATCAGAATGTGTACTTATATTTTTGTATACTTAGTATGTTATTATTTCAGCAAAAACCTTATCCTGACATCAGTAGTGGCTCTGTTTGTATCATTTATTCAGTTCGTGATATTGAATTATACGGCAATAAGAGGCTTTGAAATAAAAAAGAAAACATTTGAAATTAAAAATGTTAAAAATATATTTGTAGAATGTTTTCCGCTTTTTATAGCATCTTATTTGGTGATTTACATTGGAAATGCACCGAAATATGCGATTGATAAGGTGATGTCAAGTGAAGCGCAGGCATGTTTCACCTACATTTTCATGCCGGTCTTTGTTATAAGTCTTTTGAGTCAGTTTGTCTATCAGCCGGTAATCAGCAAAATGGCTTTTTTATGGCATGAGAAAAAGATCAGTCAGTTTAATAAGCTGATCTTACGACAGATCGCTTTGATCCTGTTGCTTTCTGTAGCTGCGATCATAGGGGGATACTTACTTGGAATTCCTGTCTTGTCATTAATTTACGGTGTGGATCTGACAGATTATAAGAAAGCACTTGTGATTTTGCTAATTGGAGGAGGCGCACTTGCAATTGTTAATTTTCTTCAGATGATCATTACTGTCGCAAGAAAACAAAAACTGCTGAATATAGGATATCTGTTAGCTTTTTTATTGTTTGTTTTTGGTGGAAAAACAATCGCAGAAAAGCATGGAATGATTGGAATATCAGTTTTTTACACAGCAGTAGTCATGATCCTCGGAGCGGTATTTATTGTGTTGACGATAGGGATTATCAAAGGATATGCAAACAGTGATGGAAAAACGGTTGAAGAGAAAAAACAATAAATTCCAATTAATTATTTTAAATTAAAAAACGGTATGTTAAAATAAAATTAGAAAAAGATCAGATAAAAATAGTAAAAATACGAGGGAAACAGGGAATGAAAACATATTTAGTAACCGGTGGAGCCGGATTTATCGGAAGCAATTATATTCATTATATGTTTAAAAAGTATAAGGATATTAAAATTGTTAATCTGGATAAACTTACTTATGCAGGAAATCCGGAAAATCTGAAAGAATTTGAAAATAATGAAAACTATGTCTTTATTAAAGAAGACATCTGTAATGCAGAAGCTGTGAATAAGATTTTCCAGGAGTACGATATTGACAGAGTTGTACATTTTGCGGCAGAGAGCCACGTAGACAGAAGTATCAAGAATCCGGAGATTTTTGTGCAGACGAATGTAATTGGAACGACAGTTCTTTTGAATGCCGCAAGAAATGCATGGGAACAGGAAGACGGAACCTATAAAGAAGGGAAAAAGTTCCTCCATGTATCAACAGATGAGGTGTATGGATCTTTGGAAGAGGATGGAACATTCTTTTATGAGACAACACCGTATTCACCACACAGCCCATATTCAGCAAGTAAAGCATCTTCAGACATGCTGGTGAAAGCTTATATCGATACTTATCAGTTTCCGGCGAATATTACAAACTGCAGTAACAACTATGGACCATATCAGTTTCCGGAGAAACTGATTCCACTGATCATCAATAATGCTTTGAACGGAAAGAAAATTCCGGTTTATGGAGATGGACTCAATATCAGAGACTGGTTGTATGTAGAAGATCATGCTAAGGGAATCGATATGGTACAGGAAAAGGGCAGACTGGGTGAGACTTATAATATTGGCGGACACAATGAGCGCAGAAATATCGAGATTGTGAAGACAATCTTAAAACTGCTCTATGATGTACTTCCGGAAACTGACCCACGCAGAGAACATATTAATGAAAATCTGATCGAGTATGTCGAAGACAGAAAAGGGCATGACAGAAGATATGCGATCGCACCGGACAAAATCCGTAAAGAAGTTGGTTGGGAACCGGAGACAGACTTTGAGACAGGAATTCGTAAAACGATAAAATGGTATCTCAAGAATCTGGACTGGATGGAGAATATTACAAGCGGAGAATATCAGAACTATTATAAAGAGATGTATCATCTGTAAATAGTAGATGAATGGAGCAGATCATATGAAGAAGAGAAAAGGAATTATTCTTGCCGGAGGATCAGGAACAAGATTGTATCCGATTACACAGGCAGTTTCAAAACAGATTTTGCCGGTTTATGATAAGCCAATGATTTATTACCCACTTTCCGTGCTTATGCTTGCGGGAATCAGAGATGTTTTGATCATTACTACAGAAAGAGATGTCAGTGTGTTCAAAGAACTGCTTGGTGATGGATCACAGCTTGGGATGAGATTTGAATATAAAGTTCAGAAAAAACCAAGAGGACTTGCAGAGGCATTTATCATTGGAGAGGATTTTATCGGTGATGATGATGTGGCACTGGTTCTGGGAGATAATATTTTCTATGGACAAAGCTTCTCCCCTGTTTTGCAGAGGGTGAATGAACGCGAGGGAGCCACAATCTTTGGATATTATGTAAAGAATCCAAAAGCCTATGGAGTGGTAGAGTTTGACGAACACAATAATGTACTTTCTATAGAAGAAAAACCGAAAGTACCAAAGTCTAATTATGCAGTACCGGGATTATATTTCTATGATAATTCTGTTGTACAGTATGCAAAGGAAGTCGAGCCGTCCGAACGTGGAGAACTTGAGATTACAAGTATCAACAACAGATATCTTCAAGAGGGAAAACTGAAAGTGGAACTTTTGGGGCGTGGCTTTGCATGGCTGGATACGGGAACTCCGGATGGACTTATGGATGCAGCTAATTTCGTGGCGACATTCCAGAACCGCCAGGGATTGCAGGTATCCTGCATAGAGGAGATTGCATATAAAAAAGGATTTATCGATAAAGAACAATTGAAGAAGTTAGGAAGCCGTTTACGTAAGACACCATATGGACAGTACATATTATCTTTGTGTAAAGAACCTGGTGAGACGCTCAAACAGAAATAAATAAAAGCAGGTATTATGACACAAAGAAGTGAAAGATGAATGAAAATGTGGCATAATATCTGCTTTTGGTATTTTGAAGGGAGTTATCTTACAGATTGTAAAATTTGTAAAATTATGGAAGGCTAATTGACGCTTTGGATTTTAGGTGGTATACTGCTCTTAATATGGACTTACTATTTATTTTTATTGAAGCATTTACTTATAATTATTACAGGCACGTTTGAGTCAAGGAAGGAGGGTAGGTCCAAAGAAGAAAAAGGGGTGATGACGAGCGAGAAATAGATAGGACGCTCAGAGGAGAGTATATGGGAATTGTTTAAGAAAGGAAATAAAGGAGAACTATGAAAAAGAAAAAAACACAACTTTTAGGTATCGTTCTTTCAGCTGCTATGCTTGCAACATCTGTTCCGGCTCCTGTTTATGCAGAACCGACAGATAATGTGGCAGAAGAAGAGAACAATGGTGCCGTAGTTGCTCAGGAACCAACAGAAGATGCTGCTGTAGCGGATGATGCAACTGATGATTCCACAGCAGCTGACGATGCGACTCCTGAAGAGGCGGACAAGCAGGATACAGCGGATGAAGGTGCTGATGCAGATGCTCAGGCAGCTGAAGAAGGAGAAAATGAAGTTAAGGTGGATGGTGGTTATACAATTTCTATCCCGACAATTAACTTCCAGGGTGCGAATGCAGCTGTGGCTGAACAGCTGACAAAGGATGTAGAGATTGATGAATCTGATCCAGCTATTCAGAGTCTGCGCGAAGCACTGGAGAATATTGAGATTGTAGGCGGCGAAGAGGGCATGGAGGATGAAGCTTCCAATGTCAGTGCTATTGCAGAATACGCCGATGAAGAGACAGGAACTACAGAAAAGAAGGGATTGTCAGAAGAACAGATCAATACTGTTGTAGGTATGTATCAGAATTATCTGAATCAGTGGTCTGCCAATGCCAATATACTGGGTGTTCAGAATCCTTTCTTCCTTGACTTCAATGATGATAAGGATGGTCTGGGTATCCTGGGTGAGATGCTTGCATTGGACGGTGCGACAGTTGATCAGGTAAGAAATGGTGAATATAGTTATGATGATCTGACAGGTATGATCTTCACTTTCACATATGGTGATAAGTTAGGTATTAAGTACTATGGTAAAGATGTCCTGAATGCACGAAAAGATGCTCTTGCAGCAGTTGATGCATCTGGTGCTCAGACAAAGGCTCAGAAACTTCTTGTTCTGAACGACTGGCTGGCTCATGAGAATACTTTTGATATGTCCTATATCATGAACTCTGGTAAGGAAACAGAAGCCGATAAGCCGATGATTGCCAAAGATCCTAAGCCACAGGAGCATGAGAAAGATGTAAATACAGAGATTTATAATGCGTATGAACCTCAGATTAAACAGAACTTCCATGATCAGATTTATGCTGGAATTAAAGATAATCTTCGTGTTCAGTTCTATGAGAAAGCAATCCAGAATGTTGTATATAAGCAGGCTTTAGGCAAGGATGAAAGTGAAGCAACAGATGAAGAAAAGCAGGCTGCACAGAAACAGGCAGAAGATTATTTGACAGCAAATAAAGAGAAAATTGATGCTGATCCGGATGGATATGCAAGATCCAATTTTGGTGATGATGCAGCAAATCAGTTAAAAGAACAGGCGGATGCATTTATCAAAGATGCAGAAGAAAATGGTGTTGAGGTTGACCCTGTAAATGCACCAGGGTATAAGATGACTGTTGAGCAATTGACACAGCAGCAGTTAGAAAGTGATGATCCTGCATTAGATTTGAATAATGATGGAGAAAAAGACACAAGTTTTAAAGATGCAATTCCGATTTATGCACAGCAGGCAGCAGACGGTATGACAACTGGTGTTATCAATTACTGGGAAGGTACACAGTTTGGAGCTTTTGGTATGGGAACATCCGTATGCCTTGGATATTCTAAAGCCTATACATATCTTGTTCAGTGTCTGGATAAAGATATTTATCTGATTAATCCTGAGAAAGGTTATGACAGTAAGAAGACTGCAGATGATGGAACAGAAGAATGTGATAACTGGAAGACAGCAAAAGAACTGTATTATACAGATGGAAAACTCGATATAAAAAAGAATTACACAGTTGACCTTGTAAGAATCTCCTTCCAGTCTGATGTTACAATGTACGGCGAAGAACAGGAGGACTTCGGATCCGACCATTATTGGAATGCAGTAAAGGTTGATGGTCAGTGGTTTTATGTGGATCCTTGTTACACAGATGTCTACACAGAAGTTATGAGCCGTGACCGTGTTGAGACAGACGGTGATATGAACCATACATACTTCCTGTTCAGTGATACAAGTGCCAGAAAATTATATGATGGTAATTTCAGTTCTTTGAGATCTCTCTATGAAAACGAAGCAACTGATAAGACCTATGAGACAGCATGGATGGCGCGTGCGGCAAGCAATGTTTACTATGCAGACGGTTATGCGTACTACATGTATGATTCTACAGACCTGTTTGACAGAGTAAACAGTTCAAGCATGAATCAGAGCCAGAAGGCTGCAGAGTACAAGATTGTTCGTCATAAACTGACAAATAAGGATACAGGCGATGGCGACAGCGATTATGAGACACTGATTAATTTCACAGACAAGGAAAACGACGATGATGACGATACATTTGTAAGCGTTCTGAACAAAGACGGTAAGATGGAGAAGAATGATCTTCTGACCAAACTGTATGCACAGTTTGTGGATGAACAGAGCATTTACCCATCCATCGGTCTGACAGCAGCACTGTATACAGATGGTAAGATTTACTTCAACGTATCCAACGATATCGTTTCCTACAATCCTGCAGACGGTGCAGTAGCCGTTGTGAAGGAATACAATACAGTATCTGCAAAACGTGATAATACAAAGTTGTTTGGCGGTATGGCGTTTACAACAACAGATGAAAAGAGTGCAGATTTCACTGTCACAAATCATCCAATCGCAGGTCTGACTGTGAAGGGTGACGAACTGGTTGTTTCAATCGGTACAAACTTCGCGTTCATTTCAGGTAAGAGCAAACTGCTTGACCATTCCAGCTACGGTTATGAATTCGAAGAGACAGATTACAATCCGACTTATACAAACTACAAGAAGTATCAGCAGTTCATGGGCAGTCAGAGCAATGATAATGACGAGTTCATGTGGTCAGCTAACTTCGTTGATACAGTTGATATGAAGACACTGACAGGTACTTCTCATAATTATGAAACAGTTTCTGAACCTGCATACTGCGGACGTAATGCATTTACAGAAGAACGTTGTTCTGACTGTGGTCTGATCAAAGAGGGCACACGTGTAGAAGCAGAGAATACAGCACACGAACATCATTACATCAAGTTCCATGAAACATACTATACAAAGACTGATAGCGGTAACTGGAACGAAGCGGACAACTATGTTTGCCCAGAGTGCGGTGCTTGTATTACAGAACCTGTTAAGTCCAAATATGAACAGGCTAATTCTACATACGAGAAAAGAAAAGCTATCTGGGATGAAGCTCAGAAGAACGCAGCAGAAGGTCATGCTTATGCAGCAACAGATGCTGAATGGAGTGATGATCACACAAGCGTTACATTCCAGAATCTGAAATGTGAAACTTGTGCAAATCAGATCAATAAACTGGATTGTCTCCTTGAATCAGATGAAAATGCAACAAACAAAGCTAACAGAGATTCTATTGAGAAAGCTCTTTCAGAAAAAGTAACTGCAACGGCTAAACTTGCTGGCCATACAGGTACATGTGAACAGGGCGTGACTATGTACTACAAAGCAGCAGATAAGACAGCTGATGGTGTGAAGTATGTTGTAACAACTACTGAGGCAAAGGAAGCTGGAAAGCATGCATACACAGGTGCATGGACATGGAACGAAGTTAAAGATGACAATGGCAATGTAACTAATTGCACAGCATCTGTAACAGGTGTTAAATGCTCCGTTTGTGATAATGAACCAACAGAAGACCAGATTAAAGTTAATGTTGTTAAGGATACAGAGAATTCCAAAGCAGCAACATGTACAGAAGCTGGTAAAGATGTTTATACAGCAACAGCGACAGTTACAGATGCTGATGGTAAGGAAATCGGTACATTAACAGCAGATCCAAAAGAAGTTGATTTACCGGCACTTGGCCATAAGTATGGTGAACCAACATGGAACTGGACAAAGGGTGACAACAATACTTATACAGCAACAGCAACATTTACATGTGATCGTGACAACAGTCATACAGAAACTGTAGATGCAACAGTAACAGAGAAATCTGACGGTGCTACATGCACAGAAGCTGGAAAGATCACTTACACAGCAAAAGTAACATTCAATGGTAAAGATTACGAAGAGAGTAAGACAGAAGATGTTGCAGCTCTTGGACACGTATGGGAAGCTACATGGAATTGGGATAAGAAAGATGCAGACGGAAACTATGCACCGGTTGTAACATTTACATGTAGCAGAGATGCATCTCATGTAGAGACTGCAGATGCGAAAGTAAGCGATCCGGTTGTTACAGATCCTACATGTGAAACAGCAGGAAAGAAAGTATACACAGCAACTGCAACAGATCCGAATGGAAATGAAATTACAGATACACATGAAGATGTGATCGATGCATTAGGTCACAACTATGGTGAGCCGGTATGGTCAGACTGGACACAGGCAGAAGACGGAACATGGACAACAACAGCAACATTTACATGTGCAAATGATGCAACACATGTTCAGACAC
>OIYG01000329.1_pt1 | contig 48846 bp, 51 predicted proteins | sample 1587861 | NCBI WGS metagenome assembly OIYG01 (sample SAMN03283272) | human gut metagenome | biome: human-associated habitat; material: feces | host: Homo sapiens | place: Peru | collected 2012
TTCATACATTCCTGGTATCGGACACAACCTACAAGAACACAGTGTTGTTCTTATCCGTGGTGGTAGGGTTAAAGACCTTCCAGGTGTTAGATATCACATCATCCGTGGTACTTTAGATACTGCAGGTGTCGCAAATAGAGCACAAAGCCGTTCTAAATACGGTGCAAAACGTGCTAAAGGAGGTAAATAATGTCAAGACGTTCTAAACCTGCAAGAAGAATTCCTGCTGCAGATCCAATGTATAACAGTGTAGACGTATCAAAATTCATTAACAGAATTATGCGTCGTGGTAAAAAATCTTTAGCTGAAAGAATTTTCTATTCAACTTTAGAAAGAATTAAAGAAAGAACTAACGAAAAACCAATGGAAATTTTCGAAAAAGCATTAACAAATGCAACTCCATTGTTAGAAGTTAAAGCTAGACGTATTGGTGGTTCTACATACCAAGTACCTCTAGAAGTTAAAGCAGACCGTGGTTTCGCTCTTTCTTCATCTTGGTTAATCGCAGCTGCTAAAAACAGAAGCGGTAAATCATTCATCGATAAATTAACAAGCGAATTAATCGATGCTTCAAACGGTGCAGGTCAAGCATGCAAAAAACGTGAAGATACTCACAAAATGGCAGAAGCTAACAAAGCTTTTGCTCACTACAGATACTAATTTTAAAATTGGTTATAAACAAAAAGAACCACAGAAATGCGGTTCTTTTTTTATGTATTAAATCATTATTGTTAATATGGTTAATATTATTATCAACCAAATACAAAAAATTAGCACTGATGACGATAATCATAGTGCTAATCCTTAACTAAGATTAGTAACAGGATGTGAATATAAATTTAATTAACGGTTAAATTTACTCCTGTTGCTACTTTTATTATAACGTATTTTTATGTTTTTTAAGTCGTATAATTTAACAAGTTTACGTTTTGTCATTTTAGTGTATATTTATTTGTTTTTAAACTGTTTTTTAGCTAAAATAAACGTATTATGATAGATGTAAAAAAGATTAAATTAAATGATTTTGAAATTGGTGGAGATAAGTTAACAATTTTTGCAGGTCCTTGCGTGATTGAAAATCAAGAATTATTATACGAAGTTGCAGAAACTTTGAAAGAAGTAACTCAAGAATTAGGTATAAATTACGTTTTTAAATCTTCTTTTGATAAGGCCAATCGCTCTTCTATGTCAGGCTTTAGAGGCTTGGGTATGGATGAAGGTTTAAAAATGTTGGCAAAAACAAAAGAAAAATTTGAAGTTCCAATCGTGACAGATATTCACTTACCTGACGAAGCAAAACCTGTTTCTGAGGTTGCTGATATTTTGCAAATCCCTGCATTTTTATGCAGACAAACAGATTTACTTTTATCTGCAGGTAAAACAGGCAAAATTGTAAACATTAAAAAAGGTCAATTCTTGGCACCGCAACAAATGAAACCTTTAACAAAAAAAGTTGAAAGTACCGGTAATTCAAATATTTTGTTAACAGAACGTGGTACAACTTTTGGATATAACAATTTGGTTGTGGATATGCGTGGACTTAGAATAATGCAAGAAAGCGGTTATCCGGTAGTGTTTGATGCTACACACAGTGTACAATTACCGGGAGCAAACGGTGAATCAACAGGTGGTGATAGAACTTTTGTACCGTTGTTGGCTCGTTCAGCAGTTGCTGCAGGGGTTAATGCATTGTTCTTTGAAATTCATCCGGAACCGGATAAAGCATTATGTGATGGACCAAATATGTTAGCACTTAAAGATGCTAAAAAGGTTTTCAAAATGTGCAAAGAAATTTTTGATTTAGTGAGAATAGAAGAATGTTAGTAAAAACTTATATTACAGGAATTTTGGAAAATAATAACTACCTTCTTTATGATGAAAAATCAAAGGAAGCGGTGTTGTTTGATTGCACAGAATATTTACCGGAAGTAAAAGATTTTTTGGAAAAAAATGGCGTAACCTTGAAATATGTTTTACTAACTCATGGACATTTTGACCATCTTTTAGGATTGAAAGAATTACATCAAAATATGCCAAATGTTCCAATTTACGCTCACAAGGATGATAAAGATTTAATTGAAAATGTAGCATTTTTTGTTGATAGATTTGTAGGCGGTTTCGGAAAAGTTGATGTTCCACCTATTACAAAATATATAGATGAAAATGAAGATTTATCAATCGGTGATGAAAAAATCAAAATTTATCATACTGCAGGTCACACAAAAGGCGGAGTTTGTTATTTTGTAGATGATAAATTATTTTCAGGTGATACAATATTCTTAGGCAGTGTTGGCAGAACTGATTTACCTGGAGGAAGTTATGAAAGCCTTAGAAATAGTGTTCGCCAAGTGTTAAATGATTTAGATGATAATGTAAAAATATACACAGGACACGGTGATATAACAACCGTTGGTTACGAAAAAGTGAACAGTCCTGTTTTATAAAATAGAGGAAGAAAATGAAAGAACAATTACAAAAAATTTATGATGCAGCATCAGCTGATTTGGCAAAATCAACTTCAATTTCGGATATTGAAGAATTAAAATTGAAATATTTAAGCAGAAAAGGTGAACTAAATTCAATTAAAAAGAACCTAAAAGATTTATCAGATGAAGATAAAAGGGTTGTAGGTGCTTTTGCAAACGAAATTGCAAATAAGTTAGAAACAGAAGTAAAAGCTAAATACGATGAGTTCTATAAAAAAGAATTAGACGAAAAACTTAAAAAAGAAAAAATTGACGTAACTTTGACAGGTAAATACATTCCACAAGGTCATGTTCATCCGATTACAGCTACAATTGACGAAATTGTAGACATTTTTCATACTTTAGGTTTTTCTGTTGCTCCGGATAAAAACTCTCCTGAAGTTGAAACTGAAAACTATCACTTTGATAAGTTAAACTTCCCTAAAGATCACCCTGCACGTGATATGCAAGATACTTTCTATACAACAATTGCACCTCACGTAATTTTGCGTGGTCAAACATCAGGCGCTCAAGTTCGTGTAATGGAAGATATGAAACCTCCAATCAAAATTATTGCTCCGGGTAGAGTTTACAGAAACGAAAATATCAATTCTCGTAAAAATAATTTTTTCCATCAAATCGAAGGCTTGTACATTGATAAAAACGTAACTTTTGCAGACTTAAAAGGTGTGTTAAATGAATTCTTAAGATTATACTTTGGCGCATCTCGTCCAACAAGATTCAGAAGTTCATTCTTCCCATTTACAGAACCATCTGTTGAAATTGATGTTCAATGTATCATGTGCCAAGGCAAAGGTTGCAAAACTTGCTCAGGTACAGGTTGGTTAGAAATCTTAGGTGCCGGCATGGTTGATGTTAACGTATTAAAAGCATCTAACATTGATCCGGAAGTCTACAGTGGTTTTGCTTTCGGTATGGGTGTTGAAAGATTATCTATGTTGAAATATGCAATTGACGATATCAGATTGTTCTTCAATAATGATGAAAGATTTTTAGAACAATTTTAGGAGAATAAAATGGTAAGTATTATTGATTGTGCAAGAAACGTAATGGGTGACAAATTTGCTTTTATAAAAATGCTAATTTTGTCAATTCCGTTGATGCTTTCTGTTTGGGCGTATTTATCAGGTAATGCATTTTTAAGCGTTACTTCTTATATCGTTTTTGGTGTAATCTTTGCAGCGGTGTTTTTTGAAACCATTAAACGCTCACTTAATAATGAATTGATGTTAATGCCTCCATTTTTAATGCCAATACCAATGTTTTGGACATTGTTGATGGTAATTGTTGCGAGCATAGTGCCGGTTGCTATAAATTTCGGCATATATATGGGATGGGTTGCCTTATTTGCCTCTTATCCGGATATATTTACAAATATAGTTGTTCTATATATGGTTAACGCTGTAGTTGGATTGTTGTGTTCTTCTATTTATTTTGCAACAATTACACAATATTTAGATACAGGAAAATTAAAAGATTCCTTCAATCTGATTGTTATTGCAAAATCAATTAAAACCTTCTTTGTAAACATGATTTTGTACGGAATTCAAGCACTGATATTTACATTGATAGCTTTAATTCCGTTAGCGATAATTGTTATGTTGTATGGTCCAACAAGCGGATTAATTGTTATTTACAGTTCTATTTTAGTTATGACAAATTATCTTATTTTTGCAGATTACATTGCTCAAACTAAAAAAGATGCTGATTGTAATTTGTAAATGAAAAATATTTTATAACTAAAAAGGCGCCGAGGTGAAACCTCGGCGCCTTTTTAGTTGTTTATTTTAAAAATCTATCGGTCCAAATTGTTCAAGTTCTTTCAATTTTTCTTCAACTTTTTCTAAACCTTTTTGATATTTTTTTCTTTTTGCCTCACCTTTTGCATTCAAAATTTTAACTTTTAACAAAATTTTATCTTCATCAAGTTTGCGAACTTTTTGTTTATGTTCTTCTTTTTTCAAAAAAATATAACCATAGTAACCACACCCCTCCGGAATGTCTGAAAAGGCTGTTTCAGGAAGCTTTCCATTGCATTTGCCACAGTTTAAACAAAGTCGTTTTGGTAGTTCTTTTTGAAAATCGTTCATATCATGATTATAACTGGATTTGAGAAACTTTTTAATTTTGTTAATATTTCGTAACAATTAGTCTAAAAAGGCAATTTTTACATGGTTTTAGACTTTATATATATGTAGGTAAGGTTAAATAATTAATATTTAGGTAAGGTTATAAATAAAATGCAAAACGTATCAAAACAATACGTACAAGCTAATGGTAATTGTCCAAAGGTTAGTATCTCAGTAACATCTCCAGGTGTAGGCAAATTTACAATGCCATCAATGCCAAGTCAAACAATGGTTTTGAACAATGGATGTTATCCTGCAGCATATTACATTAACACCTTTGCATCACCAGTGATTAACCGACTAAATCAAGCAGCACTTGCAAATCAAATGGCTGATATAAACAGAATTAACGAAGAAGCAAACGGAAAAGGTTCAACAGAAAATATCAAACATAAAGAAAAACCAATACAAACTCAAGAACCTCAAGCTCAAGAAAAACCAAAAGAAACAACCGTAATTCAATCACAAACAGTACCAATTAAGCAAGAGGTTCAAATTCCAAAAGAATTGGTCGAAGCAATTCAAACAATCGCTAAAAATTCCGCAAAAGCAGAAAAACCAAAAATGGAATTAACTGATCATTACGTAAGAAACTTAGAATCATATCTAAATTCACAAGATAAAAAATTAAGGATAATGGCAGGACAAGACGTAGTAGCCAGACTTCAAGAAGATTCAGAAAGAAAGGATAACCCAGCACTTACAGCGTTAACAAACAAAATGTTACAAGATCCTGATTTAGGAGTAAGAAGTTTATCACTTGCAGCATTAGAAGCCAACTTAATAACAGGCGATGAGTTAACCGCAAAGCTTCTAAAGAAAATGTCTAAAATACCAAACAGTCAAGAGGCAGACTACGCAAACAAAATTCTATTAAGAATGCCTCAGTAAAACAAAACAACAAACAAAATCAATTAATTAAAAGGAAATAAATAAAATGTCAGGAATCAATTTCACAGCAGGTTTAGCAAAAGCAACAGGTTATGTAGGCTTGGCAGCAATTGCATATGATGCTCACAAATTGGGACAAGTAAGAGCCGGTGAACAAAGACGTTCAGCAATCGCAGACAGTGGCTTAGACGCATATATGGATTCAAAAACATTGGATAGACCTAGTGTTTTGATGAGCAAAGCTCAAAATAAACGTTTCGATATGGAAATGAAAGGTCACTTATTCAACGGAGTTCGTAACTTCTTCAATTCAGTAGTAGGATACGTTAAAGGTTTTGGCGAATCTTTAGTTACAAATGTCGTACCTCTAGCTTTAACAACAGCAGCAGTTTTAACTAAGGGCGCTGCTTCAAAAGCCGCAGCAATCGGTTTAGCAGCTTATGGTACAGTTGACGTTGCTAAAAATTGTTTCGGTGCAGGCAAAGAACATTATTTGAAATAGTAAATAAAAATATTTTTAAGGGCGGTTTGCTTAGGCAAACCGCCCTTTTTAGCGATTTATATAAAATAATTTAAAAAAAATTAAACAAAATTGTTGACTTAAAAAAAAACATCATTAAATAAAAACTGTCAGCGAGAATAAGGAGAGAGATTATGTCTATTAATGCAATTAACACAAATCTGTTTGGTATTTCTGCAAAAACTAACTTGAAAACTCAAGTTTCAGTTGAAGAAAATAAAACAGAGGAGAAATCACAAACTACACAAACCGAAAGAAAACAATTATCAGCAGATGATGTATTCAAATACATGACTGCAACAAGACCAACTGCGCCTGTTCAATTAAAGAAAACGGTTAACGTCAAAGCCTATGTAAATCAAGAAAGTGCTTCCAGAATTTCATCTTCAATGAAAGATTTTGAAGCTCAATTCTCAGACAAACTTTCAGCTGTAAAATCAGAATTTGGCAATATTTCAGACGATTTAGCCAAAAAAATTACTCTAAAAATGTTTTAAAAAATAGAAATAATGTATTTATAATTTACTCGACAACAACACAAGAATTGCATTATGTAGATATCCGCCCGAAGAGATTCGGGCTTTTTCTTTATTCTTTAGCCATTTCTCTGAGTTTTTTAAGTTGGTCACGAATTTCTGCCGCACGTTCAAAATCAAGAATTTTCGCTGCCTTGTGCATGTCTTTTTCAAGCTTTGTGATAAGTTTTGGTAAATCTTTTTTATTAATTCCAAGGTCAACCATTTCTTCTGCAACAATGTCTTCAAGGTTACGATAACTTGCGACAAGTGAAAGAAGGTTGTTTTCAATTGGTTTTTTGATAGTTTTAGGGATAATTCCGAATTTTTTGTTGTGTTCAAGTTGAATTTCTCTACGACGTTCAGTTTCATCAATGGCTTTTTTCATTGAGTCGGTAATGTTGTCAGCGTACATAATAACTTCACCGCAAGCATTACGAGCCGCACGTCCGATTGTCTGAATCAAACTTGTTTCGGAACGCAAGAATCCTTCTTTATCCGCATCCATAATTGCAACAAGTGAAACTTCCGGAATGTCTAACCCTTCACGCAAAAGGTTTACACCTATAAGAACATCAAATTCGCCCAATCTCAAATCTCTCAAAATTTCAATACGTTCCAAAGACTGAATTTCGCTGTGGAGGTATCTTACACGGATACCTTCTTGAGTGAAGTAATCACATAAATCTTCTGCCATACGTTTGGTAAGAGTTGTAATCAAAACCCTTTCGTCTTTTTTTGTACGTTTTTCAATTTCAGCTTTCAAATTAGGGATTTGAGATTCAATTGGTCTTACTGAAATTTTAGGATCAACAAGTCCTGTCGGACGAATAATCTGCTCGACGTATTGCTCAGAAGTGCTTAATTCAAACTCTGAAGGAGTCGCAGAAATGTAGATTTTTTGTCCGACTTTGTTGAAAAATTCTTCATTTTTTAATGGTCTGTTGTCCTTGGCACAAGGTAATCTAAATCCGTATTCAATAAGTGTGTCTTTTCTTGCGGCATCACCATGCGACATACCTTTAAGTTGCGGTAAAGTTACGTGAGATTCATCAATAACGGTTAAAAAATCGCCACGGAAGTAATCCAAAAGCGTTGCCGGAGCAGATCCGGCCGGTCTGCGTTCAATAATTCTTGAATAATTTTCAATACCTGAGCAGTAACCCATTTCTTTAATCATTTCAATATCGTATTTGACACGTTGCTCAAGACGTTGGGCTTCAATTAATTTATTTTGATTTTTTAATTCAACAAGTCTTGCTTGAAGTTCTTGGCGTATTAAATCAATGGTTTCGTCTACGTTCTCGTCATATGCAAGGTAGTGAACTGCAGGATAAATAACTGTAGAGTCACAATTTTCTAAAATTTCGCCTGTGGTATTGTCTATTCTGACAATTTTTTCGATTTCATCTCCGAAGAAATAAACACGAGTTACGATTTTTTCATAACTTGGTATAATTTCTACAATATCGCCTCTGGCACGGAAGTTTGCACGTTCTAAAACAAGGTCGTTTCTTGTATATTGAACGCTTACCAAGTGTTGAAGTAAGTCTTCCCTTGAAATTTCCATACCAACGTGGAGTTCTATGGAGCCTTTGAAGTAATTTTCAGGTAGTCCCAAACCGTATATACAGCTAACAGAAGCGACAACAATAACGTCATTACGTTCATAAAGACTACGAGTTGTGTTGTGACGAAGTCTGTCAATTTCTTCATTAATACTTGCCGATTTTTCAATGTAGGTGTCTGTACGTGGAATGTAGGCTTCCGGTTGGTAATAATCGTAATAACTGATAAAATATTCTACGGCGTTTTCAGGAAAAAGTTCCTTGAATTCGTTGTAAAGTTGAGCCGCAAGAGTTTTATTGTGTGCGATAATCAGTGTCGGTTTTTGTACTTGTTCAATAACGTTTGCAATAGTGAAGGTTTTACCCGAACCTGTAATGCCAAGCAAAGTTTGAGAGTCAAACCCCAAATTAACGCCATTTACAAGTTGTTTAATGGCTTGAGGTTGGTCGCCTGAGGGCGAATATTTTGAAACAAGTTTAAATCGATTGTGCTTTTTCATATCTATATTTTAAACCAAGTGAATAAAATTTTACCAGTAAATGTTCTAAAAATAAAAATATTGTGTAAAATTTATAGATATTTTTATTATAACATATTTTTTAAGCCTTTTAAGTCTGTATAATAAAAGCCTAAATTATGATTCTACCGTGATTTCTTCTAATTTGAAATTTAATGCTTTTTTAAGTTCATCCAAGCTAATTTCTATCTGATAGCCGATTTTTCCACCGCTAAAAATGATTGTTCCATAATTTTGAGCAGAGGCATCAATTACTGTTTTAAAAGGTTTCTTCATTCCGATTGGAGAGCAACCTCCGTGAATGTAACCTGTTAAGGGCAATAAATCCTTCGATTTCAACATGCTGACATTCTTTTCACCAACTGCGCTTGCGGCTTTTTTAAGATCTAATTCTTTTGCAACAGGTACTAAAAATACATAGTTTTGGTTGGATTTTCCAACAGTCACAAGTGTTTTAAAAACTATATCAGGATTTTCATTTAGCGCTTGTGCCACTTCAATTCCACTGATTGCACCTGAATTTACGTAATTGTGGGTTGTAAATTTTAATTTCTTCTGCTCTAAAAGTCTTATGGCATTTGTTTTTTCGTCAATATGTTTCATTAATTTTCCTTTTTGTATAAAAAACAATCTTTGTCGTGTGAGTTAATTATACCAATTGCTTGTAAATAAGAATATATAATGGTTGTGCCGACAAATTTCATTCCACGTTTTTGTAAATCTTTCGAAATTATATCTGATAATTCAGAATGAGTTTTATCAGTTTCATAGAATATTTTGTCACCTGAAAAAGTTTTTAAGTAATTATGAAACGAGCCAAATTCGTGTTGTATTGATTTAAAAATTTTTGAGTTGTTGATGCTTGCTTTGATTTTTAATTTATTTCTGATGATTCCTTTATTTTCAAGCAGTTCGGCAATCTTTTTTTCATCATATTGGCAAACTTTTTTGAGGTTAAATTTATCGTATGCCTTTTGAAATTCTTCTCTCTTGTTCAAAACGCATTCCCAAGACAAACCCGCCTGAAATGTTTCAAGAATAAGCATTTCGAACAGATAATGTTCATCAAAGCTCGGAATACCCCATTCTTTGTCGTGGTATTTAATGTATTTTGGATTTTTAAGATTGCACCATTTGCACCTGTTCATAGCTATATTGTAACACAATACATAGTTATATATAGATACCCTGAAATAAATTTAGGGTGACATAAGGTTAAGTATATAACATTCTGTCATTCTGAACTTGTTTCAGAATCTCTTATTAAATAATCTTGTAAGACTAATCAAATTCACATTGCCAGTTTGGATTATTGTAAGCTTTAAAGCATAATTCGATTTGTTCTTTTGTCGTTTTTTCTTTTGCTAAATTTTCCGGAATTTCATCTAAAGAAAAATATTTAATTTCAGTTGTTTCAATATTAGGTACAAATTCTCCGCCAAGAAGTTCGCAGAGCACTATAACTTTGCAAATGCTATAAATAAATTTAGGAGGGTTACGTTTATCTCTGTCGTGCAAAGCTATAATTTTTGTAGCTTTAACGTTCAAACCGGCTTCTTCAAGAACCTCTTTTTCGGTGTTTGTTTTTATCGTTTCTAATACATCACACCAACCTCCCGGAAGTGACCAAGTTCCGTTATTTTCGTGTACTAATAATATTTTCCCATCTTTAAAAACCGCAGCTCTTGTATCAAGTTTGGGAGTTTGATATCCGCTTTCGTTGCAAAAAATATCTTTTGCTTTTTCAAAAGACATTTCAGTTTTTAGTGCAAGCATTTCTGCTGAAATATCACGAAGCCTTTCGTATCGTTCAATGTCATAAGGGTTTTTAGTATATGCAAGCCCTGATTGTGCAAGGCTTTGAATTTCTATTGCTAATTTTAACCACTTTTTCATTAGACTTCCTTTCAATCCTATTTTCCGCAACATTGTTTGAATTTTTTACCGGAACCGCAAGGGCAAGGTTCATTTCTTCCTACGTTAGAATAATCAATATGAGATTTTTCTTCTTTTTCTATTGCAGAATCAATGGTTGATGTGAATACGCTTGAGGAATACAAAATTGCCGTTTGTGAATAAATTCTGTGCGATAAAAACATTTTTTTGTACTTGTTTAACAGTTCATCAAAACTTAAGTTTGTTTCTTCAACTTTGTTTGCTAATTCCAAAAAGTTAGGATATTTTGTATAAATTCGTTTCAAGATTGAATCTGAAATTTTGTCAGAAGTTAGAAAATATTTTATGCAATCTTTTGCATTTTCAACAGTTTCAAATGAATTATCCTCTAAAATTTTTGTTAATGTTTTGTAAAACGGTACAACATATAAACCGTTTTCTTTGTCGTATATAATGCCTACATCATAAGGTTTTTTGTGTGAAGAAAATCCTTGCAAGGATTTTTCTACAAAGTTGTCATAATCGTTATCAAATTCAACACTTTCAAAATATTTTAATTCTTTAGGTTCTTCTATTTTATCCTCAATGTTTAGTGGTGAACTGTTTTCAACATATTCATTAAATTCACCGATAATTTCATCAGCAAATTTGTTCATTGTAATTATTTCATCAGTTTTGAATGCCTCTAAAAATTTGTTATACATTGTTGAAATGTTTGATTTAATTTCGTCTTCTTTTTGTGAATTATCTTCGTAAACCAAATATGGCTCGTGGATAATTTTTGCCATTGCATAACGCATTGCATCCTCTTTTTTACTTTCAGGAAGATGTCCAGTAAGTTCAATTATGTAGAAATTATTTTCATAATTGAAAACTCTGGCAACAATAAATTGACCGACACCAAAACCTCTGAATTCAGTCATTCGAGAAGTAGCGGTAAGGGTATAATCTTTTTCGTTGATTACGTTGTATACTTCAAATCCATTTTTCAAGACTCTCTTTACTTTAAAAAGTGATGTGAAGGAGTTTGTTAAGGATTTAGAAATTTCGTTTGGACAAACTTCATTAAAAACTTCCAACGGAGTTTTGTTCAATTCAGGAATATTGCGTTCAAAAATATACGGAATATAATATTCTTTTGTTGCTTCTTCCGGTGAATTGTAGATACCCATTGTCTTTGTGTATTCTACATAATCTTCTTTTATTGACTCATTTGTCTTTGCAAAATTATAAACATTTTCAATTGTTTCGTTAATTTCGTTTGTAATAGTTAGTGTTTCCATAATTTACCTCTTTTTATATATTTAATTAAACTTTAAGCACATAAAAATTACAATACCGACAGTAGAGGGATTTTTTCATGATATATTATATATATACATGTATAATTTAAGGGGTAAAAATGTTTGATAATTTAAGTGATAAATTACAAGAGATTATAAGAAAAACGTCAGGTAATAAAGAACTTACTCAGGACAATATGCAAGAAGCTTTGCGTGAAATCAGACGTGCATTGTTAGAAGCTGATGTTAACTTGAGAGTTGTAAAAGCTTTTATTTCAAATATTAAAGATAGAGCAGAAGGCGAAGAAGTTTTAAAAGGAGTTGATCCTGCACAACAACTTGTAAAAATCGTTCATGATGAATTGGTTGCGTTGTTGGGTAAAGAAACAAGTCCATTGAATTTGACAGGTCATCCTTCAGTAATTATGATGTTAGGTTTACAAGGTTCAGGTAAAACAACATCAAGTGCAAAATTAGCAGTAAAACTAAAAAAAGAAGGCAAAAATCCGTTGCTTGTTGCTTGTGACGTATATCGTCCTGCAGCCGTTAAACAATTGCAAACATTAGGTGCGCAAATTAACACAGATGTTTATGCAGAGGAAGGTAATACAGATGTTCAAACTATTGTGCAACATGCCTTAAACCACGCAAAAGAAAATGGTTTTAATGTTGTAATCCTTGATACTGCAGGTCGTTTGCAAATCGATACGGACATGATGGCAGAACTTCTTTTGATTGATAGAATTTTTGCTCCTCACGAAAAGTTACTTGTAATTGATGCTATGACAGGTCAAGAAGCCGTAAATGTTGCTGAAAACTTTGATGCTCAATTAGGTTTGACCGGTTTAGTCCTAACAAAATTAGACGGTGATTCTCGTGGAGGTTCTGCTTTAAGTGTTGTTTATTGTACTAAAAAGCCTATTAAATTGACAGGTACAGGTGAAAAAATAGATGCCTTAGAAGATTTTTATCCTGACAGAATGGCTACAAGAATCTTAGGCATGGGCGATATTGTTTCTTTTGTTGAAAGAGCAAAAGAAGTTTTTGATGAAGAAGAAGCAAAAAAATTAGAAAAGAAAATGGCTAAAGCCGAATTTACTTTTGATGATTTCTTAAACATGAAACGTCAAATGAGCATGTTCGGTTCAATTGACCAAATTCTTGGCATGCTTCCCGGCATGAACTTGAAAAAAGAAGACAGAGATTTGATTTCTCACGAAGGCGAAAAACAATTTAAACGTATTGAAGTGTTCATTCAGAGTATGACACCGGAAGAACGTTCAAACCCTCAGTTGTTAAATTCAAGCCGTAAAAAAAGAATTGCAGCAGGTTCCGGTATTCCTCTTCATGACGTTAATATTTACATCAAGCAGTTTGAACAAATGCGTAATATGATGAAGGGTATGAATCAAATGAAAGGCATGATGGGCAAAATGGGTGGCTTCGGATTGCAAAAAATGATGCAATCAATGAGCAAATTCAGATAATTTTAATCCTATCTTCCTAAAAGATTACCCATGAAGATTAATAGAAAGAGTGTGTAAATTTGCAAAAAAATTTCATAATCTGATATTATGAAACTTGGTAAATTGCATTACAAAAAAATGTCCTTAGAACAACTGGTAACTCTCGCTCAGCAAGAGGATTTTAAGGCGCTAGAAGAAATTGTTAGAAGAGAGCAAAAAAATATTTTTGCAACATTTACCTACCTACATTCAAATAGTGAAAACATTTATGATTTAACTCAAGATGCATTGCTACGTATGGCAAAAGCGTTACCTTCACTAAAAAATCCGAAGAATTTTAAAAGTTGGTTAAATCAAATTGTCATGCATTTATTTTATGATGATTTGCGCAAATTAAATCGTACACCACCAACAATTTCTATTGATGCTGATACAAAAAACGATAATCAATACACAACAAATCCACATACCCTAATTCCCGACAAGCGTTGTAAACCTCTTGAAAGGTGTTTATCAAACGAATTAGACAGCGTAATTAAGCATGAAATGCAACAATTACCTGACTATTTTAGGGTTCCGATTGTGCTTCGAGAATTACAAGGCTTAACTTATGATGAGATTGCAAAAATTACGAATACAAACGTAGGGACTGTAAAATCTCGTATCGCAAGAGCAAGAAGCAGACTGAAAGACAGTCTTAAAGAATACATTTAATTATATATTGAGGAGTTAATAATGAAACAAGATAAAATGGCATGTAGTCAAGTAACATCACTACTTTCATACTACATAGACGGAAAAGTCAGCGCACAAATTACATACTTTATAGAACAACACTTGAAGCACTGTAAAACTTGTCGAGAGCGATATCAGTTCTTGTTGCGTGCTGTTTCAGACATAAGAGAGGTAAAATCTCAAGTCGATAACATTATCCCTCAACAATGCGTGCCAATATCGGCTTATAGCAATTCATTCAAAGAAAAAATGTCAGCATATTTGGATAATGAATTAACTGACGAAGAAAGTTTACGCTTTAGACGTTATGCAATTGCCAACCCTCCAGTAAGAACAGAGTTAGAGGGCATGTTTAAGGTTAAAAATGCAATGAACACATTATTTGAAAAAACAAAAAATGACTTAAAAGAAGATTTTTCAAAAGACGTTATAAATGAGGTAAAAATGGAAGAATTAATTTATGAGCATGAACCACTAATATTAAAAGTTTTGGCAGTATTCATCTTTTTGTTTGTATTCTTGTCAGTAAGTGCAATCGTAATATTTTAGTGAATAAACAAAAAGACAAGAGCAGCAGCAACCAAAGCCGGTCCAAAAGGTACTCTTGTTGCATCTTCTGTTGAATTTTGAATTTCGTCAATATTTTTAGGCAATGTTGCAATAATTTGTTTTACGAGGTAATATCCAAACGCAATTTGTACAAATGCAAAGCCCCAATTTATTGCCATAATGCCTAAATCTAAATACTTGAAATATAACGCTTCTATGCAAGAAATTGCGATAAACAAAACGAATGGAATCAACAATTTGAAGTTCTTTTTCTTGTATAGCTTATGTAAAAATAACGGAATAATAATTGCAACCTGAAGGATGAACGCTCCAAGTAGGATAAAAAGTATGTATTTGTAACCAAAGCATGCCCCTAATGCGCCGGCAATCAGAATATCTCCGACACCGATAACCATACCTTTGAAGAATAAATAGCCAAGTCCAAATATTATGGCTATAATTCCTGCGCCAAGTAATAATCCTAAGATTGAAGCAACAAATGATGTGTAAAAAATAAATGTGTGACCTGAATATAATTCTCCAAAATTGAAGAAGTTATATATGAGTCCAAATATTGCTAAAGTGTAACAGTGCCAGTCAAAACAAACTTTTTCCTTTATGTCTGTCATGGCAATAACAATGAACATGCTCAAAAAGCACATTGCAAAAATAGTTTTAATATCTATTCCAAATTTCAAAAATGCACTTAAAAATAAATAGCCGGTCAAAAGTTCTATGATTGGGTACTGTATTGAAATTTTTTCATGACAAAATGCACATTTTCCTCTTAACCCAATGTATGAAATAACCGGAATGTTATGCCACCACTTTAAAGGCGTTTGGCATTTTGGACATTTTGATGCGGGAAAAACAATTGATTCTCCGCTCAAAGCCCTTAATATAACTACATTTAAGAAGCTTCCGATGCAAAGTCCTGTAATAAATACAAAAAATCCTAAAATAAAATTCAAACTCATGCCTATTCGCCTTCAGATGGAGATTTTTCACAAATAATGTTGTAAATTTCAGACAAAGCTCTTTTTAACCTTCTTGAAACTTGCATTTGAGAAATACCTAGCCTGTCAGCAATTTCACGTTGATTTAAGTCTTCATAATAGTTAAGTTCTACAACATCCTTCAAGTTTTTAGGCAATTCTTTAATAGCATGCGCAAGCATCATTTTCTCTTCGTAAGAGTTTAAAAATTCTTGATAATCACCTGCAGGAATCTTGTCAGCAAGTGAGAAACAATCATCTTCACTGTTTGTAAGGGTTTGATCAAGTGAAATAGTACTTTTACGTCTGTCTACTTCAATAACATCTTCAATTTTGTTGACAGGTAAAGACATGACTTTTGCGATTTGTTCGCTTGTAGGATCTTCAACACCTTCTTCAATAAGTTGTTTAATAACAGTGTTAATTCTGAATGCCAACTCTTGAATTTCACGAGGAGCTTTGATAATAGACGATTTGTCACGCAAATAGTGACGAATTTCGCCCGTAATCAAGTAGCTGGCATAAGTTTTAAATTTTGTACTAATAGTAGGATCAAAAAACTCAATAGCCTTAATCAAGCCAACAGAGCCAACTTGAATTAAGTCATCAACAGGGTCTGTAGAACGACGAGCAAGAGAGCAGGCAATTTTCTTAACAAGAGGCATTGTTGCAACTACAATAAGGTTTTGTAGCTCTTTTTTCTTTTTTTGATCTTTAGTATTTTTGTAATCAACGAGCCAATCATTAATTTGAAGGGTTGTTTCATCCGTAATTGTCAAAATTTTCCTCGCTAGTTCTTCCTTGATACCCTACAAATATATTATAGCATGAAATATGTGTAACGAATTATTACAAAACTGTCATGATTTTTGCATAAACTAGCAACTTTTTTTTTTAGGATTTTTATAATTAACATATGGTAGTGTTTTAATTATTTAAGTGTGTAGATTAAAAATATCAAATCATGTAAAAATCTAACCAAATCATATAGGTATATAGGAAATATATTTGTTCACTTTATAAAAAAATAGAAAGGCATTCTAATGAAATTAGAAAAAATCCAAAATTTGTCAGTTGTATCTCAACCACAAATGCAAAAGGCACAAGCAGTAAGACCAAAACTGACTTACGAGGCAGATTCAGCAACATTTACACGTAAAGCTGAAGACAAAGTTATTGCAATGAAAAGAGAAGGTAATGCTTTACACGTAGCATTCACAGGTAAATTGCAAAACCCAATGGAAACAAAAGCAAACGAAGATGCACCTGCAATTCAATTCAGAGTACGTGGCGTATCTAAACACCAATTAGGTACAGAAGGTGCAAGCGCAACAGCAGAAGACGATTCAGTTGTACAATTAGCAAACAGCAACTGGAAAGAAGGCGATAAATTACAATGGAAAGAAGAAAAAACTCGTATGGGTAAATCAATCGCCTTATCTCACCCAAAATTTGGTGAAATTGGTTCAGTTCCAAAAGAAATGGCTGAAGTATTATTACCGGTATTAAAAGGTAAAAAACAAGATTTTTCATTTGAATTAGGCAACGTAATTGCCGGAACTTCAAAAGGTGCTCCAACAATTGGTTTAAGAGCAGTATTAAAATATAACGGTAACGATAAATCAACAGCAAAAGAAGCAGCAGATGTATTTAACGGCTTGTTAAACTCAGATGATCCAAAAATTTCAAAAGCTGTAATGGTATATCAACCGGAAAAATCACCTAAACAAGTATTAGAAAGAATCTTCGATGTAGAAGGTAAAGAAAACGGTTTAGGCAAAGTTAAAGAAATTAAAGAAGCAATCGATAACATTGCAAACGAAATCAACAATCCTGAAAACAAAAGAATTTTAGTTTTAGGACACTGCAAACCGGATGGTGATACATTAGGTTCAGTAATCGCAATGAAAGAAGCTTTAAAAGCAGCTTATCCAGACAGACAAATTGATTGTGCGGTAGATGATAAAATTCCTGGTTTGTTCCGTGACAAAATGCCTGGTATCGAAGACGTTAAACGTCCATACAACGCAAAGAAAATTGAAACTCTAGAAAAGAACTTAGAAGTTTTAAAATCATTGAAAACAGAAACAGCTAAAGAACAACAAAAAATCTTAGAAAGAGATTTAGCTGAATTAAAAGATCCAAACAATCTATTTGATGCAAACCCATTACAAGGTAAGGAAAAGAAAAAATATGACTTGGTAGTAACATTAGACGTACCAACACCAACTCGTTTCTCAGGTGCATTTAAAGATTATATCGAAGGAAGTAAAAAACAAATTTATATCGACCACCACCCTCACAGAATTACTGAATGGCAAAATGCTAAAGAAGAAACTGGTATAGATATGAACAAAATCCACAAAAACGGTTTAGCTTTAGTATGTGATGCAGTTCCTGCAGCAACTCAATTAGTTACAATCGTAGCTGAAAAAGCAGGCGTTTTAGGTAAAATGTTCGAAAAAGGTGGCGAAGCAGCTAAAAACTTTGTAGCAAGTGTAATTACAGGTACATCAACAGATACAGGTTCATTCACAAGAACAGCAAACTTGTTACCACACCACTCAGCATTACCTGTACAACAAAGACCAAACTTCTTCCCAGAAGGTATGTCTACTTGGTTAACAAATCAATTATCAAAAACTGATAAATCAGTAGATAAAAAATGGTTACGTGAAAACATCGCATATGATGTTCCTGATAAAGCATTAAGCTCAGAATCAGTAAACGGTAAAACATCACCTCGTGATAAGATGGTTCAATATGCATTAGATGGTAGAAAAATGTTCCCAGATTTGGGCTTAGGTATCATCGAAGTAGATTACGATCAAATGTACGATGTATTCAACGCTTCATTAGAACAAGATCCTGATATCACATTGTTAGATATTCAAAACGGTTTCAAATATTCAGAAGTTCTAGGTGCATTGAAATCTGATCCATCAGAAACATCACAAAAATTAGCTAAAGGACAAAAAGCTCAAACATTATCAGAAAGAGCATCACAAACATACACAGGTCCTTACGATGCAGACAGAATCGGTATCTTAGTTATCCAAGATAAGAAAGAAAACTTTATCACAGAAAACTCAGATGTAGCTAAACAAAACGGTTTAAGATTATCATTCAGATCATCAGCAATGAGTGACCACGCAGAAATCTTAGCTAACTTGTTCGGTGGTGGCGGTCACGGTGGTGCATCAGGCGGTAGAGTTGATTTACCGGGCGTACAAATCGATACACCATTAGTAATCAAAGTTAACGGTAAAGTTGTAGATGATACAGCAGAAGTTTACAAAGACTTAAGAAACAACTACAACATTATGAAAGATAACAAAATTCCTGCTGAACAAAGAGCCGGCAAATGCAAAAAAATCGAAATTGCATTAGCAGAAGAAGGACAAAAAGGCAGAACAACAACTGAAATCATTAAAGATGTAGTTACAGAAATCAGAAAAGGTCAACCTGCAACAAACGCTGAAAAACCTCAAAGAGGACAAAAAAGCGGTAAAGGTCAAAAGACTCAAGGTCAAGACTACCCACAACGTTCAGGTAAAGCCGGTGGTAAACACAGACCACACAAAGGTGGCAAAAGACATTTTGAAGTAGCTGCTTAATTTCAGAGAATGAAACAAGGAAATATAAAGTGAACTTTAACAGACCTCAAGGAAACTTGAGGTCTGTTTTTATTTGTGTAAATATTCACTTTGCCGAATACTTTATGTCATCCCACTCTGCCGAGCAAAATAATCCAGTGGATTGTTTTGCGAGAGGTTGATGCGGGATCTTTCAATTAAAATAAATTCGTGATGCCCTTAGGTTGAAATTGTAATCAAAATGTCATCCCATTCTGCCAAACACCTTATGTCATCCCGCACTTGATGCGGGATCTCTAGAATAGCACTTGTGTATAAAAAAAGATCCCGTGTCGTAGCACGGGATGACATTATGTTTTAATATGTCATCGGAGGGTTAGTAAGATGCTGAATAACTACGTTTAATTTGTTATGCACAAGTTTAAAGCTTCAGCATGACATAGTAAATCCATTATGCGAAAGTTTTGAAAGAATCATCAGAGTTCTTTTTGATTACAGAAGAAACAGATTCCATTTCAGTAGAGATAGCGCTTTGTTCAGTATCTAATTGTTTCAAGCGTAATTCTAATTTTTTATCTTGAGCTTGGATGATAGATGTTTGAGCGTTAATTTCTTCTAATTGTTGTTGGTATAAATATGTTTCGTATTGGTATTGGTTGTATGCATCTTCGTATGCTGCATCATCTGTTACTGATGTTGAAGATACAGATAATAATTCACCGTTACCTAAGTCTGGAGAAGAAATGCTTGTGATTCTGTTGCTTGCATCTCTTTCGATAGTGCAGTTTTGGAAAGAACCTTGGTTGTATTTTGTAACAGTGATTTCTTTGTAAGCTTTTGATACAGTATTGTTATCTGTTGCAGATTTTAAATCAGCTGCAGTGAAGTATACGATGTTTGCTGCAGCTTCAGAACCCATGTTAACGAAGTAAACATCTGAAGCTTGAACTTGTTTGTCAGCTTTTAAGTTTTCGTTGATACCAGCAACAGTAGAATCAGCGATAAGTTTTTGTTGAGGATCATCGTTGATTAATTTGATTTCTTTACCGCCATAGTAATATTTACCATTTTTTGAAGATACAGCATAACCGTTAACTGTAGATCTCATAGCGCTGTCTTGGTAAGAAGTTGTATATAATACAGTGTAAGAACCTTGAGCATTTTTAGAAACTTGGTTTAGAGTATAATCTTGACCATAGTTTACAGAGTAAACGATAGTTTTGTAGTTTTCAGTAGAAGGAGGAGTAGGAACAGATAAAGTTAACATAGAACTGTAGTAGTTAGCAGATTGGTTAGCTAGAGTAGTTCTTTGTTGGTTGATTTGTTGACCTTCATATTCAATGTTAGTCTTTCTAGCTGTTAAATTTAAAAATCTTGCTTGTGATGCTGCTAAACCCATAACGACACACTTTCCTTATTAACTATTTATTATCCATTTCCCTATGCTTTTTAACTCGGCATAAAACCATGTAAACTTAATGCTTTTGAACCACTTTGTTACATTTGTTTACATTACGCAGATTGGATGATTTAATGTCGGAGATATTATTTTTTACAATTTTTCAACTTTCAACACCTCCTCCAAGCCTTATAGACTTTTAATATTGTTTTGGTTAAAATATTTGTAAAATGAAAAGGATTTAATTTTATGACTCAAAAACAACAACCAGAATATCAAAGCTATAAAAGATATAAAAAAAATAAAGATGTTACTGCGCAAAATATTTTGACTGTTTTTACAACAACCTTTTTGATTATGCTTGTTTTCTTTATTGGCGCTGCAAGAAAAATTACACCGAATGTAGATGTTTCTATCGGTGAAGATTCAGCTGTAGATGCAAAAGAATCAGGATTGGGTGTTAAAGGTTTTATAGATAACAGATTAAAAGCTATTCAATCTGAAGATTCAAATATTATGACTAAAAAGATTGAAGAAGCCAGAAACAAATTTGAAGAAGATGATGAAGATGAATATTTTGACAACACTTTAGAGGAAAAAGTTAAACTTCCGGTTAAAAAGGTTAAACAAGAAGTTAAACAAGTTGCTCAAGAGGTTCAACAATCTCAAGAACAAAAAACTGTTGCTCAACCTCCAAAACCGGTTGAAATTCCAACTGCATACAATCCTGTTGTTAAAGTTGTTGTTGGTAGCTATTCTTCTATTGATCAAGCTAAAGTTGCTCAATCAATCTTGCAGGAATCGGGTTTGGGTGTAACTCCGTTTATTAAAAATATTCAAGGTACTTACACTCTTCAAGTTGGTTCATTCTCTTCTGAAGCAAAAGCTCAATCGCTTGCTAATGAACTTTTGAAACATAATTATCCGGCAAGAATTATAAAATAATAGAGGTTCAAAATGTTTAATATTGTGACTATCGGTAGTGCTACAATTGATGTTTTTGTTAAATGTGATGAGGCAAATATTGTATCAGTAAATTCTTTTGACAAAAAATCAGAATTTATGAGTTATAGATACGGTTCAAAAATTGATATAACTGATTTTGATACGAAAGTCGGCGGTGGCGGTGTTAATACAGCAATTAACTTTGCAAATTTAGGTTACAATACCTCTGCTATTTTCAAAGTTGGTGAAGATTTTTATGCTCACGGAATAATGAATTATTTGAAAGATAAAAATTTAGATTTGTCACACATCATTCAAACTTCAAAAACTTCTACAGGTTTTTCTGTAATTCTGGTAAGTTTCCAAGGTGATAGAACTGTATTGGCTCACCGTGGCGGTAACGGCGAAATTGCAAAAGATGAAATAGATTTTGATGCCATAAAACAGGCTAAATTCTTATATTTGGCACCTCTAAACGGAAAATCAACAAAGATTTTAGAACCAATTGTTAAATTTGCGCATGAAAACGATGTTAAAATCTGCGTTAATGCCGGTTCTACAAGCCTTAAAAAAGGTTTTGATTATATGAAACACATTTTGGAGAATGCTCACATTGTTGTGATGAACAAAGAAGAGGCTCAAATGTGTACAGGTATTGAGGTTCGACCAAATACTTCAGAAGAAGATTTTTCAAATGAAAGAGTTCATCCTGACATTGTTAAAATGTTGAAAAAACTGAAGGTTAAAGATTATCAGCTAGTTGTAATAACAGACGGTGGAAAGGGTGCTTATGCTTATGCAAATGATAAAATCTACATTGCACCAATATTTCCAAGCAAAGTTGTTTCAACTTTAGGCGCAGGTGATGCGTTTGCTTCTACTCTTTGTGCAACTCTTCATGCGAAAAATTCTGACATCTGCAAAGCCTTGATGTACGCTTCTGTAAATTCAAGTTCTGTTGTTTCAAATTTTGGTGCATCAGAAGGGCTATTAAAATTTGAGGAAATAGAAGAAAAATTGAAAGAACATCCTGAATATCAATGTGATGTTGTTGATGTCAAATAGGCATCATCTTGTATTTTTCCGTGTCAGCCACGGGATGATATAATGTTCATTATGTTAACACAAAAAGGCGGTCGGTGAATTTCACCGACCGCCTTTTTTATATCTTTTCAAAATCTTAGAATTCTAAATTGATTTGAGAGAATTGAACGATTTTATTTTTACCACGTTTTTTAGCGTTGTATAATGCGTGTTCTGCATATCTGATAACTGTGTTTGCATCTTCTTCAACGTTAGCCAAGCAAGGGTATGTTGAAATACCACCTGAAACTGTGATTGGGTGTCTTTCTTCTTCTCCTGCAGGGATGAATTCCATTTTTTCAATGCTACGTCTGAAACGTTCTGCAAACAAGAATGCATTGTCCTCTGATGTATTTGGAAGAATTACGATAAATTCTTCGTCACCGTAACGAGTTAAAACATCTTCTTTTCTGATTAACGCTTTTAATTTGTCAGCAAAGTTTTTCAATAAAACGTCGCCCCATTCATAGCCGTACATATCGTTAACAACTTTGAAGAAGTCAATATCGAATAATAAGCATGACAATGGAGTTTTGTAACGTCTTGCACGTGAAATTTCTGCATCTAAACGTTCCTGTAAGTATTTTCTGTTGTGTAAACCTGTTAATTCATCAGTTGTAGAAACTTCGTTGATTTTGTCGTGGAATTCTTTAACTTTAAATAATGAATTAATACGAGTTACTAAAACATCTTTGTTGATTGGTGTTGAGATGTAATCATAAGTCAATGCTCTGATTGTAACGTCGTTGATTGGTTCGCCAACGAACAATACCGGAACTTTGAATTTTGTTGTCATCAAAACATCTTTTAAATTTGAAACATCTTCAACGATTAACAAGTATGGGTTTAAAAGTTCGTATTCTTTTAAATCTTCAGCTAGTTCAACTCTAACACTCGCCTTATCGATGCTATCCAAATTTTCAATAGTATTTTTAATTTCAGATTCTTTTTTTGTTGTATAGATGATAATGTTTTTCATAATTTCTCCTAATATTTGACACAATTATATCAAACTGAATAAAAAAAAGCAATACTGCTAATTTGTAAGTACAAAAATGGCATCTTCCGCAAATAATGGGCTGATTAGTCTTGTAATAATATTTTTTCTGACTTTGCCATTTGTAAAATATAATGATTTTAGAATTTTGAAATTATTCTTTTGCGCAAATTCAAAAAAGTCGTTGATTGTAAGCAGGTGAATGTTCGGGGTATCATACCACTCAAAAGGTAATCGCTCCGATTTTGGCATGCGACCTTTAAACATTAAATAAAAACGAACCTTCCAGTAAGCAAAATTCGGGAAACTTACGACACATTTTTTGCCTACTCTAAGCATTTCGTTTATTACATAATCAGGTCTTTCTGTTGATTGAAGTGTGCTGTTTAGAATAACATAGTCATATTCCTTGTCTGTAATCTGTTTCAGACCTTCGTCAATATCGCCTTGAATTGTACAAACACCTTTTTGAATACTTTCTATTACAGAATTTTCGTCAATTTCAATCCCTTTGCCTTGAACGTTCTTTTTATCTTTAAGCATTTTTAGCAAAGTGCCGTCGCCACTGCCTAAATCAAGAACTGTAGAGTTTTCTTCGACAATGTCAATGATTGAAGCATAGTTTACGTGTAATCTTTGGCTATTTTCCATTTGTAATTCCCAGTCTGTTGTAAACTTGTGAGTTAATCTCTGCACCTATCAAAATTAGTATTGATGAGTAATACAGCCAAACCATTAACACTGCAAAAGCTCCGATGGTGCCGTAAATGAAGTTGTATGTGTGTAAATTGTTTACGTAAATTGAAAATCCCCAAGAGCCTAACAACCAAAATGTGCTGAAAAAGAAAGTTCCCGGGATTGTGCTTTTTAGTTTTAATAATTCCGGTCCTTTTAAATCAGGTAGGATGTAATAGTGTAAAAATGCCATTACGTAAAGCGCAACGAATGAAATCGGCCAACGTAAAAACATCCACATTGCAGCTGCTTCTTGTCCTAGATGTAAATAAGTTACGCAGAATTTGAATATGATTTTACCGAAGATGATTAAGTTTACTGTGATGAATAAAACGGCCGTATTTACGATTAACATAAAGAATGCAAGTATTCTTGTGTATAAGAATGAACGAGTTTCACCGGTTTTGTAGGCTCTATTAAGCCCTTTGGCGATGATTGCAAGCATATTCGTTGTTAAAAATACGGTGATTAAAAATCCTAAGATAGCCCAAAACCCACCTTTTGAATAGAATACAGCCTCTTTTAGAACTGTGAAAACCAGTTCTACGGATTCATCCGGCATGATTTGAACTAAAAATGATAAAATCGGTTTTATAAAATCGTGCTTGCCGGCCCAACCAAAAATTCCGGTTAAGAACAAAAGAGTCGGAAAGATGCCCAGTACGCACATAAAGCCCATTTCAGACGCCATTCCAAAAAAATCGTTGTCAACGATAGATTTTATTAACCTTTTCAAGTAAACAAAGATTTTCTTCATTAAACACCCTGTTGTTTGATTAATTCAATAAGCTTTTTAACCGCTTCATTTGCGCTATTTTTTATCACACAACCTGCTGCAAATTTGTGTCCGCCACCGTTGAATGCCGAACAAACGTCTGCAACATCGATGTTTTTGCTGCGCATAGACACTTTAAACATCTTGTTATCAAGTTCTTTCAGAATAAAAGCAACTTCGGTTGTTTCAATAGCTCTTAAGACTTCAACAAGACCTTCTGTGAAGTCTTCACCACCGCCAAATTTTTCTAAATCTTTTTTGTAGACAACGGTGTAAGCGATTTTGTCATTCTCTGCAAATTCGGCCTTGCTAATGCAGTATGCTTGGAACATAACCAAATTTTTAGATTTAGATTCGTAGCAGTTTTTGTAAACTTTTTTAGGGTTAGCGCCTGCCGCAACAAGTTTTGAGGCAATTTTTAGCGCTCTTGAACTTGTATTGTCAAATCTGAATCCGCCTGTGTCTGTTAAAATTGCTGTGTAAATTGCTTCTGCAATTTTTTCATCGACTTTCCAACCGTGATTTTCAGCAATTTGGAACAAAACTTCACCTGTCGAACTTGCATCACTTTCAACAAATTGGATGTTTGCATCGTAATTATTAGTTTTGTGGTGGTCGATAGTAGCCTTAATCATAGCTTTTTCATAGAAAATTTTAGCATCAAAAATTCTGTCTAAAGCTGCAACATCAACAAGTATAACCATATCGTATACCATTGAATTGTCGAATTCGGAAATGTGTTTTACATCCCTTGCTCCGCTTAGGTATTCATACATTTTAGGATATTTTGATACAATCATCATTTCAGCTTTTTTCTTGTAATGATTGTAGATTAAATCTCTAAGTGCAATCATAGAGCCTAAAGCATCACCGTCAGGGTTGACGTGAGTTATGATTAATATATTTTTTGATTTTTTTATGCTATCATCTAAGTTCAAATGTTCCATTGCTTAATTATAGCACACAAATATGAAATGGGCTTAATATGACTAAAAAGGTTTTATATACTAACTTTGAAGGCATTGATGATACATTAGCAAAAATGCTTGAAGATAAAAATTTAAAAAAAGCGATTACGAGAAGTAACCTTTTTAAGTTTTGGCAAAAAGTTGTTGGCGAGAAGTTTAAAGATAATTCAAAACCGTTTTCTATGACAGCAAACGGGGTTATGATTGTTGCGTGTAAAAATCCTGCAGTGGCGCAAGAATTGATGTTTAGAAAAACAAAAATTCTGACAGAGCTTACACCGTATTTGAAGTCTTTGAAAATGAAGGTTACAGACTTGCGTTTTGACGTAAAACGTTGGGTGGATGAGGAAGAGTAGAGTTATACATAAGTCAATAAGGGTTAAGTGGATAGGTCGAACTATAAAAAGTCAATTTGAATATAAATGACTTATTGTCTTATAGTCTTAAAGTTTTATGGTCTAAAGAAGAGATCCCGCATCAAGTGCGGGATGACATAGAGTTAAATATCATCTTAATCATAGTTTGACTTATTGTCTTATAGTCTTAATGTCTTATGGTCTAAAGAAGAGATCCCGCATCAAGTGCGGGATGACATAGAGTTAAAATATCATCTTAATCATGGTTCGACTTATTGTCTTATTGTCTTAAAGTCTTATGGTCTAAAGAAGAGATCCCGCATCAAGTGCGAGATGACATAGAGTTAAATATCATCTTAATCATAGTTCGACTTATCGTCTTATTGTCTTAACACCTTACAGTCAAAAGAAAAAATCCCGTGTTGTAGCACGGAATGAAATAAGGAAGTTAACCCTCTTTTGACGTACTACTTTTTGACAATGTTTAAAAAAATAAAAATTACAACATTGTTTAATAGAAAAAGCCGTTAACCACGTTTAACATATCGTTGGGACGGTTTATTATGAATAAAATTTTTATCAGCATAGTTTGTATTTTTGTTTTACAGGCAAGTGTTTTGGCTCAAAGTCAATCTTCTAAGACTTTATCAACAATTGAGAATAATCTTTACGGTATTGAATATTCTAATCAAAGTGATTCTGAAAGGCTTGATAGAATTGAGCAAACCGTATATGGCGAAAAGAAATCTGGAAGTGTTAAATCACGTCTTGCCGGTTTAGATAAAGATATTGCCTCAGAACAAATGGGTAAAGAGGTTACTCCTCGAAAATACGCTTTTACAAATGGTGAAGATGACGGAGATAATTTCTACTCTCCTAAAACTCAACAAAACCAACAACTTGCACAACAACAAGAGAAATATATTGAACCCGAAGAAAAAGCAGATCCTGACATTGAATATCCCGTTGTTGATTCAATGGAACAATCTGCATTCGGTAAAAATTACAAGCATATGGATATCAAAACAAGGGTTTCAAATCTTGAAAAACAAGCGTTTAGAAAAACTTATACAAATGATGATTTGGCAACTCGTGTGGACAGGTTAAAAGATAAATTAGCCTATAATGTACCTAAAAATTCGGATGAATTTTATTTTTCTCACAACGATTATTATCAAGATGAAAGTTATTTAGCTGACAATTCACAAAAGCAATATCCTGACAATTATTTTTCTCCTCAAAATGTTCAACAAGAAAGTTACAACAATTCGGTTAATAATCCTGAAAAAGCTTGGGACAGACAAATCTCTGACCGTGACTTCCGTTCAAAATTGAATAAATTAGAAAAGAATGTATACAAACAAAGTTTCTCCGGTGATACTGTTGACAAGCGTTTAAGTCGATTAGAAAACACTGTTTTTAACTCAAATTTTAGCAAAGAAAGTGATTCTTCAAGGTTAAGTCGTTTATATGGCGCCGTTAATGCACAAAAAGTTGCTAAAAAATATGATTCAAACGGTTTTCAACAAAAAATGGCGACAGCATTACAAATTGGCTTTATGGTTCTAATGGTGGTTGCAATGATACTTTAAGTTTACAATATTTTAAGAATTCAACTCTCTATTTAAAAGCTAATAAAATCAACTATTTGGGGTATTTATAAACCTATATGTATTTATATAATGTAAAAAAGTTGATTTTTGGTGCAAAATCATTAAAATTGAGATAGGGAGTACCACGAATGAGAAAAAAACTATTACTTACATTAATAATTTGTATAATGACTTTTATGGCAAACAGTGCTTTTGCTTACACTGAAGCTGTTACACCTCTTGTTGCACAAGCTATCAGAAAATACAAACAAGGTAATATTACCGGTTGTATTCAAGATTTAACAAGATATGTACGAGAAAACAAAAATGTAGAAAATCAAATTGTATATTACTACTTGGGTATGGCATATACAAGAGCCGGATATCAAAGCAGGGCTGAATATTGTTATTTCAAAGCAAATAATCTTAACCCTAATAACACATTGGGTAAATATGCCGAAAGAGGTTACTACTGCGTAAAAGGTGATCCGGCATGTTACGCTCCTACGGAACAAAAGAAGGTTCAAGAGGCTCAAACTGACTTAGATAAATTTATTAATGCTCCATACGGAAACGGTTTGTCTGCCGATTTGAACAAAGAAATTGAAAGAAAAAGAATTGAACGTTTGAGAAAAGAAATGAATTCTGACGAAGAGTTAAATAAATATGAATTCAAAGATTTCAGAGATTTCGCTAATAAAAGAGGTTCAATTGAAACAAATACTTTAAATCTTTTAGCTCAAACTCCAAGTTTGATTGCATCATCTCAACCGTCAGACGAAGAAGTTTTGAAGGCTATTAGAGTTTTGAATGATGCCGGTTTAGGTAACATTGCAAAACAAGCTGAAATGGCTCAACAAGCTCAAAATTCAAGAATTGAAACAGCTCCGAATAATAACGCTCAAGTTTCTTCTGCACCGGAAGTTAAAAGCGAATACAAACCTGACGTTACAAGAGAAGAATTCCAAAGACAAATGCAAAGAGATATGATGACAGCACAAATGTCACAATATTCTCAACCTAACATCGGTATGCTTTTTGGAGAAAAAAACAGCAATAACAATAACAACAATAACAATATGATGAACATGTTACCATTTTTAATGGCTCAACAAGCTCAACAACAAGCAGGTGGTCAAGCTAACGGACAAATGCAATTTACACCGGAAATGTTGCAAACAATGATGTTTAGCCAAATGATGCCAAACTTAGATTTTGGTTCAGGTAACAACAATTAGAAAATTAGATAAGGAAGATTATGAAAATTCAAACAACCAGATTTGGTGAAATTGAAGTAGATGATAAATTTGTATTTGATTTCACTATGCCAATTCTAGGCTATAACGAAGAAGAACAATTTGTAATGATTGAATCAAAAGAAGCATCATTATTCAAGTGGATACAATCGACTCACACTCCAGACTTAGCGTTTCCTGCTACTATTCCAAGTTTCTTTGGTATAGATTACACATTTGAGTTACCGGATGAGGCAGAGGCATCTTTAGACGTTAAATCTGCAGAAGATTTAATTGTTATGAATATCGCTAAAATACCTGGTGATAATCCTAGAAAAACTACGGTTAACCTTTTGGCTCCAATTGTTTTTAATGTTAATAACAACAAAGCCGGACAAGTAGTTTTGAGTGGTACAGGGTTTGATGTTACTTATCCGTTGTTCAAGGATGAAGAACCTAAAAAGGACGGAGAGTAACAGATGCTAATATTATCAAGAAAAAACGGTCAAAAAATTATTATTAACGACGAAATTGAAATTACAATCTTGGAGTCAAAATTAGATAACTGTAAAATCGCAATTAACGCTCCAAAGGATGTAAAAATTTATCGTGAAGAAGTTTATGTTCAAATTCAAAACGCTAACAAGCAATCTGACAATACTTCTTTAGAAGCTTTAGGCTCTTTGTCTGACTTAATGCCTCAAGCTAAAAAAGAGGCTCCCAGAAAGGTTATTCTAAAGAAAAATAATCCTGAAAATAAATAATATATGAACTATGAAGAAGCAAAAAATTGCTTAACCGAGATTAAAATAAAAGAATGCTTGCCTTTTTTTAAAGCTAACGGAATGCTTTTGGAGGAAGGCTACTGTGAGTTGCTTTCTGACAAATTAAACGATGCTAAAAGAACGTTTACGATTATCAGGGATAAAGATTTACGTGCGGATTGGGCGTATTTGCTAATTCAGTTTATGAAAAATTATATTCAATTTTTCCCATCATATTTGCAGATTAGAAATTTTTTAGAAATCGATATTGGGTTGCTTATAAAAGCAGGTTTAAACGAATATGTTGAAAATGTTATTAATTCTGCGGATATTTTCTTCCAAATTAATCAAGAAAGTTACAAATTTATTGCCAGAGCGCTGATAAATTATGATTATTGGGAGGTTGCAAAAATATTTTTAAACAAAGGTGTTGAAAGATGTTACAATGATCCGGAATTACATTTTATTTACGGAAATTATCACTTGAAGCATAACAACAGACTTCTTGCGTTACACGAATTTGAAACCTCTTTAGAGGTGCTTCCTGATTATTTTCCTGCTAAAAAAATGATTAAAGAATTATCTTAATTTGCTCCCAAAAAAAAAGGGGCTAAACCTTAGGAAATTTAGCCACATGCAAATAAGAAGATATGCTGTCTGAAGTAAAAATTTTATGATTTTAAATCGATTGTCAATACGTTTGATAATGCGATTCCGCCTTTAACTTTCGGCATATTTACAACTCGTCCGTTAACGTACATTACTGTAGAACCCCCACCGTCAAGGTTCATTGCGTTTGTACATCCGATTGATTTCATAAACCAAGCCAATTCTTTTAAAGTCAAACCGACAGATGCGCCTTCTCGTCCGTCTACTGCAACCATTATGAAGTTACCGTCTTGTGTGTAACCAATTGCTGTTCTTGGGTTTTTACCGCCGATTGCGCCAAGTTTTTGCTCGGTCATATCAACGAAAACTTCACCATTTTTTACCAAATAAGGTCCGCCACTGATGATGTGTTTTACATTCTCCCAGTTTGGAATTGTTTTGATATCCAAGTCAATATGTTTTGCTTTATATATTTTTGCAAGTCTTTCGTCTGGACCAACGATTACATAACCATTTTGAGGTATGGGCATTGATTGTGTGCCAATAGATATAATTTTACCCTTTTCTACGGCTATTTGTTTACCATATTTTGGGCTAGTCGGCGCAAAACTTCCCCATTCAGGTGTGTATACAATAACGTGAGTTGAAAGCATTCTCGGTTGGTTAATGTTATCAACTTTAACGTTGCCTTTGAATGATTTAACTTGTGCATTAAGTTCCAATCTTGCCATATCAAAACCGTTATCAAAAATGCCCATGGCAACCCTATTATAAATAGGACCTGTGTACATTTTTCCGTTAATCATTAAAGTTCCTAAAGGAACACCTGTTTGAGGTTTAAAATATGTACCGTTTATTGCAACAAGCGAATTGTTTTTTCTTGCTAAAGTTGTGATTGTTGATTTTGAAGCTAACCTTGAAGATGATAATTGGGGATTGATTTGTAAATTAGGATTTAATTTTTGATTTATTTCGACTACATTTATACGTACAGGACGACCATTGATTGTTTTTGTTAGTTTGATGTGCTTTACGCCCAATGCAACATCATAAACCATTGAATTTTTATATCTGCTTTTTATGCTATTATTGAAGTTTTTCGCTTGCTCTTCAATAGTAAGTTCTTTAATATCCTCTTTTGTCCTTGTATTATCTAACAGAGGAGATACAACACTTCCTTGTGCCAATCTGACTTCTTTTGCAATAATTGGAGGGCTCTTAAAGAAGTTATTTGCAAGTACAACCAGAGCTGTTAATATGCTCAAATTGATTGCCGTCGCAATCATTTTGGGTGGGGTAAGTTTTAATGTTTTAGTATTCATAATTTCACCATAAAGACACAGCTACTAAAGGGTTCTCAAAGAAAACTCTTGTCGCTATTTATATTGGAACCAGAATACCTTTTTTTTGAAGAGTGGTGCGATTTTAAAAATGCATGGGGAATAACACTCTAGAGCGTTTCATAAATTGGGAAATGTATATCTTTTTCTTTGCTATAAGCTTTCGCTCTACTAATATTGTAACATATTTTTACATGTTTCTCAAGTGGCTAAAAGTCACTTATATCAATTGTTTTACAAATCTTAATAGTGTAAAACCTACGATATTAAAGGGTTTAGTGTCTTTTTTACAATTTACGATATGATTTTAATTCTTTGTCGAAATAGTAGATTTGAGTGCCTTTTTTGCTAACTGAAACCTTTATTGAATTGTTGATATCAGTTCTTAAGACTTTTGATTTTCTAAGTACGTTTTGTGTAATGACATGAGGGTGGTTGAAATCGTTGTGTGCGTTTGAAATCAATACATATTTAGGATTTAATTCTTGTAGCATATTTTTATCTATCGTACCTTTTGTACCGTGATGTCCAAGTTTCAATATTGATACGTCTTTCGGTAACTGATTTTTAAGTGTATTGTAAGAGATTAATCCGGCATCACCCATAAATAACATGATAAAATCTTTGTATTTTACAAGGGTGATAATTGAACTTTCGTTATCGTTGTTTTTAATGTTTGCTTTGAAGGTGCGAATTTCAAAATCAGGTTCTGTATAAATTACAGAGTTGTTTTTCGCCAAAGTCAGAGGTTTTATTGTGTTATAGATTTCTTTTGATGTTTTGGAATTATTACCCAATTCGTTTACGTATGTATTTTTTATTTTTAGATTTTTATATAAATCAACAGCGCCACCTGAGTGATCGTTGTCAAAGTGAGTTATAATCATTCCTTCAAAATTCTTTATACCATGGTCTTTAAGGTATTTTAAAATTATGATTTCGGCTTGAGATTTTCCACCTTTGTAACCCGATTTTGCTGTATCGATTATGAAATATTTGTTTTTAGGTGTTTTTATTAAAAATGAATCAGCATTTTGTAGTGAAAACGCAGTAATTTCAAGGTTCTTATTTGGAAGGTTTATTGTTGAAACTCCTAAAACAACGACAAGGCTTAGCATTAAAATAAGCGCTTTTCTTGAATATACCTTAAACAAAAGGGTAATAAGTAAAACTATTATGTAATATAAAATAACTTGATAAACGCTTGGGTGTGTTGTTTGAATTAGTGAATGAGGTAAATTTGCAAAGTAGGATGAAATTGCAACAAGTGCATTTAAAAATGGCGTTAAAATAAAATCAAAAATCATACAACTAAAGTCTGAAACAGGCTTTAGTATTGCAATAATTGAACTTACAAATCCGCCAAAAGAAATTAATGGTAAAAATAAGACTATAGAAATATTTGCAAACAGAGAATATAAACTAAAAGTGTTGAAGTAAAACATTTGCAAAGGTGCAACCCAAACTTGTGCAATCAATGGTACTAAAGCTGTATCTTTTACGCAAGCAATGATTTTACCCGATATTGTATCTCGTTTGCCGGTTAGAATACTTGCAGATACAAAAAGTCCGAAGGTTACTAAAAATGATAATTGAAACCCAACATCGTTTATATAAGCAGGGTTGTATATCAGCATTAACATAGCAACCAGCGATAAAAGAGCAATACTATGCGTATCCCGATTGATTAACTTACCTGCCAAAATGAATAAAATCATTATAGTTGCCCTGATTACAGAGGCTCCAAGTCCTGTCATCATTGCATAAAGTATGATTACCAACATTCCGCTTAAAACGGTCAATTTATAAGGAATTTTGAAAAGCTTTCTCAAGAAAAAGAACCAAAATCCATATATAAACGCAACGTTCATACCGCTTGCAGCTAGAATATGCAGTAAGCCGGAGTTTATAAAGTTTGTTTTGATATAATCAGGTGGCGCAACCGCATCATCACCAAAGACAATGCCTCCAAGAATTTCTAAATTAGGACTTTTTAGATATTTTTTATGTGTGTTTAATATCTCAATACGTGTGTTATTCAAGCTTTGTAAAAATTTCCACTTAAAACTTAAATTCTTGTCGAGTTGTTTAATGTCAGATTTTTCTGTATAAACAACCGTAAAGGTTCCAAAATTCTTTAAATACTTACTGTAGTCAAATTGAGATGGATTTACGGCCTCAAAAGGTGTACGTAATTTTCCTTTTATCTCATAATAATTGCCAATCTTAAGGTTAGAAAAATCTTCATCTTTTGAAGTTACAGTAACAAGTGTTTTGCCTTTATTCGTTTGAAAAAAGAACTTTGATTTATCTGTAAAATTACTGTTAGGAATGCTTACAATTTGTCCTGAAAGTGAAATATTCTTTTGAGGAGCTATTTCTAAAAGTTCATCCGAGTTTTTAAGTCTGAAAGTACAATTGAAAAATGCAAAGTAAAATATAAAAATCCAAAATAACACAAGTTTGGGAGAAATGAAATTTTTAAAAATCCCAACAATAGCGCAAAGTGACAAAATAACACTCAACAAAATTGCAAGGTTAGTGAAATACGCAAAAACACCCATAATATAGATGAGTGCTGTAATAAACATCACAAAATTTTTGTTTTGAATAGTGAAATTAAGTATTTGTCTTAACATATTCTTCAAAATCTTTTAAAAACTCTGACGGAGTTTGATTATAAAATTTGGCAATTTTTATGAGTGCTTCAAGTGAAATTTTTCTTTGTCCCGACTCATATCTTGATAAAGATGCGGGTTCAATTTCAGCATCAAAGCAAAATTTGTTTAATGAATAATTTTCGTCAAGCCTTCTTTTCTTTGTATATTTAGCCAAATTTTCTATATAAGTCATAGAAAAATTATGTATTGATTTTTGGTAATTATCATTGACTAATGGTAATAGAATCAAGTATAAAGTTTTTTATATACACTACCACTTGACAAATCATGTTAACAGAGTAATAATATAGGGGTAGGGGGTATACCTACAAAAGGAGAAAACTAATGTCAGATTGCAGAACAAAAGAAGAAACGGATAAATTAGTTAAAAGGCTTAACCGTATTGAAGGACAGGTTAAGGGAATTAAGAATATGATTGTCGAAGATAGAGAATGTATGGAGATTTTAAATCAATTACGCTCTGTGTCTTCAGCTTTGAAAGGCGTTTGGGAAATTATGGCAGCCAAGCACATTGAACATTGTTTGGATAATGCCTCTGAAAAAGAACGTCACGAAACAATTGAAGATATTATCGGTCATTTACATCAGTTGAGGTAATAAATATGGAACTAGAACACGAACACGATTGTCATTGTGAACATCACGAAGGACATCATCACCACCATCACGAAAACGTTAATGCGGAAAATGAACGTAAAACGTTAATTGTAATCATTTTTACAGTAGTTACAATGTTTGCCGAAATCTTTTTCGGTTACATCAGCAATTCTATGGCATTGCTTGCGGATGGTTGTCACATGGGTACCCATGCATTTGCTTTAAGTATTGCATTTTTTGCTTATTTCTTTATTAATAGAATTCAAAATTGTGAAAATTGCGATGTGGTTTCATGCAAAATATCTGCATTTGCGGGTTATACAAGTTCATTATTCTTGTTAGTTACAGCAATATGGATTATTATTGAAGCCGGTGAAAGATTATTAAACCCTCTAAAAATTTCATTTAATGAGGCAATTCTAGTTGCTGTAATCGGTTTAATCGTAAATCTTGTATGTGTTGTTATTATGGAATATGGTAACAAGCATAAAGATGAAGATTACAACTTTAAGGCTGCATATTTGCACATACTGACAGATGCTCTAACTTCCGTATTCGCTATCGTTGCATTATTTGCAGGTAAATATATCGGTTGGACATTCTTAGATCCGATAATGGGTTTTGTCGGCGGTGCTTTAATCTTAAAATGGAGTATAGGCTTAATCAAAGATACATCAAAAATCTTGTTGGATTTGAAATTGTTGAAGCCGGTTGAAAAACATTAAAAATATGTTATAATAAAAATATAAAGGGCGGACAGGTTGCCCCCTGTCCTTTAAAAACCCTAGTTGATTAACAAGTTGAGTGCTAGAATAATCAGTAACAAGATAACTAGCGCTCTTGTTTTAATGTTAATCTCCATTTTTCTCACCCCCTTTCTTCAAACTTGAACGATTTGTAGTCGTTTTTAAAGAGGAGGTGTGTAGGGTTTACCCATGTTAATACTAACAAAACAACGCATTTTTACATCGTATAAAAGATGTAAAAATGCGTTTATATATAAATTGTAATTCAATATTTTTAAACCGAAGCTCCGCCGTCTGTAAGCTTTTTCATCGCTTTTTGGCTACCTTCATTTTGTTTTGCAATTTTTTGTACAAAATCTATTGCATCAACATCTCGGGCAATTGCTTCTTTTAGTGCCATAATGTCTTCTACTGAAAGGTTGTTTAGGTTTAAATAGCTTTTTTCATCAACAAATTTTCTAAAGTTTTCTTGAGCTTTTGGATCAAACCCCGGCATGTCAATTTTCATTGCATACCATTTGTAGAATTGGTGAATCATTGCATATTTATCTAATTGACCTTCATCAAGTAAAAAAATCGGTTGTGTTTTAAAGCCCAATTTTTTAAATAAAAGCAAATTTAATAAAAAGGCTTTTATTCCCTTTAATTCACGGATGTAACCTTGTTCTTCTCTTATGATATCAAGAATTTTGCTCGCATGTGGGTGTCTTATTACCGGAGTGCCGTTTCTTTCAATATAAAGAAGCATTTTTTCCGGCATGTTTTCGAATTTTTTTAAAATTGCAGCAACATTATTCTCCAGTTTAACCTTGTTTTCTTCTGTTTTTACAGTCAAATTAAGCGAACAGCCATTAGTCATTACAGTTTTTGAAGTTGAATTTGTAAAACTTGCAATGGCTTTTTCGTGTTTTTTTCTTATGAATTTTTCTTGTAGTGCTAAAACAAGATAAACTATTTTTTGGATTATTTTATCCATAATGCCTGCTTATTGATGAATGATGTGAAATTTTCTGTTGATTAATTCATTTTTGTCTTGAATAAAATCAAGGTTGCTATTGAACATTTTAACATTTTTGTCGTATCTTCTCAAGTTTAAAAGCGCAAATAATTCTGATGGAATGTTCAAAAGTGTCAATTTTGTTGTTTCTGAAAAGTTTTTAATGAATGTAAAAAAGTCCTCGGTTACACTTTCAACTTCTTTTAAATCAAGCGCTATAGGATGTTTTTCAATGTCCATTTTGTTTAAAAGAATTGCTAAATTTGCCAAAGAGCAAAAGTTTAATTCTTTTGTTTTGATGCCAACAACGTATTTGTTATCCATAGTTTTTCACCTCTTTCATAATAATTTTAACAATTTTTGTTAAAATTTGAATTATGAAAAATAAGGAAATTTCTACAACTTTAGTTGTATTATTCTTTTACGGCACCTGATAATAAATCTGATAAAAAGTACTTTTTACCTAAGAAAAATATTGCTATAACCGGTATTGTACAAATTACAGAGCAGGCTAATAAGTCGCCCCACATTGTTATTTCTCTGAAATTACCTTTGAAGATTGCAAGTCCAACAGGCAAAGTTCGCATGCTTTCAGAGTTTGTAATGATTAACGGCCACATAAAGCTATTCCAAGTCGTTACAAAGGTGAAAATGGTTAAAGTCACGACAGCCGGAAGTGCAAGAGGTAAACCAATCTTAAAGAAGGTCTGAAAGATATTACAGCCGTCAATTTTTGCAGCCTCTTCAAGGTCTTTAGGTAATGATAAAAAGTATTGGCGCATTAAAAATACTCCAAAACCGCCAAATAACCCCGGAAGTATTAAAGCTGGAAAGGTGTTAACAAGATGCAATTCTCGCATTAAGAAGAATAGCGGGATGATATTAACTTGTGGCGGAACCATCATTGTTACAAGAATTACAAGGAACCAAAAGTTTTTGTATTTAAAATTCAATCTTGCAAATGCATAGCCTGCAAGAGCTGAAATTATAACTTGTCCGATAGTTGTTAATAGCGCAACAATCATGCTGTTTGCAAAATATCTTGTTATCGGTAAATCTTTAAAAACGTGTCTAAAGTTTTCCAGTGTTAAATTCGTATGAAAAAAACTTCCGCTGGAATTGAAAATTTCATTGCTTGGGGTTAATGCCAAATTAAGCATTGCAAAAAATGGAAAGAGCATGCTAATTGAGATTATTATTAATGATAAATATCCTATAAATAAAACGAATTTTTTCATTAGTCTTATTATACACGACTTGAGTTATTGTTCAATTAAGTTTCATTTGTAACAATCAATTCATATTTTATATACATGTGGTTTATGAGAAATTTTTGGGTTATAATCATGTTGTTAGGATAATATCACACAAACCACGTTTGAATCTATAAATAGCTGAAAGTCAGGCGTGAAAAAGCAGATTAGGGAACGGAGTTTTGAACTCACGTAAATTCATATATCAACTATCATTAACTTTATGTATACTTGTGGCAACAGCGACAAGCGTTTTTGCTATAAATACTAATTCTGCAAATCCTAATTCTGCAAATCCTAATTCACAAAATAATTTAGCCCTAACAGAAATAAAACAAACTCCTAATACTCCGGAAGACGCTTTGCAAAACGAAAAGCAGTACATCAAAGATATTGAAATTTCAGGTACAAACATTGTTAAACCTAACTATATCTTAGACAAAATGATGTTACACAGAGGTGATGTTTATAACAGAGATTTGTTAAAAACTGACCTAACAAGAATTTATCAAATGGGTTTCTTTACAGATAAAATGAAGGCTGTACCGATTGAAAACCCAGATCACACAATTACTTTGAAAATTATAGTTGAAGAAAATATCCCTATTACTGACTTTACAGTAGAAGGTAATACCGTTGTTTCGACTGAAGAAATATTATCCTATCTTTTACCCCTAAGAGGTCAACCTCAAAACGTAATTCAGATTAACGAAGCAATTGAAGGTATTCAAAATTGTTATGCTCAAAAAGGCTATGTTCTAGCCAGAGTAAGTGTTTTTGATGATGATCCCGATGGCGTTGTAAATTTAAAGATGTCAGAAGGTGTTATCAACAAAATTATGATTTCCGGTAACGAAAAGACAAAAGATTATGTTGTAGAACGTAACATTTTGACTGAACCGGGGATGGTTTACAACGAAAATCTTATCAAGGCTGACTTGGTAAGACTTTACGCTACTCAAGCATACAAGGATGTTAACAGAGATATTGAACAATCTTACGATGATCCTGAAAAATACGATGTAACTATCACTGTTCAAGAAGCACGTACAGCAACACTTTCTGTAGGTGGCGGTCTTGATTCAAGTACAGGTTTCTTCGGTTCTGTCGGTATTACCGACAACAACTTTAGAGGTAGAAACCAACGTGTAGGTTTGAACTTCTTAGCAGGTTCAGGTTTAATTTTGAATGATTCTTCAATTATAAGACATGCAAACTTACAAGCCGAATTGAGCTTCTTTGAACCATATTTCTTGAACGCAGATACATCTTTGATGGGTAAAGTGTTCTTCAGAGATTTTGGTAGTTATCAAGTGCCACTTGCTTTAGAACAACGTTTTGGCGGTGAAGTTACAATTGCTCATAGAAATAAGACAAATCCTCATTTGACAGGAACTTTCACACTTGGTTTGGAAAATATCAATATGCGTGAAGGTGACAGACGTGAAATTGAACGTATGTATCAAAGTCACTATGTACCAATTTCAAGACGTGCAGAACAATTGGAAGGCGGATTATTCTTATCTTTAGCTCCGGGGTTAGTTTACGATACTCGTGATACGTTAGTAAACCCAAGACACGGTGTTTTTGCAAACTTGAAGTTTGAAGAAAACGTAGCAATGAACGATTTTGAAAAAACTCACGGTAAGTTAACCGGTGCAATTAAGAGATACTTCCCTGTAATGAGTAAATCAGCATTTTCTTTAACAGCTAAGGCCGGTGGTGTAATTCACGGACAAGACAAAATGCCGGAAGTTATGGCTTATCGTTTAGGTGGTCCTTATACTGTTAGAGGTTATAAGATGAGCGGTGTTGGTACAGGTTCTTCGTTTGTAATGGGTTCTGCAGAATTAACAACTCCATTCTTGTTCTTAGATAGAATTAAAAAAGTACCATTCTTTGACAATATTAAGTTAGCATTCTTTGTTGATGCAGGTAAAGTATTTGATCCAACACTTTCTACATATTTGTATGACAGACCAAGTTATGCAATTTCAGCCGGTGTTGGTGTAAAAGTATTTATTCCGGGCTTAGGTCCATTGTCAATCGATTATGGTATTCCGCTTACAAACCCAATGGGAGGAAGCAACAAGGGTGGTTACTTCACATTTGGCGTAGGCGATATGTTATATTAGTATATTTAATTATTGGAGGTATATATGAAAAACTTAAAAAAAATGGCTTTAACTCTTACATTAGTTTTGTTAATGTCTGTTAATGCAAAGGCTATGGCTGAAGGTGTTGGATTTATTGATTACAAAAAAGTTCAAGATAACTATGCATATGCTCAAGCAGCAGCTAAAGAAATTGATGCTAAAGCTTTAGAATTACAACAATTTATTGTTGACAAAGAAAAACAATTCAAAGCATTAGATACACCATTGAAAAAACAAAACTTTGAAGAAAAAACTAAAAAAGAATTTGAAGCAAAACAATCTGCTTATGTTACTTTCAAATTAAAGAAAGAAGAAGATGTTTATAACAAAATTCAAGCAGCTGCAAAACAAGTTTTAGTTGACCAAAAACTTGATGCTATTTTCGATTACCGTGTAATCTTTGTTGGCGGTCTAGATGTAACAGATTTAGTTATCAGCAAGTTAAAAGGTAATAAGTAGTTAAAATATAAATTAGAGATAGGTTTATAAGGATAAAATAATGTTTAATAAAAATAAAAAATTACAATATGTAATCAAAACTGTTCCAAGCGAAAGCACATTACCATTGCAAAATTTGTTGAATGAAATGTCTGCTGACGGTTGGGAATTATACAGCATGAATGAGGTTGAAAGCGATGAAGGTTTTCAATTTAATTGCATATTCGTAAAAGATGCGGATGATGACAATGCTTTTGACGATGTTGTAAACATTTCAGCATTCAAGAGTCAAATGGAAAAAATGCTTTCTGCAAAATTAACTCCTTATGAAACTTGTCGTGATATTCAGGCAAAAATTAGAGAACAAAAGAAAAAGATTGCAAAAATTAAAGCTCAATTAGAACTTGAAGATGCAGGTTCTTCTCAAAGAAAAAATTTGAATGACAAAATGTCTGCAGGTTTAAAAGAGTTAGAAAACTTGCAACAAAACCTTATAAGAGCTATATCTCCTGATGCAATGTTTTCTTCTCTATCTTTAGAAAAGTTCTCTATTCACTTGAATGAAGAAATTTTGGAATTTGTATCACCTGACAATGAAGCAGATTTGTTGAGTGAAACAGTAAAAGTTCGTCAAAAACTTGCTGACGATTTGGGTTATATTATTCCAAAAATTGTATTCCAAGATGATGAAATGCTTGCACCTTTTGAATTTTCAATTAACGTAAGAGGTTTGAGTGTTTTGAATTCTTTCGTATATCCAAAACATCTGATGTTCTTCCAAGATGATGTGAATATCAAATCTAAGAAAAAAGAATATTTTTACGATTCGGATGTGATTACAGGCAAAAAAATTGTTTGGATTCCGGAAGAAAAAACAAAAGACTTCTGGGAAAAAGGTTTGACACCGTCTGAATATATTGCAAGATCGGTTGAATTTATTGCTATTAAATATATTGAGGAATTGTTTGACTATGAAGATGTAAATAAATACATTGACATTGTTCAAGAAAAAAATCCATATTTAGTGGAAAATATTATTCCTGATTTTGTTTCTATAGCAGAATTAAGATATATTTTAGTAAGCTTAATCAGAGAGAAAGTTTCTATCAAAGACATTGTTTATATCTTTGAAAAAATCAATGATTTTTCAGATGAAGCAAGCAAAGAAGCCTTGTTAGACAAAATCAGATTTTCTTTAGCAAGATATATTGGTGCAAGATATGCAAATTTTGAAGGTACAATTCAAGGTCTTGAAATGACAGAAAAGACTTTAGCATCTGTATTTGATAGTGCTGAAGATACTGACAATATTGTTAGAGTTGACGGAAGCAAAATTGAAAAAATTGCTCTAAAACTTTTGAAATTTGCAAAAGAAAATAATTTAGACAATATTGTTTTAGCTGTACCAATCGAAATTCGTCATATGGTATTTATTGTGTTATCACAGTATATCAACACATTAACTGTATTGGCTCAAGAAGAAGTAACAAATTGTTACAATTTTGAAGTGATTGGTGAAGTGTAGTAGCAATTTTTATTTTTAGGGACATTAAAACAAGTATGAAAGTTACTGCAATTAAAAATCCTATTGTGCCAAAACGTGCTAATAGTGTGTCGTTTGAACGAAAACTAAGAGAAGAAGAAAAGCCTGAATATACACATGCCATTCAAGATGCGTTGAATTATTTGGGTGTAAAAAATATGAGCATGATTATTCATGGTTCAAGTTTTCCGTCTGATAAACGTGATACATCAATTGGTTCACCATATTCAAAAGGTGCCGATAAGTTCGTTGATTTTATTAAGATGAATGGTTTTAACTCTGTTCAATTAGGCCCCGGAGGTTCTATCGGTAAAAAAGATCCATCTCCATATATTTCAAAAGTTTTTGCTAAAAATGAAATGTTTATCGACTTAGAACCATTGAAAACAGCCAAATATGGCAAAATTCTAAGTGATGAAACATACAATCAATTAACAACAAAAAATAAAGAAACAAAAGGTAAAAACTATAACAACACTGATTTCAACAAAGCCTTCGGCAATTATGATGTTGCAATGAAAGAGGCTTATTCAACATTTAAAACAAAATTGGCAAGCAATGATAAATCAGCAGTAAAATTAAACAAAGAATTCAACAAGTTTAAAGAAGATAATAAAAACTGGGTTGAAAATGACGGTTTATTCAAAGTTTTGACAAAGGTTAACGGTTCTGATGATTTTGAAAAATGGAACGAAACAGACAAGAATTTGCCTCAAAACTTAAAAGCAGGTGATAAAACAGCACAAGCTCGCTATAAAGAAATTATGGCAAAACACGGTGAAGAAGTAGAAAGAAATACCTTCACTCAATTTGTTGCAGATAAACAATTAAAAGATAATACAAAACACAGAAAAGAAATTGGTTTCAACTACATTGGTGATTTGCTTGTAGGCTTTAACCAAAGTGATGTATGGTCAAACCAAAATGCATTCCTAAAAGGCTGGAAATTAGGTTGCCCATACGGTGGTGTTGATAATTCACCTCAAACTTGGGGTATTCCTGTTTTGGATCCTAAAAAACTTTTAAATAGTGACGGTTCTTTAGGTGAAAGCGGAAAACTTTTAAAAGAAAAAATTTCTTATTCTTTGAAAAACTACGATAATGTTAGAATTGACCATGCATTAGGTTTGGTTGATCCATATATTTACAAAGAAGATACCGTTCATAAATCTTCAAACGGAGCTGTTCAACGTGATAGATTATGGGCAAATAACGTTTCATATATGCACGATATAGATCCAAACGGAAACTTTAAACAAGTTTTGAACAAGATTGTTTTACCGACATTCAAAGAATTTGGTGTAGATAAAAACGAAGCTGTTTGGGAAGATCTAGGTTCTTCAACTCCAACATTCGATTGGGTATATCACCAACAAGAAAACTTACCGGGTATAACTCAAACTCTTTGGAGCAGAGCAGAAAATGCGCCAAGACAAGAAAACTGGAGTTTAGTTGTATCTCATGACTTTGAACCTGCAAGTGAAATGGTTCAAAAAGATTGGGTAAGAAATTCAGATGCTTGGAATGTTGATTACCTTTCAGGTTATTTGAATCCTGATCCTGCAACTTCAAACGAAAGACAAAAATATAAAGAAGAAATTTCAAATAGTAAACAAAGTCGTGTAACTTCTAAATTTACAGAATTGTTTAGAGGTACAAAGAACTTACAAATAATGTTCTCAGACTTCTTAGGTATTAATAAAACTTACAATGTAGGTGGACAAGATAGCAAAGATAACTGGAAATTACGTGTAGATAACGATTTTGAAGATGATTATTATAGAGCATTGCAAGACAAAAACAGTTATGCTTTAAATATGCCTGAAATTTTAGGTCAAGCTGTTAGAGCTAAAAAAGGTATGGCTGTTGCAAAAGTTAGTGGTGACCCTTATAAAGCAAATCAAATGCGTAATAAATTGGATAAACAATTAAACCCATTGTTAAGCAAACTTGACAGTTTTAGTGAAATCTTAAAAGAAAAAGAAGAAATAAATGCAGTTTCACCTAAAAAATTAGAGTCTGCAAAGGTTGAAATGAAAGAAAAAGCTCCGAAACCGATTAAGGCTGATTCAGAAGAAAAAAGTTCTGAAGGTAAAAAAGGAGTAAGTGCGGAAGGTGCATTAGCAATTGCTGTAGGTGTTGGTGTTATCGCAACAGGTGTTAAAAAGTTGTACGATAAATTTAAACACAGACACGACAGAGAACAAGTTGCATAAAATGAATTGAAAATTAACAAAGGCGCAGGTTTTGAACTAAAACCTGCGCCTTTAAGCGCAAATATCATATGTTTTCACCATTTACATAATAAAAAAAAGTGTTATAATGATGAAGAATAATAAAAAATTAAGGCTTTAAAATTATGAAATTATGCGTATTTTGCGGAACATTTAACCCAATTCACAACGTTCATATTGCGTTGGCTAACTACATTCGTACTCATTTTAAGTTTGATACTATTTTGTTTATACCTGCGTACAAGCCACCCCACAAAAATATTGATGATGAGTTAGCTAATCATAGATATGCAATGGTGAAATTGGCTATCGACGGCATTGGCGGGTTTAATATCAGCAATATTGAGTTCAGGCATGAAAGATTTTCTTATACAATTAATACAATAAAAGAATTGTACAAAATGTTTCCGGCTATAGAAGGGAAAATTAGCTTTATTATCGGAACTGATGCGTTTAAGCAGATTCAAGATTGGTATGAAACAGATGAGTTGAAAAAACTTGTTGACTTTATCGTGTTCCCAAGAGAAGAAAACTTTAACGAAGGTACATTAGAACGCTTTAGAAATGCAGGTTATAACTTTATTTGTACAGACATGCCGTTTATAAATTTGTCTTCAACTGTTCTTAGAAGTAGAATAAAACATGGAAAACCTATCGGTAATTTGGTTCCTCCTAAAGTTCAAGAATATATTAAAAAACACGGTTTATACCAAGAGGATGATAAAGAAAATAATGAAAAATAATTTCGAAATTAAAGAATGGTTAAAGAAAAATCTGAATGAAGAAAGATTTTTGCATTCTTTAGGTACTGCAGATTGTGCTAAAGATTTAGCTGACAGGTATGGTTTGGATGAAGAAAAAGCATATCTTACAGGTTTGATTCATGACTGTGCTAAATGCTATAAAAATGAAGATTTGAAAGATATTATTGAAAATAAAATGGATTGCGATCATGAAGAGTTGTTAAATCCAAAAACTTTCCATTCCCCTGCCGGTGCATATGTTGCAAAAACAGAGTTTGGTGTGGAAGACGAAGAAATTCTATCTGCAATATATTGCCATACTGTTGGTAAATTAAACATGACAACATTTGAAAAAATTATATTTTTGGCTGACAAAATTGAACCAAATACTCGTGATAAAGATTGGCGTGAAAGAATTTATAAAATTCTTGATGAAGAAAATGGTTTAGACAAAGCATTAATGGCTTGTTATGATTACACAATAAAGAGTTTGGTTGATAGACACTTAAAAATTTGTTTAACTACAATAAAAATCTATAATGAGTTACTTGATAATATCAAGGCATAAATTTTCAAAAGCGTTAAGTGGTGCAACATTCGAAGAAATTTGCTTTTTAGCTAATTCTACAGCCTCAAGATCATGCATTAATTTTATTTGAACTTGTTTGTTATCAAGATTGCTTTTTAATAGTGAAAGCATATAGTTTTGCATTTCTTCCAACGTTTTGGTTGCATCTGTTGAAGTGTCATTTAGTTGTTTGGCAAGGTCGAAAACTTCACCTCGTTCAAATTCGTAATAGTTTTCAAAAATATCTTTTATATTGTCCCACTTGTATTCAACTGTTTCAAAAGACGGAACAAAAAAGCATTGAGAACGAGAAATTATGGTTGAAATTAAGTCCTCTTTATCTCGAGTTAAGAAAAAGAAGGTTGTTTTTGCTGGTGGCTCTTCAATTGTTTTTAAAAGCGCATTTGCTGCTTCTTCTTGAAAATTTAATCGGTTTAACCCCTGAATATTATCGTTGTTATCTCTGTCACAGAAAATAAAAACTCTGTGAAAATCAGAAGATGTTAAAAGTGATTGCTTAATTTCTTGTGCCTGACGGATTGAAATTACAGTCTTGGAATCATCTCCGTCGGGTTTGTTATCAACTCTAGAGATTGTTAAAACAGCAGGATGTTCACCCATTCTAATCCAATTACAGTCCAGACAATTGCATTCATAATTTTTATCTTTTTTACAGTTCAAAAGTCTTGCAATGTATAGCGCAAGGTCATATTGTGCTTGCAAATCGTGCCCATATAGCAAAATGCTGTGGGCAATAGATTTTTCAGAGTTTTTAATCCCGTTTTCAAAGTATTTTACCAAAAAAGGATACTTATCTAAGAAGTGCATTTTGCACCTCCATTTCCGCATTTATTGTTTTACCTGATTTTATATTATACTCTGCGTTTGTAAGATTTTCCTTTAATTTAACCAAATTCTTTAAATGTTGACCGTGACTGTTTCTCATAATCGCTGTAACTTGTTTTGCTGACATTCCTGTAATTGAGGCAATTTCTTCCACAGATTTGTTAGAATTTATTTTAAGTAAAATTCTTTTTCTTAAAATTGTCTGTATTGCAGATAAAATTTCTAAAGGGTGTTTTTTATCAAGTAGCTTTTTGTATTCAAACAAGGCTTTGTCATAATCTTGTGACATTACCAATTCAGTGAACTGGAATAAATCTTCGTTAGAGATACAAATTTCCTTTACCATTGCCTTAGTGATTGTTTTTTCAGGATAAGCAAAAAGTTTAAGTTTATCTAACTCATAATCAAGTTCTCTTAAATGGTTTCCAACGTTTTCAATTAATTCATCAATTGCAGGCTGTTCAAGTGTTATACCTTTTGCTTTGCCGTCTTTTTTTATCCATGCCGACAAATCTTGTTTTCCATAGTAATTCATTTGAAAGCGCAGAAATTCTTGAGAGTTAAATTTTGATAATACTTTAAAAATCTTTTTGCGTTTATCAATTTTTTTACGTTCATCTTGTGGATAGTTTAAATAAAACGCAATATCACATCCGTCAACATTGTTTGTAAGTGCTATTTCAAGCTCTTTTAGTTCATTGTCTTCAAAATTTATTGCTTTTTCTTTATCTTCACCATAAAAATATCTATTACAGTTTATTACGGTCAAAGTTTTACCAAACATAATCCCTTGAGAACGTACGGCAAGAATTAAGTCAGCAAATTTTGGATAGTATAACTTTTTAAAATTAACCGTTGCAAAATTCTTATCTAAGCCTTTTTTTAAAGCTTCGATTGCCAACTCAATATTATAATCTTCGTCACCGTAATAAAAATATACTGCCATAATTAAGATTCAATCAATAAACTTGCACCGATAACACCTGCGTTGTTGCCAAGTTGAGCCGGAACGATTTCTACGGCTTCTGCAGAAACAGGCATTGCTCGTTTCATTAATGCTTCTTTTGTAGGTTTTAATAATAAATCTCCACAAGCTGCAACACCACCACCAATGATGATTCTTTCGGGATTTAACAGGTTAACAACGCTTGCTAAACCCGTACCTAAATATTCACCCATAAATTTGAAAATCATGTTAGCAACGCCGTCACCTTGTTCTGCTGCCTTTGCAACAATATAAGGAGTTATTACACCATTTTCAGCCATTTCTCTAAACTTTGTAGATTTTCCGCCTTTTAAGTATTCTTCTGCCATTGCAACGATTGATGGTCCTGAAACGTAAGCTTCTAAACACCCATAATCACCACAGCCACAAAGCTTGTCGCCGTTTGCAAATAACTTAATGTGTCCGATTTCACCGGCTGTATTGCTTGCGCCACGTACAAGTTTACCGTTGATTACGATACCTGAACCGATACCTGTACCAACAGTTATGCAAACTAAGTTGTTACATCCTTTTCCTGCGCCATAATTTAATTCACCTAAAGTTGCAACACGAACATCGTTGTCAATTCTTGTCGGAATTCCAAATTCTTTTTCAATAATATCAGTGATAGAAACATTGTTCCAACCGGGGATGTTTGTTGAATGTTTTACGATACCGTTTTTGTAATCAATTTGTCCGGGGAACCCAAAACCAATGCCTTCAACGTTTGATTTTGAAGAGTTTGTTTCTTCCATAAGCGTAATAATTGCTTGTTTCATGTTGTTAACAGTGTATTCATACCCCATTTCAGAACGTGTAGGAGTAGAATTTGAATATAAGATTTCGCCTTTTGGGCTAACAAGTGCAAATTTAATGTTAGTACCACCAACATCAATACCGATTCTATTTTTAGTCATCTTTAATACCTCTTTTTCTTGATAATAATCATAAGACAAACAAACATACTTGTCATGCTCAAATATTTAGAGAATAGCCCACAGGTAGCATGAATACTAAAAAGCATAATGACGACATGGTGAATGACAACGAAGAGAAATAAACGGCAAGTTCGAGTTGAGCAATAGTCTGAAATTAGCATGAATACTAAAAAGGC
>OIYG01000331.1_pt1 | contig 48385 bp, 48 predicted proteins | sample 1587861 | NCBI WGS metagenome assembly OIYG01 (sample SAMN03283272) | human gut metagenome | biome: human-associated habitat; material: feces | host: Homo sapiens | place: Peru | collected 2012
CACGTATGCGAAGCTATAAACAAATTATTACTTGCTTCAAGATACTTTAAAGACGAAAGATACGTAGTGAAAGCTAGTGAAATGATTAACTATATTCTTGGTTTAAACGTATTAGATATGTCATTTATCTGGGGCTATGGCTATAAATATCCTCAAACTATTCATTCACGCTTAGCCTATGCCAAAGGCCAAAATATGATTAAGGGTGCCATGTGTAATGGTGTTGACCAATTACTAAGTGATGGTGAAATAGGTAAATATTTTAATTCAGATTCACCAATTGGTACTAGATTTGTGGACAATAGTGATAGCTATTCTAATGTAGAACCAGCTATAAACTACAACTCCGCCCTTTATTTATCATTAAGTTTATTAGAGTACGCCAATAGAAAGCCTATTCAATAGTATAATTATTAAGTATGTATAAATTAACAATTGTAGTAGCTATATATAACGTTGAAAACTATCTAAAGAAATGTTTAGATTCTTTAGTTGATCAAACAAGTGATGACTATGAAATCTTTTGTGTCAATGATGGTTCTACCGATAAAAGTAGAGACATCATTTTAAGCTATTTAGATAATAAAAAGTTTAAATTATTAGACAAGCCTAATGGTGGGTTGAGTGATGCAAGAAACTATGGAATCGAAAGATGTGATAGTGAATATATTTCTTTTATCGATGGTGATGACTTTGTAGAAAACAATTATGTAGAAACAATCATTAACACACTAGATAAAGATAAGAGTGATATGATGGTCTTCTCTTATAACCAATATTATCTAGCCAATGGTAACAAGGAACTTGTTGGTTTGAGATTTGAAAATGGTATCTATAACTTAAAAGATAAAAAAGAATTATTAGCTTATACACCAAATGCGGCTTGGAATAAGGCTTATAAGACATCTTTATTTAAAGATAACAAGATCCTTTATCCTTATGGATATCGTCATCAAGATATGGGAACAACTCCTAAGTTATTATTAAAGGCTAATAGCATTTCTTATGTTGATAAACCTTTATATAACTATCTAATCGATAGACCCAATAACATCACGGCTCAAATCGATAAGAAACTATATCATATTATTGACATGGCTAAAGAGGTTATGGACTATTATATTAGTGAAAATTGTTATGATGAATATGTAGATGAATTTGCCTATTTAATTAAAAGAAACTTCATTCAATCATTAAGAAAATCGATGAAGTTACAAGATAAGAAATTTGTCTATCAATTCATAGATGATATCTTTGATGTAGAAGATAAGTACTTCAAAAATAGTAAAGACATCTATCATGTTAATGAAGAAAAGGGTGATGATGTATATTTATCACGTATTAAATGTAAGCTATATTATGCACTAAAGAGGTTGAAAAATGGAAAATAAGATAAGTATTATTGTCCCTGTATATAATGTTGAGAAATATATTGCCAAGTGTTTAGAATCACTTGTTAAACAAGATTATGAAAACTATGATGTTTTAGTAGTTAATGATGGTTCACCTTTCAATGAACAAGCAATCATCGATGAATATGTTAAGAAATATCCTAGTATCATCAAGAGTATTGTGAAGGAAAACGGTGGTTATGGTAGTGTTTTACAATTGGCCTTTAATAAGAGTGATGCAGACTATGTTTTAGTTTGCGACCCAGATGACTACTTAGCTGATGATGCCCTAAGTACTTTAATTAGCTATCAAAAGAAAGATGATGTTGATCTTGTAGTTGGTGCTAAAAACTTAGTATATGAAGATAGTGATGAAGAAACATATGATGCTTCTTATAACGCTGAATTTGGTAAGCTTGTTGATGGTAAAAAATATACAAGGGGAAGCAAGGACTTTGATATGTTATTCTTCCTAGAACCATCACCACATGCTAAGTTATATAAAAGATCAATTGTAAAGGACATTATATTCCCAACTAAAGTTAGTTATACTGACAATCTTTTATATTTCTATACTTTAAACAACGTAAAGAGCGTAACATATTGTGAGAAAGCCTTAAGCTATTATTTGATTAATAGAAGCGGTAATACTAGAACTGACTTAAAGCCTACTATTATTGATAGTTGGGTTAAGGTATTCAATTCAATCATGGATCAAGTATCTAATCCTTGTGATATCTTCTATTATCGTATGTTTGAATCTTTCTATTCTATCTACTATAAGATTGATAATATCGGTGGCGATAAGGATGTTAAGTTTTCTAAGTATGAATTATTATATAGTTTCTTAGAAAAGTTAATTAAGCATAAGGATTTAATCTTGAAATATAATGACTTATATCAAGAAGAATCTGTAAAAATGAGAAGACAAAAGGAAGCTTTATTAAGTAGTGATGCATCACTTAAAACCTTCAACAAGCTGGTAAATGATAGAGTGAACGGTTCTTTTAAGACTAAACTAAAAAATAGAATCCTTGATACTAAACTATATTCTATTTATCATTTCCATGCCAAATATTACAAGACTCGTAATGATGAGAAAATGTATCTAGATAAGGATGTTAAGGGTGACTTAGTATTTAATGATGATAAGGTTCATTTCTTTGGTTATTATGTAAGACCATGTGTACATAATGGTAAGATCTTATCTCATCGTTTAAACGAAGATAATTTTAACTATAAACAAGAAATTGATATTTTAGTTGATGATGAAAAGATATCTTCATCAAAAGCATGGAACTTCCAACAGGGTTCTATGGCTACTTGGATTGATGATAAGCATATTATTCATAATGATTTTGATGGTACAAAATATATCAGTAAACTTATTAATCTAGAAACTAAAGAAGTTAAGATAATTGATTATCCTATCTATTCTGTAAGTAATGATGGAAGTTTTTCTTTGAGCCTAAACTTCTCAAGACTTGCCAAATTAAGAAAAGACTATGGTTACTTTAATCTTCCTTACAATAAGTTAGAAGATGAATCAAATGATGGCATTTATTATGTGGATATTAAAAATAATACTAATTCATTATGGTTATCACTAAAAGATATTAAAGACTTTAAGACAAGTGATACGATGATTAACGCAACTCATAAGGTTAATCATATCGACCTATCACCAGATAATACTAAGGCTATATTCTTACATCGTTGGTTTAAGAATGATGTTAAGTATACAAGATTATTGTGCGTTGATCTTAAGACTAAAGAATTAAGAGTATTAGCTGATAATAAGATGGTTTCTCATATGTGCTGGTACAATAATGAAACATTATTTGGCTATTTAAGAGGGAACAATAATCAAGATGGCTACTTCTTTATTGATTTAGATGGTAATCAAAAAAATTTTAAACATGAATTATTAGTAGATGATGGTCATCCTACTGTTTTAAACAAACGTTATATTGTGACTGATGCTTATCCTGACTATACTTGTAAGTCTAAATTAATGTTGATTGATTTAAAGAAGAATACAGTTAAGATTCTTGGAAAGTTCTATTCATATAAAAAGTATCAAGATGATAGAAGATGTGACCTTCATCCTCGTTTCGATGATTTGGGTAACATGTTAACACTTGATACTGTATGTAGTGGCAAGAGAAATATCTGTCACTTAGATATTAGTGCTTTGATTGAGAAGCAATAAAGTCATCGATATTGTCTTTATTCAACCAATAACCAAAGCCTTGTTCATATAGGTCTCCATAATATGCATGGAAGGCAATACACTCAAGGACCATATCACTGACTTCAGCGTTGTAATGTGAATTATCAATCCAATATGCTGAATTTGTAGTGATATCGTTATAACCTGAGAAGTTACAGAATTCAGTTATATTAGCTAATTCTCTTAAGAATTCTAAATAATCTTGATCTAATGCAGCTTCATAAGTTACATAATACATAGGATTTGTGAACACCACAAACTTAATGTTGTTGGCATCGCATAATTCCTTCAATTCTTTTATTTCAGCTATCGTTTCCTTAAGACGATAGCTTTTTCCTATACTCGGTTCAGGATGTTCAAAGTCATAATTACTAGTAGCCCCATAGTCAGAATTCCAACCAAATTCATAGAAACGATAGGCATAAGAATCATCTACTTTATGTTTGTAGATAACAGTAGTCAAAGATTTAAAAGCCATGGCAGGATCTAGATAATATGAATAGAACTTAATAGGGTTTGTCTTTGATAATTCATATGATGCGTTAGATGAACTGTTATGGCTTGCTGGATCAATAGTATATGACAAATTATCAACACCTAGATAGATAGCCTTAATATGAATATCATTATCAATTAAAGTCTTCACGTTATTTAAAGCTTCAACAGGAAGTCCTTCAGAATAGGTCATATTATAAGCCTTCTCACCCCACAAATTGTTGGCATGAATATTACCAACTCTACTTGAGCCAAAGATAAAAGTATCAAATTTATCAGGGTTATTTAAGATATAGGTCATCTTGATAAAGTTCTTATTTGGTTCTACACCATTGTCTTTAATATTTAGAGGATGAAACACATTAAAAGGATCAATACTTATAGATATTGATACTGATATTAACGCTAGAATCAAAATAAAGAATAATGTTTTTTTAATAAATCTTTTCATAATTAGAATTGGAAATAAATAAAGTTAACTTCACCTACATAATGTAGTAATAGAATCATCAACAATAATACAAAATAAGCTAAGTATCTAATTGCTATTGGCTTGTTATTTAAGATAGTTAGGGCATCATATTTAACATTTATATAATCGATGATAAATAGTGGAATTAGATAAATCGCTAACATTGTCAATAGGTATGGGGCTTTTACACCAAAGCTATATAAACCAGATACGATATATGATCTTAGGTTTGTGATACCATCAAACATATGCCTAAAGATATATAAGGCATCATGTAGATTAGAAGCTCTAAAGAAAACCCAAGTTATTGACATTAAGATAAAGATTAGAGAGACTTTAATAAACCACGAGAATGAATAGGTTTTAGTATTTTTCTTAATATGAAATATATCTTCAAGAATTTGTAATAAACCATGAATACCACCCCAAATCACAAAGGTAATGTTGGCCCCATGCCATAAGCCACTTACTAGAAATGTTGCGAGTAAATTAAAGTAATGTCTAAGTTTACTACAACGATTACCACCTAGTGGAATATAGACATAGTCTTTAAACCATGACGATAAGGAGATGTGCCATCTAGACCAGAATTCTTTAATAGTTGTAGAGAAATATGGTGTCTTGAAGTTGTCCATCAAATCGATATTTAATAGTTTGGCAGAGCCTTTGGCGATATCAGAATAGCCTGAGAAGTCACAATAGATTTGAATTGTGAAAAAGAAGGCTGCTAGTACTAGGGCAAAGCCTTGGTAATAAGATAAATCGTTATAAACCATATCAACATAGTAAGCTAAATTATCGGCTACAACTATTTTCTTAAAGAAACCAACAGCCATTAACTTTAGTCCATATACAGCCTTGTTGTAGTCGAATTTCTTTTCTTTTCTAAGTTGCGGTAATAGATTATCAGGTCTTTCAATGGGACCGGCAACAAGTTGTGGAAAGAAGGATACAAATGTTGCATAGTAGCCAAAATGTTTTTCAGCCTTAATATTTCCTCTGTAGACATCTATACAATAACTTAATGTTTGGAAGGTATAGAAGGAAATGCCTACTGGTAATAATAAATTTAATGAAATGCTATGTAGTTTGTTGCCTAATAGGTAGTTAATTGATTCAAAGAAGAAGTTGAAATATTTGAACACAAAAAGAATCCCTAAACAAACAAGAAGGGTAACGATTAATATTGGTTTCTTATGTTCTCTATTCTTTTCTATTAAGATTGCACATAAATAGGAAGTAAAAGTAGTGATAAATATTAGAAACACATACTTGGCGTTCCATGACATATAGAAGTAATATGAGGCAATCAACAACAAGATCCATCGGTATTTGTTTGGTAGTAGCCAATAGATGATAAATACCAAGGGTAAGAAGATGGCGTAGCTTAGGGAATTAAATAACATTACTTACAAATCATCCTTATAGCTTTATGCATATTATCGATTGTTACATCAGTTGGACTATCTCCATACTCACCATCTAAGGTCCAAGGAATAGCTTCCTCAGTTTTAAATGTAATGTGGTTTGTCTTAAATGAATAGATTAAATCTGATTCATCAGTATTCTTTAATAAATAAGAAGTAATATCATTTAAATCTAAAATATCTTTTGGTTCTTTGATTAGTAAGACCTCAAATTGACCATCATCTAATTTAACAGACTTCTTGTCCATTTTATAAAGTCCACCAACATAGTAAGTATTAGTTACCATGCCATAGATAAAGTTTTCTTTAGTATGAAGTTGTTGGCAATCTACTTCAACAGCATAGGCTTTAATAGATGATAAAGACTTAATTCCTTCAATTACATAGGCTGCATGTCCAATGATATTTTTAATATCTTGTGGTGTTGCATATGAAACGCTTGTAAAAGCACCAAAGGCTGCAACATAGACAAAGTACTTATCGTTGTATTTGCCCATGTCCACATCTTTATAATTGCCATAAGGAATAAGTTCAGCAGCTTTGGCCATATCACGAGGAATCTTTAGTGAATGAGCGAAGTCGTTAGTACTGCCTGATGGAATATAACCAAGTGGTGGTATTTCATTAGGATTGTTTAATAAACCATTGACTACTTCATTAAGGGTACCATCTCCTCCTGAACAGATTACTAAATCAAAAAGATGGCCTTTATTTTTAACATATTCACTAGCCTCATCTCTTCTAGTAGTTGGGACAACAGTTAGTTCATATTTTGCGTTGGCAAAGACGTTTAGAATATCGTATAGACGATTTTTAATTTGAGTTTTCCCTGAAAAAGGGTTATATACAAATAATACTTTCATACTTAAACATTATATAAAAAATAGGCCATTAGGCCTATAATTTAGCTTCTTTCTGTATAATTCTTTTCAATCCACTTTAGGTATTCACCAGATGTACACTCCTTAGTCCATTTTCTTCCTTCATCTGACATATACCAATCAATAGTTAAGACAATACCATCTTTGAACATCGTAGTTGGTCTCCAGCCTAATTCATCCATTGCCTTTTGAGGATCAATGGCATATCTTTGATCATGACCATGTCTATCAGCAACATAAGTGATTAAGCTTTCTGGTTTATTTAGTTTATCTAGGATAATCTTAACGATTTCAATATTAGCCTTTTCATTATGACCACCTAGGTTATATACTTCACCAACTCTACCCTTTTCAATTACAGCTAGAATACCATAACAGTGATCTTTTACATATAACCAGTCTCTTACGTTTAATCCTTGTCCATATACAGGAAGTGGTCTATCGTGTATTGCGTTGTTGATCATTAAGGGAATTAACTTTTCAGGGAACTGATAAGGTCCATAGTTATTTGAACATCTAGATATTGTTACAGGTAGTCCATAGGTTCTATGGTATGCAAGTACTAATAAGTCAGCACTAGCCTTAGAAGTAGAATATGGAGATGATGTATGAATTGGTGTATCTTCATGGAAGAACAAGTCGGGTCTATCTAATGGTAAGTCACCATATACTTCATCTGTTGATACTTGATGATATCTTTCAATACCATACTTTCTACAAGCATCCATAAGTACTGCTGTACCCATGATGTTTGTTTCAAGGAAAATACCAGGATTAGTGATAGATCTATCAACATGAGATTCAGCCGCAAAGTTTACAACGATATCAGGCTTTTCTGTTTCAAAGATCTTTTCAATTGCTTCTCTATCTCTAATATCTGTTTTATAGAACTTATAATTAGGATTCTTTAATTCTTCTTCAATAGTAGATGGGTTAGCTGCATATGTGCATACATCGACATTGATTACTTTATATTCAGGTCTTTCATCTAGTAAAAGCTTGCAGAAACAATTTCCTATAAAGCCAGTACCACCAGTTACTAAGATTGTTTTCATTTATACAGTTCTCCTTATTTCCAACTTTAATTATATATGAATTGTCTAGTTACTGTCTAAAATATGGCGAACTTGCTTTTTCGTGCAAAAAAGAGTTTCGTGAACTTGCTTTTTCGTGCAAAAACGAGGTTAGTGAACTTGCTTTTTCGTGATTTGAAGCGCTAAAATATAGATAAATAAAGGAGTTTAGATGCTTAAGAGAAAAATATATGATGAACTAGTTGCTTGGAAGAATAACAGTAATGGTGAGACTGCATTAATGATTGATGGTGCACGCCGTGTTGGTAAGAGCTTTATTGTAGAAGAGTTTGCTAAAGCAGAATATAGGAGCTACATAATAGTTGATTTTGGACAAGCTAGCCAAGATGTTTTAGATTTATTTATTAATGATACTTTAGATTTTGATTTATTTTTCGCAAAGTTAAGTGCCTTTTATTCAACAACCTTATATAAGCGTGAATCATTAATTGTGTTTGATGAGGTGCAACAATTTCCAAGAGCTCGTCAATTAATTAAATATTTTATAAAGGATGGTCGTTTTGATTTTATTGAAACTGGTTCTTTAATTAGATTAAAGAAAAACGTACAAGATATCATTATCCCTTCTGAAGAAGAACATATTGAGTTACTCCCTTTGGATTTTGAAGAGTTTCTTTGGGCTACGGGCGATGAGGCTACTTATCCTTTAATTCGTCATTGTTTTGAGAAGAAGGAGCCTTTGGGTTCTGCACTACACAGAAAAATAATGAATGATTTTAGGCAATATATTCTTGTGGGTGGTATGCCACAATCGGTTATTGCATATATTAATGGAAAAGATTTTGCGGCATCGGATGAGGCTAAAAGAAGAATCTTGAGACTTTATCGTGAAGATGTAGCTAAGTTTGCGCAAGGCTATGAAGACAAGGTATATGCGGTCTTTGATAATATTCCTGGACAGCTTTCTAAAAAAGAAAAGCGATATAATTTATCTTCTATAAATAAACAAGCTCGTTTTAGAAGTTATGAGGATTCTTTTATATGGCTAAATGAAGCGATGGTTGTTAATGCGTGTTTTAACTCAACTGATCCAAATGTTGGCTTAGCACTAAGTGCTGATAACGCAACTCAAAAGTGTTATATGGCAGATACCGGTCTTTTAGTTACTCAAGCTTTTTGGAATAAAAAATATTTAGATAATGAAATTTATCGTGCAATATTATTTGATAAACTCGATATCAACGAGGGTATGATTATGGAAAATATCGTTGCTCAAATGCTTCGTATAAAACGATCTCGTTTATATTTCTATTCTCGTAATGATAATATTAATCGCGAAAATCATATGGAGATTGATTTCTTGATTACTGAGGATAAAAAGATTGCACCTGTTGAAGTTAAATCAGGAAACTATCGTTGTCACTCTTCATTAGATAAATTTAGAAGACACTTTTCTAAGGTTATTGGCAACTCATATATTTTGTATACGAAGGATGTCATGATAAAAGATGGAATTATTCATTTACCACTATATATGGCGGAATTATTATAGGTGGAAATATTTATAAGTTTTTGTCTAATGCCTTATAATTATAAAGATGAACAAGTTACCAAATAAGTTAGCCAGACTAAGAAAACACTATAACTATTCTCAAGCACAGGTTGCTGAGGTTTTAGGCATCGATGCTGTAGACTATATGGCATTTGAAAATGGCAGTGCTGTATGTAATTTTGAACAATGCAAGAAACTGGCTTCCTTTTATCGTATTAATGTAATTGAATTGTTTTCCAATTCATCAAGTGTTGGCCTCCATAATGTCAAAGGACCCAGTGGCAAGGATGAATATTATTTCTTACCAGACAAAACAATTAGAGAAAAGGTTAATAAATTCCGTAAGGTTCATCCATTAAGATTTGGTGGCATCATCGTAGTTTTGTTTATTTTACTATGTATGGGCATCTATGCCCTAACATATAAAGAATATAAAGCACCAGAACTTATTAACGCTAACTGTTTAAGCATGAGTGATAAGGATATTTACTATATTGATGGAACAGGTGATTTATACCAAACCACCAAGACTAATGGTGAGAAGCTGATTTATACTGCTGATCAAGATTTATTAATGGTGGTTAATGGTAAAGACTTTGTCGCAACACTTAAAAAAGATGGAACGGTTGATTGTATAGGTTTTAGTGAAGAAGATACTAAAAAAATAAATAAATGGAATCGCATTATCGATATAGCCGCAGGTGATAAACACCTTGTTGCCCTAAGTGATAACGGTAGAGTATACGCTATTGGTGATAATGAATATGGGCAATGCGATGTTTCTGAATATAAGAATGTAAACAAGATTTTTGGTTCTAAATACGCAACCATCATTCAAACAAGTGATGGTAAATTAATGAGTTGTGGCAAAATGCTAGGATCTAGCCAACTAAAGAACATTAAAAATTCAATAAACATCGCCTCTAGTGATAACTATCTAATGGTTCTAAAAGAAGATAAGACAGTAGAAACAATTTCTAATGAAGGTAATATCTTTGAAACTAATAAATGGCGTAATATTATCGACATCGCCTGTGGTAATGACTTCTTGGTGGGACTAAGAAGTGATGGTGTATTAGTTGTGAAAAGCGATGATACAAACTTTGTATCTAACGCAACTTCATGGAAAAACATCAAAGCGATAGCTGCATGTGATGATTATCTTATTGCCTATGATGGCAATAAGATCTATGGCACTGGCGTGAATGTTAATTTTGAATTTGAACAAAATTACTTCAAGGGTAGTGCACTAAGTATTGTAAAGAATGTAAAGATAAGCATAGGTAATAATATCGAAGTATCCTTTGATAGTATAGAGAATGCATCAGGATATGAAGTGTCTATGTTAAGTGAAGATGGAACCCTTATTAATAAGTATCGTGTTACATCTAATGCGACTATTAATTTCTCTAAGGAGAACTTACATAGTGAGGCTACTTACAATATCACAATAACAACATTAGGTGATGGTAAGAATTATTTAGATTCAGAAAAGTTAACAGTACCTTTTACTTATCAAACAGGTGAGAGTGAGGATGATTTTGTTGACTTGGAATTTGATTATAAGAAGATGAGTCCAAGTGAACTAGAAGAGTATTTAAAGTCAGTGGGTGTTGGTAATATTACACCAATCGAAATTGAATGTAGTGATAGTGAAAGTATGATAACAGCTGTTAATGGTGTTTCTAGTGGTCAACGTTATTCTAGAAGCGAATTACAGGGTGCTACTGTAAGTTATAATTATTGTAAGGTTGGTACAAGATGAATAAGATACTTTGGACAATTAAGGGAAAAGAAGAGAAAGTAAGTGACGAAGAGCTTATTGAGATGATAAAGAGTGGTAAACTTACTAAGGATGATTTGATTAAGAATCGTGATTTGAAGAAGTTTGTATCAATTGCTGATTCAATATATGGGTTTTATTTAAAAGGAGAGTCAAATGAAAATTTATAATACTAAGACATTAAAAAAAGAAGAATTTAAGCCTATTACTGAGGGTGAGGTTAAGATGTATGTGTGTGGTCCTACAGTATATGATAATGTTCATATTGGTAATGTAAGACCAGTTGTTGTGTTTGATACTTTAAGAAGAACTTTTGAAGAGTTGGGTTATAAGGTAAAGTATGTATCTAACTATACTGATGTTGATGATAAGATTATCAGAAGAAGTAAGGAATTGGGTATTTCTGAGAAGGAATTAACTGATGAGATGATTGCTGCTTATAATGATGTTAGACATAAGTTAAATGCAGCTGATTTATATAAGACACCAAGAGTTACCGAGACAATGGATGAGATTATTTCTTTCATCGATGGTTTGGTAGATAAGGGTGCTGCTTATGAAAAAGATGGCGATGTATATTTCAGAACTAGTTCTGTAGCTGATTATGGAAGTCTATCTAATCAAAACTTAGATGATTTACAAGTTGGAGCTCGTATTGAAGAGAATGATTTAAAGGAATCGCCACTTGATTTCGCTTTGTGGAAGAAAACAGAAGATGGCATTAAGTGGCCTACTAGATATTCAATTGGTAGACCTGGTTGGCATACGGAGTGTGTTGTGATGATTAATAAAGAGCTTGGTTCTTTGATTGATATTCATGGTGGTGGTAAGGACTTAAAATTCCCTCATCATGAGAATGAAAGAGCACAATCTATGGCTATTAATGAATCTGAATTAGCTAATTATTGGGTTCATTCAGGTATGATTGATATTAATGGTGTTAAGATGTCTAAGTCACTTGGTAATTTCATTACTGCTAAGGATATCTTAAGTAAGGTTGATCCAATGGTTCTAAGATGGTTCTTGTTGGCTACTCAATATCGTGATGATGTGAATGTTTCTGATGAAATTATCGAGTCTAGTAAGGCTGAGTTGACTAAGATTATTACAGCTTATAAACAAGCTTGTGTTAAGTTAGAAGTTAATGATATTAAGGTTGATGGTGTTGATGAAGATGCTTATAAGCGTTTCATGGATGCGATGGCTGATGATTTGAATACTCCTAATGCGTATGCAGTAATCTTTGAGATTGTTAAGAATATTAATCAACTAGTAAGAGTAAAGGAAATTAATTTTGAAGCTTTAGGTAAAGAAGTTAATACCCTTGTTAGATGCATGAATGTGTTGGGTATTGTCTTACCTGATATGACTATGTCTCTAGATGATAAGAAGATGTATCAAGAGTGGATGGATGCTAAGTCAGTTAAGGATTTCAAGAAGGCTGATGAGTTAAGAACACAGTTATCACAAAAGGGAATTCTTTAATGGATATCAAAGAAGTTAGTTCTAACTCCTTGAGTTTCATAGGTGATGCGGTTTATACCTTAAGGGTAAGAGAGCATTTTGTGACTAATAAGTATCAATCTTCAAAGGATTTGCAGAAGAAGTGTAACTCTTTGAATTGTGCTAAGGGTCAAATGAAGGCTTTTGAGTATTTGAAAAATCACAATTTCTTCAATGAGAACGAGTTGGATGCTTATAAAAGAGGTCGTAATCATATTACTCATATTCCTAAGAATGGCGATTTAATTTCTTATCAGTGTGCTAGTGGTATTGAAGCCATTGTTGGATATTTGTATCTTACAGATAAAGATAGATTGGATTTAATGTTTGAGACTATCTTTTCTCATATTGATGAAATTTATTAATGTAACATAGAATTCGTGACTTAAGTTTAGGTTGCGAATTTTTATTTTACGCAAATCCCCATTTGATTTTGGTCAAAACATACGCAATTCCCCATTCATTTTAGGTGATAAACTACGCAATTCCCCATTCAATAGTACAAAAAACTATTTGTAACATAGAATTTAATATGTAAAAAATGTCAAATTGGTAAATAAATAAAGGATTTTTGATGATTGTATACTATTAAATATTATGGTATTTTAAAAATGTAACATAAAATAAGTTACAAATTTAAAATTTAGGTTACAAATTATGAAAGAGTATTTAGAAAAAGAGACATGCCTAAAGGTTTCGATGGTTGAAACCGATAAATATTATGACAACTTAGCTTGGATGTATAGAGCTAGATATGCTTTTTATGATGTTAAGATAAACGGTGCACATTTTATTGCGATTAAGCCGAAAGAAGATGTTGGCTTAAGACATCTAATAGCTAACCAAAAACTAATGGAAAGAAAATTCAATTTAAAATGTGCTATTTTTATGGATTTTACAAGTTATTACAGAAGAAAAAGATTAAAAGAAGAAGGAATTCCTTTTGTGGTCAAGGGTGTACAAATATATTTGCCGTTTATGTGTATTGTGCTAACTAGCAGCAAGGAGAAAATCATTCCTCCTGTATCTATGATTTCTTTTTTGGCTCAAAAAATGGTATTAATCGCTTTATACGAAAGGTGGCAAAACGTAACTGCAGCTCAAGCTGCTAAAAAGCTCGGAGTTACTAGAATGTCTGCAAATAGATGCTTCGATGAAATACAGTATTTTGGTATTAAAATTTTAGATATAAAAGGAGAATCTAGAGTAATCTCAATACCCAAAGATATAGAAAAATTGTGGGGAGATATTAAAGATAAACTAAGAAGTCCTGTAATAAAAACATATGCGTTTTCTAGAGATGTAAAACTAGATAAATTAGGTGGCATTAGTGCGCTATGTGAATATTCGTTATTGCAAGACAATGATTACCCAACATATGTAATAACCAAAAAAGACATCGTAAAAAGCGGAATAAGAGAAATGGAGCCTGTATATTTTGGAGAAGAAATAGGAAGTTTAGTATTAGAGGTAGGATATTTCATAAACTTTGACAATAATAATGTAGAAGATCCATTTAGCGTCATCTTGTCTTTGTCTCAAGAAGACTTAGATGATCCTAGAGTGGACCTTTCTATAAAAGAAATGTTAAAGGAGTATGTGTGGTTTACATAAGTTGTGCGTAAAGCCCACTTCTTTAGATGTGAGATGGACAGCACTCTTATAAAACAATGTGTATGTAAACATTTTAAATATACACATAATATGTTATACTATACGTATGGAAGATAAATACAGACATACAAATACAACTGTATCTTTAATTAATTATCATTTTGTAATTTGTCCCAGATTATCGAACGTCAAATTGTTTAAAGGTTATCTAGCTAAATTAATTGGTGATATATTTGATTGTTATGATTTGATAATCAATTTATTTGGTGACCAATGTCAGATTATTTGATGATTTTATACAGGCAATCCAAATTATAATATCTATTCTTCTTAATAAAGAAACTCCACATAATATTTGTTTATGTGGAGTAACTTTTCAAAATGGTAGTTTAACAGTTGGTTTAACAGGTCCTTTATTAATGTATTTGTTAATTAAATCTTCAGGAATAGGTATATCATTTTCTATAAGTAATAATAGAAATCTTTTAATATCACTTCTTTGATGCTTAGCTTTAAATAGAGCTATATCTAATTCACTTTCAAGATAATCTATCTTTTCATATAATTCATGAATTTTTTGTTTACTCATATTATCTCCTTATAGTAAGTAGATATACCTTTAACTATTGTCTTAGAGATGATTTCATCTTTAGTATTGTGATATAAGTTTTCATAGTTCCAAAATTCATCATCAGGATAGCTTAAATTAATTGATAGTGTTTCACTCGGCATAGCTAACCAAAAATAATTGTTACTATGCCATAAGAATATTTCTAAGTCTTTAAATTTACTTTCTATTTTAAGTATTGAATACTTATCAGATCTTTCAATTATCTTATATGAGGCATACCACTTTTCATCTTTATAGGTGCATACATAATTTGTCATATATCTATATACCAACTTCATTTATTGCCATAAGCGCTACATCTTCATCAATGATATTTTTATTAAGTTTATTGCCAATCATTAAAGATATATCGCATACTCTTGAGATAACTCTTGGAATACCAGAACTATAAGAAGCTATGGCTCTAATGGCTTGTTCTGTAAATATTTGTTCACTAGCTCCTGCTTCTTTAATTTTTGAAGTGATGTATTTGATTGATTCTTCAATCGTCATTGTCTCAACGTTATATGAAGTTATTACTCTTTGTCTTACTGCTTCATTGGATTTTAAGTTTAATGTATTAACGATTACAGGTTGACCAACAAGTAATACTACAGCCAAATCTTTTGAGTCCATGTCAAAGTTAAACAATATCTTTAAATCATTCAGAAATGATGAAGGCATATAGTTGGCTTCATCAAAGATGATAATTGGTGTTATCTTCTTTTCAATGTTTAATCTTCTAATAGCTGATTGTATTTCTATGAAGTTTTGGTATTTCTTATACTTTGGTTCAAGATTTAAACCTATAGCTAGTTGTCTATATGATTCCATAACAGTAAGTGTTGATAGTGGAAGATATATTACCTTATAAGCCGCATTATTTAAATCTTTAGACCAGTTTCTTACAATTGTAGTCTTACCACATCCTGGTTCTCCTGTAATTAAACCAAGTCCTTTAGTTTGTAATAAATAATCAAGTCTAATCTTAGCTTCTTCATAATTCTTGTTAAATACCAATAGTTCTTTTGAGTTTTTAATAAAAGGATTAAACTCTAGCCCATATCTTGATGTATAGTTCATCATTGGCTTAACTCAGAAAGACTAATCTTTTCTCTTTTAACACCACTATTTGATTTCTTATCTAATAATTTGATTTCTTTTAATGAGTCATCACTCTTATCAACTACATAAACTTTAGATAAGTCTGGCGAATATCTAAGTAATACTTTTTGGTTCTGATAATGATAGTCTACTTCATATTCTATATTGTCTATTTTTATAACGCTATCGGGTGATACAGTTCTTTCAAGTTCTAGAAGGAATGATTTATCTATCTTTTCTTGGCTCATTTCAATGATTATGTTACTTTCTTTATAGAATCTATCATTTGGGCTCATATTATCTTCTAAAGAAGAATGAGGAGTTGTATTGTACTTTTGGATATAAGTTCTTAAATCTTCATTAAAACTTTTTAAATCATGATAATCATTAGGCTTAATAAGACATAAGTATTGATTTTTTAGAGTAAGAAAAAAGCGCTCTACTTTTGCCTTACTAGTCGGTGTATAAGCGGGACAATAGTTAATAGCTACCCCAATTCTAGCACCAAGTAGTGTCATTTGATTACTTCTATAGTTAGCTCCATTGTCAAAGCTAAATAACTTTGGCTTGCCACACGACGATATACCACTTTTAATAACCTTCATAAGGTTTATGTAGTTATCTTCTAAGAAAGCTTCACATGCCGTTATCTTTCTTGAGGCATCATCAATTAAGGCTATTATATATACTCTATGTTTCTTACCATCTATTGTGATATATGGACCATATGTTGTATCTCCATACCACACTTCATTAATGTGTTCCTTCTCGTATCTTTTATATTCAGTAATAGGCTTTAAACCCTTAGATTTCTTAATAGTAGTTACAAATCTTGTAACAGTTGATAATGATAATTCTTTTGAAGTAATCTCATTAGTGTTTATTAGTTTCTCATATATTTGAGTAGCAGGTAATCTTGGATATCCTTCTACATAATAAGTTATCTTCTTACTTAACTCATCATCAATCTTTCTTTGTTTACCAACATCTGATCTTCCTAGTGGTTTTAAGCCATCAAAGCCTTTCTCGTTATAACTTTTAAGCCATCTTTCTATAGATGAGGGTGAAACACTTCTAAATGTGCCATCGATATATTGATATTTCTTATCTGCGGCACTTTTAAAAAATGTCCAAGGTACCTTTGTGTCTACTTGACGTTGAATATATGGTGCTAATACGCCATATCTAAATAATGCGATTTGATTTCTTAAGTTTTCTTCCATTTTTCTTAAGTCCTTTCTATATGAATTAAGAATAGAACTTAAGAATATAACTTAAGAAATCGTCCTATGTGGAATCACCTATTAGGTTATAAGGACCTTTTCTTACCTGCAAAAAATTTGACTTAAAATCAATAAAAGACTTAAGTACTAGATCATCATTGAAAGTTAATCTAGATAAAGACATCCACTTTTTATATCTTTCATTAAACACTTTTCTAATACGATATATTAATTGTTCATCTATTTCTACATTATCAATCATTAAAGAATCTATATTATCTTTCTTAATAATTCTTATAGAAGTTTTTAGACAAACACTCTTATAAGGAATAATCAACGATATAAGAACTGCATGGGTTTTACCACAACATTTACATTTAACACGAACAACTCTAAGTTCTATATTACTCTTATCTGTTCTTACTTTTCTTTTATAGTAACCATGAATGACGTTATCATGATTTCCACATGTACAAGTAAGAGAATGAACATCAATAAGATTTATATAGTCATCATATAACTGTTGATTTAATTCACCTTTTAAATTATCTACTTTAAGTGATATCATTGATTTGCCTATCTAGGGTTGAGAGTTATGTTGGTTTGGAAGACTTTGATAACTCTCATTTTTTATTTAATATGCCCAATAAACATTATAAGGTCTATAAAACCCATCATTAACTATTTTGACTAGAACATAGTCATCATAGTGAAGATGGGTTTTAATTTATTTTGATTAATTTGAATAGATTATTAGTAAATAAGTTGGCGTTCAACACCAGATATAGAAGGAAGATTTTTTTAATACCTCATGTTGAAGAACGTTTTAAAGAATTGGTCAAAATTAAATGTGAGGAGCTAGAAATAAAGATCATCAAAGTAGAATGTGACAGAGATCACTCTCATATGTTCTTGAATTGTTTACCAACATTAAGTCCATCGGATATTATGCAACAAATTAAAGGATATACAAGTAAAATACTTAGAGAAGAATTTGTGGAATTATCTAAAATGCCTAGTTTATGGACAAGAAATTACTTTGTTTCAACTGCCGGTAATGTATCTAGTGAAATAATTAAAAAATATGTAGAGAATCAAAAGAAACGATATTAAAAAGAGAATATATTTAGAAAGCGAGGTGAATAATATGGCAAACTTTATTGTTGAATTCCCATTAAAAACAGAAAAGTATCAAGAAGATATTTTAAATAAGCGTTTTGAAATTGGAAGGAAAATTTATAATTCTTTAGTTAATATAACGCAGAAACGTTATAAAGAAATGATTAAAACTAAAAAATATAGAAAACTAATTTCATCATTAACGGGGAATAAAAAAACTGATAAAGAAATTTGGAAACAAATAAATGATATTCGTAAACAATATGGTATGTCAGAATATTCATTTCATGAAGATGTAAAACAAATACAAAAGCACTTTAAGGATAATATTGATTCTTTCACTGCTCAAAAAATCGCTACGACCTTATGGAAATCATACGATAAACTGTTCTTTAAAAATGGTAAAAAGATTTATTTTAAATGCTATGGAGAATTGAATTCTCTTGAAGGAAAATCAAATAAAACTGGTATTCGTTTAATAGGTGACATGCTTATTTGGAATAAATTAAAAATTCCAGTTATGATTGATTATGACAATTATTATGAATATCAAGCTATGCAATGTGATATTTGTTATAACAGAATTGTTAGAAAATATGTAAGAAACAAATATAAATTCTATGTTCAGGTAGTTTTTAAGGGAACTCCACCAATAAAAGCAGATGCAACAGGAAAGACAAAGCACTGTATTGGTGAAGGTGATGTTGGGCTAGATATTGGAACTTCCACTATTGCTGTTGCGAGTCAATCCGATGTAAAAATATTAGAACTTGCAGATAGAGTTCAAAATATTGAAAACCAAAAACAAAGGCTTCTTAGAAAAATTGATAGATCAAGACGTTTCACAAATTTTAATAACTATAATGCGGATGGCACAATCAATAAACAAGGCAATAAAAAGCTAAAATGGAATAAATCCAGCCATTACATCAAGTATCAAAATGAATTAAAAGAATTATATAGGAAGCAAGCAGATATACGAAAATATCAACACGAATGTTTAGCTAACTATATTATCTCTCTTGGCAATAAGGTGTATGTTGAAAAAATGAATTTTGCAGGACTTCAAAAACGTGCAATAAATACTGAAAAAAATGATAAAGGTAAGTTTAAACGAAAGAAACGTTTTGGAAAGTCTTTAGCGAATAAAGCACCAAGTATGTTGTTAACCATCATAAATAGAAAACTTGCTTATTATGGTGAAAAACTTATAGAAATAGATACAATCAATGCGAAAGCAAGTCAGTTCAATCATTTTGATGGAACATATACGAAGAAAACATTATCACAAAGATGGAATGATTTTAATGGAATTAAAATTCAAAGAGATATGTATTCAGCTTTCTTAATAATGAATATAGCAGATGATTTAAAAAGTTTTGATATAGATAAATGTAACAAGAGATTTGAAAACTTTTATAGACTTCATAGTTTAGAAGTTAATAGATTAGTTGGAAAAAAGAATTTAAGTAGTATAGCAATTTAAAAAAAGAAAATATATAAAAAGGTTTTGACACGAGCCTTATGCTATCGCTAATTCATTCAAAGGAATGATTGATAGTGAAAGTCTTATAGAAATTCATTAGTCTTATATGCTTTCGAGCATATTTGGAAGTGAATATATATAAGAACCCAACATGCTTTAGCTGTTGGAGTGTCAGGGATTAGAAAAATTTAAAGATTATTTTAAAGGATATGAAGATCAATATGTCCTTATAGGTGGAGCTGCGTGCGATATTTTATTTGAAGAAAGAGAAGCAACTTTTAGAAAAACCAGAGACTTAGATATGGTAATCATTATCGAAATGTTAACATCTGAATTTGGTAAAAGGTTTTGGGATTTTGTTAATAGTGGTAAATATCGAAATAAAGTTACCAATAAAGGGAAACCTCAATTCTATAGATTTGATAAGTCAGAGATTGATGGTTATCCTAAAATGATTGAATTATTTTGTAGAGAAGATTTTAAGTTAAAGGAAACAAAAGGTATAACACTTATTCATATTGATGATTCAATATCTAGCCTTTCTGCAATTTTGTTAGACAATGATTATTATGGATTATTGTTAGATGGTAGAACCGTAATTGATGGAATGCCGGTATTAAGGCCAGAATATTTAATTCTTTTTAAAGCCAAGGCTTATCTTGATTTGTTTAATAGAAGAAATAATGGAGAAAAGGTAGATTCCAGCAATATCAACAAACACAAAAATGATGTTTTAAGAATTGTTGCTACACTAACATTGGACCGAGCAGATAAAATGCCATCGACTGTTAAGTTGGATATAGACAGTTTTATCTCAACTTTATTTACTTATCCTTTTGATTATAATCTTTTAAAGGAACATAATTTAAAAAATGAAGAGGTTATTGAAAAGCTTAAAAGCATCTATGATTGATTAGAATAAAAGTAATACATGATAAAATAAACAATGTTAAGGTGGTAAAGATATGAGTGATATCATTTATGGAAAAAATAGTTTTATAGAGGCTTTAAGAAGTGACCGTATTAAAGAAGCTTTGGTGACAAAGGACTGTCAATATATTAAGGATTTAGAAAAGAAGAATATTAAATATAAAATCGTTGAAAAAAAGAAATTAGATATTTTAAGTAAGAACGGTAATCATCAAGGTTGTTTAGCTTATACTAAAGAATATAAACTAGCTACTGTTAAGTCAATGATGAAGAAGGAAAAGGGTCTTATTGTCTTGTTAGATGGACTTAAGGATCCTCATAATTTGGGTGCTATTATTAGAACTTGCGAGTGTGCGGGTGCTGATGGTTTGGTTTATAAGAAACATAATAGTGTTCATTTAAATGATACTGTTGCTAAGGTTGCTTGTGGGGCGCTTGAGTATGTCAAGGTGGCTGAAGTGACTAATATGGTTAATACCATTAAAGAACTAAAGGACAATGGGTACTGGGTTGTTGGTACTGATGGTTCTGGTAATGATCTTTATAATAAGATTGACTATAACATGAATGTTGCTTTAGTTATTGGTTCTGAGGGTGAGGGCATGAGTCGTCTTGTTAAGGAAGAGTGCGACTTTATTGTTAAGATGCCAATGAAGGGTCATATTAACAGTTTGAATGCTTCGGTAGCTGCTGGTATTATGATTTTTAATATCCTTGATAAAAGAGGAGAATAATTATGTTAGTAACAAGGAACTCTAAATTAATTGATGTGTTTAAGACCCCATCTGGTCATGATCTTTTAGCTCGTTTATTCTATTCACTTGGAATGGATGAGAGTTTGATTGAGAAGAAATTGATTGGCGGTATTAAGCTGAGTTCCTTGAGATATTTAACGTTTAATAAGTTTAATGATGAGGCAATCGATGCGTTTGTTGATTTGTTAAACTCTTTTAATATTGAAGACAACGATGATAATCCAAGTATTAAAAGAGAATGGTGGAAGGAGGCGATATTCTATCAAATCTATCCCCGTTCTTTTAAGGATTCTAATGGTGATGGAATAGGTGATATTAATGGTATTACTTCTAAGCTAGATTATCTAAAGGATTTGGGTGTAGATGCCTTATGGATTTGCCCTTTTTATGATTCACCTAATTGTGATAATGGCTATGATATTCGTGATTATAAGAAGATCATGGCTGAGTTTGGGACTATGGAAGATGTTGATAATTTATTTATCGAGGCTCATAAAAGAGATATTAAGGTCATTATTGATTTGGTTATGAATCATACTTCTGATGAACATGAATGGTTTAAGAAATCTTTGAAGAGAATTAAGCCTTATGATGATTATTATATTTGGGAAGATAAGCCTACTAACTGGACTTCTTTCTTTTCAGGTCCTGCTTGGAAATATTTTGATGAAAGGAAACAATATGCTTTACATCTATTTGCAGATAAACAAATAGACTTAAATTGGGATAATCCTTTGGTTAGAGAAGAGATGTATGATATTGCCAATTATTGGTTGGATAAGGGTGCTGATGGTTTTAGATTGGATGTTGTGTCGATGATATCTAAGAATAGACCTTTAAGAGACGGTAATAAGACTATTGGTGAATTAATTTCTTTTGTGGGTATTGAACATTATTTCCATGGCAATCATTTAGATGAGTATTTAAAGGAATTTAATCAAAGATGTTTAAAGCCTCATAAGGCTTATACAGTAGGAGAATGTCCTGGTGCTGGTGTTAAGTTAGGCAGGTTTATTGCGGGTGATGATAGTGATGAATTAAGTCAATTGTTTTCTTTTGATCATATTGATAATCCTGGTAAGAAGCGTTTTGATGTTTATGACTTTGATTTAAGGAAGATGGTGCCTGAGCTTATTAGATGGCAGACAAAATATTCTAATCATGCTTGGCCTACAGTGTTTATGAACAATCATGATAATCCTAGGATGTTGTCTAAGGTTAATAAGGATCTAAGGTATCGTGATGAAGTTGCTAAGTTACTTATAACTTTAATGATGACTTTAAAGGGTACGCCTTATATTTATCAGGGTGATGAGATTGGTATGGCTAATTATCCTTTTAAGGATTTAAGTGAATATCGTGATGTCGAAACTTTGAATTTTTATGAACTTCATAAAAGGGATAAGAATATTATGAAACGTTTGGAATATGGTTCTAGGGATAATGCTAGAACGCCAATGCAGTGGAAAGATGAAACTTATGCAGGTTTCTCTAGTGTTAATCCATGGATCAATATTAATCCTGATTATAAGAAATATAATGTTGAAGCTGAATTAAAAGATGAAGATTCAATTCTTAATTACTATAAGAAGGCTATTAGGCTTCGTAAGAATAACGAAACATTGGTTTATGGAAACTTAGAACTAAAACAACTGAATGACATATTGATATATAAGCGTACATTAGGTGATGAAACATTTGTAGTGGTAATGAACTTAACTAGTAAGGAATTAAAGAAGCCAATAGTTAAAGATATAGTGTTAAGCAATTATAATAGCAATAGTGATAAATTAAGACCATATGAGGTGATAGTATGCAAGAAAGTGGAAAAATATTAGAATCATTAAATTTAGAATTTAGATACATTGAGCATGAGCCTGTTTTAGATTATGAGGCTGCTTATAGAGTTGATCAACAGTTTAATTTAACAGGACAAGAATCAAAGTGTTTGTTTATTAAGACTAAGTCTGGTAAGTATTATTCTTTCATTACTTATGAAGGAGTAAGCTTTGATCGTAAGTTCTTTAAGGAACTATTAGGTGAGAAGACAAGTATTGCCTCAAGGGAAGAACTTATGGATATTGCAGGTTATGAGGCAGGTTGCGCTGCACCTTTTCCTTATCCTAAAGAAGTAGGCTATATCGTGGATAATAGAGTCTTTAATTTTGATAAGTATATTTGTAGTGCTGGTATTCCTACTGAGAGCTTTGAGATGCCTACTAGTAACTTAAAAGAAGTATATAAGCATGTAGACAATGAAGTTATTTATGTTGATATTGATTAATTAATTTATTAGTCGTATATTTGAGCTATATTTGCATAAGCGATACACAGTATTTTAAAGATACTTATAGCACGGTATTAACTTTTAAATAAGGGGGTTCAATAATGACTATGTCTAAAGTCTTCTCTAAAAAAACACTGGTAATTTCCTTGTTGTTGCTTGTAATAACAGGAGTGGTTGTGGTAGTGATAACAAATCGAGAGCGCAATGACAATCAATTGACTGGCGGTGGTGCATATCATATAAGTGACAAGGCCGTAATCGTAGATATTCCATCCAACAATTGCATTGTTGTAGAAATCATGAATGAAACAGAAAGCGAAAAGGATGAATATTCTTTGAGTAATGGTGAACTTGTTTCTGCGGTTTTCTCAAAGGACAACCAAAGAGCCATTGATTTCATAGGTAGACTCCATGTTGGAAGTATTGTCAATATATCTCGATATAACAATACTAAGCCGCAAAACACAACACCATATAAAACCGTAGAATGCACAGGAATAGATATCTATGATGATAAAGGCGAAGAAATCGTTGAGTTTTTTTAATCACATAAGAAAATAGTTTGATTGATATATTTGATGTCGAAATTGTTGGGGAATAATAGAAGTAAAACAGTATACTACATAAATTAATCAAATTAAAACATGGCTGAAACCATTATAAACAAAGGACATCGGCCATGTTTTTTGTAACTATAATGTTCGAAAGTTAAAAACCTTTATTAGCGATAACTTGATCAACTAAATCATCATTATTTCTAGTTTTAATAAACAGAGAAATTAAAGAATCAACACGATCATCTCTCATATAAGATACTAGGTCTCTATGAATAATGTTGGTGGCTTCTAGTTCTTTTTTATTTAACAGCAAGTCTTCTCTTCTAGTTCCTGATTTCATGATGTCAATGGCAGGGAATAGTCTTCTTTCTTGAAGTTTTCTTGATAAGACAAGTTCCATATTACCGGTACCCTTAAATTCTTCATAGATGACATCATCCATCTTACTGCCTGTGTCTACAAGTGCTGTAGCTAGTATTGTAAGAGAGCCTTTTTCTTTAGTGTTTCTAGCTGCTCCAAAGAATCGCTTTGGCATATATAGAGCATTAGGATCTAGACCACCTGATAGAGTTTTGCCAGATGATGTTTCGGTTAGGTTGTAGGCTCTTGATAATCTTGTGATTGAGTCTAGTAGGATGAAGACATCTTCGCCTACTTCAACTAATCTTTTAGCATGTTCAATAGTCATTTCAGAGACATATTTATGTCTTTGTGGCTGTTCATCAAATGTTGAGTAGAAGATTTCAACATTATTACCTTTAATGATTTCTTTAATATCAGTTACTTCTTCTGGTCTTTCATCAATTAATAGGATAATTAGATGAGCCTTAGGGCATGATCTTAATATTGATAGAGCCATGTCTTTTAGAATAGTTGTTTTACCAGCCTTAGGAGGGGATACAATAAGTCCTCTTTGGCCCTTACCAATAGGTGCCATTAGATCAACTACTCTCATGGCTAGAGATTCGCCTTGTCTTTCTAGTTTTACTCTTTCATTTGGGAAAATAGGAGTAAGGTCTTCAAAAGCTACTCTATTTCTAATCATGTCGGTTGTTTGATAGTTGATTTTGTCGATATATATTAATGAATAATATCTTTCGTTGTCTTTAGGATCTCTTTTCTTACCACTGATGTAGTCACCTTGTCTTAGTCTAAATTTTTTGATGAAAGTAGGTGAGACATAAACGTTTTCTTCGTCGTTTGAGAAGTTGTCATTTCTTATAAAGCCAAAGCCATCTTCTAAGATAGTTAGGATGCCTTCTACTGGATAGGTGTTTTCTGTTTTCTTTTCTTCTTTTTCTGTTAGTTTAAAGATGATTTCGTCTTTCTTTAAACCAGCAATGTCGATTTGTTTTTCTTTGGCGATTTCTTTAAGTTCGCTTACTTTTAGATTTGATAATTCTTCTTTATTCATGGCTATATTATATATAATTATTAAATATGAATGAGAAAGAATTATTGAAACTTGTAGCACCAATGTGGAAACAATATCTAAGATGTATTGTGGGATGTTTTTGTGCTTTTTTAACATTTTATCTTACATCGAAATTTCTAGTCTTTTTCTTTATGATTATGACTGTTATTTCTTTTAGAAGCATGGCTGAAGTAACTATCTGGCAAAGAAAGATTACAAGTGGCGACTATGAGCTTGTGACTTGTGAGGTTGGTGCTAAGTTATTTCCTTTTACCATGGTTTATTGTGGTGAGGAACCAGGTATTGGCTTTGATTATGTTGGCGGTTTAAAGTCAGGTGATATTGTAAAGGCAATTAAGGTTGTCGAGGATTATTTGATAATAGAAAAGGTGGATAAATGAAAAGAGTAGTTGTGGTAACAGGTGCTAGTTCTGGTATTGGGAAGTGTACTTGTGAGTATTTAGTTAATAATGATTATATTGTCTATGGTTTGTCTAGAAGAAAGGTTGCAAGTACTTTTGTAAGTATGCAATGTGATGTTACTGATAGAGAAGCTTTTAATAGTGTTATTGAAGAAATCTATAAAAGAGAAGGAAGAATTGATGTGCTTGTTAATAATGCAGGCGTGGGTATTTCTGGTGCTGTTGAATATATTGATAACGATAAGACTGACATGTTGTTTAATGTGAATACCTTGGCTAGTTTTAATACCTGTCAAATTTGCATTCCTTATTTAAGAGAAACGAGAGGGTATATTGTTAATATTTCATCTATTGCGGCAGTTGTGCCTATTCCTTATCAAACAGCATATTCTGCAAGTAAGGCAGCTGTTAATTTATTTTCTGAGAGTTTGAGATTAGAACTTAAGGATAGTGGTATTAAAGTTACAGCTATTATGCCAGGGGATACAAAGACGGGTTTTACTAGTGCTAGGGTTAAAGAAGATAGTCATAATAATTATGGTGATAAGCTTGCTAAGTCGGTTGCTAGGATGGAACATGATGAACAAAATGGTAAGAGTCCTTTAACGGTTGCTAAGGAGATTGAAAGAGTTATTAACAAGAAGAATCCTAAGGCTTTGGTATCTGTTGGTTTTGAGTATAAGTGTGCATATTTATTGACAAAGATACTACCTAAGAGATTGTTTTTGTTTATAGTTGATAGAGTTTATAACAGTTAGAAACTAATATGTGGGAAGATAAGATTGATTATTTTACAGAGAAGGAGAGGCATTATAATGACACATATCTTGAAATATCTGAGGTTCTTGATAATACGATAGAAGCGAGTTTGTTTTCATCTGAAGTAGGTGATTATGAAATCTATGTCTGTTATGAAAGAATGGTGACATTGTTTATGCAAGTGCTGAAGAAGCGGAAGCTTTGCGTCAACAGATGAAGAAGGATTTAGAAGAAGAGTATAAGAAGAATAAAGGGGTACCATCAAGTGATTTTGTAAATTATTTTGGGAATAAATATCGTCTTGATTTTCCAACTGATTTATTCTTTAATTTGGATGATTTCTTTCCGTTTTAAGAATTTGGCTACATGCTATATGTAGCCTTTTGTTTGTTTATTAACAAGATAATAAATAACTAGTTAGATTTTTAACAAAAATATATAAAAAAATGTAAGCGCTTAATCAAATAGTGGTAGAATAAGAACAGATGAATTTCATCCATCGAGATAATGAAAAGGAGAAAAGATGATGAAAAAACTTTTTGCGGTATTACTTGCAGTGTTAATGTGCTTCACATTAGTTGCATGTAATAAGGATTCTGGTACTACAGAAGGTGGCGATACACCTGCTGGTGGCAAAGTATTCTATCTTAACTTCAAGCCTGAGTCAGATGCGGCTTGGCAAGAATTAGCTAAGAAGTATACTGAAGAAACTGGTGTTGAAGTAAAGGTTGTTACTGCTGCTAGTGGTAACTATGATGTAAGCTTACAAAATGAATTAGGTAAGGCTACACCTGAACTTACAATGTTCCAATTAACTAACGATGGTGCTGTTGCTACTTATGGTGACTACGCTATGGATTTAGCTGGTACTGATGTTTACAACGAAATGACTACTCATGATTTTGATTTAGTTAAAGATGGTAAGACATTAGGTATTGGTTATTGCTACGAATGTTTCGGTATTATCGTGAACAAGGCTTTATTAGCTAAGGCTGGTCATGATATTTCTGAAATCACTAACTTTGAAACTTTGAAGGCTGTTGCTGAAGATATTCATGCTAGAGCTGCTGAATTAGGTTTCGATGCATTCACTAATGCTGGTTTAGCTGATTCTTCTTCTTGGAGATTCACTGGTCACTTAATTACTCTTCCATTACACTATGAAGGTATTACTTCTAAGACTGAAATCAAGGGTACTTACTTAGATGAATATAAGAATATTTGGGATTTATATCTAAATAATTCTGCTACTGATCCAGTTGCTAATAATGAAGCTGGTGATGGTGCTGAAGCTGAATTTGGTGAAGGTAAGGCTGTATTCTATCAAAATGGTTCTTGGGAATATTCTGCTTTAACTGGTAACTACGGTATGAATGCTGATGATCTTCAAATGATTCCAATTTACTGTGGTCATGAAGGCGAAGAAAATGCTGCATTATGTTCTGGTACTGAAGCTCACTGGGCTGTAAGTAACTTAGCTAGCGAAGCTGATCAAAAAGCTACTTTAGATTTCATGAAGTGGGTTGTAACTTCTGATGAAGGTACTACTATGATGGCTAAAGAATTTGGTCCTATTCCTTTCAAGAATGCTAAGGAACCTGAAAACGTATTCTTCGCTCAAGCTAATGAATTATTAGCTGATGGTAAGTACAACGTTAGCTGGGCATTCAACTACACACCTGCAGTTGATGATTTCCGTGCTGGTCTTGTAAGTGCTTTAAAACAATATGCTGTTGATGGAAACTGGGAACCAGTTAAGACTGCATTTGTTGATGGCTGGAATACATTATTAGCTCAAGAAGCTGAATAATATATAATAGGTTGATTTTAAAAAAAGGGGGGACAATCCTTTGTCCCTCTTTCTTCTATTATTTTGTTTTAAGTAATCTTCTTTGATTATTTAAAAGAGGATAAAAGAGGGGACGATTCTTATGAAAAAGAAAAAGAAGTATGTGAAAAGAGATCCGAATGCTCTTAGTAGCGATCTAATCGTCAATCCAATCAAACGTAAGGTTTGGCTTTTTTTAATTCCAACTTTTGTTTGCTTTGTGATTGGATTTGTTTGGCCTTTTGCCAGTGGTGTTTACTTGTCTTTCTGTCAATTTAGACTTATTAGAGAAGCTTTGTTTATTCCACTAGATAAGGTTAAGGATGTGTGGACTGGTTTTTCTAACTATGCTAGAGCTTTCGCTGATCCATCATTTAAACAAGCATTTATTTATACTGCAAAGTATGCGGTTGTGAGTGTTGTTGTGATTAATGTGTTGTCATTCTTCTTAGGCTATTTGTTAACTTTAAAGATTAAGGGAAGTAATATCTTTAGAGCTACATTCTTTATGCCTAATTTGATTGGTGGTATCGTACTAAGTTATATCTGGCAATTAATTTTCAATGGTGTTTTGATTAGATATAACACATACTTAACCGCAAATGCTAAGTTTGGTTTCTGGGGCTTAGTAATCCTAATGGCTTGGCAACAAATCGGTTATATGATGATCATTTATATCGCTGGTTTCCAATCTGTTTCTGAGGATATCCTAGAGGCTGCTAAGATTGATGGCGCTAATAAGTGGCAATCATTGTTTAAGGTTATTGTGCCTAATATGATGACTACTATTTCTATTTGTATGTTCTTGTCTTTAACAAATTCATTCAAGTTATTCGATCAAAACTTGGCTTTGACAGGTGGTGCACCGGTTGTTACTACCCCTGCTGGTCAAATTAAGATGACTGAAATGTTGGCTCTAAATATTTCTAATTCATTCGGTAAGATTAATACTTGGGCTAAGGGTACAGCACAAGCTAAGGCTGTTATCTTCTTTATCTTGGTTGCAGCTATTTCTTTATTACAATTAAAATTCACTAGAAGTAAGGAGGTTCAACAATAATGAAAAAGGAATCTTCATTGAAAAAAGAGAAGGCAAAGGCTTGGATTATTACTATCATCTTAACTTTAACTAGTTTGGCTTGGGTAATGCCTATTGTCATTGTCTTAATGAACTCTTTTAAGACTAAGGGTGCTATTGCCCTTGAGACATTTAAGTTACCAACAAATGATAATTATGTTGGTTTTGCCAACTATATTACTGGTATGACTAGTGGTAACTATAGTTTCTGGGACTGTGTTAAATATTCATTGATTATTACAGTATTATCAGTTGCGTTGATTCTAATTTGTACATCAATGGCAGCTTGGTATATTTCTAGAGTTAATTCTAGATTTGCAAAGTTTGTATATGCACTATGTACTTTCTCAATGATTGTGCCTTTCCAAATGGTACAGTTCACATTGTCTAATACTGCTACTATGTTGCATCTAAATACTCCATTCACTATTCCTGTTGTTTATTTAGGATTTGGTGCTGGTTTAGCCATCTTTATGTTTACGGGTTTTGTTAAGCAAATTCCACTTGAAATAGAAGAGGCTGCTGTAATGGATGGTTGTACTCCTGTTAAGACTTTCTTTAAGGTTGTGCTTCCAATGTTGTCACCATCATTAATTTCTGTTGGTATTTTGGAAGCTATGTGGGTATGGAATGACTACTTGTTACCTTATCTAGTACTTGATATTAACAAGTATCGTACTATTCCAATTCATATCCAATACTTAAGAGGTTCATATGGTCAAGTAGATATGGGTGCTAGTATGGCTTTAATTATTTTAGCTTTACTTCCTGTTGTGCTAATCTACTTGTTCTGTCAAAAGTATATTATTAAGGGAGTTGCAGCTGGTGCTGTTAAGGGATAATTTATGGATAGAAAATCAGGTGTATTAATGCATATTTCTTCTTTACCATCTAAGTATGGTATTGGAAGTTTTGGTGATGAGGCTTATAAGTTTGTTGATTTCTTGAGTGAGGCTCATCAAACTTATTGGCAAATCTTGCCTTTATCTCAAACTGGTTATGGAGATTCTCCTTATCAATCAGTTTCGGCATTTGCGGGTAATCCATATTTCATTGATTTGGAATATTTGGAGAAGGAAGACTTATTGAAGAAGGAAGACTATGTTGATGTTGATTGGGAATTTAATGGTCGCATCAATTATGGTGCTTTATATAATAAGCGTTATCCAATTTTAAGACTTGCTTGTAGACGTTTTATTGAAAAAGGTGATTTTAAGGATTTTGAGAAGTTTGAGAAAGAAAATGAGTGGTTAGAGGATTATGCACTCTTTCAAACTATTAAAGAAAAATTAAATTATGCATCTTTGATTGATTGGCCAAAGGAATATAAGGAAAAGGATCCTGAAGCTATTTCTTCTTTAAAGAAGGAATATGAGGATACCTATGATTTCTGGAGAGTAGTTCAATATTTGTTTACTAAACAATGGTTTGAATTAAAAAAGTATGCAAATTCTAAGGGAATTAAGATTATTGGTGATTGCCCATTGTATGTTTCTAGTGATTCATGTGATGTGTTCTCTGATCCTTCATTGTTCTTGGTTGATGAAGAGTTAGTTCCTAAGAAGGTTGCTGGTTGTCCACCTGATGGTTTTGCGGCTGATGGTCAATTGTGGGGTAATCCTATTTATGATTGGGATCATCATTTAGATACCGATTATGCTTGGTGGGTAAAAAGATTAAAACACTTATGTAGTATTTATGACTATGTGAGAATAGATCATTTTAGAGGCTTGAGTGCTTACTATACTATTGATTATGGTGCTACTACAGCCAAGGATGGTAAGTGGGTAAGAGGCCCAGGCAAGGCTTTAGTTAAGGCTATAAGAGAGCATGTTGGTTCTAATATTATTGCGGAAGACTTGGGTTATATGGATGATGATGTTAAGGACCTATTGGCTTATAGCACTTATCCTGGTATGGGTGTCTTAGAGTTTGGCTTTGATAGTCGTGATAGTAATGGAAATGATAATATTCCTTATAATCTAAAGAAGAATCAAATTGCTTATGTAGGTACTCATGATAATCAAACTGTTATGGGTTGGACTAAGGAATTATCACCTGAGGCATTGACTTTCTGTAAAGAATATATTAGATATAGAGAAGGTGATGACTTTAATTGGGCAATGATAAAAGAGCTTATGGCTACCGTGTGTGATACAGCAATTGTGCAAGCTCAAGATTTATTAGGTCTTGATGAGAACGCGAGAATGAATGCACCTAGTACTGTTGGTAGAAACTGGCAATGGATGGCTAGTGATGGCTGTTTCACAGATGAGATTAAAGAAAAATTAAAAGAATTAACACATACATATGGGAGGGCGTAATTGTGGCAGAGGTTGTTCTAAAGAATATTAAGAAGGTTTATCCACTTCAAGAAAATAAAAAGGGATTATTTGGTAAGAAGAAGGATGTAGCTAAGAAGCCTACTAATCTTCAAATTACTGATGAGGGTGTAGTTGCTGTTCAAGATTTCAATATTGATATTAAAGATAATGAATTCATCGTTCTTGTTGGTCCATCAGGTTGTGGTAAGTCTACTACACTTAGAATGGTTGCGGGTCTTGAAGATATTTCTGGTGGTGAACTTTATATTGATGGCAAGTTGTGTAATGATGTTGAACCAAAGGATAGAGATATTTCAATGGTTTTCCAATCTTATGCGCTTTATCCACATTTAACTGTTTATGATAATATTGCATTCCCTTTAACTATTAAAAAGTATCCAAAGGATGAAATTGATAAGAAGGTAAAAGAGGCTGCAAAGACTCTAGATATTACTCAATACTTAGATCGTAAGCCAAAGAACTTATCAGGTGGTCAAAGACAAAGAGTTGCCATTGGTAGAGCTATTGTAAGAAATCCTAAGGTGTTGTTGATGGATGAACCTCTATCAAACTTGGATGCAAAGCTTAGAAACCAAATGAGAGCTGAGATCATCAAATTAAGACAAAAGATCAATACTACTTTCATTTATGTAACTCATGACCAAGTAGAGGCTATGACTCTTGGTGATAGAATTGTGGTTATGAAGGATGGTTTTGTTCAACAAATCGGTACTCCTCAAGAAGTATTTGATCATCCTGCTAACTTGTTTGTTTCTGGCTTTATCGGTACTCCTCAAATGAACTACTTTGACGCAAAGTTAGTTATTAAGAATGGTTCTTATTTTGTGGATGTAGATGATCAAGAATTTGAATTGTCTAAGGAAAAGCAAGATAGACTTAAGGCTAAGGGCGTCAAGGAACAAGATATTACTCTTGGTGTAAGACCAGATCATATGGTTTTAGCTGATAAGGGCATTAAGGCTAAGGTTGATGTAAGTGAGCTTATGGGTACATCTGTTCATCTACATGTTACAGCTTTGGGTAGAGATGTTATTGCGATTGTTCCTACCGAGGGTAGAAAGGTTGAATTGGCTGGTCAAGAAATTCATTTGAGTTTCTCAGGCAATGTAGCTAACTTATTCTCTAAGGAAGATGAAAAGAATCTAGAATTCTAATTAAATAAAGGCCACATATGTGGCCTTTAATAATGTTTATTTCATGAATGTCTTTCGATATTGTAAGGGGGACATTCCTGTTTTACTTTTAAATGTTTGTGAGAAATACGATTGTGAAGAAAAGCCAACATTAGAAGCTATCTGGGTCACTGACATATCTGATGAACTTAATAGCTCTTTACACATTTCAATTCTTTTATTTGTTAGATAGTTGATTGGTGATTGACCAATACATTTAGTAAAAGAATGAGCTAGGTAAAATTTGTTGACATGAGATATTTCAGCTAGTGATTCTAGTGTAATGTTTTTAGCATAGTTAGTATCAATATATCTTTTTGCGATAGAACATTTCTTATAGGCTTGTAGAGTAGATTCGCTGATTACCGATAGATTATCTTTTCTAGCGATATAAGTTAAGAAACTTTGTAGCAGTCCATAACAGATTTTTTCATATCCTAAATTTTTTTCGTTCAGTTCTTTTAATATCAATTTTGCAAAATCTATAAAATATTTTTTATCATGTGAATAATTATAAGTGTTATAGCCTTTGGTTCCATCTTGCATGACAAAGGAGAATCCATCTACACCGAAACAAATATATTCCATTGGATTGTTTTTTAATGGTTTTTCAGTATGCTCAACATTTGGGTTAATAAAGATAACATCATCTTCTTTGACAAAGATTTTTTCGTTTTCGATATAGAACTTTCCTTCACCTTTTATAATGTAGAATATTTCAGAAAATTGGTGAGCGTGGAATGAAGGGTGCCAGTCTTCTTCGAATTTGGAAATAGAAATATAGCGTAAGAAAAAATCTTCGTGATTATTCTCTATACTTTCAAAATTGAAAAACTCTGTACTCATGAGTATATTTTATCTAAAAAATAATAGATTTTGTATAACTAAATAGCAATATTTCTAATATTCCGAGCAATAAATAAATAGCTTAAGTATTCTAAAGTCTATATAATTTAATTAAAGAGTAGATATTAATAGTTTATATTTTTGGGGGACACATATGGCTGGAAGACTAACTTTACCGACAGATGTTGATATTGTTGAAGAGACAATAAGACTTAAAAACCTTTTGGGTGCAGATGCTTTAAGAGATTGTGATGGCACAGAGATGCCTGAGGCTTTATTGTCTGAACCATGTAAGAAATATGCGACTTATTATACAACTAGAAAAGATAATGAATGGGCAACGAACAATCCAGATGAGATTCAACAAGAATACTTAATTAGCAATCGTGTTACTGCTAGGGGTGAGAGTCTTCGTATCCGTTTAATGGAGGGTTTTCATACTGAGCAATTAAAGGTTAATACATTAGATGATCCAAAGCGTTGGTGGGAAGTTATTGATAGAACTACTGGTGATGTCGTTTCTGTTGATGATTGGTTTTTTGATGAGGCTACAGGTGAGGTTGAGATTAAGACTAAGCCATATCATGAATATACAGTAAGTTTCTTAGCTTTCTTAATTTGGGATCCAGTTCATATGTATAATTTCATCACTAATGACTGGAAGGATGCTCCACATCAATTGACTTATGATGTTAGACAACCTAAGACTCAAAAGTATGTTAAGGAAAAGCTTAAGAGATGGTGTGAGGCTAATCCTCATATCGATGTTGTTAGATTTACAACTTTCTTCCATCAATTTACTTTAACTTTTGATGATCAAAAAAGAGAAAAGTATGTTGAATGGTTTGGTTATAGTGCAAGTGTAAGTCCATATATTCTAGAGAAGTTTGAAGAGTGGGCTGGTTATAAGTTCCGTCCTGAATTTATTGTTGATGAGGGTTATCACAACAGTATGTTCCGTATTCCTAGTAAGGAATTTAAGGATTTTATTGAGTTCCAACAAATTGAAGTTTGTAAGTTAGCTAAGGAACTAGTTGATATTGTACATTCTTATGGCAAGGAAGCTATGATGTTCTTGGGTGACCACTGGATTGGTACTGAGCCTTATGGCAAGTATTTTAAAACTATTGGTTTGGATGCTGTTGTTGGTTCTGTTGGTAGTGGCGTAACTCTTAGAATGATTTCTGATATTAAGGGTGTTGATTATACTGAGGGTAGATTATTGCCTTATTTCTTCCCAGATGTTTTCTGTGAGGGCGGCGATCCTATTAAAGAAGCTAGGGATAACTGGAGAAAGGCAAGACGTGCTCTTCTTCGTTCACCACTTGATAGAATTGGATATGGTGGTTACTTAAAGTTAGCTACTAATTGGCCAGGTTTTATTGATGAAATCCAAAATGTAGTTGGTGAGTTCCGTCAAATTCATGAGAATATGCAAGATACACCTTCTTATGTGGCCCCTTTTAAGGTTGCAATCTTAAACTGCTGGGGTGGCTTAAGAAAGTGGATGTCTAATCAAGTTCATCATGCGATTTATCATAGAGAGACTTATTCTGCCGAGGGTGTTCTTGAGTGCTTAAGTGGTATGCCTTTTGATGTTGAGTTTATTAATTTTGATGATATTAGAAATGGTATCCCTGAGGATATTGGTGTAATCATTAATGTTGGTGATGCATATACTGCCTTTAGTGGTGGTGAGAACTGGATTGATGAGAAGGTTCTTACTAATATTCGTCGTTTCGTTGATAATGGTGGTGGTTTTATCGGTGTTGGCGAGCCTACTGCTTATCAACATCAAGGAAGATTCTTCCAATTATCAGATGTAATGGGTTGTGATCGTGAGATGTGTTTCTCACTTAATACCGATAAATATAACACAATGGATAATCATCATTTTATCTTAGAGGATATTGACGGTGATATCGATTTTGGTGAAGGGATGAGCCGTGTTTATGCTCAGGGTAAGAATTATCAAATTCTTGCGATGGATGGCGAGTATAGCCAAATGGTAGTTAATGAATATGGTAAGGGTCATAGTGTTTATTTCGCTGGTTTACCTTATTCACCTCAAAACTGTAGAATTCTGCTTCGTGCTATTTACTATGCTGCTGGCATGGAAGATGAGATGAAGCGTTATTATGTAACTAATGTGAATACTGAGATTACTGTTTTCCCTAAGAGCAAGAAGATCGCAGTAATTAATAATTCCGTTGATGCACAACATACTGACGTATATATCGGTGGTAAGTGTGTCTATAGTTTAGACTTAAATCCAGGTGAGATGCGTTGGGTAGACGATGTTGAATAATTAATTTGATAACTTATGAAAAGCATAAGGGTTTTTCATATTTTATAGACAGTACTTTAATAAAGGAGGACAAAATGAAAAAGAAAGTATTGATGATGCTATTGGTAGTATCAATGTTAGCGCTTACACTAACTGGTTGTGGTAAGACTGACGACAATGGCGGTGCTACTAATGGTGGCGAAACTGAGAGCGAAACACTTACTGTATGGTGTTGGGACCCTAACTTCAATGTTTATGCAATGAAGCAAGCTGAGAAGTTATACCAAAAGGATCATCCTAACTTCAAGTTAGATATCCAAGAAAAAGTTTTCTCTGATATCGAAACTGCTTTAATTACTGCTGCTGAGGCTGGTGATTTAAGTACTTTACCTGATATGTTCTTAATGCAAGACTATACATTCAAGAAGATGGTTGCTAACTATCCAAATGTATTCACTGAATTAAGCAATTCTGGTATTGATTTCGCTAACTTCTCTGGTGGTAAGTTAGGTGACTCTACAATTGATGGCAAGCACTATGGCGTACCATTTGATAATGGTGCTACTATCATGGCTATTCGTAAGGATATGGTTGAAAAAGCTGGTTTAACTGTTGAAGATTTCAAGGATACTACATGGCCTGAATTCATCGAAAAGGCTTCTAAGGTAGTTGCAGCTAATGGTGTTCCAATGTTAACTTCTTCAGGTGGTTCTGAAATTGTTATCGAAATGTTACAAACTTGTGGTGCTTCTCCAATGGTTAACGGTAAGATTGATTTAGTTGGTAACAAGGCTTTAAAGAAAGCTATTGAAACTTATAAGGAATTAATCGACAAGGGTATCATGATTGACTACACTGACTGGGATCAATATATCGCTTCTATGAATACTGGCAAGGCTGCTGGTGTTATCCAAGGTTGCTGGATTATGTCATCTATTCAAGCTGCTGAAGATCAAGCTGGAAATTGGGCTATCGTTAATATGCCTAAGTTCGCTGATATTGATGGTGCTACTAACTATGCAAATAATGGTGGTGCTAGCTGGGTTGTTTCTTCAAACTGCAAGAATACAGATTTAGCATTTGATTTCATCAAGTCTACATTCGCTGGTAGTGTTGAATTATATGATGATTTACTAGTAAATGCTGGTGCTTTCGCAAGCTACTTACCTGCTGCTGAATCAGATACTTATAATCAAACTTCTGATTTCTATGCTGGTCAAGCAGTATATAAGGATATCGTTGAATTCGCTGGACAAGTTCCAAGCATCGATTATGGTGCATACTTCTCTGATATCAGAACTGCATTAAATGAAATCATGCCTAATATCGTAAATGGTGCTGATATTGACACTGAAATTCAAAACGCTCAAAATACAGTTGATTTCAAGGTTGGCGCTTAATTAATTAATTTTAAAAACAATAGTTACCGGGAAGGCAGAATTGTTTTCCCGGTTCTGTTTTAGGAGGATATATGGAAAGAAAGAAAAGAAAATTCTCTTTTGAAAGAAAGTATAATCTTACTGGTTGGGCGTTCTTGTTGCCGGCAGCAATTTTAATATTCGTATTTTGTTTCTATCCAATGGCACAAGCTATTATGCTTTCTTTCAAGAAGGCAGGTGGTGTCAGCGCCGGATTTGCAAACTACGCTAGAATTTTCCAAGATAAGACATTTCAACAATGTTTATTTAATACCTTCTTTTACTTTTTGGTTCAAGTGCCAATCATGCTTATTTTAGCTTTGATTCTTGCACAACTTCTTAATAGTCCAAAAATTAAATGTAAGGGTTTATTCCGTACTTTGATTTTCATACCGTGTGCAACTTCACTAGTATCATATTCTATGATTTTTAAGTCTTTGTTTGCACCAGAGGGTATTGTGAATCAAGTACTTACAGCTATCGGATTAAATGCGGTTAGCTGGTTTGAGAGTCCATGGCCTGCTCGTTGGGTAATTGTTATTGCCTTAATTTGGAGATGGACTGGTTATAATATGGTGTTCTATTTAGCGGGTCTTCAAAATATTGATTATGACATTTATGATGCAAGTTATATTGATGGAGCTACACCGTTTCAACAATTCACAAGAATTACTATTCCTTTGTTGAAGCCAACAATTTTAATGACTGCAATTATGTCTACTTCGGGTACATTACAATTGTTCGATGAATCTATGAATTTAACGGCAGGTGGTCCTGGTAAGTCTACTATGACTTTGGCTCATTATATTTATAATATTTCGTTTGTTGAGACACCTATGTTTAACTATGCGGCAGCTTTGTCTGTTAGTATTCTAGTTATGGTGGCTGTTCTATCAATTATTCAAATGAAAGTGGGTGACAAGCGTGACTAAATTTAAATCATTTATTTCTTATGCAGTATTAATCATTGCGAGTTTCTTATCAGCATTTCCACTTTACTACATGTTGTGTGGTGCTACTAACCGTAGTATTGATGTAGTAAGGGGTAAATTAATTCCTGGTACTTATTTATTAGAGAACTATAAGACTTTGGTTGGTATGCAAAATCTACAGTTGGCAATGTTTAATTCATTCCGTAATGCGATTATTATTACATTAATTGCGCTACTTGTTTGTTCAATCGCTGGTTATGGTTTTGAAGTTTACCATGATAAGGGTAAGGATACTTTGATGAATATCTTGTTGTTGTCGATGATGCTTCCGTTTGTTGCCATCATGATTCCATTATTTAAGATGTTTGTTAAGTGGGGTTTGGTTAATACTTGGATTGCGTTAGCTTTACCTGCAATATCTACTCCATTCTTGATTATGTTGTTTAGACAGGCAGCTCGTTCTTTTCCTCGCGATATTATCGAGGCTGCAAGACTTGAAGGCTTAAATGAGCTTCAAATTTTCTTTAAGATGTTTGTTCCTGTTATGAAGTCTACTTATGCTGCTGCGATGACTGTAACATTCATGAATGCTTGGAATAATTATTTATGGCCATCAATTATCTTACAAAGTAATAAGGCTATCACAATGCCAATGTTAGTAGCTAACTTAAAGAGTGGTTATAGTGTTGACTATGGTATGTTGATGCTTGGTGTATTGATTTGTACGCTTCCAACCGCAATTATCTTCCTTTGTCTACAGAAGAGTTTTGCGAATGGTATTACAGGAGCTGTTAAATAATGGCATTAGATCAAAAAATATTAAGGAAGGCCCAAGGTGCCTTCTTTTTGGCTCAAAAAATGGGTTTATTAGAGGATGCTTCGTTTGAGGCTTTGGAAAAAAGAAGATGTGAATACAACAATAGTGATCATGAATATGGACCGCATTACTTGTCTAAGGAAGCATATCTTTTTTATGAATTAACTCGTTTAAAATTGGATTTTGTTTTGCCTACTGAAGAGGTTAAAAAGACGGGGCTATGTCCTAGTTTTACTGAGGAACAAAGAAAAGACTTCTATGAAAAGAATCATGATTTGTTTGGAAGATATCATGGTGATTTCTTTACTTTTGAGGAAGTAAGTCAAATTATTGAGAAAAGATTAAGGGAGGAAGCATATGACAAACTTATCGAAGACATATTACGTTAGTTCTATTAATGGTTGTGACTTAAATGATGGCTTGTCTGTTGAATGTCCTTTTAATTCTTTATTTAAGATTAATGGTTTAAAGTTAAATCCAGGTGATAAAGTTTTACTTGAAAGGGGAAGTGTCTTCTCTAATCAGTTTCTTCAAATAAAAGATAGTGGTACTAAGGGCAATCCTATTATTGTTGGTGCTTATGGTGATGGTGAATTACCTTGTATTGAAACTAATGGACAGGGCATTTGGTATCAGGATTATGGTAATCCTTTAGATTCATTGACTCATGTTTATAAGGGTTATGTGTCTTCTAGTGTCTTGTTGTATGATGCTGAATATATTACTGTTGAAGACTTAGAGATTTCTAACAAGGCTGATAATATTTTAGGTGAGTCTTATTCATGTATTGATAAGATAAATAGAACTGGTGTGGCTGTAGTTGCCAAGGACAAGGGTGTAAGAAGTGGTATCACTTTGCGTAATTTGTTTATTCATGATGTGAATGGTAATGTCTATGATAAGCATATGAATAATGGTGGTATTTATATGACTTGTTTTAAGCCTACTAATGTCGAATTAACAGGAGTACCTCGTTATAATGATGTTTTGATTGAAAGATGTTTCTTATATAAAACAAGTAGATGGGGTATTGCGATAGGTTATACTTATGCTCATGATAAGTTTATGGGTGCTGAATTAAATGAAGAGTCTTTCTTAGAATATGGTCATGAAAATGTAGTTATCAGAGATAATTATGTTAAGGATATTGGTGGTGATGGCATTACAGTTATGTATTGTCTAAGACCTCTTGTTGAACATAATATGGCTGATTCTATTGCTCAGGAAATTAATGATAGGATTTATTGTGAGTCTGGTGATAAGGCTGGTAAGGTGGCTGCTGCTATTTGGCCTTGGAAGTGTAAGGATGCTTTGTTTACTCATAATGAGGCTTGTGATACAAGGCTTAATCAGGATGGCATGGCTTTTGATGCTGATTCTGGTGATGGAACAATTTATGAATATAACTATAGTAGACAAAATGAGGGTGGTTGTGTGATGTTTTGTCTACAAGAAGCTATTCATAATACTTTCCGTAATAATGTCAGCTTTGATGATTTAGGAGGTACTATTAGTCCTTCTGAGAATCCTGATGCGTTAATAGAGAATAATACTTTCTATGTGCGTAAGGGAGTGCCATTTGTGCGTAAGAACATGGATGGTGGCAATTATGTTGAGGTCAATAATAAGTTTATTGAGCTTGATGATTAGTTAAGAAAAGCGGGTAATACGCTGGTTACAGTTTATTACCCGCTTTAATTATTCGCCCATTTCTGCAACTATCTTAGCGCTGTCCTTATAGTCACCTAAGCTTATAAGTAATTTTACTGCTGTACCAATATCTTCGTTTTTGTTTATACATTCTACAGAATATTGGTATTGAGCTTCTTTATAGATTTCTTCTAGTTCTTTATCAAAGAATTCATAGCCATATACACTTTGGCTGTATGATGTTACATATCTTGCTTCGTTTCTGATCATGTTGATTACAGACATGTATTTCTTTTCTAATAATAAAGATTTAGCTCTTTTCTTAAAGAATTTATTAGCTTGTTTTTGAGAATCTAATACGTTTAAAGTACTTAATCCTTTGTATTGTTCCTGATAGTTGCTTGTTAAGAATCTGTAGCTGAAGTATGTTCTGCGATTAGCGCTTGTTGCGAATACGCAAGTTAAGGCAACAATGACGATTGCACATACAATCCCAATATTATTTCCTATTTTCTTTGTCTTTTCGTTTGTTTGTAACATTAATTTCCCCCTCCCACATAATATGAAAAAATGTTAATAGTCGTATTCCTATTTAGTTTATTGAGCCATGGATATACGTAAGTTTGCTCATTTAATTAATTACATGGACATGTCCGTTACATAAAAAATGCACCGACAGAATTACTAGAGATAGGTTCTATAGGTGTAATCTAAAAATTTGAAACAAAAATGTCCGTGAATGGTTCTAATAATATTCCTCCTTCATACAATCGCTTTTATTTTGTAAGAACATTATAAGGTACAAGCGATTTAAAAGCTATAAGGAAGATTTGAATAAAATTTATTTTTTTACTTGTATTTTATTTTTATTTTTAATAATATAAAAACGTTGCAAATCTGTAACAGAATTTTGACCGCTAAGAAATGCGCTAAGGCTACGGAATGCCGGGTCAAAGACCGAGACTTGTTTAGGAGACAAGAACCGTATTTGGAGAATACGGAAGGGTTTCACCCTTATTGATGTATTTATATACTTTATATCAATAAGAAGCGATTTCTGTTGCAGGAAGGACTTACTACTTTTTTTCGATTGATAGACAGGTATATAAATGCCTGTCTTTTTTGGTATGCCGGGCATGGCATATATCTAGATGGTGAAAGTCCATCGTGGGGATTATCATCGCAGTAGTCAACCACTAGCCAATATCAAGGGTGTCTATCGTGAGGTAGAATCTGAAAGAAGATGGAGGCAAAGTTCCGGTCTGAGGAACACGAACCACAAGCGAGGCCGATAAGTATGGATGAGTGTGCCAAACAACACAAAGTCCAATTGACTGCGGATTAGAAATATATACTTATTGGTAAATGTGGCAGATATATGGAATAAAAGAGATATGACCTTATCCCGGGAGGTCTCACACAAGGTCTCATTAGCCTTAGTAACAACGAAGTGTGAGAAGTCAGCAGAACCCGTAGTAGCGAAGAAGAATCTGTAATGGATTTGGAGTGAAGGGGTGAATCAAATTGAAGTGTTTATACTTTGATTCAAATGTAATGATAACTTTCAAAATTGTTTGTGTTGGTTTAAGTACCTTAGGGCAAGAGTTATCATGAGCGAATGTAGAAAGGAAAACAAAAGTAATGTCAAAACTATTAGAAGAAATTTTATCTAGCGACAATATAGCTCTAGCTATCAAACAAGTTAAAGCTAATAAAGGGAAACCAGGTGTTGATAAGATGACTGTTGAAGAAGTGGAAGACTACTTTAAGGAAAATGGTGAAACTATCAAATCTAAGATTAGAGTAAGAAAGTATAAACCTCTTCCTGTTAGAAGAGTAGAGATACCAAAAGGAGATGGTACAAAAAGACCATTAGGTATACCAAGCGTCAAAGATAGAGTCTTACAACAAGCTATTGTTCAAGTTATTTCCCCAATGTGTGAAGAAGTGTTTTCTAATTATTCTTATGGCTTTAGGCCTAAAAGAAGATGTGAGAACGCAATAGCCAAAGCACTAGAATACTTTAATGATGGCTATGATTGGGTGGTTGACTTAGATTTATCTAAATTCTTTGATAATGTAAATCAAGATATCTTGATGATACTTGTACATAACATCATAAAAGATGGTGATACAGAATCATTAATAAGAAAGTTTCTTCAAAGTGGTGTAAACATTGGAGGTATCATTAGCCAAACCAAGATAGGAACACCGCAAGGTGGCAACTTATCTCCATTACTAGCTAATATCTATTTAAATCAATTAGATAAAGAGTTAGAAGAAAGAGAACTAAGATTTACACGCTATGCCGATGATGTACTAATATGTGTTAAATCAGAAGTGGCCGCTAATAGAGTGATGACATCAGTAACTAGATGGTTGAAAGAAAAGTTAAGAGTAGAAGTAAACGCTACTAAAACTAAAGTTGCAAGACCAAATGAAATTAAGTACTTAGGTTTTGGTTTCTATCGAGATAGTAAAACTACTTACTGGAAACCAAAACCACACATTAAATCTATTAAGGAACTTAAAAAGAAACTGCATGATGAAACAATACGTAGTATATCAACATCTATTAAGTACAAAATATCTAGACTTAATCCAATTATTAGAGGTTGGATTAATTACTTTAGGATAGGAAGCATGAAAATGGTAATGAAAGAACTTGATAGATATCTTAGATTTAGACTAAGAATGTGTATATGGAAACAATGGAAGTACCCAAGAACAAGAGTCAAAAGATTAAGACAATGTGGGTTTCCTGAATGGCAATGCGTAGCCTATGGCAATACTCGCAAGGGTTATGCAAGATGTGCTAGTACATTTCTACATCAAGCACTACAAAACAAAATGTTTAAAGAAGCAGGTCTTGTGTCTTTAACTGAATACTGTCAGTTACAATATAACTTGTAAGTAAATTTGAAACCGCCGTATACGGAACCGTACGTACGGTGGTGTGAGAGGTCGAAACTAAATAAAAGGAGAAACTTTTATTTAGTTTCTCCTACTCGATTGAATTGGGAGGGAGTATTAATGAAAAAGATAATTGTTTTTGCGCTAGCATTATTGTGTTTGGTTGGTTGTTCTGATTCTAAGACAACAGTTGATGATGATCCAATTGAGAAGTATGGAAGTGATGTACTTAATGTTTTCAACTGGGGAGAGTATATTGGTGAGGATGTAATCGCTAATTTTGAAGAAGAATATGGTGTTAAGGTTAACTATTCTATGTTTGATTCAAATGAGATTTTATATACAAAGTTATTGGGTGGTACTTCTTATGATGTTATTGTGCCTAGTGACTATATGATTGAAAGATTAATGGAAGAGGATATGTTACAACCATTGGATTATAGCTATATGACTAATCTAGATGATTTAGATCCAGGTGTTGTAGCTTTAAGAGATGAGTATGATCCAGATGGTGTGTATTCTATGCCTTATTTCTGGGGTTCTGTAGGTCTTATCTATAATAAGAAGAATGTTGATGTTGATAAGTTAGAGGAATTAGGTTGGAATATTTTAAAGGATACTGAGTATGCTGATAGAATCTTCATGTATGATTCTGAAAGAGATTCTTTCATGGTTGCCCTAAAGGCATTAGGCTATTCTATGAATACTGAGAATATGGATGAAATTAACGAGGCTTATGAATGGTTATGTGAACTACATGATACAATGCATCCAGCTTATGTAACTGATGAAGTAAATGATGCGATGATTAATAATGAAAAGGATATTGCGGTAGTTTATAGTGGTGCAGCTGCTTATATCATTTCTCAAAATGAGGATATGGGTTACTATATGCCAAAAGAGGGTACTAATGTTTGGACTGATTCTATGGTTATTCCAGCTAACGCAAAGAATCCTAAATTAGCTAATGAATTCATTAATTTCATGTTGAATTATGATGAGGCTATGGATAGTTCAATTGCGGTTGGTTATACTTCAGCTAATAAGAAGGTTGTTGAAACTTTATCTTCTGAGGGTGAATTATATGATGGCAATGAAGCATATTCATTTGATGCGTCTAATTCAAATAATGAAGTGTTTAAGCATAATGATACTTTAAAGAAAGTATTGTCTGATATGTGGGTTCGTATCAAGGTTAGATAATGAGAATAGTTAAGGTATCAGCTATTCAGATACAGGTTTCAAATTGTTTAGAAGATAATTTGAAGAAAGCAGAAATGATGATAAGGGAAGCTTGTTCTAATGGCGCCGATATCATCTTGTTGCCAGAGCTTTTCGAGAGACAATATTTTTGCCAAGAAAGAAGCTATGAGTATTATGCATATGCTAAGGAAACTTTAGATAATGATGCGGTTAGGATGGCACTTAGATTATCTAAAGAGCTTGGTGTTTTAATTCTTATAAGTTTCTATGAACTAAGTGGCAATAATACTTATAATACTTTGGCTTATATAGAAGATGGTAAGCTTTTAGGTACTTATAGAAAGACACATATTCCTGATGATCATTATTATCAAGAGAAGTTTTATTTCACACCTGGTAATACTGGTTTTAAGGTGTTTGATACTAAGTATGGAAAAATTGGTGCTGGTATTTGTTGGGATCAGTGGTTTCCTGAGACTGCTAGGTGTTTGGCGATAAATGGCGCGGAATTAATCTTTTTTCCAACAGCTATTGGTTCTGAGCCTATCTTAAATGTTGATAGTTGTTCTCATTGGCAAAGGGTAATGATGGGGCATGGAGCAGCTAATATCGTTCCTGTTATCGCGGCTAATAGAATTGGTTTAGAAACTGTTGAACCAAGTGTCGAGAATGGTAATCAGTCTTCTTCTTTAAATTTCTATGGTTCTTCTTTCATGACTGATGAAAGAGGAGAGATAGTTGTTAGTGCTTCAAGGGATAAGGAAGAGATCCTATATCATGAATATGACTTGGATAAGATTAGGGAAGATAGATTAGCTTGGGGTTTGTTTAGAGATAGAAGACCAGATACTTATATAGATATTACAAAATAACTAATCATTGGAGGGTGTTTAAATGAAGAAGTTAATTGTTTTGTGTATTTTGTTAACTTTAGTTGGATGTTCGAAATCTGATCCAGTAGAGAAATATGGCAGTGATGTGCTTAATGTGTTTAACTGGGGTGAGTATATTGGCGAGGATGTTATCGCTAATTTTGAAGAAGAATATGGAGTAAAGGTTAATTATTCTTTATTTGAATCAAATGAGATCATGTATACAAAGTTGTTGAGTGGCAATACTTATGATGTTATTGTGCCTAGTGACTATATGATTGAAAGGCTTATGGAAGAGGAGCTTATTCAGCCATTGGATTATAGCTATATGACAAATCTTGATGATTTAAATCCAGAAGTATTGGCTTTAAGGGATGAATATGACAAGGATGGTGTCTATTCAATTCCTTATTTCTGGGGTTCTGTAGGTCTTATCTATAATAAGAAGAATGTTGATGTTGATAAGTTAGAGGAATTAGGTTGGAATATTTTAAGGGACGTTGAATATTCTAATAAGATTTTCATGTATGATTCAGAAAGAGATTCTTTCATGGTTGCCTTAAAGGCTTTAGGATATTCAATGAATACCGAGAATATGGATGAGATTAATAAGGCCTATGATTGGTTATGTGAACTACATGATACGATGAGTCCTTCTTATGTCACTGATGAAGTAACGGATGCGATGATTAATAATGAGAAGGATATTGCGATTGTTTATAGTGGTGATGCTGCATATATTATTTCTCAAAATGATGATATGGCTTATTATGTACCAAAAGATGGTACTAATGTTTAGAGTGATGGCTTTGTGATTCCTGCCAATGCCAAAAATCCTAAGTTAGCTAATGAGTTTATTAATTATATGATTAGCTATGATTCGGCGATGGATAGTTCTATCGAAGTTGGTTATACATCAGCTAATAAGAACGTAGTGGAAACATTATCAGCAGATGGTGAAGTATATAGTAATAATGATGCCTATATCTTTGATGTGTCTAATACTAATAATGAAGTGTTTAAGCATAATGATACTTTGAAGAAAGTATTGTCTGATATGTGGGTACGTATCAAGGTTAGATAATGAGAAAAGTTAAAGTATCTACAATTCAGATGCAAATGTCTAAGTGTCTTGAGGATAATTTAAAGAAAGCTGAAATGATGATAAGAGAAGCTTGTGCTTTAATAGTTGATACTTATAGAGCTGAGCTTTCAGAGAAAAATCCTGATACAGCTGCTTTCTTAATTGAAGTACAAAACGGATTAAATATAAAAGAATTAGATTCATTAAAGAAAGATAAAGTTGATGCTGATGAAGTACTAGCTGAAATGCAAGAAAAAGCATTAGCAATATATGAAGCAAAGAAAGAAGAAATCGGAGAAGAACCATTCAAAGAGCTTCAAAGAATTGTTTTATTAAAAGTTGTTGATTCAAAATGGATGGATCATATTGATGCAATGGATGAATTAAAAAATGGTATTGGACTTCGTGCTTATGGACAAAAAGATCCTGTTATTCAATATCAGATTGAAGGTTCAGACATGTTTGAAGAAATGATCAATAGCATCAAATTAGAAGTAGCTAAAATTTTAATGTGCGTAAAGAAACGTGAAGGATATGAAAGAAGAAGCACAGTTAAAATTACAGGTGAAGGAAGAGAAGATATTGATGGAATGATCAATCCTGAACTTGCACAAGAAGAAAAGAAAAAAGTAAAAGCTCCAATAGTTAATGAAGGACCTAAAGTAGGTAGAAATGACTTGTGCCCATGTGGAAGTGGAAAAAAGTATAAAAACTGTTGTGGAAAAAATGCGTAATTATATAATATAATAAAAAAGTGCAATCCAGTGTAATAATCTGGATGCACTTTTTTTAATATAATTATTGCATGTAAAAATATTGAAATTCAAGTATATACATGATACAATACAAATGTTCGTAAAAATAGTATTATATTAATTAGATAAGAATT
>OIYG01000338.1_pt1 | contig 47914 bp, 46 predicted proteins | sample 1587861 | NCBI WGS metagenome assembly OIYG01 (sample SAMN03283272) | human gut metagenome | biome: human-associated habitat; material: feces | host: Homo sapiens | place: Peru | collected 2012
TTTGAAGTGCAAAAACAATTCTTTCTTTATGAACTGGATTTACTCTTGCATATACAGAATACTTTTTAACGATATTTTTTAGTTCTTTATCATTATATTTATCAAGTTCGCTTCCAAGCATTGCTTCGTTGTCATTATCTATAATTCCAACATTTTTGGCAATAGCTGTTGCTGTATCTATAGAGTCCCCTGTAATCATGATAGGTCTAATTCCAGCATTTTTACATAAAAGAACACTTTTCTTAACACTTTCCCTTGGTGGGTCTATCATCCCTAATATACCTGCAAATGATAAATTATTTTCTTCTTTTTCTAGTTCTTTAATATCTTTTGGTATATAATTTATTTTTTTATAAGCAAACCCCAGTGTTCTCAAAGCATCTTTAGATAAAGTTTTAACCTTATCTAGAACATTCTTTTTCTCGCTTTTAGTTAAATTTACTTTTTCTATTAAAGAATCCATACTACCTTTACATAGTATATATATATCGTTATCAATTTTATTTAAAGTAGTGAACATCTTTCTTTCACTATCAAATGGAATATCCAATATTCTCTTGCATTTTTTTCTTATTTTAAGTGGATCAAGCTTTTTATTATATAAGTAATCATATAAACAAGTTTCTGTAGGATCTCCAACATATTTATCTTTATAAATAAGTCCATCATTGCAAAGAGCACATATATAATTAAGCATATTCTCATCTAAAATATATTCTTCATTAACAGACATTTTATTTTGAGTTATTGTTCCTGTTTTATCTGAACAAATAATATCTATTGCTCCTAAAGTTTCAACTGCTTGCATTTGCTTTACTACTGTTTTCTTTTTTGCCAAGTTAGATATACCGACAGATAAAGTTATTGTAATTACGGTTGGTAATCCTTCAGGAATGGCTGCTACTGCTAGTGATGAACATAGCATTATAATTTCTAATATCGTATATTTATTAATCAATGCTAAAATAAATATAAAGATTAAAATAATAAATACTATTAATGTTATTTTTTTAGATAGTTCTTTTATCTTTAATTGCAATGGAGTTTCTATTCTATCAATTTCATTTAATGATAATGCAATTTTACCTAACTCACTATTTTTCCCTGTGCTTACAACTATACCAGTACATTTTCCATTGGTAATGTTTGTTCCTAAAAAGAGCATGTTTTTTTGTTCTTGAAGAATTAAGTTTTCTTTTAAAACATCTGAACTTTTTTGAACTGGAATACTTTCTCCGGTTAGTGCTGATTCATCTACTTTTAAATTCTCACATGAAAGTATTCTAATATCAGCAGGTACAGTTTCTCCAGATTCTAAATAAATTATATCTCCTGGAACCAATTCTTTGGTGTTTATTACTATTATTTTGTCATTTCTTTTAACTTTACAAGTACTAGTTTCATATTTTTTTAAATCTCTTAATATTAAAGTGGCTTTTTCCTCTTGTATAAATCCAACAATAGCATTTATAAAGACTACAAAAAGTATGACAATAGTATCAGTATACTCGTGAGAATAAAAATATCCATAAAAATATAAAAGTAGTGCAACTACTAATAATATGATGATCATAGTATCATTAAATTGTTTTAAAAATCTTAAAATCCATGGTTTTTTCTTCTTGCTCAATATAATGTTTTGTCCATAATTGCTTAATCTTTTCTTTGCTTCTTTACTATCTAGTCCATTAATATTACTATTTAAAGATTTAAATATTTCTTCTTCATTTTTAGAATACATTCCTTTTCATCTCCAATTTGTAGAATAATTATTATTTTGATAATTCTTTTTTTAACTATTTTTTAATTTTTTGATTTATTGTTTTTAGTGATATATGCTACAGTCAAAATTATACCTATGAAGTTGCAACCAATTGATAGTCCTAATAATAGTCCACTACTAAAATTACCAAAATCACTTGTTTCATTTCCACAGAAAAATATATAGGCTAAATATAATAAATTTCCTAATGCAATTAATATTGTTCCTACTCTTAATTTTTTCATAATCTACTCCTTATTAAATTAGTTTTTTTAAACATTAGTATTGCTTTTGAAGAATTGGTTATAGACATTGTTATTAATTCATATCCTTCTTCTAACATTTCATTAGATTTTTCTTCTATTTTTTTGCCATGGTGTCTGCTTTTTTAAAATATTCTATAACAATTGTTTTATACATTTTCTGCGCCTCCATTATGTAAAATTAATAATCAGTTTGCTATTTCTATGTATAATTATACCATAGCTTATATTTTTTTGTTAAATAGTTTAAAAAGAATTATTCTAAATAATATATCTTACTATTATATATAATACTTTTTAATAAATGTTTACTGCTAAACTATAACTATTGCAAACCTTATATTCTTACAGAATAATATCATTTGTCAGGAATATGATTTTTCACTTTTTTCTTTGCAAAAATATTTTTCTCTCACACGCAAAATACTAATATAAATCATATTTTTCTTTTCTTTTTTTGTAATTATATATTTTTTTAATTTTATCATGCTTGTCATGTCATTTTAAAGTATATTTATAAAATAATTTATATAATTCTATACTTATTAAAAAGGTGGTATAATATATATAAATTTGAGGTGAACTATGAAATTAGATAAAGTTATTAAAACACAAGTTGATTTATTACGTAAGGGATATAATATCAAAATATTCCCAGAAGAAGTGGAAAAGTTATGTAATGAATGTGATAAAGAGAACTTTAAATTCGCAATTGTTAATAATTTAGGTTACGAACAAATAAGAGTTCATGATTTGATACCGGGAGCTCCTTTTCATAGAGGTAGTTTAATAGGCTTCAATACTACAAATGGAGCAAAATGGTTTATTGTTGACCCTACTTATGGGCAATTTTATTCTAATACTGCTTTTTATAATTATATGATTGACAACTATGAGGATTTTTCTAATAAAATATTAAATCAAGGTTATATAGAATGTACCCCATATAATTTTACTTCATATTTAAATGGTTTTATATTTAGTGGGGCTTTTAATGAAATAACTAAAGTTGATCCTATACTAATAGCTAAAAAAGTTGAAGAAGACATAGGAAAAGATTTATATAATAAAGAGGTTAAAATAAAAACAAAACGATGAATGTTTTGTTTTTAGTTTATATTACATCCTACATCTTTATGGTTTAAATCTCCATAAATGGCATATGTAAGACATTTTAATCCTCCGGCACATAATTTAGAATGTTCACAACTCCTACACTCTGTGGGAGTTGTATCTTTTTGAAGTCCTTTTATTATTTTACTTTTTTTATATAAGTCATACATATTTTCTTCTAATAAATTTCCTACAAATATTGGCATTCTCCTACATGGAACTAAATCGCCATTTTCCATAACTGTCAAAAGTGTTTTTCCAGCAGTACATTCATATGGATAATCATTTGTCATTTGAAATTGTAAAGCCCTATACATTGCGACAGTAGTTTTACTATGTTTTCTTTTTAGTTTTTGTCTTTCCTCTTCCATTATTTTTAGATATTCTTTTGTTTCTTTAAGATTCATCATAAAGTCATTATCATTATCTTTTGATAATGGAATAAATCTGTCTGACCAAATGGTATCAACTCCATACTTTTCTGCGAATTTTACTACTTTTGGAAATTCTTTATAATTTAATTTTGTTGCGGTAAAAGATAGTGAAACATATATATCATGTTTTTTCAATGTTTTTATTGCTTGAGCGACTTTTTTATATACACCCTTGCCTCTTATATAATCATTCATTCTTTTTCCGCCTTCTAGACTTACTTGTACATATTCTGGATTGTATGATTTAATTTTTTTGGCATATTCTTCTGTTATTAAGGTCCCGTTTGTTAATATTGAAAAACTATATTTATTACTATCTTTTTTAAATTCATCTAATATTTTAAAAAAGTAAGGGGAACACAAGGGTTCCCCTCCTGTTAAATTTATATGCCCTGTTGTTTTTAGTTTGTCTAGTAATTCTCTATATTGATTTAATATTTTTATCAAATCATCATATTTAAGTTGAACGGGGGTGTGATTTTCTTGATAACAATGGAGGCATTTTAAATTACAGGCTTCACTAAGATGCCATTGTAAGAAGAATTTTCTTACCATGATCCTCCTCCACCACAAGATGAACATCCTCCGCCACATGAAGAGCATCCTCCACCACAAGAAGAACAACCACCACTATATGATGATGATGAAGATGGAGTATAAACAGAATTTGACATTTGGTCAAACATCATTATATCTGTATAATCAAAATTACCCATTTCATTTTGTGGCATTGGAATATTTTCAAATTTGTCAATCCATTTTTTAGATACATCTAGAACATATGCATATGGTAATATATTATAAAAATACTTTGGATCTTTTTCTACTAGCGCTTCAATTTGGTCTTTTTCTGCGACTAGTATATAGTTTCTAAATCCATTTATTTTAGCTTTAATCTGTTCACCATATGTTGTTTTTCTTCCCATTAAGCATGCAAATATCATTGTGACAAAATTTGAGTCAAGCGCTATGTAATACACTATGTGAAATTTAGGATTCATATCTTTAGTAACAGAATATCCAATTGCCCAAAGAGCACATGATACAGCAAACATTAAACTACATTTAAGCATAATTTTATATGATGACATATCATTTACTTTACTTTCTAGTTTTTTCTCAACATTTTTTGAAACCTCGCTGAAAACTTCATAAAAGTTTAGATTTTGGGTTAAATCTGTTTCATCTCCATTTTTAAATAATCTCTCATATACCTTTTTTTCATTTGATGATAGCTTAGGTCTGGTTTTAGAAGTTCTTTCTTCTAATGTTTTCTTGATGTTAGTTATAGCTCCTTCTGTATAATTATTGATTGTATCATACTCAATTTTTACATATTTACCTTTTATTAAATCATCTATTTCTTCATAGAATGCTTTAAAGTTACTTCTTATAATTATTTCTTGTTTTCCATTAAATATTTTTTCTAGTTTATTGTAAATTACTGATTTTTTTTCTTTATCTCTTGGTTCTTTTAATTTAATAACTTTTGCTTCTCTTTTAATTGCTTCATCTAAATCAATAACAATACTTTTTATGATTGTTTGTTTTCTTTTATCATCGGATTCAATTATTTTTATATAACCTTTACTTGCAAGCGCTATAATTAGCGCAATTGATAATTTTCTACCAGTATCACCTTTATATAAATATCCAATTTCTGCGGCATCTAGTTTGTCTGGTGGATAAAATTCTACTGTTTCTACTCCTTTATCAAAATCTTTTCCATGCTTTTTCCATAAAATATATGATATTATTGCAATTGCAATACAAATTAAACAAATTGTTAGTGATATTATTCCATAACTATTGTTGCCGGCAGTAAAATATCCTTCTGGTAATTCTATATCAACTGTAAGTGATTTATCTAATGAATAACTTGGGGATACATTTGCATATATAGTATTTCCTACTACATAATAGTTTACTTTATTAGTAATATCTTTTTTTCTATATTTATCATTGAAGAAGTGTATTTTTCCACTTATATTTGTTGTGCTTGGCATCCTTATTTCTAATGATGCATTTTTTATTTCTGTTCCCCAATAATCACCAAAAGCATGAAATATAAATTCATCAAAGCCTTTGTATGGATCAGTTCCCATATTATATGTATAATTTATTTGATAGTCATGTAGGCCTTTATCTATAGTTGTGGATGCATTACCTATTTTAATTCTTTTTTTACCTTTAACTGTATCTATACTGTATTCTTCTGGTGAAGTTAAATTGCTAACTTTTGATTTTCTTGATATTGTGTTTCCTGTTTTATCTGTATATTCCAACCACTGTGGTACAAACTTGGTTATTCCATGATGGTTATATGCATAGAAATTAGTTGTAATGTATTCTGTTACATTAACTACATTTGATGAACTAACATCTAACACTACTTTATATTTTTCTATAGTAAATCCTTTTGCAGTGAAGTAATAATCATCATCTGTGCTGTCGCCTGGACCAATATTTGTGTGTAAACAAATTGCAACTAAAATTGCAACTCCCGCAATCATTAGAGAAATACTTCTTGCTTTTAATCCTTTTTTTGTTTTAAAAGGTAAAATACTAATTACCAATGCAACAATTATTATCATTATTTCCATAATAAACCTCTTTATAATTCTATTTTTATATTTTGTTTTTCATCTTCACTTATTTCAAACATTTTTTCCGATTTAAATCCAAAGATTTTCGCAATTATGTTGCTTGGAAACATTTCTACCTTGTTGTTGTAAATTCTTACCGAACCATTATAATACTTTCTAGAATTTGCAATATCTTCTTCTATCTCTGTAAGTTTCTTGCTTAAATCTAGATAATTCTCATTTGCTTTTAATTCTGGATAGGCTTCTGCAAGTGCCATTAGTTTATCTATATTATCTGATAATTTAGTATTAATATTAACTTTATCGTTAATGCTCATATCATCATATGAGCTACTTCTAATTTTGACAACTTCTGTTAGAGTTTCTTTTTCTTGCTTTGAATATCCTTTTACCGTTTCAACAATATTTGGTATTAAATCCCATCTTTTCTTTAAATATACATCCATTGTTGAAAAAGCTTCTTTTACTCGATTATATAATTTAACTAAGCTATTATATGTTATAGATATACATGCAATTAAACTTAAAAAAATTATTATTATAATAACATACAACATTTTTATTCCTCCCATTCTACTAAAATGAGTATACCATTTATATATAGATATGTAAATTAAAAATAACCTCATTTATAAATGCGGTTATTATAATTATTAATTAATTATTTACATTTTTAGATTTATAATACTAATCAATTACCTCAGCTAATTCTATTGCAAGTAATGGAACAAATTGTTTCTTTTCAAAATTTGTCTCTTGACTAATACTTCTTCTATCCCATTCTACTGAATCTAAATTATCGCCTGCATAATAAAAAGTAAAATAATCTAGGCTTTTTCTTTTACAAACAGCTGCGATTACAGATGCTTCCATTTCAACACAAACAGCACCCTTTTTCTTGAAATAATCTATTTTTTCTTTTGTTTCCCTATAAAATGCATCAATAGTCCATGTTGCTCCTTCAACATAATCAAAATCATTTTTCTTTAAAATTTTAATAAACTTCTCTCTATATTTACTGGACAAATCAATACTTTCTGAATCAGGTAAATAATGATAACTTACTCCTTCATCTCTAAAAGCTTTGTTAGGAATTATTATTTGACAATCTTCTATATTTTTATCAAGAACACCACAATTACCGAAAATAATAAACTTTTCAACTCCATTATAATTCAAGTCTTCAATATCGCTACTTATCCAAGCACCACTTATACCTGCATTAAAAAGAGTGAATTCTTTATTGTTATATCTCATTTTATAAACAGGTCTATGAAATGAGGCACCACCGAAGTATCCAACCTTTTCACAATTAAATTTTTCAACTATGCTTTCTAATAATTTAATAGAAAAAACGCCAATTGCTATTTTGGGTAAAACCACTTTTTCTTTTCTGGAATCAAACTTATCTCTAATTCCATTTGATTTAATGAACCCATCTTCATCACTATATCTAATCAAACTTATTATCTCCTTTTTTAAAGTTATATTTGTTTAATCCATTTATCAATTTCATGGCTTTCAAATAAGTCTTCATTATTATTTATCAACTTTTTATACTTTATTTTTACTAATTTCTAATTTTGTAATTATTTCTTTATTATAGTTATTAAATTTTATTTTATAAGCACCATCACCATCATATAAGACATAAATATATTTTGTATACGACTCTCCTTCTTTTAATTCTTGCGCAGAATCTATATTATCTTCAAAATATGCATTTATATTTTTTGCAGTCTTGTTAAAAGGAGTATAAACTTCATATACTAGTGGACTTAGTTTAGAAGACTTGTTACCTATATTGGTAACAGTTATTGGTATTTTTATTGCTTGTGCTTCATTAACGCCTGTAATAGTACTTTCTACTGAAACAAATTCATATTCACTTCCAAAACTAATTACTAAATCATCAAATATAAACTTCTCATTAAATCCAATTGTATCCTCATCATTTTCTATTTCTTCTTTTGTTTTTTCTTTTAATGATGATATTTCAGTATCTAAATCTGCCATTCCTACAATAAAGGCAATTAAAAATGGAAACACTACAAATAAGAATGCTGGTATCATTAAAAGTAGCACTATTCTAAAATCTTTCTTTTTACTTGAAGTATATGATCTATTTATATTACTTTGATTATTTGTTGAAGCAGATTCTTCTTCTATTCTTTCTCCACATCCTGGACATACGTTATCACTTTTTGTGATTTTTCTACCACAATATTTACAATATTCTTTCATAAAGATACTCCTCTATAATAATTTTTTTATATGTATACATTGTATCATTTTTTTCCAAAAAGAAAAAGAGGTATTACCTCTTATGATATAAAACCATTATTTTGTAAGAATTTTTCAAATTCTGCTTTCTCAGTATATCCTACTTGTGCATCAACAATTTTTCCTTCTTTTACAATTAATACAGTAGGTGTTCCAAAGTTTTTACCATTCTTACCAAATAGACTTTCATCTTCATCTAAATCAATAATTGTATTAAATTGATCTTGTGTTAAATTATCAGTATTTAAATAATGGAATACCACATCGTGTTCAGCAATAATTTGTTTTACTATTGGCTCTTGTTTTTGACAGAAAGCACATCCAGGTCTTGCAAGATAAATAATTTCTGCAGATTCTCCATTTAATAATGTGGTAAATTCGGTCATTCCAATTTCTTCTAATTCTACATCTTTACTATTTGACTTACAATATTTTAATTCAGAAGCAAAAAACGATCCTCCAATAACTATAATTATTGCCAATATTGCTATAATGATTCCTTGTATTTTTTCTTTTTTTGTTCCATTTTGTTCTTTCATTACAAACCCTCCTAAAAACTTATAAGTTAATTATACCATAGCATTTACTAAATCAGTAAAAAAATCTAATATTTTCTCTAAAATTTCACAGAAATCAGTTAATAATTTATCTATACTGTTGGTATTTTTATTTTTTTTCGTACTCTTTTTTGAGGTTTTACTTTTTGAAGTATTTTCTTTTTTTGTTTCGGTTTCGGTATTATCAAGTGACCAAATGCCTTTTTTTGATGCTTTTGCTTTTTCTTCTACATCTTTTAATTCATCTGTATATTGATATTTTCCATATAGATAAGCAACTTTAGCATAGCCTTTTTCTATTAAAGTTTTTTGTAATAGTACATCATCTACATAGACCCAAACTAAATGCCTTTTATATTTATCTGTTTTATCACTACCGGAATCATATTCTATAGTGATTTTTTTTGCGTTTTTAAGGGCATTACAAGTATATTCACTTGCTTCTTTTCCAAATGGTTCTACTCCCTTGGTTGGATGAACAGACTCTGGAGTATCTATAGCTAGAAACCTTGCTTTTATTTCTTCCTTATTTAATATAAATCTTGCAGTATCACCATCTACACATTTACTTAATTTTACTTCTTTTTTTGCTAGTGCAACTATAGAGGTTGGATATAGAGTTAGTAACATACATAATATTGTTATTAACATATATAATTTCTTTTTCATACTATCAACACCTATTCTAATTAAATTATACCACGAAAAAAAGAGATTTTCATCTCTATATAATTACTTATTCTCTTTTTTTTCTTGTTTTCTTTTTTCACGACATGGTTTACATCTTTTAGGCTCATTATTGAAACCTTTTTCAGCATAGAAAGCTTGTTCCCCAGCTGTAAAGATGAATTCTTCTCCACAGTCAGTACATTTAATAACTTTATCTTTATATTCTGGCATATTTTCCTCCTTACTTAATATTAGATCTTCTTGAACTAGTTATTTCTATTAAATATTAATTAAGAGAGAATAATTGTCAAATCAAGACCAGTGATAAATCACATATTAATTGTATCACATTATAATATTATATGTAAAAGTTTTGTTTTAGTACTTTACACTTATTTACTATTCTTTTTCGATTACAAATTTATCGTTTTTATAATCTATTAAATATGAAGAGTTAGGCTTAATTTCATTATTTATTATCATGTTAGATAGAAGTACTTCTACTGTTCTACCCACTAATCTTTTAAGTGGTCTTGCGCCAAATGCAGGATCATATCCGTTTTCTACTAAATAATCTTTTGCACTGTCGCTAATATCTAATTTAATATTATCATCTTTTAGTCTTTTTTCTATATCTTTAATTATTTTTATTAATATCTTAGAAATAGCTTCTTTATCAAGTGGATTAAATATAATTATTTCATCTACCCTATTTATAAATTCTGGTCTAAAGTGATGTTTTACTTCATTCATAACCTCCTCTTTATGACCATCTAGTATATGTTCACTACCAAGGTTAGATGTCATTATTATAATTGTATTTTTGAAGTCTACTGTTCTACCATTTGAATCAGTTACTCTACCATCATCTAGTATTTGAAGTAATAAGTTTAAAACCTCTGGATGTGCTTTTTCTATTTCGTCAAATAGTACTATACTGTATGGATTTCTTCTTACTGCCTCTGTTAGTTGACCACCTTCTTCATATCCTACATATCCTGGTGGAGAACCTATAAGTCTTGATACACTGAATTTTTCCATATATTCACTCATATCAATTCTTATCATATGTTTTTCATCATCAAATAATTCATATGCTAGTGTTCTAGCAACTTCAGTTTTACCTACACCAGTTGGTCCTAGGAATATAAATGAACCAATTGGTCTATTAGGATCTTTTATTCCACTCCTACTTTTTATTATAGCATCACTAACTAATGTTAATGCTTCATCTTGTCCCATAACACGTTTTTCCATATTTTCTTTTAAGTGAAGTAATTTTTCTTTTTCACTACTTATTAATTTACTTACTGGAATGTTGGTCCATTTAGATATAACTGTTGCGATGTCATTTGCTGTTACTGTATCACTAAGTATTTTATTTTTCTCTAGATTAGTTAACTCCCCTAATTCTTTTTCTAGTCTAGGTATATCACCATGTCTTAATTTAGCTGCAGTTTCTAAATCATATTCATTTTCTGCTTGATCTAATTCAAACTTAGCTTTTTCTATTTCTCTTTTTTTAGCTTTTATTTTATCATTGATGTTTTTTTCTTTATCCCAGGCTTCTTTTAGTTCTTTCTCTTTTGCTTGCATATTAACAAGTTTTTCACTAATATCATTTACTCTTTTAATAGAAATATCATCTTTTTCTTTTTTTAATGCTTGTTTTTCTATTTGTAGTCTCATGATATCACGTGTTAATTTATCTAGTTCAGTTGGAACTGAATCCATTTGAACTCTTATAGTTGCGCATGCTTCATCTACTAAGTCTATTGCTTTATCTGGCAAAAATCTATCTGTGATATATCTATTAGATAATGTTGTTGCGGCAATTAACGCTTTATCTTGGATAGTAACACCATGATGTATTTCAAATCTTTCTTTTAGTCCCCTAAGTATTGTAATTGTATCTTCTACTGTTGGTTCTGAGACTTTAATTTTTTGAAAACGTCTTTCTAGTGCTCCATCTTTTTCAATATATTTTCTATATTCATTTAGTGTAGTTGCACCTACAACATGAATTTCACCACGAGCAAGCATTGGTTTTAATATATTAGATGTATCCATTGCTCCTTCTGCACCTGTACCTACAATCATGTGTATTTCATCAATAAACATAATTATATCTCCATTGCTTTTTTTAATTTCATTTAAAACATTTTTTAATCTTTCCTCAAACTCACCACGGTATTTGGCTCCCGCTACTAAGCTAGCCATATCTAGTTCCCATATTGTTTTACCTTTTAGGCTACTTGGTACATCTCCTTTTACTATTCTTAGGGCAAGACCTTCTACTATTGCAGTTTTACCAACACCTGGTTCACCGATTAGTACTGGATTATTTTTTGTTTTTCTAGATAAAATCCTAGTAATACTTCTGATTTCTTCATCACGTCCTATTACTGGATCAATTTTTCCTTTTTTAACGTCCTCAGTAATATTTCTACCATATTTACTAAGTACATTTTCTTCTTTTTGTTCTTGATCTTGATACATATCTCTCACCTCTTAAGTATAATTATACTCATTTTTTAGCACTTGTCAATAGAGAGTGCTAAATTTGACAAAATATGCATCAAAAAAGTAGAAAAATTAATTTCTACTTTATATTTTATCTTCTTGCAACATCTAATTTTACTTCTATTCCATTAATATTGAATTCTTCAGTTAAGTCATTTCTTTCATCTATTTGTTCTGCAAGAGTATCTTTCATAATCATGTCTCTATACTCTTCTATTGCTTCTTCAATTTCATCATTATGACTATAATAGATGTTTATTCTATCTACTATGTTAAAGTCTTTATTCTTTCTTAGTTGTTGTATTTTGCTTATTAATTCTCTTGCGATTCCTTCATTAATTAAATCTTTATTTAATGTTGTATTAAGTACTATGAAGTTATTTCCTTCATGTGTTGAATTGAATCCTTCTTTTGAAGTTATTCTAACATCTAACATGTCATAAGTAATTGTAATTTCTTTACCATCTAAGTTAATTTTAACTTCGTTTCCTTCTTCAAGATTCTTTATATCACTATAATTAAAGTTCTTAACATAACCTTGGAATGACTTTATTGAGGAACCTAATAGTGGTCCACATACTTTAAAGTTAGGTTTTACTTCATAATTCATATAAATGGATAAGTCATCTGCAAACTTAATTTCCTTAACATTTAATTCTTCTTTAATTAGTTCTGTTAAGTCTCCAATTATATTTTTATTTTTACCATCTAATATAGCTTCACTTATTGGTTGTCTTACTTTAATTTTTGCTTCTTCCCTTACATTTCTTCCAAGTGATATTAAATCTCTTACTAAATCCATTTTTTCTTCTATTTTTTCATCTATTAATTTATCATCACATTTAGGAAATTTTGCTAGATGAACGCTTTCTTTATTAGTAAGTGCAGTATAGATTTCTTCGGATATGAAAGGTACTACTGGTGCTATCAGTTTTGTAAGTCCTACTAATACATCGTATGTTGTTTTATAAACTGCTTTTTTACTAGTATCTAAGTCATGTGCCCAGAATCTTCTTCTATTTCTTCTTATATACCAATTTGATAAGTCTTCTGAGACAAAGTCAGTAATACTTCTTACAACTTTATTTAAGTCATACTCTTCGTATGCATCTGTTGTATATTTTACTAGTTTATTATATTTAGATAATAACCATTTATCTATTTCTTCTAAATCATCATATTTAACTTTTAATTTTCTTGCATCAACTTCATCTGTATTTGCATATAGTGCAAAGAAGTTATATGTGTTTTTTAATGTATTGAAGAATTTAGAATAAACCTCTTTTAATCCGTCTTCATCAAATTTAATTGGTGTCCATACAGGTGATACATAAGGTAGGTACCATCTAATTGTATCTGCGCCATATTCTTCAATTAAGCTAAATGGTTCAACTGAATTTCCTTTTGATTTATGCATTTTCTTTCCATACTTATCAAGTAGTAATTCGTTTACTAATACATTTTTATATGGAGATTTTCCTGTTACAAATACAGAAATTACTAAAAGTGAATAGAACCAACCACGTGTTTGATCTATTCCTTCTGCGATAAAATCTGCAGGGAATTGTGTTTTCCATAGTTCTTCGTTCTCGAATGGATAATGATATTGTGCAAAAGGCATTGAACCCGAGTCAAACCAACAGTCAATTACATCTTTAACACGAGTCATTACTCCACCACATTCTGGACATTTTATATGTACATCATCAACATATGGTCTATGAAGTTCTATTGATTCATCAATGTTTTCAATTGCTTTTTCTGCTAGTTCTTTACGTGAACCTATCATTTCATCATGACCACAACTACATCTCCATAATGGAAGTGGTGTACCCCAATATCTACTTCTTGAAATTGCCCAGTCATTTAAATTTTCTAGCCAATTACCAAATCTTTTTTCTCCAACGTATTCTGGAAACCAATGAACAGTTTTATTTGCTTCTATTATTTTATCTTTTATTTTAGTCACTTCTAAATAGAAACTTGGCTTTGAATAATATAGAAGTGGTGTATCACATCTCCAACAATGTGGATAGTTGTGTACCATTCTTTGTTTTTTAAATAGTTTGTCATTTTCCTTTAAGTATTTAATTACTACTTCGTCGGCATCAAATACTCTCATACCTTTCCATGGACCATCTGTATAACATCCATCTTCTCCAACTGGATTTAAGTAAGGTAATCCATATTTTTTACCAACATTTGCATCATCTGCACCAAACGCAGGAGCTAAGTGCACTATACCAGTACCATCTTCCATAGTTACATAATTATCACATGTAACATAGAAAGCATGTTTATCTACACTTAAGAATGGTAGTAATTGTTCATATTCAGTATATTCTAGATCACTACCCTTATATGTTTCAAGTGTCTCATAGTCATCACCTAAAACTTTATTTGCAAGTTTTTTTGCGACTATAAAATTATAACCTTGTGATGAAGCTTTAATATATTCTTCGTTTGGATTAACACAAAGTGCAACATTTGCTATCAATGTCCAAGGTGTTGTTGTCCATACTAAGAAGTATGTATTCTCTTCATCTTTTTTCTTCATTGGAACTATTACTGTATCAACAGATATTTCTTTATATCCTTGCGCTACTTCATGAGAAGCAAGTCCTGTTCCACATCTTGTACAATATGGAAGTATTTTAGCACCCTCATAGAATAATCCTTCATCAAAGAATTTTTTTAATATCCACCATTCTGTTTCAATGTAATTATTATCATATGTTATATATCTATTTTCTAGGTCAATGAATTGTCCCATTTTAGTTGTAAGATCTGCGAAAGCTTTCTCGTTTTCCCAAACAGTTTTACGACATTCTTCATTAAATTCTTTAATTCCGAATTTTTCAATATCAGTTTTATCTTTAAAACCTAATTTCTTTTCTACTTGCACTTCTACTGGTAAGCCATGAGTATCCCAACCTATTTTTCTTAGAACTCTTTCACCCTTCATTGTATGGTATTTACAAAATGCGTCTTTTAAGAATTTTGCTACCATATGATGAAGTCCAGGCATACCATTCGCAGTTGCAGGTCCATCATAGAAGACAAAGTCTTTAGTTCTTCCTTCTATACATTTATCTAGAATGTCCATTTTTTTCCAATTTTCATTAATTTCATCTTCTACTCTGCTTACTTTTTCTTTTGAAAGTTCTTTAAATATTTCCTTCATAATTTCCTCCTTAAATTAAAAAAACTCGTTCCTTACAAAAGGACGAGTTACCGTGTTACCACCTTAATTCATAGTTAAACTATGCACTTAAAACTATAACGCGTTACCGTTTTTATCTTATCCATAAAACGCACTTGAAAGTGATCTTAATTAAGCTATCTTTGTCTATTTTCACCATACTAGACTCTCTTTTAAAGATTTACTTAATTACGTCTTTCGCATTTGCTTTCAACATTATTAAATATAGCATAATTATCTTAGTATTTCAATAATTTAGGTTATTTTATTAATCATTCTGTTTAGAAATCAATCTTTTTGTAAATACTTTTATTAACTCTTTACTTTTTTCTTCATTAAGCTGTATTAACCCATTATCTGTTTGTTCTACAACTAGTAATTTTGGTGTAGCATACCCCATTAAATATAAGTAGTTCTTATTATTAAAGTTCATCTTATCTAGACACAAAAATTCATCTTTATATTTTTCTAAATTTATATTTTCAAGATTTTCCATATATATAACCCCCTCGCGTTAGTTAGAATACCACAAATATTTATTTTTAACAAGAATAAATTTTTTTATATTGCAAAAGATGGTGGAATTTTCTTTGAATGGGGGCCTCCTATTTATGGAATTGGTGTTTGTATTATTATATATTTATATAAACATGTAAATAAAATATTTATTGTATTCTTAATTGTTTTATAATATTATCTGGTATGGATCTTATTAGTGGTATTTTAATAGAAAGTTGTTTAGAGTTACTTTTCTAGTAATGAACCCTCTTCAACATTTAAGTATACTTTATTAAAAATGTCTTTTATTTGTGGAACTTCTTTACTTTTAATTATCCATATATTTACAATAGATGCTTTTTTACATTTAGTCCATATTTAATAAAATAAACTATTATTTTTATAAATAAAAAAGAGCTTATGCTCTTGATACATATTTTCCATCTGCAGTTGATACAAGGATTCTTTCACCTTCACTAATAAACATTGGTACTTTTATAACCATTCCTGTTTCTAGTTCAGCATCTTTCATTGCAGTTGATGTAGTATTTCCTTTAACACCTGGATCTGATTTAGTTATAAGGTATTCTATTTTATCTGGTAAAATTACTCCTACAACTTCTCCCTCATAGAAAGAGATAATTACTTCTAAGTTTTCTTTTAAGAATTTAGCATTATCTCCAAGTGAAGATTTATTAAGTTCAATTTGGTCATAAGTTTGCATATTCATAAAGTAATATGTATCACCTTGACTATATAAGAATTGCATGTTTTGTTTTTCAACACGTGCAGTTTCTATTTTTACTCCAGCATTAAATGTAATTTCTGTAGTTGCACCAGTTCTTATATTTTTTAATTTAGTTCTAACAAAGGCTGAACCTTTACCTGGTTTAACATGTTGAAATTCTACTACTGTATAGATATTGTTGTCTATTTTAACTGTCATTCCATTTTTTATATCATTTACATTAATCATTGTATATTCTCCCCTTTCTTTTGGGATTGTTTCTTATTTTCGTTTTTTCTTTTTTGTTTGAATCTTTTGACTTTTTTGTTTTTAATTTTTTTATTGTTGATTCTCTTAGTCTTATGTTAGTTATTTTTTCCACTTATAAACTCCCTGAATTTTTATAACTATTTCTTTTCTTTATGTGTTGTATGCTTTTGACATTTTAGACAATATTTGTTTAATTCTAAACGATCAGTTGTATTTTTTACATTCTTGTCTGTACGATAGTTTTCTGAATTACAAACTGTACATACTAGAGTTTTATTTTGTCTGTTTCCTACCTTTGCCATTATTATCCCTCCTCGTTTTCTATTGGTATTATACCAGATAATTTGGATTTTGCCAAAAGTTTTTTAACTATTATTGTATATTTCGAAGAATTTGTTGGAAATTAGCTTGGTTAAGCGATGATTTAGGTAGCTTCTTCCCCTAGATTTACTGTTTGGATTTACTAAATCTGGAGATGTTACTGTAATACTCATAACAGGATCTTTTGTAGGTGCATACCCAACAAATGCATTTGATAGTGTTTCTGTATCGACTTTACCATCTAAATCTGTATCTAGGAATGATTCACTGGTTCCTGTTTTACCACTACCATCTTTCATATTTCCCATTATATTTTTACCAAGTCCATATTTTATAACTGCCCTTAGACCTTTTTGTACTCTTTCTATGTATTCATCTTTAACATTTACCTTGTTTAGTACAATTGGATCAACTTCATACATTAATTCACCTAGTTCATTATTACTACTACTAGAATAAACGCTTTTTAATAAATGTGGCTGATACCTTACTCCGTTTGATGCAAATGTATTAATATATTGAGATAACTGCATTGCGGTATATGTATCATATTGACCTATCGCAAAGTTAAGTAATAAGTCTGAACTATAGTTTTTTCCTATGTTACCAACACTTTCTACTGGTAAGTCTATTCCTGTTTTTACACCCAAACCAAATTGTTTAAATATATCTCTATATGCATCAAATGATTCTTTTTTTGCTTGCCATTTTCCATTATATGTATAGTTATAACCATCTACCTTCATCGCGGTTTTAAACTGATAAATATTTGAAGAATATGCAAGAGCATCTATATCATTAATTCTTCCTAGAGTCTTCCATGAGCATTTTTTTGGTTTCATATATATTTTAATACAAGAATCATTCATTCTCTCTCCCATCTTTATGGCAGATGTATTGTATCCTACTAACATAGATGCACCCTTAACTACACTCCCTGGTGTCATCGGATTAGTTACTATACCACTAGTAACATCATATACTTTATATTCTTTTCCACTTTTAACTACTTGTTTCCCACTCATCGCAAGTATTTCACCTGTATTTGGTTGTTGTATTACAACATAACTTCTATTATAGTAATCAGTCGCAGGCTCTTTTTTTGCTTTTACAACCTCTTCTTCTAATATAGCTTCTATTTCTTTTTGAAGCTCTATATCTATTGTTAGTACAATGTCATTACCTCTTTTGCCTTCGGTTTTTAAAACTAGGTTGTTATTCTCTAGTTTATAAGTTGCTTTCTCACCCTTTAATATATCTTCATATTGTTTTTCTAGATAACTTACTCCTACTTCATCACTTAACAAATAGCCTTTACTTAAATATTCTTTTTTGTCTTCTGCACTTATTGTTGAAACATTCCCTAAAATAGTTCTAAAAACATCTCCATATGGATAAACTCTTGTCCATTTATATGATACATCAAATCCAGATAATTTATCTTTATGCTCTGCGATGTATGCCATTTCTTCATCTGTTATGTTTCCTTTTTTTATTATTTTTTCTTGATAAGAATATCCCTTATTCATTAAGTAATAAATATATGCAGATTCTTTATCCAAATCATTGTATGAAGATAATTCCTCATCTGTAATTCTATCTAGTTTTATCTTTCTTATTTCTTCCATATTTAATTTTCTATTTTTTAATTTATTCCACTCTTCATCTGTGATTTTTTTATTCGCAAGAGTCTTGTTTTGCTCTATCCAAAACTCTTTAAGATTAATTTTATCTAGTTTAGAGTAATCAACGTCTATTACTTTAGATATTTTATATGCTAGATCTATTTCTTCCTTAGAAGTTATTTTTTTAGGTTTTTTATATAAAATAACTGGAATAGATTTATTATCTACTAATAACTTATGGCTTCTATCATATATTCTTCCTCTAGGTGGTGTATCACCATATACTGTTGAAGATGTTAAAACCGATAAGTTTTTTGTATATATTTCTTTATCAACTATTATTATTCTAAATAGGTTGATTGCTATAAAGGCAAATGATAATACAACTATCATCTCTAAAAATGTAAATCTTTTATCTTCTATAGATTTATTATTTTTTTTTAATTTATTTTTTCTAAACATATTATTCACCACTATTAGTTTGCCTAATATTTTAAAAGTTATTTCATATAATTTTATAGGAGGAATTTTATGTACGAAATTATAATAAGAGATTATGTAAATAAGTTAACTGAGGATGATATAATTCAATATTCAAAAAGAAAAAATATTAGTTTAAATGATGATGAAGTTAAAGTATTATATTTATATGCGAAAAATTATTGGAGAGAATTTTATAGGGGAAATCCTAATGATTTAATTTTGGAATTAAAAGAAAAATTAAGACCTCAAGTGTTTGATTCTTTATATAAAATTTATACAGATTTAAAAGATAAATTGAATTGATTTATCTTTTTTATTGTAACCTATTAATTAATTATTATTTAAGAAGTTCATTACTAAATCAATTAATATTTCCTTTTCTTTAGGATTAGACTGCGCTATAAGTAGTGTAATTGCAACAAGTGTATTATTATCTATAACTTGTCCATTTTCATTATAAAGAATATTGTAGAATTCTAGAAAATATATAAATAGTGTGGCAGCTATTCTTTTATTACCATCAATAAAAGTATGATTTTTTGTAATTAAATATAAGAAATTAGCTGCTTTTTCCTCTATAGTAGAATATAAATCCTTACCATCAAAAGATTGATATATAGTACCTATAACTTCTTTTAAACCTTCATTTCTTTCTAGTGCAAATAAATTGCTATCACTATTAAATTTAAGTTTACCAATTATATTCATACAATCTTCATAGGTAACTTGTTTATCATTTTTAGTACCCATTGGTTTGGTTATTCTTTTATGATCATAATCGTCAAGTAAACTTAGGGCACTTGAATAGTTATTTATTACTTTAATTATTTCCCAAGCTTCACTACCTTTTAATTCGGCATCCATTCTTCCTGCAATATCTATTAATTTAATTGTTTTTTCAAGATATTCTAATCTTTTTTGATTAACTGCATATCCTTTAATCATATAATCTTTTAAAACTTTTGTTGCCCATTTTCTAAATATAACACCATTTTTAGATTTTACACGATAACCAACACTGATTATCATATCAAGATTATAATATTCTACTTGATAAGTTTTACCATCTTTTGCAGTTGTCGCAAATTTTGCGACAACTGAATCATCTAGTTCTTCATTTAAAGCATTATTAATATGCTTTCTAATGGTTTTACTATCTCTATCAAATAATTTAGACAGTTGATTAGCATTCAACCATACGGTTTCATCTTTCATATTTACTTCTAATTTTACTTCTTGATTTTCAAATAATATTATTTTGTTTTCTCTCATGTTTTTTTCTCCTTTTCTATTACTTCTATTATAAATATTACATATATATTTATTTTTTCCTAAAAAAGTTCAAAAAAAAAAGCACTTTTTAAGTGCTTTAGATGTTTTCTAGTTTCTCCTTTAATTCTGGATCAAACTCTTTATTTTTAATCATTTCTATTTCTTCTTTATATGGTGGATATTCTCCTACCCATGGAGTTTCTAGTATTTTTGGAATATCTTCAATTCTTTTATTATAAATAATATTTATTAAAGCATCAAAACCAATGTAACCAAATCCTATATTTTCATGTCTATCTTTTCTAGCTCCTTTAGGGTTCTTACTATCATTAATGTGAATGCATTTTAAATAAGATAGTCCTACTTCTTTATCAAATTCATCAAGTAATAAATCAAAATCTGTAACATCATAACCAGCATCATTTAAGTGACATGTATCCATACATACACCAATTCTATTTTTATTATTGACACCATTTATTATTCTTTTAATTTCATTAAAGTTACTGCCTACTTCAGTACCTTTTCCTGCCATTGTTTCAAGAAGTATTGTCACATTATTATCTTCAAATGAAGTATTATCTAAAATAGTATTTAAACCATTTATTATGTTTTCTATACCAGTATCTATTCCACATCCAACATGACTTCCTGGATGAAGAACCATATATTTAATACCTAACTTATCACAACGTTCTACCTCTTCAGTTAAAAATCTTATTGAAAAATTGAACTTATCTTCTTCTTTTCTATTAGCAAGATTTATTATATATGGAGCATGTACGATTACTTTTGAATAATCAATATTATTTGATTTCATTAAAGTTAATGCTTCTAAAGTTAATCCATCATTAATACTACATCTATTAGTATTTTGTGGTGCCCCTGTATAAAACATAAATGTGTTTTCTCCATATCCAAGAGCTTCTTTTAGACTACCTAGTAGTTGTGTTTCTTTATTGAAAGATACATGAGATCCTATTATTAACATATTTATCACCAATAAAAGTATATCAAAATTTAAGCAAAAGAAAAAGGTCTAAATTAGACCTGATCACTATTTCGTTTCTACCCATTGGCAAACTGTTTTACCTTCAGGAATTTTAGCGGCATCTTTATTTCTAGAAGAGTCAATTGCTACAGTATCTATACCATTTGTTTTTGGGTTAGTTATTGAATAAGCATCATTGGCTATATAGATTTGACCTTTTCCATTACTAACTTCAATATAACCAGTAGGATTACTACCAAAATTACCTCTCTCCAACTCTATACCTTTATAACTCTTATTATTATATGTAGTTTCGGTAATGAATACAATACAGTTAGTACTTGCACCATCTATATTATATGTAGACGCCATTGTTTCTGTATTTTCAATTGCAAGCTTTGCGGCACTTTCAAACGCTTTCTTCCTTGATGACTTAATTACATTTTGAATTGCTGGTACTGCAATCATTAGTAATACCCCTAATATAACTATAACGGCTAATAATTCAACTAATGTGAATCCTTTTTTATTTGTTTTTTTCATCTCTATCTTCCTTTCTATCTTATGTATTAATACTATCACAAAAAAGTTTTTCAGTCAATTGCAACAATTAATAAATTGACAATATTTATATTATTTTGTTGTGCTAGGCTTTGCTTCAGTTATTTTATTATATTTATCATTCCCATTTAACTCGTTTAATTCAACACCACTAATTTCCATTTTTCCATCTGTTAATGTGATACGGTATTCATATTTTTTTTCGGTTTCCTTCTTATCAATCACTACTTTTGAAGCAGTTCTATCATATTTTTCACCATAAGGTGAATCTTTTATTTCATTTCGTGTGTCTAGCTGATCAAGCGTTCTGCTATTGCAAGCTTCAAAGCCTTTTGTTAAGAGACAATTCTTAGCTTTTTCTGCCATATCTTTTGCATCTGCGATCATTTGATCCTTTTTATTTTTTTCTAGTGTTGTTGTTACATTTGGTATTGCAAATGCTAGTATTACTCCTATTATTCCTATTACTAATATTAACTCAATTAGTGTAAATCCTTTTTTATCCATTTAGGCATTTTCCTTTCTCTACCTTAATACTTCCTTCTTCCCCAGTAGCTTCGTATTCACCATCTGTTAAGCATACACTGTAATTAGTAATATCTACATATGAATTTTTTTTATATTCCTTGCCATATGGAGACTTACTTAATTTGCTTTTAATATTTACTAATTTATATTTGTTGTCTTTTGGTGTGTTCCCTATTGTATCACTTTCAACATATTCTTTTACTTCTGAAATAAATGTTTCTGCATCTGATATCATTCTGTTTTTATTTGTACTTTTTACTACGTTTGTTATAGAGGGTACTGCTATTGACAATACAACTCCTAATATAATAATAACTGCTATCGTTTCTACTAATGTAAATCCTTTATTATTTTTCACTATCATCACCTAGTATAATTATACAATTTTTAAATAAAAAAAAATAGTCATAATTGGCTATTTTTGTAACATATTTAATAAATTTATTTTAAACATATCTTTTTCTGGATTTGATTTAGAAATCATAACACCTTTATAAGTAGATAATTCTGCTCTATGAGCTTCATCTAATATTCCTTCTGGAGTTATATTTGTAAGTAATATAATGTTTTTGTCATCATATACAGTGTAATGAAGTCTTATTTCACCATGAACTTTTGCAAATAATTCATCTGTAGGAAGTTTTAATTCATAGTCTTTAGTTTTCTCTTTTTTATTTACACTTACTACTTCTCCTAGGAAATTACCATTTCTTATTTCTGGATAATATTCAAATGTTAATTTTTTATAAGCAAGCATATTATACTTTCTTACTGTTCTTTCTTTTTTTCTAAAATCATTTTCATTAAGGTATTCAAAAATATATCCTTGTTTCATTTGTATTCAACCCCCTAAATTCTTTTATTACTGGAACCCCTATTTTCCAAATGTGTCTGTATTATAACATAAAAATCGAACTTTGTCAAATCTTTGTTTGATTTTTTTAACTTCTTACTTTTATTATATGAAAACAATAGTAAAGTATGCCTTTACTATTGTTACTATTACATTGCTTTTGCAGGTTGTTCAACTAGCTGTTCAGCTATAGGAGCTTGTGGATTACTTACTTGTGCTTTCATTTCTTTTAAACTGTTAATTTGATTTTGTAATTCAGTCCTTTTATCTATTCTTCCTTGTTGCCACTGTTGATATTTTTCTATTGCATTAGATGGAATACTTCTAATTTTTTCTACTTTGTTATTAATTATATCAGTTGTTTTTTCTACATAATTTTTTACTGATATGCCTGCTTCTAAGAATGCTTTTTCTATTTTTAAATCTATATTAGTTAGTTTTAGCGTATCTATTACTTTTTTTGATACTATTCCCAGTTTTGATGATTTTGTTGCTTCTGGTTGTCTAGGATTAAAGTTTAGTATGTTATCACTTTCATACTGGGCTTCTTCAACAGTTCTTTTGGCTTCTTTGGCTTTTTTAGATTCCATTATTTTTTGTTCATACTTTTCTCTTTGTTCTGTAAATCTTTCTATCAATTCGGATGTAAAGTTTTCTATATTGTCTCTAGTTGTTCCAAGCATATAACCGGCACTTATTGCAGCAGAAGCTAATTTTTCTTTTATATCTGTAGCAGTAGGAATTTTACTTTTAACTGCAACTCCTAATTGACATAGTCTTGCTTTTGCTTTTTGTACTGTATTAAATTTTAATTTAGAATCCTTTTCTTCTTGTATAGGTTGTTTTTCTTCTACAATTTCTTCTTCTTTTGAAGTTTCTTTTATTTCTTCTTCTAATTCTAATGCGTCTATATTTGCAAGTGCTTGTTTAAGTATGTCAGTCATTCTTCTTTTCTTTTCTAATTCCTTACTAAGGCTTTCTATCTGCGCTTGTAATTCGGCTATTCTCTCTTCTGATCCTTCTATTTCGGCATTTGTTTTTTCTATTTCTTCATTTAATGTGTCCCTAATGTTCATTTTATCACATCCTATTACGAAAATATAATATTTACTATTTCAAAGATATTTTGTCTGATTTTAGGATCCTCAATATCTATTAATTTATCATATCCTTCTTGATCTTTTATTACTTCAGATGCATATACATCTGCATTTTCTATAGAACTGTCTACTGTATAAACCACATACTTTCTATCATCTATATTTACTACTTTTAATACTGTTGCTTCTTTTAAAATTCCATCTATTTCAATTTCAAATTTTTGATTTTCCATTTGCATCACTCCTCTTTATCCTATAAAGATAATAGCACACATTTTTAGCAAAATCAATTTTTTTAAAAGAAAAAGAGGCTATCTTGCCTCTACTATTAATTTTATTGCAGTTCTTTCTTCTCCTTCTATTGTTATATCAGAGAATGCTGGTATGCATATTAAGTTTTTACCTGATGGTGCAACAAATCCTCTTGCGATAGCAATTGCTTTAATTGCTTGATTAAGAGCTCCTGCACCTATTGCTTGTATTTCTACAGTTCCTTTTTCTCTAAATACATTAGCTAGTGCTCCCGCAACACTATTAGGATTTGATTTGCTGGATACTTTAAGTGTTTCCATAATTATTAACTCATTCCTTTCTACACTAAATTATATTAATCTATTTGTAAAAAAGAACCTTAATTATTATCTTACTTTTTGTTTGCTTTGAGTACTAAAAATATTGTATCCTGGTACTTGTTTATTTAATCTTGTGGTAGTTTTTGTATTGATATTAGTAACTATAGTTGTATTTTTGTTACTAATAATTACATTTTTACCATCATAGCTTAGGTCACTATTTTTTAATGTATATGGTATGCATGAATCATATTCATCGGCTTTTGGATTTAATAAGGCATCAAATATATTTCTTTGTTCTTTTGCATCAGTGCTTAATGAATTAAATGCGCCAATATTATTCATTTTTTTAAATAATTCGTTTTCTATGTCCGAGTTATCTATTTTACTATTAGTTTTATCCACACACACTACATCATAGCCTTTGTAATAGATTTCTTTATAAGTTAATTTATATTGTATATTCATCATTCGATAAACATCAAAAAAATCTTTTATTTCTTTTTCATCTTTTAATGTAGATAATTTCTTCATTAAACAATTTTTAAATGTTTTATCGTTTTTTATAAGCAAGTCTATATTTTGCTCTTTTGCAGCATTTACTGCTGAACCCATTACTTTTTGCATATCATTATAATATGTTTGACCATCTATTCCATATTTAGTTGATAATGCACTAATAATTTCAGATGAGCTTGGATTCTTTTTAAATTGTTGCATTTCGTTATATCCAAGTAATACTAACAATTGTGTATAATACTTACTTGCAACGGTATATGATGAATTCCCTGCCCCATAAACACTATATAATTTAGTATCTGTTCCAAATAAATATTGTGATTCTTCTGAAATTGTAGGAGATATAAGCATTTTTGCCCATGCGGCCGCTTCGCCTTCTCCCCAAATATAGTATTCTGGTGATGTTATGTTTATTCTTTTTAATAAATCTGTTTGTGTAGCATGCATTATTTCATGTAAAAAATCCTCATCTTTTATTTCTCCTGCTTCTTTCATTATAACCATTTTACCAGTTGATTCTTCAAAATAACTTTTTCCATCGGATTCTTCCCATGCTCTATCATAATCATCACCATATGGATCTAAAAATTCAATTGATTTAACTTTTTTATCAAGTGACTCAATAAATACATGCTTTATAAATGCTTCTTTTCTTGGTACTCCTTTATCTTTTAATTGAACATAGATATTGTCATAATTTGAATATGCCTTATTAAAGACTTCTTTTAGTTTACCTTGTACCTCTTTTGGATATTTTTTTATTACTCCATTGAATTCTTTTGAAAGTTCTTCATAACTTTCTTCTTTTGCTGGTGTTTCATCTTTTTCTGTGTATTTATAACTATCTGAAGTATTATCAATTATAGTATCATTTTGTGATTCAACTGAAATTGATGTTGTTGTAATAGTATTTTCATTACTTTTATTCTTATTTAATTTACAACCCGCCATTGTTACTGCGGTTATTGTACTTAGAAATAAGCTTGTTATTCTAGTTGACCATTTAATCATTTCATTTTTATTTTTATTATTCATGTTATCACCTTCAATTTTATAATAGCATTTTCTTATTTTTATGTAAATAAATTCAAGCATAAATTGTATTTTTGTAAAAAAAATCAGTTAACAATTAAATTGTTAACTGAATAATTTAATTAGGCTTGCAAGCTTTTGCTGAAGTCACCGAATCCCAAGTTGCATATTTAAAAGTGCGTAATGACCATTTAGTTGATGCTATTTTTTGTTCGCCATACCAAGGATCAATATATGCTATATTGCTTATTAATTCTTTGGAGTTTGTCACCGTTTTATCTCTATATCCATATACTGTTACCCAGTGTTGACCCATAGAAGAAGAAACATGAATTATTACTGGTATTCCTTGATTTATCTTGCTTTTTATAATATTAAATTCATCTGCTGCATTTCTAGCGGTTCTATTTACTGCACCATAATGGCTTGTTTCAAAACATTTGCCTTTTACGTTGGACCTTAAGTTAGGATTTATAATATATGAGCCATATGCAAGTGCAAATGATTTACAATGGCTTGTATCGCGATTCTTTGTTTGAGAGCCAATTATGTTTATCATACTTTTATGGTCATATCTTAGCTTTCTAAAGCCACCTTCATCATATACCTTGCTTGGCTTATATATAAATGTATTGGTCCTTTTCATATCAACTTGATTACTACAATTAGAATTACTATATAGCCTTATCTCTGAATATCTCTTTTGATTACCATTGCCAACTGTAAGTTTAAACTCTTTTGTTTCATTAGCCTTAAATATGGTACATTCTTGTTTGTATCCTTTAGTTCCACCGTTGTAATTTTGAAATGTATAATACATTGTTTTATTTTGATTGTGTTTAACTCGAATTACAACGTTAGTTGCTTGTTCATATGTTGTTTTTGATGGTTGTGTTATTATTAAAGCTGGGGTTGGTTTATTTGTATTTGATCCTGAACTTGAATTTGTTTTTTGATAAGTTTTTGTTCTAAATGTTCTTGATTTATTTTTACATTTGTTGTCTTTATATGTTGTTATTTCATAATATGTTGGTGTAGTTGTTTGAGTAAAACCATATGTTGCTGGATTACATGTCTTACAATTTATAGATACACAAGGATATGTATATGTATTTTTACCACCTTTATAAATTTTAGTAACATAGTAAAAATCTTTATTACCAAAATATATAATTCTACCATTTATAGATACCCTATCTCCATTAATTGTATCTGTAAAGAATATTGATGGTGTTAATAATGCCTGTTTATCTTTTGCTTGTAAATCCTTTTTAGGTTTAATTACCCAAACATAAAGAATTGCTATTACAAGTACTACTAGTGTAACTGTAACTCCTATTATTTCCCATTTCTTTTCTTTTTTCTCTTCTGGTGTTTCTTCATTTACTTCCGAAAATTTAAATTTTGCTTTTCCCACTTTATACTCACTCCTTATTTTAATATCTTACTACTATTTAAGTATAATTTTTTTTTAACTTTATGTCAACGTTTAAACCTTTTAAAAAATTCAGTTAACATAATTATACATTGTTAACTGAATAATTTTTAGCATCCAAATTTTGCGGAAGATACAGAATCCCACGTTACATATTGTGTGGTATTTAAAGGCCATTTAGTTGATGCTATATTTTGTTTGCCATACCAAGGATCTGCATATACTATGCTTTTCATTAGTTGCGTGCCATTTACTACTTTTGTATCTTTCTTATATCCATATACTAATACCCAATGATCTCCATCAGTTTTAACATGTATTGATACTGGTATTCCTTGATCTATCTTTTTCTTTATAATGTTAAATTCATCCGCTGCATTTTTTGCAGTGCTTTTTCTGGCACCAAAACTTCTTGGGTTTGTGTTCCACTTACATGACCTGTTAAAATTCTTAACTAGAGCAGGGTTCATAATATATACTCCATATGAAAGTGCATATGAATAGCATCCTACCCGGTTTCCGTTTTTCTCAAGTTGATATCCAATTGTATTTTTCATACTACTATGGTCATATCTTATTAATTTATACCCATTGTTATTATATACTTTGGGTGGTTCATTTTTTATATAGGTAGTTGTAGCATTATCAATATAATATATTGTTGCGCCATTTCCAGTACCATTTCTTAATCTTGAATTTGAATCTGATTGACATGCTGATTTTGAAGCATATATTCTTAACATTCCTGTCCTATTAGGATATTTATTACTTACTGTTAAACTAAGTGATAATTTTAGTTTTCCCTTAAAATTTCCACATTCTCCATTGTATGATATGTTATTAGTTGCTATTATGTCGGTCTTATATGTGAACCATCTATAATAATATTCTCTTCCACTATTATTGTATAGTGTATAAGTAAAATTTTTGTCACCATTATAACTTGTAGTTATTCTACTTCTATTATCTGATTTTATTATATAAGGTCCAGCAGATACACTGACTTTTGTTGAATTAACTTGCTTATTCTCACATGAACTACTTCTATATACTTTTCTATATAAGTATGCTGTATTCCTTTTAATTTGAATTTCTGCATCCTGAAGATTTGTTGTAATTCGTTTGCAAGCCGTAGAAACTATTTTTTTATTATTTACATCATATGTAGTAATATTGTAGTAATATAAACTTGCCTTGCCATAATATCCTTTAGAAAAGTTGGTGCGTATTTTTAGAACCGTATTTCCATTAGAATTTGTTATTATGTTTCCGTTTGCAAGCATAGTTGATGATACCCATCTCTCATTTGAATAATATTTGGTCCCGTTACTATTATTTATAAATAATCCACCATTTTTTCCAGCATAAACTGTTGCGGCAATTGGGTTTACGGATTTTGCTTCTTGTTCTTTTGCCTTTATTTCTTCTTCACGTCTTATATCATATCTTTTAACAAGCACTATAGTTGAAATTGCTACCAAAATTACAAAAACTATTGCAAAGCATATTTTGATTATTAAATTTTTTGTTCTCTCAGTATTTTTAATATTTTCATTAAATACATTATCTTTTGCTTTTATATTTCTTTTCATACTGATTACTGACCTCCATATTTTTAAAGCTTCCCCTATGCTATCATCTATGTTAGTTTTATTTTATCACTTTTAAAATTTATTGTAAACAAAAAAACCTTGAACGAATTCAAGGTTAATTACATTATGGTGGAGCATAGCGGGATCGAACCGCTGACCTCCACGGTGCAAACGTGGCGCTCTCCCAGCTGAGCTAATGCCCCATAAACAACTCAGTGAATTAATAATATCACTATAGTTATTTTATTGTCAAGCACTTTTTTTATATTTTAGTCTAAATTTATAAAATCCTTATCTTTATGAGGTTCATCAAACAATAATCCTTCATAATTCCTTTGTCTTAGCACTTCATAGACTACTATTGCACAACAATTTGATAAGTTTAGAGCACGTACATTCTTAGTCATAGGTATTCTCATGCATCTATCTATATTAGGTCTTAATATTTCTTTTGGAATACCAGTTGACTCTTTTCCAAATATTAAATATATATCTTTTGAAGTATCACTATAATCAAATGCGGAATGTGGCTTATGGCCATATCTTGTAAAGAAGTAATACTCCCCACTATTTTTTGAAGTAAAGTCTTCCCAATTCTTATATACATAATACTCTAATTTATCAATATAGTTTACTCCACTTCTCTTTACACTTTTCTCATCCAGCGAAAATCCAAGAGGTTCAATTAGATGAAGTCTTGTGTTAGTTGCAACACAAGTACGCATAATATTACCAGTATTGGTTGGTATTTCTGGTTCATATAAAACTATATTTATCATTTTACTTTACTACTCCGCTTGCTTGTATTAATTTTTCTATATCTCTAATTGTTAAGCTATTAGCATCTTTCATTTGATACGCGATTACATAATTATCTTTTACTACTAAGAATGCTGGATAAGTTATTTTTTTACCATTATAACCATATTCTTTTAATAACTCTGTTATCTCATCTTTACTTGTGTTGCTTGCATTTAAGTATACTGTATCATTTTTCACATTATATTTATTAAGCAAATCAACTAGATTCATCTCTAGGTCACGACATGCTTTATTATCTGCTGTACCTATATATAAATAGAAATTATCATGACTATTTACATATTCTTTGAATTCATTTTTACTAATTTCTTGAACTTTGCCGCTTATTACTGGTGTACTAAACTCATATTTTTTATAATTTCTATACCAAGTACTTAGTCCTAGAACTGCAAGTATTACTAGTATAAACATAACTATTACATATATATAGTTTTTTAAAGGTATTTGTTTTTCTTCTTCTATGTTTTTCTTTTCCATTTTATCACTCCTAGATTAATTATACATCAATGCAAGAAAAAAAGAAATTAGTTTTTTGCATCAAATTTCTTTCTTTCAACATATGCTAAAATTCTTTTACGAAGTCTTATATTGTGTGGTGTAACTTCTACTAATTCATCACTATTTATATAGTCGAGTGCATATTCAAGTGTGATTGGTCTAGGCCTTTTTAATACAACTGTATGATCTGAACCAGACGCTCTTACGTTTGTAAGGTTTTTACCTTTAACAACATTTACTGCAAGATCATTTCCTCTTGTATGTTCACCAACTATCATACCTTCATATACTTCTACACCTGGTTCTATAAACATAACTCCACGGTCTTCTAGTCCACCTAATGCATAAGCAGTTGCTTTACCATTTTCCATTGATACTAGAACTCCTAGTGGACGTTCACCAACATCAACAGTTGCCATAGGTCTATATTCTTTAAATGAATGGTTTATAATTCCGTATCCTTTAGTTAAAGTCATGAAGTTAGTTGTAAATCCAATTAATCCACGTGATGGAATTGTATATATAAGTCTTGTTTGTCCATTTAGGTTAGACATTGATTCCATTATAGCTCCACGTGTTCCTAGTTGTTCAATAACACTACCTACTGTATCATCAGGACATTCAATTTGAAGTTCCTCATATGGTTCCATTTTAACACCATCTATTTCTTTTATAATTACTGCTGGTTTACTTACTTGAAGCTCAAACCCTTCACGACGCATATTTTCAATTAATATAGATAAGTGAAGTTCTCCACGGCCTGATACAATCCACGATTCACTATCATTTGGTTCTACTCTTAAACTAACATCTTTTTGTAATTCTTTGTTAAGTCTTTCTTCTATCTTTCTTGCGGTTAGAAGTTTACCATCTTTTCCTACAAATGGAGATGTATTTACTCCTATTGTCATTTGCAAAGTAGGTTCATCTACGTGTAATACTGGAAGTGGTTCTCTTTTATTTGGATCACATAGTGTTTCACCTACTGATATATCACTAAGTCCTGCGACTGCGCAAATATCTCCTGCTTCTGCTTCTTCTATTTCTATTCTCTTAAGGCCAAGGTAACCAAACAATTTTTGAACTCTAAATTGTTTTATAGAGCCATCTAGTCTTATACAATCTACCATTTGCCCTACTCTTATTTTACCATTGTGTATACGTCCTACACCAATTCTGCCTACATATTCATTGTAATCTAATAATGCCGGTTGGAATTGAAGCGGTGCATTAGGATCCCCACTAGGTGCTGGGATTTCATCTATTATTAAGTCTAATAATTCTTTAAAGCCCTTTGTTTGAGTAGAAATATCTGGATCTAGGCTTGATGTACCATTTAGTGCTGATGCGTAAACAACTTTAAAGTCTAACCAATCTTCTTCAGCTCCTAATTCTATAAATAAATCTAGTACTTCATCAACAACCTCTAAGCATCTTGCACTTGGTTTATCTACTTTATTAACTACTACTATTGGTTTAACATGTGCTTCTAATGCTTTTTTTAATACGAATCTAGTTTGAGGCATTGTTCCCTCATAAGCATCTACAACTAGTAATACTCCATCAACCATATTCATAATACGCTCTACTTCACCACCGAAGTCAGCATGTCCTGGAGTATCTAATATATTAATTCTATAACCATTGTAATCTATAGCGGTAGTTTTAGCTAATATAGTGATACCCCTTTCTCTTTCTAGTTGGTTTGAATCCATTGAGATATTACTTACATCTTCATTTTCTCTAAATGTTCCACTTGATTTTAATATTTCATCGACTAATGTAGTTTTACCATGGTCAACATGGGCAATAATTGCGATATTTCTTTTCTTCATAACGTACACTTCCTTAAACAAACTTTCTACATTATACCACATTTTCTAAAAAATTCAATAAAAAGTAGATAATTAAAAAGTAAATTCTATTAAAAATCAACCATTTTTTATAATTTTATTATTTTTAGTTTATTTTTTATAATTATTTATCATTATGTAATGGTGAAGGAAATGATAAATAAAAGTATTTGGTTAAAAGGTATAAAAGATAAAAAGTGTAATACACTTAAAAATGATATTAAGACTGACATTTTAATAATTGGTGGTGGAATTACAGGACTTTCAGTTGGGTATTTTTTAAAGGATTCTGGATATGATGTTACTTTAGTTGATGCATCTAGAACTTGTTATGGTCAGAGTTCTAATTCCACTGGGAAGTTGACATATCTGCAGGGATCAATATATGAAGAAATTTCTGATATATATGATATTGATACTGCATCAAAATATTTATCTTCTCAACTAGATTCAATTGAGCTTGTTAAAGATATAATTATTGAAAATAATATTAAGTGTGATTTTGAAAGTAATAATTCTTTTGTTTTTACTAATAAAAAGACTGAATTTAGTAGAATTGAGGCTATTGCTAAGTTATTAGATTATAATAATTTAAAATATAAGATATTTAATAGCTTACCTATTAAGTTTCCGTGTATTAATGCGATTAAAGTTAATGATACTGCGGTTTTTAATCCTGTAAAATATATGATGGGGCTTAAAGAAATTATTAAGGATAATAATATTAAAATATATGAGAAAACTAAAATTGTTAAATTAGAACGTACTGATGATGGTTATATTGCTTTTACGGATAAATATAAAATTAGGACTAAGAAAGTTGTTCTTGCCTGTTTCTACCCCTTCTTTTTAAAACCATATTTTTTCCCATTTAAAACCAAAATTAAAAAGGGATATCTTTGTGCAGCAACTATTGATAAAAATAGAAGATTTAACTCAATTAGTGAAGATGATAATATATATTCGTTAAGATATCACACTGATTATAAGGATTACATTATATATGCCGGGGAAGAGAGAGATTTGGGCAGTAATATGGATAATGAGAAAAATTTTGATAATTTATTTTGGGTAATGAAGACTCAACTTAGTGAAAATATTAAGTATTATTGGTTTAATTATGATATTGAAACTAGTGATCATCTTCCATTAATTGGATACTTGGAGAAAGATAACCCCAATCTTTTGATAGGTACAGGGTACAATTCATGGGGTATGACAAATGGCACTATTGCTGGGAAAATAATAAGTGATTTAATTATGCAAAAAGAAAATAACTATTCCACACTTTTTGATCCAAATAGAGAGTTCAATGTAAACAAACTGACAAGCTATTTAAGTTATAATCTGTCAAATGGATACCATTATATTTTGTCAAAAATAAATAAAAAACCCTCATTTTATAAGGAGTCTATGATAAAGGAGATCGATGGAGTTCGGTATGGAATTTACACTGATGATAATGGTAATGAATTCATTGTTAAAAATACTTGTCCACATTTAGGATGTGGGTTGGTTTTTAATAGTATCGATAAAACCTGGGATTGTCCTTGTCATGGTTCTAGGTTTGATATTAAGGGTCGGGTTGTAAAGGGTCCTAGTTTATATAATATAAGCGTTGATAAAAAATAGTAATAATATTATAATCTTCTTATGGAGGATTTATGATGGGTAAAGATAGAGTTATTGGCGCTGGTTGTGGCGTTATATTAATAAATGATAAAAATCAAATACTTATGGGTAAGCGAAGTGATAATCCATTGACTGCGGATAGTGAAATGCATGAAGAAGGTTCTTGGAGCCTCCCTGGTGGTAACATTGAATATGGTGAAACTTTTTATGAAGCTGGTAGGCGTGAAGTAAAGGAAGAGGCTGATATTGATGTTGGAAGTTTAGAGGTTTTTTGTGTTCAAACTGATATGAATCAATTTGCACATTATGTTTCTGTTGGAATGCTATCAAGAGATTTTTCCGGTGAGGCAAAGGTTATGGAGCCGGGTGAAATTGTTACTTGGAAATGGTTTGATAAAGATGAGATTCCAACTAATATATTTTCTGCAAGTAAAAAAACTATCGAGTGTTATTTAAGTGGAAAATTCTATATTGACTAGGATTTTCTTTTTTTTATCATTTTTTTTACTTTTACATATATGAAACTTATTACAAATATTATTAACAGTATTCTTATTGGAACTTTCATTCTTGAAGTTGTTTTAGTTAGTATTGTCCAGTTTTTTCCTAGGGAAAAGCCAAAGTATACAAATACAAATGTCCATGGGATACTTCCTAAGGTTGTGTAAAGCAAAAATTTTTTAAAAGAAAGCCTTGTTACTCCTACTGGTAGAGAGATTAATGTTCTTATTATTGGGATGTTTCGTCCAATGCATGCAGCTAGTAAGCCATATTTTTCAAACCATGTGTCTGTTTTATCTAAATCTTCTTCTTTCATAAAAAAGTATTTTCCATATTTTTTTGCAAATCCTTTTCCACCATAATAACCCATTCCATATATTACGATTGCACAAAAAACGCTTCCTAAAAGGCCAGTTAAAAAGGCACCAAAGAATGTAAAAATCCCCTGCCCCGCTAGTATTCCACCTGTTGCTAATATCAGTTCGCTTGGTATTATTATAATTACTGCTTCTAATACCATTCCAAAAAACATTCCGAAGTAACCATAATTATTTATTAAGTTTAAAACGTATTGATCCATATAGTATCACCTATAAAATTATATTGTTTTATTTTTTTTATATACAATGAAACGGCATGAAACACATGAAACAATGGAATTTATATATAGCGTGAGTGAAATTATTAATGGTATGTACAAACTAATCTGCGTATGATATTATATTAAATAGGAATATTAGGATAATTTCAGTTATGTTTTTTTCGACATGACTGTGTATTTTATTTAATATAATTGAATAGAATTAGTGGAGGATAATTATGACAGAAAAATTAGTAACGTTTTTATTAGGAGTTTTTGGAGGTATTAAGGCGGTTCCTTTTGGAAGAGAGTTGATTGCATTTTTACTTTCTATGTCACCTATTCTGGAACTTCGTGGAGGAATACTGGCAGCTAGAGCACTTGGCTTGAATCCGGTCGTGTCTTTTATAATTTGTTATATCGGAAATATATTACCTGTTCCTTTTATACTTTGGTTAATTAAATCTATTATAGATAAGATGCGTACAAGTAATGTAGGTTGTTTTAAAAAATTTGTACTTTGGCTTGATAAAAAGGTAGAACAGAAAAAGGGTCAAATTGAAAAGTATGGTTTTTGGGGATTAGTTCTTTTTGTTGGTATACCCTTACCTGGAACTGGTGCTTGGACAGGATGTCTTATTGCTGCAATGCTTGAAATGGATAAAAAGAAATCCTTCTTGGCAGCTTGTATAGGTGTATTAATGGCTGGTATTATTATGTCTATTTTATCAATCGGTATATTTGATGGGATTTTGGGATAAACTATCTTTGTAGGTAGAATTTGATAATACATTTTACATATACCTTTTTAATAAATTTTTTGCTATTTTTAAAATTTAGTATTGACATCTATTTTATATATGTTATAATTTTAGTTGTCTACTTGATGCGGACGTAGTTTAATGGTAGAACCTTAGCCTTCCAAGCTAACTACGTGGGTCCGATTCCCATCGTCCGCTCCAATTTGAATGTAACAGGCTTAAATATTAAGTCTGTTTTTTTATACCTTAAACCCACGTAGTTAGTTTGTGAAGGCAAATTGTTTCTCAAGTAAATAAATAATAAATTTTTTCTTATAATTATTCATTGTAAAAGACACCCATTATTTGATGGTACCTTTATTTTAGACATTAAAAATGAATTAGAAAAAATATTAATTTGTCTTATTAGAATTATATATTTCTATATATCCAGATTCTTCCATTACTTTATTATTCATATTTTCTATTATATCATCAACTAGATTATACCATTTTACTTGTATACTAAATCTTTTTGCTTCATACTTTTTATTTCTATTCAGGCATCTATCTAGTGGTTGCACAGTTAATGGTCCAAAATGGACAGCACTTGAATATTTATTCTTTTTGGATAAGATTAGTTTTTTTATATCTTCTTTTTTAATCCATATAAAATCATCTTTTACACCAAATAAAATAGCGTCTATGGATTTCACACTTAGATTACCTCTAAGAATAAATCTGTCAATTGCTTTTTCAATAATAGCATTTTGATTTATTTCTTCATTTATTAAATCTATTTTACTTTGGTTAGTGCGTTTATATTCTAAAGCTGATACTCTATTCTTTCCTCTTCCGTTGACTGTTCCATCTGCATAATGATATTCAAGATAGTTAATAATTGAATTATAACTTATTGAGTTTGAGATTAAAAAATCAATAAAGTTTGATATTCCCTCAACATGTACTGAATTTTTTACTCCCTTTTTTATGCTTATTCTTTTTACTTCACTATTAATTTTTATTATGATATCATATTTTTTCTTTCTATAGTCACAACAACAAGTTATAATATCTTCCCCTTTGATATTTATAAACAAATCTTCTATAAACTCTCTATACATTATATTTAATTCTTTTACTTTTTTATTGTTTAATTCGTTACGTATATCTAATTCATTTTCAAATCCATTTCTATTATTATTAAAAACCATTTTTTCACCTCACATAGTATTATTGTGTATAACTTTCAAAATTCCTTTAGAAAGTGAAAAATATTAACATTTTATTCTTATAAATAAAATGTTAATATTTTAAACATAATCTTACCTTCTTTATTTATTTTTCTATTATAATTTTAAAATTCATTAATATGTGATATATTTGTTACAAGGAGAAATGATTATGAAACTGTTTATTGGATGTTCATCTACTAATAATATACCAGATAAATACTTAAAGGATTGTAGTAATTATTTAGATGAACTATTAAGAGAAAATGATATTGTTTTCGGAGGATGTTCTACTGGTTTAATGGGCCTTGCCTATAATATTACTAAGGAATACAATAACAAAGTAATTGGAATATCTCCTACTATATTTAAAAGTGATTTAGATATTCTTGATTGTGATGAAAAAATAATAACTGATAATACTAGTTGTAGAACTGAGGAATTAATTAATAACTCTGATGCACTTATATTTTTACCAGGTGGTATTGGTACTATTTATGAATTATTTACTGCGATTGAATTAAAAAGAAATCATGAATTTAATAAACCCATTGTTTTATATAATTCTAACCAGTACTTTACTAAATTGTTGGATTTTTTATCCACAATGTATGAGGAGGGGTTTGCTGATTGCAATATAAAATCATATTATCACGTATCTGATAGTGTGGCTGATACTATTAAATATTTAAACAAATAAAGAGGCAATGCCTCTTTTTAATTTATTGTAGCTATTTCACCATTTATATTTAATGAATCTTTACTTGAAAGATAATAAATAGTTTTTGAAATTGTATTTAGTTTTTCTTGCTTTTTAATGGTTTTTCTCTTACTTTTTAGTGATTTATCTAATTTAATTGCGACTGCATTAACTCGTATGGTTGGTCTTAATTCAAAAGCTAAATCTCTTGTTAGGCTTTGAAGTCCTAGCTTTGAGATATTATAATCAGTATCATCTGTTATTGTAGTTAGAGATACATTTACTATAGTACTGCCTTTTTTCATATGTTTAGATGCTTCTTTTGAAATTATAAATGAACCCCCTATATTCAGTTTAAATGTTTCTTCAAATTCTTCTATTGTTATTTTACTAAAATCTTTATCATAAACAATACCAGAGTTATTTATAATTGTATCTATTCTACCAAATTTTTTTATAACCATTGTAATTGTCTTTTTTACATTTTTTACTGATGCGGTATCTGTTTTAATTACTTGTGTTTCAACATTATAATTATTTTTTATATATTTTTTTAATTCATAAGCTTTTTTTCTATTTTCATTATAACAGATTACAATGTTATATCCTTTGCTTGCGAATAGTACTCCTACTTCATTTCCTATTTCTTCTGTTGCATCTGTTATTAAAACAACCTTTTTATTCATAATTACTCCTACTGCATATTTTTAGCGTGCCTTTAAATTATACTATAAAATTTTAATAATTGCCACCATTTATTATAACGACTGTAATTAATGAAGATTTAATTGATTTTGTTGATGGAAATGTTATGATTAATGGTACTCCTCATTGGAGATAATATAAATCACTTATTGATGATTTTTAAAAAAAATCCTCTTTACTTGTGTAAAGGGGATTTATATATTAATATTTTTTTACTTTAACGTTTGTATCAGTTTCTTTTTTTATTTGTTTTTCTTCAAGCATTTTCTTTAATTGTTCTAAGAAGGCTTTTTTATATTCATTTTTTAATATTCTTTCTATTTTCTTTTTTCCATAGCCCGTTTCTTTTGCGATTTTTACTTGTTGCATTCCACCTCGTGATAATTCATATATTTTTTTGCTTGTTTCTTCATTTACTCTAATATTATGTTTAGGAACTGGAATATTATTAGCTTTACAGTAACTTATCACTCTATCAGCTATTGTTGTTGCAGAACATTGATATTCTTCAGCAATTTCTTGCATTGTTTTTCCACTTCTATATTCTAAGTATAGTTTTTCTGATGGAAGTTCTTGTCTTTTTCTACCACTTCTTATTTTTAGGTTTTTTCCTTCTCTTTCTAGATAAGCATACAATTCTTCTGATATTGTTCTTTTAGTTAAATTTTTTGATTTTGCAATATCTCCTATTGTATAACCATCTAAATATAGATTATATATTTCTTCACCAGTTACATTAGAGGCTATTTTCTTATTACCTTTTTTCTTTACTGGTGCAGGTGGCATTTCTATCTTATTTTGTTTACAGTATTTTTTAATTCTATTTACTATTGTTCCTTCTGAACAATTATATTTTTCAGCCAATATAGTTGAAGAAGTGCCTGATGCATACAAATTATACATTTCTTCTACTGGTAGATCAAGTTCTAGATTTATTATGTTTAATTCTAAATTATTTTCTTCACAATATTCACGTAGTTTACGAATTATAGTATTATTTGAGCATTTATATTCTCTTCCTAACACAACTGCGGATATTCCGGATTGATATTTTTTATATATTTCATCAATTGGAAGTTTTATTTTTCTTCTTGTAGCTTCACGCATAGTTAATTCTATATCATTCTCTTTGCAATAATCAACTAATCTTTTCTTGATACATCTATCTGAGCAACCATAATCTTCTCCTATTTCACATAGTGACATACCACTAATATATTTTTTATATATTTCTTCGTTTGGTAGTTCAAATAATATAGGTCCTGCTTCACGAATTACTAATTCTAAATTATGTTCATTTGCATACTCTCTTAATCTGTTTAATATTACATTGTGCATACAGCCATATTTCTGGCCAAGTTTTTTTGATGATGTTCCAGCTATATATTCATTATATATTTGTTCAATTGGCAAGTTCTTTTTTCTTCTATGACCTTCTCTTATATTTAATGGTAGATTTTCTTTTTTAGCAAATATTCTTAATCTTGATATTATTGTTTCAGGAACACAATTAAACATTTTAGCAAGTTCAGTTGAAGTTTTATCTTCATAACAATACATATTATATATATCTTGCATAGGTAATTCTAGTTTTGTTTTTTTTGTTAAGAATTCTATTTCATTTTCCCTACAATACTTTTTTAATCCATTTGATATTGTTGTTGCGGCACAATTGTATTTATTTGCTAGTTTTCTAATAGAAGCTCCATTTTTATATTCTTTATATATTTCTGCGTAGTTTAATTCTATCATTTTATTTATCTCCTATTTTTTTACTTTCTTTAGATCTTTTTCTTGTGAATCTTGTTCTTGAGAAAGAATTTGTTTTAACTCTCTTAAGAATGCAAGGCGATATTGACTTTTTAATGCATTACTTAATTTTGTTTGGCTATAGTTATATTTTTCCATTAATTCTGTTTGTGTTATACCAGCACGTGATAGTTCATACATTTCATTTAAGCGTTGTTCTTCTATCTTATCGGCACGACTATTAACTATTAAATCATGTCCATTTGCTTGACTATATCTTCTTAGTCTAAACATTATTGTTCTTGGTGTGCAGTTGTTTTCTCTAGCAATTACTGTACTAGGTACACCGCTTTTATATTGTCTATATATTTCTTCATCAGATATATTTTTTCTGTCATAACTTTTTCTTGGAAATACTAGTTCTTCTCCCATTAAGTTTGCATAATCATGTAGTCTTAAAATTATTATTCTTTTAGAACAATTGTATTTCTCTGAAAGTTCAGTTGGGGTTAATCCGCTTTTATGTTCTTCATATAATTCTTTTAATTTTTTTGTTTCGACATCTTTTTTCGCTTTTGATAAATCTATATTATTTTCTTTACAATAACGGGTAAGCTTTCTTGATATAGTTACTGATGAACAGTCATATTCTTTTGCTAGAGATTGTTGATCTTTTCCATTTATATATTCTTCATATACTTTTTCAATTGGTAATTCTACCGGCCTAGTATCGTTTGATTTTATATATAATGGCAAGTTATATATTCTAGCATATCTTTTTATTTCATTAAGAATTCTACCTTTACTACATCCATATTTTTCTGCAAGTGTTGGGCTTGATTCTCCATTCATATATTCTATATATATTTTTTCTGTGGGAAGCTCTTTTTTAAATGGTCCTCTACTTCTTTTAATGAATTCTAATCCTGTTTGTTCACAATATTTTATTAACCTTTTTCTTATGGTTGTTACGGAGCAATTATATTTTTCTGAAAGTTCCATTGGAGTAGCTCCATTATTATATTCTTCATATATTGTTTCTATTGGTAAGTTTTTCATTATTTCCTCCCTAAGCTTTTAACCTTCATTTTTTCGTCTTTTGATGTAATAATTTGTTTTATTTCTTCAGCAAAAGCTCTTCTATATACTATTTTCATATCATCTAGTGTTATTTCTTTGTTTACCTTTCCTCTTCCCTTTTTATGACTTGAATACGTTTGCCAAATTTCTTTTCCAACATAATTTTCTAGTCTTGCTCTTAATATTGAATAACTGCATCCATATTCTTCTGCAAGTGCTTTCAAAGAAGCACCATTTATATATTTTTCTAATAATTTTTCTTCTGGGATCTCTGTTTTTTTTCTTCCATTTCTTCTCGTAAGTTCTTTTCCCTCTTGCACGCTGTATATTTTTAAATTTGTTAACAACATATTTATATTACAATTATATTTTTTGCTTAATTCTCTACTACTATTTCCGTTGTTGTATTCTTCATATATGATGGGCATCTTTTCTATAATCTCTTGTTCTTTTGTTTTCCTATCTAATGGTAAATCAAATTGTTCACAATATTCATGTAATCTACGAAATATTGTTCTATATGAGCATCCAAATAACTCCCCAATATCATAACAAGATATCCCAGATTTATGCATTTCATATATTAAGGACATGTCTATTTTATTTTTTTTCTTTTCTGCTTTTATATCAATGTTTTTTTCTAAAGCATACTTTTTTAACCTTTTAGATATTAGGCTATAGGAAACCTTATACTTTTTGCTAATTTCCTCTATACTTTCGCCCGATATATATAATTTATATATTTCTTCTATAGGTATATCTATCATTGTTGTACTCCCCCTTCTTAATAGTTTCCTATATTACCACAAACTTTTACTTTTTTCAAGTTCTATCCATACAAAAAGGAGGTTACCCTCCTACTTATTATATTTTTTATATCTGTATTCGTGTGGTATAGATTTATATAGTGGATTATCACTTACTAATATATCTAAGTATTCATCATTTACAGTCATTTTCATATAGTTAGTATTATCTTTAATTAGGTATGACTCTTTCCAGGTGATGTTATCTATATTAGTTGTACCATCTTTATTTATTATAAGTTCTATTTTTTGCTCATTAGCTTGTAATAGTTCTTCATCTTTAAATATAGTAGAATATTTTCTTTTTACTTCACCAGCTAATATCCATTTACCTACATATTTATCTTCATGAATATCTTTTAAATTTTTTAGTGTTTGTTCGTAAACTCTTTTATAATCATCATTTTCTTCTTTTGCATCTATTACTCCTACATATATTTCTTTTATTTCATTGTTTTCAACTTCTATAAATGCCTCATCTATTTGATAGTTGTTTTCTTTGGCATAATTAATTAGCTTTCTATATCCATCTATTCTATTTTTTGTTACTATATATAAATATTTATTATATTCTTTTGTATCATATATTAATGGATATTTATTGATTTTATTTATGTCTAATTCTTCATTTAATGTTTCTTCTTTTAAATTATTATATAAACTACTTAAGTAAGAGATTTCATCTTCCTTGTTGATTAGTTTTCCTATAAAGCATTTTATATTTTCTTCTTTATATCCTTCTTCAAGATTTACAAATACTTTTTTCCAGTTATTATCATGATAATTTATGTTTAGTTTTTCTACTTCTTCATCAAAGTTATTATAACTTTTAAGTTTTTTAAAGTCGCCTGTAATATAAAGATTAGGGTTTTCTAGTACCTCTACTTCTTCGTTATTTAATTCTTTTTTCATTTTATTGATTTTCTGTATTTTATTAAGTTCTTCTTTTCTTATTTGCTTTTCTTTTGATAAAAGTATTTCGGTATTTTTTTCTTTTAATATAGCTTTTATCTCTTCAAGTGTAAATGATGCTTCTTGAAGGCTTTTTATTTTTTGGGCTTGTTCTAATTGATCTATATCATAGTACCTATAACCAGTTAGTTCATCTACACTTGCCGGAATTAAGACTCCTATCTTGTCATAGTATCTTAGTGTCTTAATGCTCATACTACATAAATAAGAAAATTCTCCAATTCTATACATATTATTTCTCCTTTCGATATCTTTATATCACTACACTTAAGGGGAGCGTCAACACTTTTTGTATAAAAAACATTCTTTTTCGTGTGAGTTTATAATTCCTATTGCTTGTAGATATGAATGAATTATTGTTGACCCTGTGAATTTCATTCCTCTTTTGGTCAAATCTTTTGATATTTCATCAGATAAATTTGATGTGGTTGATACTGAATCGTATATTATTTTTCCTTTTGTAAAGGCGTTTAAATAATTATTAAAACTTCCATATTCTTTTTGAATATTTTTAAATATTTTTGAGTTATTTATACTTGCTTTTATTTTTAACTTATTTCTTATGATTTCTTTATTTTTTAATAATTCTTCTATTTTGGTATCGTTATAGTTAATAACTTTATTTATATCAAAGTTATCATATGCTTTTCTAAAAGCTTCTCTTTTATTTAAAATGCACTCCCATGATAATCCTGCTTGAAATGATTCAAGTATTAACATTTCGTATAAATATTTTTCACAAGTATTTAATATTCCCCATTCATTGTCATGGTAACTAATATAAATGGGATTTTTCATATTACACCAAGTACATCTATTCATATTACCACCTAATGTTATTATATCATATTTTTTACTATTTCTTTATTTTTTATAATTCTTTCGTTTTTTGGATTTAATATTAATGCTTTATTTATGTTTTCTAGAGATTTAGTGTAATTTTTTATATTGAAATAACAAATAGATAACACATCATATGGTGTTTCATCCCAACTAAATTTTTCATTTATATATGTTTTAGTATGTGACTTTATTTTTAGAGCATTTTCTAAATAGTAGATTGCATCTTTATAGTTTTCTATTTCATATTCTAGTATTCCTTTCTCTATCCATGGTTCTCTTAGATATGGTGCTTCACTTATTGCCTTATCAAGCCACATTCTTGATTCTTCTATTCTTTCTAGATTTTTATATGCTCTTGCGATAAATCTCATTGATGCACATCTTTCATCTTTCCAAGTGGCACTTTTCATATTTAAATGTTTTATTAGTGTATCAATACATTCATTCCATTTTCCGTAATACATATACTCTCTTCCTAAATAATGCATATTTCTATCATCTAGTGGGCTTTCTCTTACGGATATTTCTAAAAGTTTTAAATAACTTTTTCTACTTTTATTAGTATCTGGATAATGATTTAGTGTAATATCATCTATTGTTACAAAGTTTTCCTTTTTTGTGGTTGTTAATACCTCATGTACTGGATGAATCCATTTATAACCTTCTCTTATATGAATTTTATCTAGATAAAAATTTACTAATGGGTGTCCATTTTCATCTAATTGCCAATTATAGTTATATCTTGCTCTTGTTGTATCATCTTGCCAATTTTTAAGAAGGGCTTTTTTCCAGCCACTTAAAAGTACTTCATCTAAATCAGTACATACATATATATCATATTTGTTTGGAATAATTTTTAATGACTCATTTCTTGCACTATCAAATCTCCAAGGATCTATTTTCTTTTTTACAACGTGCACTCCATGTTTTTTTAACTTTTCTACAGTTTTATCAGTTGAACCAGTATCTAGAACATATATAGCATCCGCTTCTTTCATGCTTTCATACCATCTATCCACAAATTTCTCTTCGTTTTTGGAAATTGCATACACAACAACTTTTCTCTTTTTATTCATTTCCTCATCTTAGTATTTAACTATTAAATTATTTAATAGTTATTATATACTTACACCTCCCTATAATAAAATATGAAACATAATGTAGACATGATTTTGTTTTCAACCAAAAAATAGTGCCTAATTACACTATTATTTTCTATTTGCCTGGCTTTCTACTAGCACGGCTTGAGATTTATTATTTGCATATTTTAAATCATTATTATACTTTCCGGATGACATTGTGTCAAACATAGATATTGGTGAATTGTTTGTTTCAATATTATATTTTTTTGTATTTACTACTACTATTCCAATTCCAAGGTTTTTTGCACTTTCTATATCATTTGGTCCTATTTCATCATAGCAGTATATTGCAAATGGTTTAGGAAGTGGTAATCTATCATCCATATCGTTTGGTTTGCTTACGTTTTTTTGTGCGATTATGACTTCATTATAATCTTTACTTCTTCCTGTAAATTCTTTTGGGGTTAGAAGTTCTATTACTCTATCTGTTGCTTTTTCTCCCCTTGTATATCCACTAAATGAATCTACCGGGAACATATGAACAACTTGATCTATATTAAAATTATTAAATATTAAATTATAGTTATCTTTAGGATCACGAAATGTATCTAATTTATTAGAGGCATCTATTGAAAAAGATCCAGAATCCTTATATGAATGGATATCTCCTGATGATAATTCAAATGCTTTATCTATTGAAAGTGATTTTACTAAAGCAAAAAATGGTTCTCCTTCTAGTCTATAAATATTTACTCCAAATTTGTCAGTTTCTTCTTTGTCTAAATATTTACTTATTTTATCCTCATTTAGTATTTCTTCACGTATTAATGAATACATCTTATTTCTTGAATTTCTAACATCATTGTAGAACTCTTCCACATAATTTTTCTTGCCTAACTTCGTATTAAGTTCTAGTTTTTCTTCATATGAAAGGTTATTTATTTCAATGATTTTTTTATAAATTTCTATTTTATCATTACTTAGTGCATTTCCACCAAGTGCATCAAAATTACAAAGTTGTTTTACATCTTTTAAAACATTAAGATAATAATCTTTGAAATGGCAGTCAATAATCATATTACCAAGCATGATATTACTTTTCTCTTTTAAAATTTCTTTTATTCCATTTAATCCGCTTTCTAGATTTACCTTATTTATTTGATTTAACAAGTTAAATATTTCATCATCGCTTGCATCTTTAAATATTTCTCGTGCTGTTTGCATAAGTGAAAATGGATTTATTTCTTCCATGGAAGCTAACTTTTCATAAAGAGATTCATATACTTTAAACATTCCACTTTTTTTATTAAAACTATTTATTTGATTTTCGTAATACTTTTCGCGTGCTTTTTCTAGCTTTTCAACATCATTTGACTTTTCTAAATCATTTACTAGAAATCTATAAGTTTTTACATCTGTGATTTCACTTATTCTTTTAATAAACTCTGGTTCTTCTATTATTTGATATGGTAATTTTATATCTTTCGATGCAATTGCTTCTATTATCGGTAGTCTTATATTTGTTAAACTCTTACCTAATGATTTTTCTTCTAATAACATTGAGGCGGTTTCTTCATATGCATATGATATCATTTTCCAATAATCTTCATTTGATAATTCCTGAGTTTTTAATACTTCAGTCTGGGTTTGTTGTGAAAATTTTGAAATTAGTTCTATCAAATTAAAATTTTGTTTTTCTGCGGTTTTAATTAAATATTGTCCACTAACAGGTGTTAATACATTTAAGTAATCTTTTAATTCGTCAAAATTATCAAATATTATTTTTTGAAATGCTTTAAAACTAACTATTGTATCAACATATATTGCGTTGCTTGTTAAAATTGCATTCATCTTATCAATTAAATATTCGCTTTCCTTTAATATTTCAATGCCCTCTCCATCCAATAGATATGGAATAATATCTTTACTATTTTCTTGTGCTAGCCATGAAAATTCATGCCTATTTTCTGGACATATTAACTTTCTCTTTATTTCTTGATTTTTTAGAATTAGCTTTTTTTCTTCGGTTGGAGCAGTTAGCAAATATTTTACTAGTTGGTCATAATCTAAATTCAAAAAATAATCTATGTCTTTATTTAAATTAACGTTATCCATATACCTTATTCTCCTATAATTAGGATATCAAATACTAATATATTTGTCAAAGCTTGTACAATAAAAGACACCTTTTGGTGTCTTAACTATCAAATTTACTTGCTAATTCTATAATTTTATTAACAAGTATCATATTATGGCCTATTTCTTTTATGTAGTTTTCCCCAATTATTTCTTTTAATGTATTAAGTGCCTTTTCTATGCTATCTCTTT
>OIYG01000339.1_pt1 | contig 47882 bp, 81 predicted proteins | sample 1587861 | NCBI WGS metagenome assembly OIYG01 (sample SAMN03283272) | human gut metagenome | biome: human-associated habitat; material: feces | host: Homo sapiens | place: Peru | collected 2012
GCTATTACCTTCCTAACAGTTGATTCTGGAACATTCAAGTTTCTTCCTGTTTCACTATAATTTCTTGTAACAGCATAACTAAGCATTATTTTGTATATCATTTCATTATTAAGCTTTTTACCTTTAGCCATCTTCATCACTTCCTATTTTTATACAAGTTTGCCTTCTTGTTTTTCTTTTTACCCCTTTTTGGTGTTTCTCCTTTGCAAAACAAATAATCACTACAAGTTTTGCAAGTATTATTCTTCATACACTTTTTATAGTTCATACTAATCAACCCTTTTTTGCATAATAAAAAGACACTAATGTGTCCATGTTCTGATTACATACTAAATGAAAAAGATAAATATCATTTAATAGAGTAAAGGAGGTATGTAATCTCGTATTAGTAGGTACTATAGAATAGATATAAACGAATTTGAATTAAATATCACTTGCAATTAATAATTAATCCTGTAAAAGTATTCTCACAGCATAGTCATTATAAAATGGTTCTTTTACTTACCAAGTAATGCCAACGTTATCTATGCTTCATATTTATATATCTATTCTATACTACCTACTAATAGGTAGTGTGAGGTATAATATGTGAACTATATATTATCACAATATCATTGTATACCTAGATTTGTCCGATTTTGTCCGAACTTTCATTTTTATATAATTTTTTCTTCATTTCTGAAATATAATCATATACTTGTGTTTTACTATAACCAACTAATTTATGAAATTTATACACAGATCTATGTTCTATCCATCTATAGATGTATATTTTGTCATATACATCCCCTTCTTCTTTCATTTTGATTAACTTCTTCTTAAGCTCATAATTTAGCATATCTCGTGTATTTCTACTTTGGTTAATCAATTTATCAACTTCATCTATTTCACTCGTGTAGTTAATTAAATTAGTGTCTGGTGAAGTATTTATGGTTACCATAACTTCTTTAGGCTTTACCGCCCCTGGCATTACAGATAATATTAATTCACTTTTCTTTTCTAATGCTTCGTTATAGTTTCTCTCTGCTTTTTTGAATTGCTTTAACAGCTCATTGTATTCTATATACATTTACTTCCCCTTTCCATAACCTTATTCCCCCTGATATTGTTAATCATTTCTAATCATATTTCTTTTTAATAAGCATACAGCTTGTTTTAATTCACAATCATGAGTTAATTGTTTATAATATTTTTCACTAGTTTCTACTATTCCTATTATCTTTACTAGATCATAATCATTTTTATTTCCTACTATTGCATAATCTCCTACTATTGGTTTCAATTGCAGATGAGATATATCCCAGTAAAAAATAGCACCATTGTTTAATTTTCCTAATATTAACTTCATTATTTACCTCCAAACATCATTTCTTTGCAACTACCATATTGTGTTTTATCTTCATACCACTTCACTGCTATAACTTTAGCTCCAACAAAACAAATCGGTTCTCCCATACCACCGCTTCTATTTTCTTTATCTGTATATTGGCAATTAGAAGCAGTTCCTATATTTCCATTTAAATCTTCATACTCAAATATTTTTGAACCTTCATAGCAATTATTAAATGGTAACATTATTAATATGATTAAAATAACACCTATAATGAACGCGACAATGATTAATCCTAACCATACAATAATATTCAAAAGTATACTTAAAATAGGATGTTCTATATCAAAACTACCACTTTTATATCTTCTCATTGTTTATTACCTCCAATTCTTCATCTATATCTTTTATTTGCTTTGCAAAATATTCAGTATAAAATTTATCTTTAAATTGTTTTGCTAGTTTATATTTTTCTAAAAAAGATTGTCTTATTTTTAATAGTTCTCTTCTTCTTTGAGGCTTCATTATCTACTTTTCCTTTCTATTTTTAATTCCAAACTACAATCAAAACATAATAATTTAATTCCCAAAAAATAGACTATTGTTTTATGGTCTCGTATATATTTTTTGCTTTCGTTTTCTCTAATAAAAGCAATTACAAAACCTAAATTGTATTTATCAAATTCTAATCTTGGTGTTAATTTTATCATCTAATTCTTCCTTTCACTTTTTCTTCTTGGTATATCTCTAGCACCCATTTCAAGTTAAGTAAGGCACTCTTTACTGCTTCACTTGCTGGTAAACTTAATAAATAATTTATTTTTAATGATATCTTTTCTTCAAAGGTTAATCCTTCGTAATTTATATTTATATCTTTCATAATTCCTCCTATTTTTCTGGCATTTCATACACATAAGAACTTAAATAACTGCTATAATGGTCTTTAATTACTTCTGTTTTGCTTTTATTCATTATTTTTGAGTTAAATTCTATATACTCTTTTGGGTATATTATTCTTTGTATTTCACCCAAAATTTCAATTGCTCTTTCTTCTGTTTCATATTCTGCCAACTTATGATTATGCCCTGATATGGTTAATCCTAATTTCTTATGATTTTCATAAAAAGGAACTTCCATCCATATTTGATTATCCATTATCCATAAAGAATTAACTTTAATTAAATTTTTTTTATCTTGGCTTCTTATCCATAATTCCATTACTTTTCCTCCTTATTCAACATAATCATCATAAATTTTTACAACACAATCTATTTTTTCATCTTTTTCTTTGTAAATATTAATAGTAGTTTTGTCTGTATCAATAATCAATGAATGATAAATTTTTAATAATTCTTCAAGAGTGTTTATTTCTTTGACTTCTCTATAATCCCAATCACTTGCTTTTATTATTACTGCTTTCATTACTTTTCTCCTTTTAATTTATTTACTTCATCAATTAATTCATTGATTCTATCAGCAAACATTAAATCACTCTTCGAATAACTTAATTTTTCACCTGTAGCATTTGCTACATATTCTGTATTGAAGTCATCAATTAAAATCTTTATTTTTTCTATCTTTTTATTTTCTTCTATTATTTCTACTTCATTATTTATAAAAAAACCTGTCTCCTTTTTAAATAAATCTTGAAATAGATAAATATATTCTTCATCAATATCATTTCTGTAATAATCTTTTGCAACTTTATCATATTCCCAAACATAACCTTTATATTTTATTTTTTTTGGCATTTTTTCGCCTTGCGATATTTTTACCAATAAATCTATTATTTTCATTTTTCATCAAATCTCCATTCTACATAACTTTTTAAATACCTTATTGTTATTGTTATTTTATGACTATTAATTTCTAATATAGTCCATTCTATTTGCCCTATATAATGAGTAGTTCCTTTTGTGTTTGATAATATGTCATCTATTATTGAGCCAATTGTTAAATAATTTAAACTAGTATTATTTATTATTTTCATTTAATTAACCTCATTTTCATAAATATTTCCTATTACTTCAATTCCATTTGGAGTTACTAGATGTACTTGGTCTTTATTTTTGATAAATTCTGCATACCAGCCGTATTGATATGTATTACTAATATATTTTTCTTTCCAATCACTCGTTTTATATTTTCCATATTTTAAAACAAATAAATCATCTTTATCGCTAATTTCATTGCCTTTACAAATATCGCCCTCATAAATTTCTACACCATTTTTATCTTTTAGTCCTGTGTATTGCATTAAATCACTAAACCATTCTCCTAGACCAGTTTGCATATTATGATAATAGCCATTTCCTTTTTCATCAAAACATATAAAATCATGTGAGTTATTCAAATATCTCATTTTTTTTAAATCTTTATCATATACTCTAAATTTTATTTCTCTATTCATTATTCCTCCACCGTAGTCCTTTCTATTCATTGGCTTTAAAATTATATATTGGTTTAATTATTTTAATAATATCTACTGTATCTCCAATATTGTCAATTATTTCTTGCATAGGTTTATAAACAAATGGTGCTTCATCAATTGTATTTTCATTGACTGATGTTGTATAAATATTTTTCATACTTTCTTTATATTCATCTAAATTAAAAGTTTCTTTTGCTTGCATTCTTGACATTATTCTGCCTGCTCCATGTGGTGCTGAGCAATTCCAGTCATCATTGCCTTTCCCAATTCCAATAATACAGCCATCTCTCATATTCATTGGTATTAATACCATTTCACCTTTTTTAGCAGATATAGCGCCTTTACGAACAATATTATCTTCAAATGATATATAATTGTGTATTGTTTCAAAACAATCTATATAATCTAAATTCATTTTACTCATAATAATAAAGGCTATTTCTTTTCTATTTTCAACTGCAAATTCTTGGCATATTTTCATATCGTGCAAATAATCTTCTCTTAATTTTCCCTCTAAATAGCACAAATCTTTTGGTAATTTTGTTTTCCCTGCATATTTTTTAGATATTTCGATTAATTTATTTTGTATGTCTTTTTCTTTACCTGACACTTTATATTCTTTTATAATCTTTTGCTTTTCTTCTTTCATCTCATCTTCATAAGAACAGTATTTAATTGCTTTTTCTTGATAAATTTCAGCAACTTGTTTACCTAGATTTCTTGAGCCTGTATGTATTACTAAATATTTATTATCATTTTCATCAACATCTATTTCTATAAAGTGATTTCCACCACCTAAAGTTCCAAGAGAATTATTTAACCAATCTATTTCTTTTAATTCTTTATAGCATTTCAAATTACCTATAAAAAATGGCATTTTAACAAATTCATGAATATTTCTCCCACTTGGAACATATTGCCTTATAATTTTATCTAATCTTTCTAAATCTAAATCAATATTACCCAATTCAACGCATAACATACCACACCCAATATCAACACCAACAATATTTGGTATTACTTTTTCCCCTAAATTTCCAGTAAATCCGATTACACAACCTTTTCCTGCATGAACATCTGGCATTATACGAACTTTACTATTTTTAAATGTTTCTTGTTTTAATAATTCATTTATTTGATTAATTGCTTGTTCTTCTATATTTTTAGTAAATATTTTCAAATTCATAATATCATTCCTTTCTTTATTTTTCTGGCATTTCATATATATTAAAATTATCCATTGCTAGACTTTGTTCTATGCAACTATCTTTTGGAAGTTTACAATTTTCTAGTATATACATATTTTTAATTTTATATTGTATTTCATTTAATACTTCAATGGCTCTTTCTTTTGTTTTGTATGTTCCTAATAGTTCATAATTTCCATTAAGTGCAACATTGCAAATTGTATATCCTTCATATTCCCATTCATTTTTTTTATAAAATGTTTTTCCTTCCATTATTGTTAAAAACCTTGCTTGTAGTAAATTTGTTTTTGCTGTGCTTCTAATCCATAATTCCATATTTTAATCCTCCTATTTTGTAAATTTCCAGTTATTTATTTTTATGTTATTCTTTTTAGCATATAGTAAAAATGCTTGTTTCTCCGCTTCATTTCTAAAACCTATCAAAATACTTGGTGGTGTTGGTAAATATTCTTCAGTAGGTTTCCAGATATGTAAGCAATGTTCGTGATTATTAACATAATCTTCTTTTCTTGGATGATACTCAACGCAACATTCATCTTCACCCCAAAATATGTCTTTCATCATACACATTTGTTCCCAACTTGGAGTTTTACTTGGCATACTTACTGACAAGTGTTCCCATCCCATTTGGTAACTAAATATGAAGTTAAGTTTTTTATTATTAAATCTATCGTAATAATAACCGCCCATTCCATCATTATCAGCTTCCGCTTTAATGACTAAATTAGGTGTTTTTTTAATTTCTTCTATTGGTTTCATTTAATCACGTTCCTTTGTTAATTTATTAAAATAATCTTTTTTATTATCTCCTAGAGTATTCCCATAAACTCCATCAACAACATCAACTAAATAATCTTTAATACTTTTTGTTTCCTTATTGTCTTGTAATGCTTCTATTAATTGTATAATACATAATTTCATATAAGCGTTTTCTTTAACTAATTTTAAATGTTCACTCATCTTTACTCACCCACCCTATAAGCCATTTGCTCAAATTGTTCTTTTGTTAATACTTTGTCTATTTGATAATCAACCAATGTAATAGTTTGTCCTTGTTTATTTTTAGAATAAGTAAATACATAATCTTTATATATTTTCCAACATTGATACATTTTACCATCTCTACCTAAAATAATATCTTTTAATTCTATTAAGTCAATTATGTTATAACTGGCTTTTTTAATTGTATCTTTATTAATATAAAATCCATTCAAAAGATATTCTCTTTCATTATAATCTTTTATTGATGTTATTTTGTTAATACTTCCACTATAAGTTCTATAATACATATTTTCTTTAAGTTCTAATTTCATTATTTACCTCCAGCATTCTCGTATAATCTGTTTTATATTTTCATCAACATTTTTATAAATTCTTTCAAGTATATCTCTTTCTTGTGTATATATTTTTTTATTTTTAACATCATTTAAGGCTTCAATATAACCTTTTAAACGATAAATTTCATTATTCCTTTTAACATCGCTCATAGCAGTTGCATAATTAAAATCATTAAGTTTTTTTAATCGTTCTTTTTTTCTATGAATAATAGTATGTATATCTATCATTATTTATCATCTCCTATTATACTTTTGTATTTTTGTAAAATTTTGTTTGCTAATTCTTCTGCTGTTGGTTCTTCAACTTCATATTCATAGTTATAACTATCATAGTTATAATTCCATTTATTTATTTCATCTTCTAAATAATTTATAAACTCTTTTTGTTGATTTTTAAATTCTTTATTATCTTTAGTAATTTGGTTTATAAAATCTCTTGTTTTATTTTGTGCGTTGCCTATAAAAACATATTCTTTAGGTCTTTCTTCAAGTTGTTTCTTTAATTCTCTATTTTCTTCTTTTAAATCATAATTTTCAACATTTAACCTCACATTTGCATTTGACATATCTTCATATTCTTCCCTAGAACAGTCATCAAGTTCATCACACTTATCAGCATATTTACAATATGATTTTGTTTCTAATGCTTCTTTTAACATTCTATTTTCATCAAACATATCATTGTATTTAGCATTCCACATATCTACATCTTTAGATAGATTAGTAATTTCTTCTTTAAGTTTATTATGTTCCTCTTCATCAAAGCAATGAGTTGTACCTCTTAATTGAGATTTTAGTTCTTCATTTTCTTTTCTTAATTCTGCATTATCTAATTCTAATGTGTTTATATAATCTTCTCTAGTCATTATTTAATCTCCTCTACACTCAATATTTTTAAAACATAATATATTTTGTTAGGTTCTGCTCCCCATTCTTGTTTACCATAACCTTTAGAAATACAACAATAGCATTTGATTTTAAGGCTATCTTTTCTATAACCATTTCTAAATATAATTTCTTTATAAACTCTAGGATTATTATTAAGCACCCATTCTAAACCTGCACCACCCGCAATATAGTTGCTATAAAATCTGCTGACATAATAAGGTTTAATCTCTCTATATTCTTCTTTCTTTTCACCTGATTTAATCATATCAAACCATTTTTTCTTAATCGGTAATGTTAGCATTTACTCACCACTCTTCCAAATATTAATCAATTTTTTTCTTAATGTATATGTATCATCAGTTAAATTATTTTTAATTGTACTCATAAACTTTAATCTAGTTACATCATCTATTTCACGATTATAAATTTTTGTATCTCTAATTAAGCCATACATACATAATTCTAATAATCTGGTATTTTCTTTTCTTATTTCAGCAATGGTTAAATCTAATTCTTCAAATAACTCTTTACTCATTTACTCATCACTCTCAACTTTCTATTCCTCATTTTTATAAATATTTCCTATCACTTTTGAAAGCCTAGCATTAATCAATTTAGGTGCAACTCTTGTTGAACTACCGCCGTGTAATCCAGCATAGAAACAGCCTTTATCAAATTTAACTTCTTCAATATGTTTACCAGTACTATCTTTGTATTCAATAAGGTCGCCTTCATAAATTTCTACACCATTTTTATCTTTTAATCCTGTGTATTGCATTAAATCACTAAACCATTCTCCTAGACCAGTTTGCATATTATGATAATAGCCATTTCCTTTTTCATCAAAACATATAAAATCATGTGAGTTATTCAAATATCTCATTTTTTTTAAATCTTTATCATATACTCTAAATTTTATTTCTCTATTCATTATTCCTCCACCGTAGTCCTTTCTATTCATTGGCTTTAAAATTATATATTGGTTTAATTATTTTAATAATATCTACTGTATCTCCAATATTGTCAATTATTTCTTGCATAGGTTTATAAACAAATGGTGCTTCATCAATTGTATTTTCATTGACTGATGTTGTATAAATATTTTTCATACTTTCTTTATATTCATCTAAATTAAAAGTTTCTTTTGCTTGCATTCTTGACATTATTCTGCCTGCTCCATGTGGTGCTGAGCAATTCCAGTCATCATTGCCTTTCCCAATTCCAATAATACAGCCATCTCTCATATTCATTGGTATTAATACCATTTCACCTTTTTTAGCAGATATAGCGCCTTTACGAACAATATTATCTTCAAATGATATATAATTGTGTATTGTTTCAAAACAATCTATATAATCTAAATTCATTTTACTCATAATAATAAAGGCTATTTCTTTTCTATTTTCAACTGCAAATTCTTGGCATATTTTCATATCGTGCAAATAATCTTCTCTTAATTTTCCCTCTAAATAGCACAAATCTTTTGGTAATTTTGTTTTCCCTGCATATTTTTTAGATATTTCGATTAATTTATTTTGTATGTCTTTTTCTTTACCTGACACTTTATATTCTTTTATAATCTTTTGCTTTTCTTCTTTCATCTCATCTTCATAAGAACAGTATTTAATTGCTTTTTCTTGATAAATTTCAGCAACTTGTTTACCTAGATTTCTTGAGCCTGTATGTATTACTAAATATTTATTATCATTTTCATCAACATCTATTTCTATAAAGTGATTTCCACCACCTAAAGTTCCAAGAGAATTATTTAACCAATCTATTTCTTTTAATTCTTTATAGCATTTCAAATTACCTATAAAAAATGGCATTTTAACAAATTCATGAATATTTCTCCCACTTGGAACATATTGCCTTATAATTTTATCTAATCTTTCTAAATCTAAATCAATATTACCCAATTCAACGCATAACATACCACACCCAATATCAACACCAACAATATTTGGTATTACTTTTTCCCCTAAATTTCCAGTAAATCCGATTACACAACCTTTTCCTGCATGAACATCTGGCATTATACGAACTTTACTATTTTTAAATGTTTCTTGTTTTAATAATTCATTTATTTGATTAATTGCTTGTTCTTCTATATTTTTAGTAAATATTTTCAAATTCATAATATCATTCCTTTCTTTATTTTTCTGGCATTTCATATATATTAAAATTATCCATTGCTAGACTTTGTTCTATGCAACTATCTTTTGGAAGTTTACAATTTTCTAGTATATACATATTTTTAATTTTATATTGTATTTCATTTAATACTTCAATGGCTCTTTCTTTTGTTTTGTATGTTCCTAATAGTTCATAATTTCCATTAAGTGCAACATTGCAAATTGTATATCCTTCATATTCCCATTCATTTTTTTTATAAAATGTTTTTCCTTCCATTATTGTTAAAAACCTTGCTTGTAGTAAATTTGTTTTTGCTGTGCTTCTAATCCATAATTCCATATTTTAATCCTCCTATTTTGTAAATTTCCAGTTATTTATTTTTATGTTATTCTTTTTAGCATATAGTAAAAATGCTTGTTTCTCCGCTTCATTTCTAAAACCTATCAAAATACTTGGTGGTGTTGGTAAATATTCTTCAGTAGGTTTCCAGATATGTAAGCAATGTTCGTGATTATTAACATAATCTTCTTTTCTTGGATGATACTCAACGCAACATTCATCTTCACCCCAAAATATGTCTTTCATCATACACATTTGTTCCCAACTTGGAGTTTTACTTGGCATACTTACTGACAAGTGTTCCCATCCCATTTGGTAACTAAATATGAAGTTAAGTTTTTTATTATTAAATCTATCGTAATAATAACCGCCCATTCCATCATTATCAGCTTCCGCTTTAATGACTAAATTAGGTGTTTTTTTAATTTCTTCTATTGGTTTCATTTAATCACGTTCCTTTGTTAATTTATTAAAATAATCTTTTTTATTATCTCCTAGAGTATTCCCATAAACTCCATCAACAACATCAACTAAATAATCTTTAATACTTTTTGTTTCCTTATTGTCTTGTAATGCTTCTATTAATTGTATAATACATAATTTCATATAAGCGTTTTCTTTAACTAATTTTAAATGTTCACTCATCTTTACTCACCCACCCTATAAGCCATTTGCTCAAATTGTTCTTTTGTTAATACTTTGTCTATTTGATAATCAACCAATGTAATAGTTTGTCCTTGTTTATTTTTAGAATAAGTAAATACATAATCTTTATATATTTTCCAACATTGATACATTTTACCATCTCTACCTAAAATAATATCTTTTAATTCTATTAAGTCAATTATGTTATAACTGGCTTTTTTAATTGTATCTTTATTAATATAAAATCCATTCAAAAGATATTCTCTTTCATTATAATCTTTTATTGATGTTATTTTGTTAATACTTCCACTATAAGTTCTATAATACATATTTTCTTTAAGTTCTAATTTCATTATTTACCTCCAGCATTCTCGTATAATCTGTTTTATATTTTCATCAACATTTTTATAAATTCTTTCAAGTATATCTCTTTCTTGTGTATATATTTTTTTATTTTTAACATCATTTAAGGCTTCAATATAACCTTTTAAACGATAAATTTCATTATTCCTTTTAACATCGCTCATAGCAGTTGCATAATTAAAATCATTAAGTTTTTTTAATCGTTCTTTTTTTCTATGAATAATAGTATGTATATCTATCATTATTTATCATCTCCTATTATACTTTTGTATTTTTGTAAAATTTTGTTTGCTAATTCTTCTGCTGTTGGTTCTTCAACTTCATATTCATAGTTATAACTATCATAGTTATAATTCCATTTATTTATTTCATCTTCTAAATAATTTATAAACTCTTTTTGTTGATTTTTAAATTCTTTATTATCTTTAGTAATTTGGTTTATAAAATCTCTTGTTTTATTTTGTGCGTTGCCTATAAAAACATATTCTTTAGGTCTTTCTTCAAGTTGTTTCTTTAATTCTCTATTTTCTTCTTTTAAATCATAATTTTCAACATTTAACCTCACATTTGCATTTGACATATCTTCATATTCTTCCCTAGAACAGTCATCAAGTTCATCACACTTATCAGCATATTTACAATATGATTTTGTTTCTAATGCTTCTTTTAACATTCTATTTTCATCAAACATATCATTGTATTTAGCATTCCACATATCTACATCTTTAGATAGATTAGTAATTTCTTCTTTTAACTTTTCATTTTCATCTTTAACCTTTTCAGTACACCACATAGCAAATAAAGTCATATCTTTGGGATTTTCATATTTATCTAATTTTTCTTTTAATTCCTGATTTTCTTGTTGTAATTGTTCAAAATCTTTTGCAATGTGTTTCATATATTCATTTTCTTTTAAAAATGTTTCATATTCTTCATCATATAATTTACATTTCTTTAATATATTTTCTACACTTCCACCATTAATAGAAGCTATTTTTAAATCATTAAAATAATTATCTATAATCAATGAACCATTTTCAATTCTATATTCAAGTTTATTTTTCATTTTGAGACCTCTTTTTCTTCATAAAAGCTATTATCTAATAATGCTCTTACACATTCTAATTTTGTTTTTTGTATTCTCTCAAGCTTTTCTTTCGTTTGTTTTTCTTCAATAAGCAGTCTTTTTATTTGTTTCATACATTTTTCAAATGCTTGTTTTTCTTGATTATTCATTTTGATACCTCTTCTAAAACTTTATAAGCCCATTCGTAAAAAGTTATATCTATTATTTCTTTATCTCTTTCTCCTAAATAACGAGAACGATAATATACCCAGCCTGTTTTAGTTGGATAAGCATAATAATAATTATCACATCTTTTGCATAAAACTGGTTTATTTATGCTAGTATCAAATTTAAAATCAAGAGGTTCATCTTGATAAAAACCTAAATCTATTAAATTCTGCTTTTTCATTTTGACACCTCTTGTAATATATCTATTAAATTGCATATTCTATCTGACAATTGACTATTAGATAAGGTACCATCTATATTGGCTAATTCTAATACTGTTTTATTAATAATTTCTTTTTGTTTTTTACATTGTTGTTCTGTTTCATTTAACAATTTGGCACATTGATTATAGCCATAAATTAACCAAGTGTAAGTTTCTTTATCTTCTCCCACTAGTTTAGCCCCTAACTCATCAACTCTTTTCAAATAGTCTTTAATTTCTTTTTTATCCATATTCTTACTTCTCCTTTTTCCAGTATATTTTATAAATTCTTTTTGTGTCATTTTTTTTTTAATCTCCCTTGACATTTTTTTTTTTAATAATTTAATCAACTTCTATTTTGGTATTTTTAATATCATTTAAAAGTTCTTTTATTTTGTTTAACTTTTCTATAAATTCTTCATATCCTACAAGTTCTATAGATATTTTTATACTTTCTTCTTTCATAAGTCCTCCTTTTTACGTTCGTATGTGATACGAGCCTTTAACGCTTTTCCATTTTTAGATACCCCTATAGCATGTATTATACTTTCTGTTATGATGATTGTATTTGAAGTATATATAATTACCCTTAATATTGTATTACCTATAAACAAATTTATAGTTGCTAATATTAATGCGATTGTTACAATACCAAGTCTTGTCTTACAGTTTAACAAAGGAATATTAATCATATGAGTTTTTTTAGCAAAGTTGTATAGTTGTTTATATGTATATTTTTCACTTGTCATTATTGGTTTGTTAACATTACAAAAATATACATCAGGGCCATTGTAATACTTATATAAAGCCCATTTATCTGGTTTATTTGGTTCAACGCCAACTGATAAATGATAATCGTATCCTAACCATTTTCTTATCTTTTTATACTTGTCCATCTTCTCTCTCCTTATTCAAACATTTGATAACCCCATTTACTAATTCTTTTACTTTTTCACCTGTAATATCGTAACCGCTCAACCTCAATTTTTCTTGTATATATCCACCAAGTTTAATACCATCGGTTCTAAATCCATAACTAGACCAATGTAGGATACTTACAAATAAATCATCGGCTTTAATTCCACCTTGAAATAGACCATATTTCTTAATTCCTAAAGTGAAAATGATATCAAAGTGAGTGCTATCTTCATCAGTCCAACCAATACCTACACTTTCACCTTTCATTAAATGTTTTGCTATTTCAAAATAAGTATCTTTACCATTAATTACTTCACCATATTCATCTATATTCATAATTTACATCTCCTTTATATAATCTAATAAATCTTGTATTTTTCTATCATACCCATAGCATTTCTTTGCTTTTGATTTTAATACTTTAACTTTGTTTAATAATTCTATAATTTGTTCTTTTGTCATTAATTACCACCTAAAATTAAATCACTAACTTTATACTCAAGTTTATTGTTATTTCTTGTTACATTATTTATGTATCTACGAGTTGTAGCAATAGATTTTTGGTGTAAAACTTGTTGAATATCAACAATATTAGCACCACTATTGTAACTAATTGTAGCCATTGTCCTTCTTAATGTATGACAAGATACCCAATCTTTTTCTATTCCAAATCTTTTAAATATGTTTTTAACAATTAATCTAATAGTTTTATTTGATACTCCACCACCATTATTGTTATTACTTGTAGAAACAAATATATAACCACTTGTTCTTTCACCAATATAGTTTTTAATATCATTTAAGACTAAGTTAGATACCTTAACATATTCACTTTCATCATCTCTTTTTTTGCATTTAACAAATAATACAAGTTCATTATTATAAAATTTTAGATTTTCTATTTTAGCATTTGCTATTTCATTTGCTCTTAATCCTGTAGTTAATGCTAATGAAAAGATACATTTTTCTCTTAAATCAGTTAATGAATTATATATTTCTTTGCATTGTTCTTCACTTAACACTTCTGATTTAGGAATAGAACTACATTTTAAACTTTTAATTCCTTTTGTAATATCTTCGTATAAATGATTAGCCTCTAAATACTTAAAAAATAGCCTTGTAGCAGTTAAATAGTTGTTTATAGTATTAATAGACTTACTTGTCTTTAATTCCTCTCTAAATGCCCTTAAATCGTTTCTAGTGGGGTTTTTAATGTTATTTTCGTTTAAATAATTCAAAAAATTAACAATTCCACACTTGTAAGTCTTACTAGAACCTTTTTCTACATCTAAATATGTTAAAAAGTCCTCTTGTACTTCCCCAAAATTAATATTTTTCTTTGTTAAAACTTCATTTATCATATCATTCTCTCTCTTTCTGATATTATTGTACTACATAATATTACATAAGTCAATAAAAAAGATACTATTTTTTAGTATCTTTATCATTTTTTTCATTTGTTTCTTTTGATTTATCTTTTGTTGTTGCTTTTTTAGCAGTTTTTTTTGTTTTCTTCTTACTCTCTTTTAAAAGTTCTTCCATTGTTTCAGTTACTATATCATCAATACAACTATTTATTTCTTCTTCCATTTCTTTTTCAAATTTTCTTTGTTTTGCTATTTTAAATGGTGTTGAAATAATGGCATAAAGAACTAAAATTAAGAATAAGATACCTACAATTAAGCCAACTATTGAAAATGTTTTTGTCAATATTTCTATCATTTTTATCTCCCTCCTTTCTTGTTATTTTAAAATGGGAAACAACTATTGTCAATATCATCTTCTGCTTCACTTGTTTCCTGTCTATATTCTTTTAATGCAGAACTTGTATCTTGACCTACTACTTCAAAATCAGTAATAAATATACCCCATATTGGATTATATTTGTCATTTTTGTTTTCTCTAACTATTTCAAAAAAATCTTTAATTTTTATTTTAGTTCTGTTTTCGATAATTACATCCTTTTTAAATCTAACTTCTTTATAAAAATATTCTTCCGTTCCATCATATTTTTTATTTTTTATTGATAATTTGTAATTTACGTATCCAGAGTTATCACTTCTAAATATCATAAATACATCACCAGCATTTACTTTGTATCTTCTTTTTTCTTCTTGCATAATTATTTATCACCTAAATTTTCATTGAATTTGTTCATCCTTTTATAGATTTCTTCTTTTTTTGTATCTATAATTTTTATTTTTTCTATAAATTCATCTTTATTGTGGCAATTATATATTTCTCTATAGTCTTTTGCCAAACTATTGATTAAATGTGTTGTTTCAACATCTTTCATAGGTGTTTTAGTTCCATCACTAGCAATATACATAACTTCTTTAGTTTCCATTATTTTCTACATCCTCCTTCTTTTTTCTAGTTCTGTGTTTTTTATTATTTAATGTTTCAATTGTTTTTAATAATTGTTCATTTTCTTGTTTTAAACTAGCATTTTCTAATTTTAAATGATTATACATTTCCTCTCTTACAACTTCTGCTTTTGCTTTATTTTTTATATCATTATCATTTCTTCTATATTCAAGTAATTTGTCTTGTAACATTTTATTTTGTTTTATCAAGTTGTTCCACGTTTTCTTTTTTATTATTTTTAACATTTTTATCAATCCTTTCTATTTTTATATTTAATGTTATTTTATGGTAATCATCAGAACATTCCAACCAAATTGAATCCATGAACTCAATTAAGTTTTTCTTTATAATATTTTTTTCTTTATCAAAATGATTAAATAGTGTATCAATTAATTTTTCTTTCATTATTTATCATCTCCTTTGTTTATATGTTGGTGGCAATATATATATTTACTATTATCGTTCATCATTTTCAACAAAAATTTATTTGTTTCTTCTTCACTCATATGTGAATTTAGAACTCTTTTTTCGTATATGTATTCTCCGTTTAACTCTTTTTCTTCTATTCTTTTTTTTATTTCTTCTTCGTTGTAATTTTTTTCAACAAAATAATAATCAAGCCCTCTTAAACAGTCTAAATAATCAAGTTTATATGTGTCTGTTGCGTAATATACTTTAGTTGGTTTTAAATTTATTAAATATGATGTATTTGGTATATCATGGTATGTATCTATAGGTTTTATTGTAAATAACCCCAAATCATATTCTTTTAAATTATCTAAAACAAAAATGTTTTTTTTGCTTATTCCCAATTTAACCAATTCTTCAACTAACCAATTTCTACATATGAATTTTAATGTAGGTTTATTAAATGATAATTGCTTAATGCAACTTTTATTAAAATGGTCTGTATGTGCGTGTGTCAAACATACAACTTTTAAATTTTTCAAGTATGATTTAATTTGTTTATACGATATTCCCATATCTATTGCAATATAATTATCGATAATTATACAATTGCCATTAGATGAAGAAGAAATCACTTTATAATTCATAATATTTCCATATATAACCATAGGCTGTTTTACAATGTTTCCTTTTTTTACAACATGCAGTAATATTCCCTCTTTTTTTAAAACCACAAACTCTGCAAATTTCCGCTGAACTATTCCAAGTTTTGATAAAGTTACCATCTAAATCATATTGGTTAACTTTTTTGCATCTTGAACCATAAGCATTGTTATAAGCAACGGTACACCATTCAAGATTTCTAACTATATTATCAGTTTTGATTTCGTTTTTATGATTTATGCAAGGATAGTTATTTGGATTTTCTATAAATGCTTTTGCCACCAAATAATGCCCCCTTTTATGTATCACATTTCCATTTAATGATAAACCTATTTTCACATATCCATCTTTATCAAAGGAACATTTAAGAATTTTTTCTTCAATTTTTTGATGCCTAATGTATTTACATCTTAGATTTGCACCAATAAATTTAATTTCTCTTTTTAGTGATTTAACCCTACCATAATTAGATATTTGATATTTGCCTTCAAACCCTTTTATGTCTCTAAATTCTTCGTTTAATAATGGTGTTAAATCAAACCATCTTTCACTATTTGGTTCAACTTGTTCAAATTTCATAATTATTCAATATCATTTAAACCCATTTTTTTAGGTTCTTCATTATCTTTGTTGTATATTTCGTTTTCATTAACAACATATCCCTTGCTATCTACCTTACTAACTGATATTTCATCACTATCTATTGCTTGACCTAAAGCATTATTAATTCTTCCACCAAACAATGTAAATAATTCTTTTGCGAGTTCTTTTACTACTTTAGTTTTTACCATTTTTATTGGCATACTAGCCCATGGACTAAATGTTGTATTTGCACTTGGTGATACTTTTTTTATACTATCTATATCTTTTTTGCTCATATATATAGTTTTTTCAAACCCGTTTGCGAACTTAATATAAGCATAGGCTCCTTCTATATCATCATATTTATCACTTGTTATTTTTGGGATATGTTTAAGTTCTTCGGTTACTGGATTAAAATTAAATTCATCTCCTTTAAACACAACATTATTTGTAAATCTAACAATTTCTGCAGGTTTGATAAGGTCTATTACTTTAAACCACCCTTCCTTTTTCCTAATAACAACTGGTTTCCCTTTAAATGGTATAACATCATAGTCTGTTCCTGCTTCACAACCAACCATTGCTTCTTTTAAAACACCATATAACATTTGCATTTTGGATTTATTATCCATTTGCATTAAATCTTCTCTATTGGCAATATAAAATCCCGCACTGTTTTTTATTCTTTCAATTGCAACATTATTTGGCAATAAAGAATTATTTTTTAAAACCAATTTACCAATGGCATTTTCTATGCCTGATTGGTCTATTATTTTGATATAATTTTCTTCTTCATTTTTCACTAAACTATTTTTATTTTCCATTGTTTATCTTCTCCTTTTCCAATTTATTTAATATTTTTTTAACATCATTAATTATTGAGTTATTTCTCATTTTTTTATCATTTTTCTTAATAATATCAATTAAGTATGCTATGCAATATTCGACTTCTTTTGTATTTGTTTTAGTCATAGAAGATGAAACTTCAGCAACTAAATCATCATTATCTTGTTTTAATTCATATTTAATATGTAACATATTTATTTATCCTCCTCAAATAATCCTAATTCCTTTAATGTGTATTTTTTTTCACTTCTCATGCCTTTATACATAGTATTTTTTACAAAATTAGGTAAAGATGCAGTATCACCATTGTTTAAATCTATCTTAATGTAATCTTCACCAAAATCATTGTTTTTTATAACACTTATAACTCTATCTCTAAAAGGTCTTATAACATTTTCTAAGTATCTTTTTTCAGCATTATCAAGTATTTGTTTATTTTCTTCTTTTAAACTCATAATTTCTCGCTTTAAATGTACTATTTTATCTCTATTACTTATTGTTTTAGAATATAATTTTTTATTTATATTTTCTAATTTATCAATTTTACTTTGTAATTCTGATTTTGTAAGTTCTACTATTTCAAATTTTCCATTTGGATATTCTGCAAAATATTCTATTCCCACTCTAGTACTATCTCTATGTTTTAAAATTTTTATTTTAATACCATATTTTAAAATCGCTTTTACTTCTCCCAAATACATATCCTTATTTGTGTACCAATAATCATCACTTATACCTCTTATTTTATCTCCTACTTTAAATTCCATTTTTTTGCCTCCTATTCATATTCAATGTTATTAACTTGTAAGAAATGTTTAAATTCTTGTAATTTATCTTTTAATAATTTTTGATATATTTCTTTAGTTGTTTTTATAGTGAATGAAATTTCCAAATCATTTTCATTATCCACTTCTTCATCTATTTCGACAGGTGCAGAACATAAAGTTTGAACATTTTGAATAACTTTTTCTTCTTCATTAACTTCTAACTCTACTTTTTCTTGTTGTTTTTGCATTTCTTCTAATTTTTTATGCCTATCGGTGATAGTTATTTTTGCCTTAGTATAATCATAGCCATTATTTTGATATTCAAGTAAAATTTCATCTCTAAATTCTTCACTTGAAATAGCAACCATATCATTACTTACTTTTTCACAATATTCTACTATTTGTTTTTTTAGACTGTTTAAACTTGTAGATAAGTTAATTTTAATTGGTATGCTATCAAAAGTTAGTATATTTTCAACATGATAATATAAAGCATATTCATTAAAAAACACTACTAACTCATCAACTTTATTTTGAATTTGTTTTGTTTCAATAGTATTAATTGTGTTTGTTAGTTTAGTAATTCCATCATCAAGTACTTTCAATGTTTTATCTTTATAAATGTTTTCAAATTCTTCGTAAGGTTTTTGAATAGCCTTTTTTACTTCTTTTCTTTTTGTTTCTAAATCATTTTTCATTGAACTTAGATATGTTTTATATTTTTTTACTTCTTGTTTTTTATTTTCTTGTTCATCATCACTTAATTTTGATATCTCATTAAGTATTTCATCTATATCTTTTGTTTTATCAACAACTATTTGATTTACTTTATCTAATTGTTGATATATTTCTGGTAATTGTTTTATTTCAACAATTTCATTAACATTAATTTCTTCCATTATTTTCCTCATCTTCCCTTTCATCAATAATAATGTCTTTCAACATATAATTTTGTTCTTTTGTTGTACCATATAATTTGCATTGTCTTTTTACCCATAAAATATATTCCTCTTTACTTTCAAAAAAGCATTTAAACATGGCAATTATATTTTTAAAATCTTCAAAAGAACATATCTTTTTTTCAAATTTACTATCTAACCAAAAAGGTTTATCCATTACTATTCTTTGCATAATTCTATATTCCTTGATATTTTATACCATTTATTATCTTTCCTTATTTTGTCATTACAATAAAGACTATGATTTATATAACTGTTAGGTTTATCAAAGTACTTGGCACATTCTAAAGTTGTTTCAAATATTTTTATAAGATTATTATTCATATCATACATATATACTTTCTTATATTTACCCATTAACTACCATTTTGTATAATCACCAATTTGTTCTTTAATTAATTCTTCTGCTGATTTTGGTTTATAATAATCTCGTAGTTCAATTTGTTGTTCCATATATTTTTCTTGTAAATTATAATACATTAACACCAAATCTTCACATATTTGTTGTATCTTTTCCTTAGAAATTTTACCATTTGTATCATAAGTTTTCCCAGTTATTTCACAAATATCTTCATAGTAGTCTAATTCATTTGATGAAATCATAGTTTTTCCTTTACATCTTTAATAATTTTACTAGTTCTAGCACCACTTTTAACTTTCATAGTTTGAGTTTTTCTAGGTTTAGAACAAGGTAATTCTTTAATAATAAATTTATTTTTCTTAAATTCTGCAAATTCTTTAGCAATATTTTCTTTTTCTTGTTGAATTATCTTTAATTGTTCTAATGTATCTGTTAAATCTTTCTTTAAATCTTTAAATTGTTCTCTTAATTTATCTTTTCTTTTAGATAAATCATTATATTTTTTAACAATTTTATCTTTATCTTCTTGTATAGTATCAATTAATGCTGCTAAACTTGAAATTTCATTATCTTTTTCTTTTAATGACTTTGCCAAATTATCATTGGCTTGTTTAACAAGTTGTATTTCCTTTTTTGTATCATTATATTCATCTTTCAAAACCACCCTAAACTTTTTAAACAAATTCATATATTATTTCTCCTTTTCTTTTTGTTTAATTGGTATTAATTCGATTTTATCTTTGTAGACTTTCATATAAAATTGATAACCATTTTCCTTTATGAAGGAACTTGGTATAATCACTCTATTTTTCTCTTTATCTGCATTTTTTTGTAAAATCAAAAGTGGTTCATTTTTGATATTCATTACAATCCTCCTCTCTCTATGTTTTGTAATTTAAGTATACCACAAATGTACCACCTTTGCAATAGTTTTATTTGAAAAAAGCAAATTAATATGATATAATATTATTGTTAGGCAAGAAAATAGTTATAAGATGTGTTAATGCCTTATGATTTTATCTATTTTGGGTAGATAAAGAAAAAAATAACCTTAATTGGTTATTTTTTTGTGCAATAAATATAGTTGTTATTGCAATAGATACGAGTTATATTTTCCCAAAGTTCTACTGATTTATATAACTAGCCTCATAGAACAGGTTGTGATAAATACCTATTACTTATTTAGTATACTATAATGCCATTTAAAAAGCAATTATACTTGTGTTAATATAATTGCTTAATTTTTAAAGAAAGTTTGTGTGTGTGGCTAAAAATAGCCTTTTTTATTATATTTTTTCTATATCGTTAATATTCATTGCAGCCCAGATTTCTAATGTACCTTTTGAACCTCTAGGAGCACCTAAAACTACTCTATCACCATTGATTTCCATAATAGTATATGTTTCATCATATTGAACAAGTGGTGTACCATTGTAATTAACAAGTTTTAAAGGTTTAACTTTATCTCCTATTTCAAATTTTGGTTCTTCGATAGGTTCTTCCTCTTTTGGTTTATTTGCTTCATCCAATCTTCTATTTACTTCTTCTGCAATATAAGGCATTTTACCCATTAAATATTCTCCGGGGCATTGAGTATTAGCAAAGAACCTATGTACAGTAAGAGTTCCATTTTTATCACCAGTCCAATTTAATCTAAAATTGTATCTTTTGCAAATATCAACACATAATTCAATGATATTTTCTAATGTATCATCACTTACTGGGTAAGGGTAATCAACACTACTATTTGCAACTTCCATTGTAATTGCTTCAAAATCGTTTTCTGGGCTTGAAGAAGTCCAAGCACGATTTTCCTCATAAAGGGAACAACATATATCTCCCTTTGTATAACCAATACAATAATTTGCACTTGCTTGTCTTTTTGGATTAGTAAATACTCTTGCTATATCACTTGCTTTTGCTTTTGCAATAACCGAATGATGAATAGTAATTTTACCTATTTTTTTACCATTTCTTCCCTCTGTGTAATTTCCTACACAAGCCTGTATATCACTTGTTGCTAAACTTGATTTTGTATTCATAATATATTCCTCCTTTGTTTTATTATAACACTATTTGTTATTTTTGTTGTAATTTACATTTGAAATTCCTGTAATTGCACCTACGAATGTTGCAATAGCACTTATTGTAAGAATAATAGTTTCAGTATCAAAATTATATATCTTACCTAAAGTACCAATTAAAGTAATTACTGCTGGTATAAACATCATTAAAGCATATTTTAATATGTTGTATACTTTATTACTCATTTTCATTTGCTATTCCTCCTTTTCTATTTTTTCTTCAACATATAATTCATTTAATTTGCTTTCATCAAAATTATCTGCTAAAAAGATTACTGATGCATAATATGGTTCTATCTTATTACCATTTTCATCTTCTCTAGGTACATCATCAATACTTCTTATATGTTTATTTGTATCAGCAATTAATATTTTCTTTGCTCCGTAAGTTCTTATTTCCATTTTATTTCTCCTTTCTAATTAATTTACCTTTTCCCAATGAAAGCCACCACAAGTTTTTCTCTTGCCTAATAACACTCGTGATATATCGCTTTGAGAAATATTCAATTTTTTACTTGCTTCTGTAAGAGAATTGTATATAATATTTGTCTCAATGCATTTAACTTTTATTTTTTGCTTTTCAACTGCTAATAATAATCTTCTCTTTGCATTTTCTTTTTGCTCTTTTGTATATGTTTGAACACCTTTCTTACCTTTATTCCAAGGTTCTCTACCAATATTGTTTTCTCTTAATATTTTTATTATTTTTTCTTTTTCTTCCATTGTTTTATTTTCCCATAATTGTCTCATTGCCTTTTTCCTTTTATCACTTGAAAATCTTCCTTGTTCAATCGAATGATGAACATTTTCTTTTGGTGTTACCCATCTTAAATTTTCAACTCTATTATCTTTTGTATTATTATTGATATGGTCTATTTGAGTTTTGTAAATATCATTATTGGGAATGAAAGCATTAGCAATTAATCTATGTAATAAAGCCCTCTTTCTAACCCCATTTTCAAACATATTAACTCTTATATAACCTTTTTTTAACACTTCTAATTTAGGATAAGTAATTTTGCCATTTATGTTTTTTCTAAAACCTCCTAAATTACTTACCTCATAATTATTATTAATTTTAACCCAATTTTCCATTATTCCTCCTATGTATAATCATACAATATTTAGAATAATTATGCAATATGCAATGCAACTTAACTAATTGACCACCCGAATTGTTGTGCCTGTGCTAAGGCTTGTTGTCCTTCTTCTGATACAAGTTTAGCCAAATTTGTACTTCCTAGTGTAATTGTTTGTGGTTTAACTCCTTTTGTAGCAATATCATATAAATTGGTTAATACATTTATTATTGATTGTTCGGTTAATTTAGTTGAATAATGTAAATCTAATTTGTAATTATAATAGTTTTCACTTTGCGATGTCGAATAATTTTGCCCTAAATTCTCAAAACCACCAATGGTTGTTAAATTACTACAATATAATGTCATACTTGAAATATTGCTTGCTCTTTGGAAATTTAATTTTGATATAGATACAAGTGAAACACAACCATTAAATGAATAACCAAAATCTTGTATATTACTAGTGTCCATTTCTGGTATTTCTTTTAAATTAGCACAGTCTTTAAATCCATTATACATATTAATCGTACCACTTAAGTTAAAATTTGGGATTTTTTGTATATATCTTTTTATTTCAAAAACTCCACTGCCTTGTTGTATAAAGTAATCCCAAATATCAACACCACTAGTAGCAACTTCTACTTCACTATAACCATCTAAATTATCATTTATCGCTTTATATGTTCCGTTTGAAGTTATTGTTTTTGTACCAAGTACCTTTTCTTTTATATTTACTTTAGCACTTGCTTTATCATTAACATCATAAGTTCCATTTTGAGTAAATTCTATCTCACCACTTGGAACTATATACTCATTGGGGATTGCTTGTACTGTTACTTTTGATAGACCTGTAAAATCTTTATCTGGTTCTATTATTTGAGTTTCTTTAGTTGGTATAACTTCTTTTTCTTGAGTAATTGGTTTTAAAACTTCAATTGTTTTACTTAACTCCCCAGTAAGAACTTTTTCTTGGCTAATATAACCAGTTAATTCTTGTGCTTCTATCATTTAATATCACTACCTTCTGGGTATAAAATAAATTCTTTAGCACCATCTTCATCATAACCAATTATTGTATTACCATTCAATTGAATTTCATACCAATATGTTACAGGTTTATTAATTAACTCACCAATAGTTAAATCTTCTTTATCAAAATAAATTTCAATTTTTTTAGTTTCAACTGCAGCCTTATATTCTTTTAATAAAATAGCATTTTCGTTCAATTTATTTGCTTCGTATACACCAAATTTTACAATATCTCCAATTTGAAAAGTATAACTTTCTAAATCAGAAGTTGGAATAGAAAAAGAAAAACTTTGGTTTTCATCCCCTCTATTTACTGATATGGTTTTATATAAATTATCTACTTTTAGCATAATATTCCACCTTTCTATAGTAATTATAACATAACTTTTAAATATCACAAAAAAATACCAATAAATGGCATTTTTTGATAATTAATTCAAGGAGGTAAATCAATGAACTAAAAAAACCCATATCACATTGTAGGAATTAATCAACATTGTGATATGAGAAATGATATGCTATTCAACACCTAGGATTATTTATCACATATCATGGCATTGTGCTTTAGTCTTATTTCCACACGGGAGAATAAGCATACTTATTAGCACACATTAAGTAAATATAAATAGGAATTGAACCTATTACAACTAGTTTTAAACGTTAGCGCACCAGCTATATATTTACTTTGTATCTTTAATAGATACTGTACTAATGATATATATTTGGATTTTCACCAAAATTTCCAGAGCCTACTTAAAGTAACTCTAGTGCATTTATCTTATACTATCGTCAATATCATCAGTACACTACCTACTAGAGATAGTGTTAACAATAGTTAAGGTACTGCAATACCCTATTGTTAAATAAACAAGCAATAAGTTTTACAAAAACTTATTAGTGCCTTATAGACACCATATCAAGTAAATATAGTTTCTGGTGCAAGGATACCCTTGATAATCGTTTCCTTTAAATACAAATCGCTTCCCACACTAGATATTGTGTACTTAAATATCTTTACTTGTATTATTATTCACTAATCTGCAGTTCGTGAAATTATCAATGTACCGATTATATTTACTCAATATGCTACCTATAAAGATAACACCAATTCACATAACCATTTAATCTCAACGAAAAGACTAAATTTATATGCTTCATGTAGACGACTTCGTTCGTTGTCTAGGGTATTAGTCGTTTTCCCCACCTCTAAAATAAGATTCAACACTTAACCTCGAGATGTCAGCCATTAATTCTTTACAAACACAGGATTTTATGTGTTTTCCTATAACAATTTAATAATATAAACACAACCTTGTAAATTGCATTTACAAATATAATATAGCATAATTACTATTAGAAATCAATAATGGAGGTAGTGGAGGGATTTAAACCCCCGAATACAAATTTTGCAGATTTGCCTCTTTGTTCACTTGAGTACACTACCATTTAAAGAAGAAATTAATCTTCTTTTGGTATATACTTGTAGTATTCGTATAATTTATCTTTTACACTATCTTCATCATTTAACCACATATAAGAAAGTTTTAATGCAAGTTCTTCATCTTCTTTTACCAAGTCATAATAATCATTATACATCATGTTTGCCACTACATAGAAATCTATGTTGTTTAAATTATACCCCATTTGTTTCATAGCATTTGTAGTTTCTTCAATAGTCCAGTGTTCTCCTACTGGTTTCATATTATTAACCCATTTATAAGCCATTTCCTCATTTAATATTTTACCATTTGCTATTTCATATAGTTCATCTTTGTATTTTTTATAAAGTTTGGGTTTTTCTTCCTTTAAATCACAAATTAAATCATCCAACATATTAGATAATTCTTCCATATCTTCTTGTTTACCATTTATGATTATTTTATTAATATAATCTCTAATTTTCACTTTATCTCCTTTCTAATAAACTAATTATTTTATTATTTTGGTCAATGATGGTTTCTAAATATTTGTCATTTTGTTCATCAAGTTTACTTCTATTTATTTGTACTTCTCTAGCCACATCATCATTTGATAATTGTTTTTCGTTAAGCATTAAATTATAAATACTAATTGAAAACCCAATTATTGCCATCATATCTAAAAAACCATCATTAAATAGACCATTTTCTTGATTAAATTGATTATACATTAAGCAATTTTAACAACTGTTATTCTACTAAAAGTATAATCTGCTTGTTGACCTGTATTTGTTATGCTAATAGGAATAAAAGGTTTTCCATTTTGACTATTAGTATTATCTACTTCTACAATAGTAGTAAAACTCATACTTTCAGCATTGTTTTCAGCAGTTGCTGGCTTAAATGAAGCAAAGCCATCAGTAATAGCAATACCATTTCTATTTAGTTGCATAGATACAAACTCATTATCTGCACTACCAGTAGCAGTAGCACTAACACTTATTAAATAAAGACCTGCTCTTTTTAAATTAATAGTAGTGTTGTTTTCCCCCATTTCAATAGCATTACCTGTAATCTTAGTAGTAGTACCAAAAGTTAGTGTTCCATTTGCAGGAATAGTAGCACTAAACCCAGTAGCAGTTAATGTTGATTTTCTATAACAATTTGTACATCCATTCATTTTATATTCTCCTTTCTATAAAAATAAGAGGGAACTTGTCCCTCTTTACAATACACTGACAAGTGTTAAATTAAATTTTGTGTGTAAGTTGTGCAACCCATTCCACATCCACAACTTGGGTAAGCATGAAAGCGTCCAAGTTGATTTAAAATTGCATTTGTTTGGTTGTAATTACTTATTTCGGCTTTAGCATCTGATAAAGCAGTTCTTAAACCATCTATATAGTTTGCTTGGATTAAATCTCTTGTTTTCTGATTTTCTTCCAAAATGGTTTTCTCCGTTTTACAGCAGCACTCAGCAATTTGAGATGATAAAGTTTGTGTTTGAAGTGCATTATCATATCTATTTTGCATGATTTCTTTAGATAAACCACAATCTCCTAATTGTGTAGCATATCTATTATTTAAGATTTCAGTTCCTAAAGCATATTTAGTATCTAACAAGTTAGTATTTACATTAAATGTATCTCTAGCCATTAGTCTATTGTCTAAGAACTCTTCACTAATTCCAGCAGCATTTCCACCACCAAAACCGAAACCATTACCAAAAATTCCTGCAATTATCAAAAGAGCGACTATCCAACTCCAGTCAAAAGCCATACTTCCGTTTCCGTTCATTATAACCCTCCTTTCTATAATTTATATCAACATTATTCAATGTTAATACCAACACTTTTTAATTGTTCTTCAACTTTTTTGCTATCCATATTTGCTTTTTGGCAAGCCTTTTCAATAACTTCTCGTTTACTACCGCTAGTTTTCATAATTTCTTCAACTACTGGCATAGCCTGTGCTATCTTAGGATTAGTCTTTGCTAGGTTTTGTATCATGGCATTAGGATTACCACTTGCCATTAATTGTTTTATTAAATTAAGTGCGTTCATTATTTATTCTTCCTTTCTTTTTCTTCCAATTTACTTAATAATTCTTTATTTTGTTTTTCTAATTCTTCAATTTTTAATTGTTCTGGTGTTTTAGGTAGTTCTATTTTATAAGACTTAATATCACCATTTAATTCCTTAATTGATAAAACACCATTTTTCAAGTCTATAAAGGCTGTTTTCCTTTGTATTAGTATTTCATCAGGTTTCTCATTTTCATTTAATATTCTTGCTTCAAAGTCTATTTGTGTTCCATTCGTATTAATAATGTTTTGTATTGGTTGTGTTTGTGAGTTTTGATAGTTTCTTTTTAAATTTTCAAGTTCTTTCATTTGATTATCTATTCTATCAATTGGATTACTATATGAATTATAAGCATTATACGGATTAAACATATCTATCATTTCCTTTCTAAAATATAAAAGAGAAATAGTAATCACACTTGTTTTAAAAATGCTTTAAACTATTTCTCCTTTCTGTAATCACTCTTGTACAAGTTGAGTACTCTTGTTCTTACATTTTTATTCTAGCAAAGAATAAGAAATGAATTTTACTCATTTCTTATATGATTTTTGTAATTTGTATCATGCATCGTTTACTTATTGTTTATTTATCTATTATTTTTGTTTATTTTTTTATATATTTAAGTACATTTATATTGACTTTTTTATATATATCAATTACTTTTTTCTGAAACTAGATTGGAAGCCTAATTTGTTTTTTGGGTACAAAAACCCCTTGAAAAGCAAGAGATTTACATTTTATAACTACTTTTTCCTCAACTGAGTTGTTGAGCCATAAAATGGTCTTTGTTATACAAGTATAGTTATTATTCTGTCCATAACACTTGTATACCCCATTCCAGAAATCCACCAAGATTATTTTTTAGAGTTAGTTCACTTTTCCTAACTTGAAGATAAACAAAATAAAGACCTCTTTTGTTGTACCTAACTTTTTCTAATGCGTGAGCAAAGTTAAACTTCCTAGTTTTTTGATAACGGAGAAACTAGAGCAAAGAAAACACCTTGCATAGCAAATAAAAAAGAATACTTATAGACAAGTAGAGTTTTAAAGCAAACGGATGCTCTACCCATCTATAAATATTCTTCTTATCCGCTTGCTATTTTATACAAGTCAAGTATACTATAAAGAGAAGAATAAATCAAGTAGTTAAATTAAAAAAATAAATATCTTAATAAACCTAGATTTAAGAAAGATTTGTTAAAAGTCATAGAATTACACTAGAAATATAAAAACGTTGCTCTAAATGGCTAAAAATGAGTAATTTGGGCATAAAAAAAGATAACTACAATATCTTCATTATCTTTTTCTTAATTTTGTTTATTTCTTTACTGATTAAACTCTCACTACAATTTTCTTTCATAGCCATTTGAACTATAGACATGTTTTTAATTCTATATTCGAATATTCTCTTTTGAAAATCATTTAGCATTAGTTCTTCACATATTTTATTATATTCTGTTCTCGTAAAATCTAGTTTAAGCATTATTTATGCCCCATATACTTACCACAAACGCGACACCTTCTACGACCTTGTTTGTCTTTTTTGGTGTTAGATTTGCGATATTTGGTTGTATGAGTTGTTTTATTTATTTTCAATGTTGCCATTATTATCTCCACCTATAAAGTTATTATTTAAAGTTATTATTACCATTCTCGGTATTCATATCATAAGTTTCGGTTGTAGTAGTTTCGACACCAATGTCATTAAGAACATATACAAGATACCCAATTGTAGCAAACCACATTCCTAGAATAACTAAAATAATAATAAATTGTCTTTTGCTTTGTTTTTTATAATCTTTGATAAGTTCAAGTGCCAAACTTTCCTCTTGTATTTCTTCTACTTGATGTTTTATATCTTCTATTTCTTCTTTATCACTTTTTATTGACATATCTTTATTCCCCTTTCTTGGTAATATATTATATCACTAAATATTTATTTTTCAAGTATTTTAATCATTTTTGTTGTGGTATTCTCGAATATGATGTTCTAATGCAATATTTATTCTTTCATCCATATCTTTTTCATAACAATCTAGTTTGCTTTCAATTTTTTCAAGTTTATCCATTATATTTTTTAGCATTTGGTCTGTTTGACCTTGCTTATAACTCGTATCACTTGCTTTTTTGTTGTCATCTTTCTTATCATTTCTAAAAAACGATATAACTGATAATATAGAACCTATTATTGCTATTGCTAAAGTTATGTATTGCATAATATCTACCTCACTATTATATTATCATATTATCAATTTTTTGTAAAATATTCGAGTTAAGCTGTCCTTTTCCACATATTAACAGCCAAATATGGTGGAATGTTGTTATGTGAAGAACTAGCGTTTTGCCCACCAATGCTGAATGAGTGGGTATGATTTGCACTCTCGCTTGTCATATATGTATAACCATCGGTATCTTTTGCCAAAGTTGAATTACTTGTTGCTGTTGAAAATGCTCCAGGAGATGAACCATTTGGATATGTATAACCACCCGTTGTAATACTATGTGTATGTGATTGACTTTCATTTCCAGTTGTTATATTTCCCAAATTCTTTTGACCACTTTCACCAGATGTTAATGTATGTGCGAATTCGCCACCTGTTTGATTAAGTTTTAGTGTTCTTGTATCATTGTTTTTATCTGTTGCACTTCCCGTTCCTATCAAAAATCTACCTTGTAATTTTTCCCAAGTACCACCAAATAAAGTTTGTGGGCTTGTATCAGAAACTGACATGTATATTGAGCCAACTGGATACACCAAATCAAGTGTCGCAAGTCTACCATTAGTTTTGCCATCATAGACACCATCTTTATTCCACCAAAATATTGGCTGCCCATAAGATATTGATTTGTCTACATATTCATCAACAAGTTTATCTTTGTAATAAAATCTAAATTCATATTGTTTAGTATAGTCAAATGTGCCTTCAAGTTGAATAATTCTACTTGTGCTTGATGTACCAGAATATACTTTATTACCTTCTAAATAATACCCACCTTCAAGTGAAACACTTTCTATACTATCCCAAGAAGTTGTTGAACCTTTTTCTCTTGATTTAAAACTTAATTTAAGTGTATTTGCAGTATTACCAAATGTATCATTAAAGTAATTACCTTCAAATGTAAGCCCAACTTCTCCTGTTGTAGGTTTAATTCTAAAAAAGTTAATTGGGTCTATTCTTAATCTTACATAATCGACTAATGGATTTGAAGTATTTGTTGTACTAATACTATTTGAGAAACCTCTTGTATCAGTTGCAATAAATGTAAATATATTTGTATCTGCGTTATTAAATGTATATGGGCTTTCACTAACACTTGTACCATTTATAGTATTACTTTTAATTGTTGCATATTGTTTTGGTGTCGAACTCCATGTTATTTGTGCATTTGAAAAACCTTTTACTATTTTAGTGCTTTCATTTGTGCCACTTGTTAATTGTGAAGTAATTGGGTTAATATCTTTTACACTCATACTAACACTTGGTTTAGTTTCATTTTCATTTGCACTAAATGTTGTGTTTGTTGAAGTAGTTCCTATTAATGTGCCACCGTTATATGTATCACAATATATTGTTGCTATTCCAGAAGGTGCATTTGGTATTTGTGAATAAAAATCATTAGGTACAGTCCAACCATAAGAATATTTTATCCCTGTTGCAATTTCACCATTTAAATTACCAAATGAATATCTTAATGTATGAGTAAAAGTATCACTTTTTTGATTAATATTAATTGAGCAAGCACTACCAATAGTAGCACTAGTTGCTGTTACACTTGATTTTCTAGGAATAGTTGGAAGTGATACTGTTGCACTCAATGTTTTATTTAATTTTAAATAACCATTGTATAATGTAGTTTCTATTGTTACACTTGCACTTCCATCATCATTATGTTGAACATATTGTTCTGAGTTAGTTTCTGTAATTGTTTTAGTGCCAAAGTAGTACACACCACTACCTTCAACTGTTGGTGCATAAGAACAAGTAAATTTATAACCACTACCACCAGCAGTACCACCGCTTAATACTGACCTTAATTTTGTATAGATTTGTGTTCTATTATTAGTAATATCTTGATTGCCGATTCTAGCATCAACATAAAAATCTATCCATTGACCAGTTGTAACTTTCCATCTCCAATAAATAAGATTTTGCCATGAATTATTTAACATAACTTATTCCTCCTAATCCCCTACCCAGTATACGCCTGTACCATCTGAGTAATCTTCTAATCTTGACCTACCTTGTAATACAAAGAAATGTTTAACTTCCATATTATCACTTCGCACTACTGTTTGTTTAGTTTCTTTATCATACCCTGCAAATAGTAATTCGGTGTCATTAGCAGCATTATTAACTTTTACACCTATTTCATTTATCCTTGTATTTGTAGGTGCATTTGTTTTCTCATATAACATACCATTTTCATCAAATGTTCCACTTGTTGTTTGTACTATTTCACTTACTATTTTATTACCATTTTCATCATAAAATTGCCCCTTTAGTATTTTATTAACTTCTGTTTTCTTATAAGTGTCAGTTTGAAGTGTCTTGACATTTTCTTCTAATACAAGTACATCACTTGCTGGAGCATAATTTTCAAGCATACCTATTATGTCTTGTTTATTTTGATTTATAGTAACATCAAGTTCACTCGTTTTTGCTGTAAGTGTTTCAACTGTTCCTTCTAGTAAATCAACTTGTGTTTTAACTATTCTTCTTTCAGATATTGGGTCATCTTTAACATTTGTAGTTACTTGTTGTTGTTTAGTTGGTATTTTTGTTTCAACTTTTGACATTATTGTCATTTCATAAGTGAGTGTATTGTTATTTAATGTAGTAAACCTTGCAAGTTCTTTAGAATTAGCATAATTAAGTATATCCCAACAATCTAAAGTAATATCCCCATAATTTTCAATAGTTGCTGAATTAACCCTAAATCCTTTTACTACATTATAAATGTTATCAATAGTAGTTTGGTCTTTTACAAATGGATTATCTTGCCTAATAATTAATGTGTTATAAACTGTACTAGGTTCTGTGCTAGGAGCAGTAAAATTCCTTTTAGCATCAAAATATGTTACTTTCGATATGTAATATGGTTCACTTATAATTGTGGATTTGCATTTTAACAAATTTATAGACACATCTGGTAGTTCTTTATATTTTAATTCTTTTAGTACAAGTTTACCATCTCTATCTATTTTTGCATTACAACCTTTTATTTCGGCTATATAACTAATCCATCTTTTGCCACTTACGGAACTATCATACATACTTGTTTCAATATCACCATTTGTTGTTGGATATTCTCCAAGTTCCACACCACATTGTGTACATATATATTGAAGTATGGTATCTACTGTTGCTTTGCCATCTACAAAACATGGGCTATAATCTATTGCATCTTTAAAGAATGTTGCCTTATCTAGGCAAGTTATTTCACATGTTTGGTGATAATTTGCACCTAAATCATCTATGTGATATATGCCAATAGGGACATATACATAATCTTGTACACTGCCAATATATTGTCCTATTTCTAATTTAACTTCCATACCACTTTTTATGTATAAATTATCTAAATTCCTAAATTTAATAGTTAATTTCTGTGATATAAAACTTCCTAATGTAAATACTTTGTCATTTTTATTTATTATAGGGCTTGATATTACTATTTTGCTAATTTGAGAATTAGGAACTAAATCACCCCCTATAGTTAGTTTTGCTTTATATTGTGATGAACCACTATATGATTTAGCCCTAAATTCTTCTGTTATATCATTGCCATTACTATCTTTTACAATATATGCCATAGATTATTCCTCCACTAATGAAAATGTTAATGCTTCATCTTCTTCATGCCAGTTGCCTTCTTCATCTTTCCATATTCTTTTAGTATCAAATTCTTTATCACTTGCATACATTTTGTGTATGGTTTTTTGTTTTGTCTTTTTATCAGTTAATTCTACATATATCCAATCTGGGCTTATTCTATTTAAAATATAACTAATATCATCATCACTTAATATAGAATATGCAAGTTCAAAATCTTCTACATCATGTCTTACTCTATTTCTATGAGTATAACCCTCTAAGTCAGTAAAGGCATCTTTATCTACATCATGTAAATTTCTATGCATAGAAGATGGAGTAGGAAAATCTTCTAAATCAGTACATGTATAAGTGTGATTTTCACCCTCTACTCCATTATGACCTATTCTTATAAAGTTTTCGTATTTGTTATAATTTCTAACTAATTTTATCATATTTTCCTACCTTTCTATAAATCGTATTGTCTATCTTTTTGTTTTTGTTTAAATGTTATGAAATCTAATAGACCTTCTGTATCTCCTTGTGCAACAATATTTACTTGAACATTTTGGTTTCCAGTTGATACTAGAGCATCTAACATACCTTCTTTGGTTGCTTGTCTAATACCTGTAACAATTTGGTTTTGGTTTGCTACTGCTGTTTTACCATCTAATGTTCCTATCATTTCCGCACCTTTTTCATTTGCTTGGAATATTTGACCTCTTGGAACAAACCCACCTGATGCTTTTTGAGAAAATCTAACTGTAGCACCATTTTGTAAGTTTTCTTTAAAATTTGATTTTGTTTCAACATCTGCTTCTATTTTTATTGGATTACCATAGAAAAATCTTTTAATTTTACCCCAAATACCAGTAGCACTATTCCAAATACTTTCCCAAAATGTAGTCCATTTTGATTTAATTTTGCCAGTATCTTCATCAATGTATCTTGCAATATCTTGATTTTGGTTTTTAAATTCAGCATATACTTTTTGGTGTTGTTCCTCAGCATTTGTTATGGCTTCATCTCTTGCCTTTTTAGAAGCATCTATAATTTTTTGATATTGTTCATCATTAATTATACCAGCCTCTTTTAATTTACTTGCTTCATACACTTGTTGTTCATATTGTTCTTTAGCATTTTTGATAGTTTCATCTCTTGCTTTAATACTATTTTTAATTATCTCACTAGCCTGTTCAGCAGTTAATGCACTAGCATTTTCTTTCATATTAACTAGTATTTTCTTTGCTTCTTCTTCACTAGCACTTAGATTTTTAACAGTATTATCTTTCATCTCTTGTTGTAATTTATTGATTTCATTAACTTCATCTCTTGTTAATGCTCGTTTTTCATCACTTGCTTTATCAAGAATATCTTTTATTTTCTTTGTTTTTTCATCAACTATTTTTTCTTGAGCATCATAATATTGATTAATGCTTTCTTTCATTTCATCAACTGCTTCTTTGCCAAGTGTTTTTTCCATTGTTTCATCATAAAGCCCAAGAGCATTTTCTTGTTGTTTTTTTAATTTGGACTTAATATCAGTATTTAGTTTATCCAAGTTAGTGTTTACTTTTTTAATATCTTCTTTAGTGATTATTTTATCTCCCCAATCTAATTCTTTAACATTTTTTGATATTTCATCAAATTGTGGGATTAAATCACCTAATGCCTCTTTAGTTTCTTTACTAGCCCCTTTTAACACATTCATTTGTTTTATTGCTGGTGTTAATTGTAAATATGCAATACCAACGCCTAAAGCCGCTATTGCTGCCACTATTCCTAACAATGCTCCAGTAGATATTCCTACAACACCTGCTAATGCCCCAAAACCAACAGTTAATGCAGATGTTGAAGTAGCAGTCGCAGCCATGCCAGTTGCTATTGTTCCACCACTTAATAAAGTACCTAGAATTTTAAATAAACCTACTATTTTGATTATTCCTGCTGTTAAACCTACTATTGCTAATATAGAAGTGAATATTGTTCCAAATGTTACTTTAGTAAATTTCCATTCTCCATTTGCTTGTTCAGAAAAACCTAACCATTCTCTTATGCTATCGGCTATCTTTTTGGCTTTACTATTCATTTCATCAAGATGTAAATTATATTCTTTTATTCTAGCAAGCATTTCTTTGCTAATAGAACCACCAACACCTACTCCACCACTTCCACTTGATTTAGTAGGAGTAAGAATGTTATTTAATTTATCAAACCCTCTTAATGATTTTTTTGCTTTATCACTTGCATCTGCTACACCATTAAGACCTTGTTCAAAGTCATCAACATAGCCACTTGCAATACCAAAACTATCAGCCCATGAGCCTACATCTATTCCTAATAATCCCAATACTGAACTTACTATTGTATTTAAAGTCATTAAAATTGCATTTAAATAAGGTAATATAGTGCTTAATATAGGTAAGAATATAGAACTTAATTGTCTTGATAACATAGCCCATTGTTCATGTAATATTTTAACTTGATTTGATACACTATTAATTGTTTTTGCTGCATCTCCATTAGCATTTGCTAATTGTCTTTCAAGTGTAAGATATATTAAAATAGTTTTTTCAGCCCTATTCATCTCATCAATAGATTTTGTAATGCCAAGATTTAATGCTGTTTGAGCAAGAGATGTTTCTGTTATATCTCCTCCTAATGCTCTTATAGATTTTGTATTACCACTCAATGTTACTTGTAATATTTGTCCTGCTCTTGCAAAATCTAAATTATATAATGAAGAAATATCAGTTTGCATTTTAAGTAAGTTTTCACTTAATAATGAACTAGCCTCGCTTGTAATTCCCATAGCACTTGCCATTTGTTTATATACACCTAGTGATTTTGTTAGTGATTTTTGGTCTAACCCTATCATATTACTCATAGTAGATACTAACTTTTTACCACTATTATTAGCATCTCCATAGGCTACATCAAGTAAATTTAAATCTTCTATGTATTCGGTTTGTGCTTTTGTAAGTTTAATCATTAAACTAGTTGCTTCTTTTATTGTACCTATATATGCAATAAGTGAACTTTGTTTAAGTGTATTACTTGCTATTTTCCCCATTTCTTTAAAGGCTTTGTCGGTTTGTTCTGTTTCCCTACGCAATGCCTTTAAATTTTTTAACCCTTTTGCATTGATTTCAATGGTTGTTTGTACACCTTTTTGTGCCATTTTATCTCCTTTCTAGGTTAATATCTAGCCCAAGCATTAAATAATTCTTGTTCCATAATATTAGCCTCTTGTTTTGTTAAATTTTTTGGTTTTTTATTTTCTTTTGCTATTTGTTCATCATCATTTTTGAACATTTTATCATACGTTGGGTATTCTTCTCTTTGTTTAGAGAAAGCATTATTTAAAGCAATGGAAGTTCCTATATAATTAGTATATCCCTTTAACCAAGAATTATATTTTGAAATTTCAACTTCCGTTTTCTTTTCTTCTTCCATTTTCTTTAAATAAAAAATTCGGTATGACCAATATAGTTGAGGGTCATCTTCCCAAAACTCTTTATCAGACATACCGAACATTATAGCACTAGGGTATAACTCATTAAGATAAAATTCAGTAAGAGTTTCATAGTTTTTGCTATTATCTTTACTTAATTTTTGCTTGGTCGTAGCGCCTTCAAGTTTTTTAATTCATTATTTTTAGTAATTAAATTGCTATTAGCATCTTCAATCATTTGAACACCTAATGCAATTAATTGGGCTTCCCCATATTCTTTACAAGCAATGTCATATAAGTTATTTACTTCTTCAATTGAAAATTGATAATCAGTATATAACATTATCCAATAAAGTTTTCTATATGATGAGGATAATAACTTTTCATCTTCACTCATATTGTCTAGTTTGTCTAAACCTTCAAATGGGTTCGTTTCATTTGTTATTTCCTCTACTTGCTTGTTATTATCAAATAATTCCTTATAATCAGATTTTTCTTTTTCTAATTTTTCTTGCTCTTTTCTACTATATTTTTCCCAAGCAACAATTCCTTTTCGATTAAGGAATAAAGTATATTCCTTGCCATTGATTTCTATTACTTCTTTACTAAATTCTTTCATAAATCATTCTCCCTTTCGTTTTATTATTATTCGCCAGTTACTTCAACAGCAATTGTTCTATATGAAGTGGCTTCTCCTGTTGCAGAAACTGCTAATTCTACCATAGCAAATCCTTTTGCTACACCTGTAATTGTTAATTTATTAGCAGCAATTGTAGCAGTAGCAATTGTAGCAGAACTACTTGTTGCTGTTACTGTAGCACTAGGGCTTGTTTCAAGTTGAACTTCATAAGTGCCTTCTTTGTCTACAACAACATCATTTAATGGTGTAGTAATAATTGCAGTAGGTTTAACTAAATCTCTTACATCATCAATTGCATCCTCATCAGCACTTGATACAGTTATGTAAATAGTACCTTGAACAATACCATTAACTGCTAATGAGTTTCTTGAATAAGTAAGTGTTCCTTTATATCTTTCACCAGTGTTATCTGGGTTTCTTTCAAGGAATGTTAATTCTTTTCCTTTTACTTTCTTTAAGGCTCTTACATTATCTCTATGATAGTTAAATGTATATTGTTTAGTATCAGTTCCTTGTAGACCTTCTGCATAAGTATAACCACCATCACTTAAAACTGTTTTATCAACTTGGTCTGGAGCAGTTCTAGTTTCAGGCATTTCACTTACAGGTAATAGTAAACTAAATTTACTATCATTACCTAATACATTTAATGTAGAAAATTTAGAGATAAAACCTTTATCAGTATAAACTCTTTCCATAATTTTTTATTCCTCCTTATTAGTATATACTTTTATTCCAACTATTTACACTTCCACTAAATAGTAATGTTCTTCGTTTAACAGTTATATCCATATATTCACTTGGAATATCACTTTCTCTAGTAAAGCCTATTTCTCTAAAGAAATCGTGAATTAAAAACCTTAATTCGTTGATTATATCTCTAGCACTATATTCTTTACCTTCAAAAATAACATTTTTTGTGTAAATATCGACTTGATATGTTAAATTATTACCATATTCTATTCTATCTAATGTTAAAGTGTTTAAATCATCATTGTTACCATTTTCTCTTATTACGATTACTGGTATACTTTCTTTAAAAAAAGATTGAGGGGTAGTTGGAACTACTTTTATTATTTTCCCAAAAGTAGATTTTGACTTGATATATGTATTAAATAATCTTAATATATCATTTTCAATATTCATTTTATTCCTCCTCAATTTTTCGTTTTTCTATCTATGTATTCTTTAATCCAACTAGATATTTTGACTTCTATTTGTTGTTTTAATTTGTAAAAGATTAATTTACCCTCAAAACCGTTAGTCCAAAATACGTTTCCTTGCCAATCTTTAAAATACCACCCTTTATAGCCATGATTATTGACATCGTATGCCCATTCTCCACTATCTGGCAATATTTCTGTATTTATAGCACCAGTATAACCAATACCATATTCTACTATTTTAGCAAGTGATAAACCTCCAATATAGTGGGCTTTAGTTTCCTCACTCATATTTTTAGTTTCTATATTTACTTCACTATTGTTATATAGAATTATTTTATTACCCTCTATTTTTAACTTATGTTCACTATAATAATAACTTGTATCAAGTTCTTCTTGAGTTGCATAAGATAAGTTTTCAAGAGTAATTTCTTGCAATAATTTCATTGCTTTATTTCCAATAAATTCCATAAATTCTGGTGAAGTTAAACTTTCTTCTATAACTTCTAGTTCTTTTATGAGAGTATCATAACCTGTTGAACTTATTTTAACTTCAAACATTAGTCTTTATCTTCTTTTATATTAATTGGTTTAAAGTTTACTTTTGGCTCTTTTTTCTTTTCAAATTGTTTCCAACCCATATTTATATACATTGAATATAAATTGTATGGAACTTCTTTGATAACTTTATCGCCATCTTCATTTATTTTTTCAATTTTGATTAATTTTTCCATTATTTCCTCCTTATTTTACAAGTTTTCTGATATATATTCTTATACTTGTATTTTGGTTTCTTATAGAATAAATCCTATAGTCTGCATTATCCCCCGGATGTAATTCTTCATCTGGAGTAGTATTCACATAAACCTTATCAAATTCCATAAATTTGAATAGATATTTGGTTTTTTCGGTAATAGATATTACTAACATATCATTAGCAAGTTCTCCAAATTCCCTTATTTCACTATCAGAACTTATAACTTGTACATTAAATCTATATTTAATTGGCTTACTAAATATTTCATATTCATTTAAGTTATTATCTTGCATTGTACCAAGTTTTTTTGAGATATATATAGTTGATTTTACATCATGTATATTTTGTCTATTAACATTATACATTACTATCATCCTCTTTGCTTGATTTTGGAACTCCAATCTTTGGAATTAATTTACTCATTAAGTCTTGTGATAGACCATCAGTTAATTTGCTCCAAGAAAGTGAATTTTCACTATAATTAGTTATTCCTTGTTTATCAGCAAGATTATAAAGTTCTATGCAACATCTTATTTGCCAATTATAATATTTTTTTGGAAGTAAGTAATTACTATAATCATCATAAGGAAATAATGTTTCAAGACATATAGCCTTACTATCTTCTAACAAACTTGTTAAAATTTGCTCCCAAAGTGCATTTGTTTCAAATATATCTTCATCATAAGGTATTCTCAACTTTAACTTTGGCATTTGTATTTGTAATTCTTTTCTATCCATAACATTATCCTCCTTACAATATTATTTTTTTATTATCCTCTTGAAATGATTTGAACAACAGGAATTAATTTGTCGCTAACATATACTTTATTTGAAGTATCATTATTATTAGCAAGTTCCCAGTTTGCACCTTTTTCAAAGTCTGCATTATCTGGTGATAATTTAGAAGTATCTTTGTATGAAATATACATAGGAACAATCATTTCTCTTATTCTTGAAACTAAATCAGTATGACCACCATTTTCAGTAGCCTTTCTATCTAATTCACTAGGTACTTTAACTCCTAATTCTTCAAATTCAAAGAAACCATTTTTAAACATATATGTAATATATTTAGAAGCAGCAACTACATAATCATCTGCTTTAACTCCTGCTGGATAGAAGTCTGCTTTTTTAACATCAGCAAGATTAATTTGTCCTGCAGTAGCACCACTTGCAACTACTTTTAATGCACCACTTGCATCAGCAGTTGAAGCATCATAACCATCTAATACTGGCATTTCATCATCAACGATAACTGTTTTACCATTGTATGTACCAATAGTTAAATCTCTTGTAATACCATCTTTGTCAGTATATTTCATAAATTCAATTAGATTTAAACCTTCTAAGTTAGTTGATACCATTGAGTGCATGAATGATACATTAAGATTTGCTTTGCTATCTCCTAATGCTTTTTGAGATGCTCTATTGCATGCATCAGCAGTTAAATTGCCATCAACTTCGTAAGTATGTTTACTAGCAAAGTCATTTGAACCAGTCATAGCAAAGATACCTTTTAAAATTGAAAGTGTAGTACTTTGTCTTTGTTCTTCCCAATATTCTTTAACTTCGCTAGCCTCAGCCATAAAGTTTTCACCAGTGATTTCAGTTACGAAGTCATCTTCTCCCCAAGCATTTGCTCTACCATAACATATTTTAGTTTGATAGAAAGTATCTCTTGAAGTTGAAGTAATATTAGTCTTACCATCATAGTTTACAGGTGTTCCACCAATTCTTCCTTTAATTGGTTCTACAACAAAGTATCCACCTGCTTGTTCACTCATTTTATTTTTGTATTTATTTACTACTGTAAATAAAGAATTTTTTACAAGTTCATTTTTCTTAGTACTTGGTAGAGTTTTTAAATATCTTTCAAATACTTCATTGTTAAAAATTTTTCCATTAAATTTTAGCATAATTTAATTTTCCTTCCTTTCTTGTTATTTTAAATTTTCAAATTCTACTGGATGTTCATTTATGAATTTTTCTTGTTCAATAGAACTCATTTTTGAAAATTTTTCCCAATTCATTGCATTATCATCCCTTTGTGGAATATTTGTAGCACTTGGTTTTACATCAATTGTAGTAATTGCTTCTTTAGTTTCCTTTACAACATTATCTTTGTAATTTGTAAATGTGCTTTTTAATAAATTTGCTCTTTGAATAGTAGCATTTTCATCTTCACTTACTAAAGTATCAATTAGGCTATCATCAATGTTTAAACCTCCTAAAACTTCTTTTGCTTTTGCTTTATTAACAATTATTTTTGACTGCTTATAATTGTTCTCAGTTTCTTTTTTCATTGCTTCAAACTTTTCTTGTTCAGTCATATTTGCTTTGTTAATTTCTTCAAGTTTTGCATTTGCTTCATTGTATTTTGTTTCAAATTCGCTTTTTTGTAAAACTTCACTTTGCAAATCTGCAATTTTTTTGTCCTTTTCTTTGTTTATACCATGAAACGTATTAAGTAAATCAGTTACTTGTTCCTCAGTATAACCTTTTGCTAACAAATCTTCTCTTTTCATATTATCATCTCCCTTTCCTACAGTAATTTTACGGTTTACCAACCTTGAATAGAGATTTATGTATTCACATTTGTTTACGCTCAAATGTTAAAGCCTTTATTATTGGCACAGGTTCTAGGTTATGCTCCCAGTTCTTTGGTTTTGGAGACCAATGTTTTTCTGATTAAACTAAACCCATATCTAAAGGGCTATTGCCCTTGATTATCTAATTCACTTTTATTTGTTATTTGATTATTTTGGAAATTTGCCATATCTTCGGCATTTGTTGTTTCACCATTTGTTCCAAAATCACTTGAATTACTACCTTTATTTTGTTGTGATACTTGGTCGCCAAATAGTTTTTGTTGTTCTTGTGATACTTTTGCACTATCTCCAAATAGATTAACTATGCTATTTGCTATTTCTCTAGGTATATCACAACTATATAGATTTTGTAGTGCTTGTGTCTTAACAAGAATGTTATCTGACATATCTCTTTGGAATTTTGGCTCTACTTCACTAACTTTTAGTGTTGTTATTCCACTATTAGGAGTATTTCTACATATTGCAAGTATTACTTTTAATGCTTTTAAATCACACATACCAAACATACACTCATCACCCTCTGCTCTAATTCCAGCAGAAGTAAATCCTTGACCTGTAAGTTTAGCCTTTCCAGTATCTCCACTTGTTACTGTTCCACTATCACTTGCTATTGGTATTGCAAGTATTTGATGTAGTGATGTAAGTAATCTATTGTAATATGTTTGTGTATCTTGAGCATTTAATCTTCCTTGTAATAGGTCTACACTTGCTTTCTTTTGCTCTGTAGAACTAATACATACTGCTCCCATTTCTTTAATATCATCTAAATCTTCTTTTGATACTTCGGCATTTGTGAATACCATAATAGCATTTACAAATTGTTCCATATCATCTTTATCAAGACTTTCAAGATAATTTATATCATTAAATAAGTCTTTACCTAGTTCAATTAATGATATTCTCTTTCTATTTAGATAACTTTCAATAATTATATGTTCATTCCATATTAACGGTTGTGGTTTCCCAATTCTTTGTAATGACCCACCTTTGTTAGAATATGTTACTACCTTATTTCTTAAATATACTTGGTATACATCATATAAGACAGGTTTTAATACTTCTACACCATTATCTCCCGTACTTGGTTGGTAATCATACATTGGTGTATCAATAAATGCAAATAATTGCTCATTTCCTAGCCTACTTGAATATACTACTTCGGTATCTTCTACTGGGCAATTAATAATTTCAAATGGTGCTTCATCTTCACTACCAACTTTATCTTTATTAATGTATCTAAAACCTCTACCACAAACAAGGACATCTTCAAATAAGTCCATATCTTTGGCTTTTTTATTTTCATATCTCACAAACTTGTTTAAAGTTGATATTTCAGCACTATCAGAACTATTAAATTGAACATATTGAATAGGTTTCCCTAAAAGGAATGTTTTTTTGAAGTCTACACAAGCATAAGCCCAGTTTTCTACTGTTTTATTGTTTATTTCTGGTCTTGTTTGCTTAACTTTGTTTTTTATATCTTGGTCGCCATAGTAGAAACTCTTTAAATATTCACTATCTTGTCTATTCTTGTCATGCAATGGTTTGCTATTTTCTAATATTTCAATTATGGCTTCATCTTGCTTTTTTTGACCTAAACTTAACAATTCTTTTTCGGTTATATTTGCAAGTAAGGTTATTCTTCCATAAGTTTTTTCCAATTTTACCCTACCTCCTACTATTCATTTTAAATTATACATATATTACTTGTTTTTGTCAAATATGGGCATTAAAAAAGAGAAAATAGTATAAATATACTACCTCCTCTAAATGTTTCTTAAAATGGTCTAAAAATAGGTTTTACTCTTTTGGGTTTTGAACTTCCCTCAACAAATTCTTGTGTAAATAACCCACTGCTGTCAGGTGAATCATCGTTCGCATTTCTTCCATCATCATTATATAGTGTTAAATTTTCCATAAATTTACCCATATCAGTATTTATACCAAACATGTTTTTTTGGGGAAATACTATACATCTTAATATATTCCCTTTTTGGTCTGTTATTCTTGCTTTTTTATTCTCACAATTGTATTTTTCTCTTATTATACAATAATTTACACCATTTTGTTTTAAAATCATATCTATATTTTGTTTTAATTCACTTGTTACATTGCTTTCTATTACAAGTTCTATTATATGATGCTGTATTATCTTATTACATACTTCTTCGTACATATCTTTTGTGGCTGTTCTTGTAAATATACAATCTTCTAAATAATAGTCCATATTATCACCATTTGGCACTTTGCAACATATTGGCATTGCAAAGAAGTCTTTACCACTTTTTCTTGTAGCATCTATTACAGCATATCTTCCTATATATTCAGTTTTAGGAATTGTTTCATACGTTCTTAATTTATTATAACTAAAGAATAGACTTTCTGGGTCAGTTGGTATTTGTTGGAAGTTTGTTTGCCATAAATAATCTTCTATATCTTGCTTTTCTAAAAGTAATTCCTTTGTTGTTTTAAGTTCTGGGCATGTTGATAACCCAGTTTCATAATCTAATGCTGGTACTTGAATTATTACTGTAGAACCATCTTCACTTACATAAGTATATTTATACTTTGGATGCTTATGAAATTTAAAATGTTTCTTACAATTTGCAATTAATAAGGCAATAAAATCACCACTAGCCCATAGTGTACCTGTTACAACTACTTTAGGTATCTCATTTTGAACAAATCTTTTCTTCCATACTGTATTATATTTATTGAAATAATATTCATTTAATGTTTGAACTAAAGCCTCTTTATAATCAGCATACAAGTCATCTATATGTATCCTTTGGCTTGCTCTTACACCTACTACGTTACTTTGTGTTGTTTTTGCATAATAACTAGCATTTAATTTACATTTTTTAAGTTTCCAAGTACCTTCCGTTTCCTTTAAAAAGTAATTTCTATCATTTTCATCATATTTCATATCTGGAAATGCTTCTCCAAACCAATCACTTTTTATTTCATCTAATACTACTCTACTACCACCTTTTACTACATCTTCATTTGAGCATAATGATAGTACGGTTTTAGTTGGGTCTACACCAAAAGCCCATGCTTCACTTATCTTTTCTGGAAATGTTTTTCCAAATCCTGATGGCATGTTTGCTATTAATAACCTTAAATTAGGATTTGTTACTATTTCTTCTAAATAATGAACATATCCTTGCATTATTTCATATCTTGGAGCAAAAAACTTATTACTTGGCTCATCATCCCATTCTCTATAGATAAAATAATGCTCTAAGTTTGTTCTTGCCCCTATTCTATAGGCATTATGAAGTTGTTTTTCATATTCTACCTTATTTTTTATGTCTATTTTATACATTAAATTAAGAAGTGGAATGTATTTTTTAACACATAATTTGCTTGCACCTACTTGATTTAGTTCAAAATATCTATTAAATAAGGCATATAAGTCATTTAACATGTCTAATATGTCATCATAATTCATTTTATTTTTGACTTTATAGCCAAAGTTCTTGTCTAATATACTAAAAATATCAGTAATATACTTTAAAACTTCACTTTCCGTAAGTTCATTTTGCATATAATACCTCCTTATTTGTCCTTTTTATCTAATAATTCCTTGTATTTTGCCAGTTTACTATCTATTTTATCTGTATTTATGACTTCTTTATATGTAATGTTGACATTTGGTTGAACTTTTTCCACCATCTCATGCTCTGCTTTTAGTCTAAATAGTGTGCTTCTTTCTTTTGTATACCCCATTTGTGAGAACATTAGGTTTTCTTCCCCTATTTCATCATATATTTTATTTACTATCTCTCTCATATCTGCATCACTACTATTTTTTAAGTTCCTTAATACTCCTGTACTTATTCCTATAAACTTGCAAAAACCTGTTAATGTTGGTAAATAATCCCCTATATTTGCATTTACTTGTGTTACTAGAAATGTATAATAGTCAAAAAATATCGCTAATTGCTCTGGACTATATAAAGGTGTCTTGCTTCCTAGTGGATTTACACTTTTAAAAAAGTAGTTTGTTATTATTAATGGATTTATTCTCTTATCATATTTCTCACTAAACTCTATTATTTCTTTTACTTTTTCTTCTTTTAACTCTTTTATTGCATTAGATAGCCCTTCTACTTTGCCATCTACATAAAACTGCTCTAGTTCTTTTAATTCTAATTTATTATTTACTATTATTTCTTTATTTTTTCTTCTTGCATCTTTCATTTCCCCCACTATTGTCTTTTTCATATACTCTCTTACCTTTCTTGATTATTATATCATATTTGCTATAATTATTCTAGGAGGCTTACTATGAACGATATTTTATCTTTTTCTATTCCACTTAATCCAGTTACTAAAAAAAATCATGGGCAAATCATTTTATGCAAAGGACACCCTATTATGTTACCTTCTAAACCTTATATCGAATACGAGAAGGCTTGCAAACCTTTCATGCCTACTTTAAATCACCCTATTGACTACCCTATTAATCTAAAATGTACTTTCTATATGAAATCTAAAAGAAAAGTCGATTTGTCTAATCTTATCTCTGCTATCTCTGATATACTTTCTAAATATAATGTCATTTTAGATGATAATAGAAACATTATTGCTTCTTATGATGGCTCTTTAGTTCTTTATGACAAGGATAACCCTCGTACTATTATCGAAATCTCCCCTAAACATGATTACCTATCTTGGTAATCTTTTTTTTACCAATATAAAAGAGTATATTTCTATACTCTTTTAAAAGGGGTGATTACACATTCCTTCTTGTAAAGGGTGTATATGAGAAGCAATCTTTTACAATTGCAACCTAATTATATCACTTCCCCTTTTTTTATGTCAATTTTTTAACTCATCTCTATTAACTGCACTATTCCATAGACTTTTTCATCTATATCTACTCCTAGTTCTACCATCGGTACATACTTGTCTTTCCTTTTTCCTATTTTTACTCTTATCTTCTCTCTTTTACACTCCAAATACTCTAACTCTTTCCCATATACCTTTTCTAGTATGTTTATTATATGTATTCCTCCAGACAGTTCTATTATTCTTATCGGATATTCTTTTTCTCCTATTTTTATCTTTCTTTCACTTATTAACTCTATTTCCATCTTTCTCTCTCTCCTTTGCTCTTAATATTATCACTTTTTTTCTTACTTTACAATATGTATCTTGTAAAAAAATGATTAGCGATATAGAAGGGGGTAACAAAGCCCATTTTTCACTCCTATAATTGGGTGGGGTGTGCCTCCAGATACACCAAAAAAGATGTTAAATATGTTCAATGTTCATAATTGATATAATTATGAACGTTGATTTTATAATAAAATTAAGAAAATATTTTTTAAACAGTTAACATAATATATAAAAAAGATTGTAAGCCCCCTTACAAGAAATGCATATCTATCAACACCATATATAATTACATCATATATAATAATATTGTACTAAATAAAATAAAAATATATACTACGCAACTATATATTACATAATAATATATATACATATATATATAATAAAATATATACTAGATAATATTTTAGATAGTAAATATACTATTATTACACTTATATAATATAATACTAAGATTTAGTATATACTAATAATTAGTATGATACTAAAATATAGTAGATACTTAAAATATATGGGAATATATTCTAATTTAAATAAAATATATAGATACTAACTATTCTATATATATAAATCAATAAAAT
>OIYG01000341.1_pt1 | contig 47725 bp, 47 predicted proteins | sample 1587861 | NCBI WGS metagenome assembly OIYG01 (sample SAMN03283272) | human gut metagenome | biome: human-associated habitat; material: feces | host: Homo sapiens | place: Peru | collected 2012
TCCAAACACTATTAATGGTAAAACTGTAGTTGCTATAGGTGAACACGCGTTTCAAGCCCGCGTTCATACGGCACATGGCATATTTGAGTTTTATGGTATGGGACTGACTAGTGTCGTTATACCAAAAGGTGTAGCAAGTATAGGAAATGATGCATTTTCTGGTAATAAATTAACAAGTATCAAGATACCGAGTAGTGTAACAACTATAGGCGATTCTGCATTTTCTGGTAATAAATTAACAAGTGTAACAATCCCGACTACTGTGACAACTATTGGATCAAGTGTATTTAACAATAATCAGTTGCCAGAAAACCAAGCATTTATATATAAGAGAAATAAAGATGGCAGTGTAGATAAGACTGAATTAGTTAGTTATGGTGGAAAGAAAAGGGACAATGTTGTGATACCAAACAATGTAAAGATTATAAGTGACTTTGCATTTGCTAGTAATCAATTAACGAGTGTGACGATTCCATCAAGTGTGACAACCATAGGAACGAGTGCATTTGCTAATAATAAATTAACGAACGTAGAAATAATGGACGGTGTAACAAACATAGGAAGTTATGCGTTTCGTGGCAATCAATTAACAAGTGTAACAATTCCATCGAGTACAGCGGTTATAGAAAATTACGCATTTGATCGTAATCAATTAGTAAATGTTGTAATTTCTGAAGGTGTAGCAAATATAGGGGCCTATGCATTTTCTAATAACAAGATAACAAGTGTAATAATCCCGTCAAGTTTAAAAATTCTAGGCAATTATGTGTTTGCTAACAATCAATTAGAAAGTGTAATAGTAAAGGGAAAAAGTTCTAAAAGTCAATTTGAATCTTATGGTTCGAGTGTATTTGGTTGGACTTATGATGATTCAAATATAATATTTGAACCATAAAAGAGTAAAGGCTATAACTTGCCATTTATATAGTGGATATTATAAACTCGGTTATTATTAAAATATGAAGTTTGTTTTAAAACAAAGCGCAATAATTAATTGTTTAAATTATATGAAGCGTGATAAATAGTTTATTGCGCTTTTTTTATGTTTAACTATTTGATTTTAATTGATTTTTATTGTATAATATGCTTAATTTTTGAGGGGGAATATTATGTATAAGTTAGAAAGTAGGCCATATTCTATAGAAGATGGTGTAATAATTTTTAAAGATAAAAACTTCTGCGAACGAACATTACCACAAATTGGTCAAGGTTCAAAAAGTGATGTTTATAAATTTAGGGTAGATGGAAAGTTTTACGCTTTAAAGATATTTAATTCACTTTATAGTCCTGACATAGAAAATTTTAAGCGAAAAATGAAAATAGATATTCCATCATATGTACAACCTTTAATGTTATCTTATTTCCGTGATACATTTAATGGTTATTTGATGCTTTTATGTAATGGAAAAGATTTAGAAAAAAGAAAATTAGATATTACTTTGGAAGAATTCTATCGAAGTTTTTTGACTTTAAGTAGTGATACTGATAAATTGACTTCATCAGGATATACGATATATGACGCTTTTATATCTAATATTATGTATGATAATGGATTTAAAATGATAGATATAGACGATTATCCATTTGGAGAACAAGATAGGGAAAAGTTGAATGAAATAAGATTAAATAGATCTCTTTTAGATATATTTTTAAAAACTACAAGACTTGGTTTACTATTTGTAGATGTTGTAGAACTTACTAAATTAAAATCCTTATGTGAATCTGGTAGTATCACTTTTCAAGAGTTTTATGAAATTATTTTATCCAAAATATTAAACGATGTTGATCCTAACGTAACAAAATTACCAGAATTAGGAAAAGTCCTTTCAAAAAAATATAGAAATTATTAAAAAAAGTATACTAAAAGCCATTAGTTGTGATATAATACTAATGGCTTTTTAAATTACACATCTATGGATTTATATGTCTAGTGCCTTATGGTGATGTATAAAGTAGATATAGATGGAGGACTTAACGAAAGGGAGGAATATATATGACAGTTGTGTCTATGAATTATTTATTAGAAGCTGGTGTTCATTTTGGTCATCAAACAAAAAGATGGAATCCAAAAATGAAAGAATATATTTTTACATCTCGTGATGATATTTATATTATTGACTTACAAAAAACAGCAAAGAAAATCGAAGAAGCTTATCAAGCATTACTTGAAATAGCTAAAAATGGTGGAAAAACTATTTTTGTAGGAACTAGAAAGCAAGCTCAAGAAGCTACAAAAGAAGAAGCTATTAAGAGTGACTCTTACTATGTTACTGAAAGATGGTTAGGTGGAACACTTACAAATTTTAAAACTATTAGAAATAGAGTAAAAAGATTAGAAGCTATAGAAAAAATGGAAGAAAATGGTACATTTGATTTATTACCAAAGAAAGAAGTAATTGGATTAAAGAAAGAATATGCTAAATTAAATAAACTTCTTTGTGGAATAAGAGGAATGGATAAATTACCTCAAGCTATGTTTATAGTAGATCCATCTAAAGAAGAAATAGCTATTCGTGAAGCAAGAAAATTAAATATACCAGTATTTGGTATAGTTGATACTAACTGTGATCCAGATATGGTTGATTACGTAATACCTGCTAATGACGATGCAATTCGTGCAGTTAAATTAATTATTGGTGTTATGAATAATGCTATACTTGAAGCTAATGGTGGAAAAATAACAGATTATGTAAGTGATAAGACTGATGAAAATGGTACTGATATTATGAAGAAAGCTGTTGAATCTGTAAAAAGAAAAGAAGACAGAAAATCAACTGAAAAACCATTCGATAAACATAAAAAAGTTTTTGATAAGAAAAAATCATCAAATAGACCAGAAAGAGAAGTAAAAGTAGAAGAAGCTAAAAAAGAAGACAAAGCTTCAAAAGCCGAAGCAAAAGAAGAAACTGGAATAGAAAAAGCCTCAGTTAAAGAAGATTTAACTGATAAGACAGTTGCAGAATTAAGAGAACTTGCTAAAGCTAAAGAGGTTAAAGGTTATTCTACAATGAAAAAAGCTGAATTATTAGAAGCTTTAAAATAGATGGAAAAGATGATTTATATCATCTTTTAATTTTAAAAATATAAAGGAGGATTTTATGATTACTGCTAGTTTAGTAAAAGAATTAAGAGAAAAAACTGGAGCTGGAATGCTTGATTGCAAGAAGGCATTAGAAGCTAATAATGGAGATATAAATGCTTCAATTGATTGGCTAAGAGAAAAAGGAATTTCAAAGGCAGCAAAAAAAGCTGATAGAATTGCTGCAGAAGGTGTTGCAGCTATACTTATAAAGGGTAATAAAGCAGTTATAATAGAAGTTAATTCTGAAACAGATTTCGTTGCTAAAAATGAGAAATTCACAGATATGGTAAACGAAATTTTATCTGTTGTTATTGAGTCTAATGCAACAACACTTGAAGAGGTTTTAAAGCTTTCTACAAGTGAAGGAACTGTAGAAGATCTAATTACTGCTAGAACAGCAACTATAGGTGAGAAATTATCATTAAGAAGAGTAGAAGTAGTTACTAAGAAAGATTCTGAATCATTCGGCGACTATATACATATGGGTGGTAAGATAGCAGTTCTTACTGTTGTTGATGGTGCAGATAGTGCAACAGCTAAAGATGTAGCAATGCATGCTGCTGCAATGAAGCCACTTTATGTTAAATCTAGTGAAGTTCCAACAGATGTTCTTGATAAAGAAAAAGAAATCATGAGAGAACAATTATTAAATGAAGGAAAGCCTGAAGATAAAATCGAAAATATTTTAGTTGGTAAAGTTAAAAAATATTATGAAGATGTATGCTTAGAGAATCAAATATTTGTTAAGGCTGTAAATAAAGAAACAGTTGCAGAATTCGTTAAAAACAATGGTGGAACAATTACTAGTATGATTCGCTTTGAAGTAGGCGAAGGAATGCAAAAACGTGAAGAGAATTTTGCAGAAGAAGTAGCAAAACAAATGCAAGGAAAATAATCCTTGCTTTTTTTAAAAAGTCTTAATTTTTTGTAATTAAGACTTTATCTTTTAATGATAAATGAATAGCTATTTTTTCCAGTTCAGATACAAAATTTAATTCATCTTTACTGAGATAAAAGCTATATATAACATTATTATCATAATTCTTGTTAATTATTTCTTTTCCATTTAATAAGTAGTCAACTAATTTTATTTGGTCGTGTTTAAATTCAAGCTCTACCAAATATCCTTCAGTTAATTCAACTATATTAGCTTTATTTAATGCCTCGATAACTGAATTAGAATAAGCTCTTAAAAGTCCTCCAGCGCCAAGTTTAATGCCACCGAAGTATCGTATAACTATGGCTAATACATTTGTTAAATTGTTCTTTTTTAAAACATTTAATATAGGAATTCCAGCAGTTTTACTTGGCTCTCCATCATCAGAGCATTTTTCTATTTCACTCAATATATAGCCATAACAAATATGTGTTGCGTCTTGATATTCTGATTTAATACTATTTAGTATATTATTAATTTCTTCTATGCTGTCAGCTCTATATAGTTTAGTTATAAATTTTGACTTTTTTAAGATAATAGTGTTATCTATATTTTTATCTATTGAATACATAATGTCACCTATAAAGATTATATATTAAAAGATTTATTAAATCAAATATAAGATAAAAATACTTAACGTAAACTTTAAGAAGTATTAAAAAAAATCTTGCTATTATTTATTAAACTTTGATAGAATATATATGAATAGGAGAATACAAATGAAGAAATATTTATACATAACATTTTTTTGCTTATTTAGTTTATTATTTACGCTTAATGTAAAGGGTGCCTCAAGCCTTCCAGATACTATTGTTTTAGGCAGAGATCAGACAGCAATATGGTATACAGATGAAAGTGGTAACCAGCACGACTATTATTTTAAGTATACTGATGTGGATGGGAAAACATATTTAGTATTTTGTTTAGGCTCAAGAACATCATCATCAGCTTTTACTGGTAGAACTTATACTAAAAAGGCGTGGGATAATGATAAATATGGTGCAGGTGTTGCTTATATAATAAAAAATGGAGTAGGAGCAGATGCTTTAAAAGCAAACTGGTCTTCATCAGACACTCGTCATAGAGCAACTCAATTTGCAATTTGGAAATACTTAAATGATGTAGGCGTGTATCCAGATACAACACCTAGTTATGTAATAAGTCAAATGAGTACTAATTGTGGTGATAAATCTTGCTCAGATTTTGCGAATGACTTAGTTAGTGGTGCTAAACAATATGCAGATCTTTATGAACAAAAATTTATGTCATCTGATACTAATAGAGAAATATTTGGATTTAATATCAAAGCATTAGAATTTACTCAAGATGGGGAATACTATGTTTCTAATAAGATAAAGGCTGTTGATAAATATGGCTATTTAGATCAATCTAGTATTAAGGTAGAAATAATTAAATCTCCAAAGGATTCTGTAATTGAAGGTAACAATAATGATGGTTATACTGTAAAAGTTCCTGTTGCAAGTATAACTCGTGAAGATAGTACTGTTTCAATAAAAATAAGCGGAACTGTAACTATGTCTTGGGCACAAATGTACTATTTAAGTGAAAATAATGCTCAAACATTGGTACCATCATTACTATTAGATAAAAATTTATCTGCATATAAGAATTTTGAATATGAATTTACCTCAGTTGAATTTAGTAAACAAGACGCAACCACTGGAAAAGAATTACCTGGTGCTACTCTTCAAATACTTGATTCAAATAAAGAAGAGATAAAAGATAAAGATGGAAATGTTTTATATAAATGGATATCAACAGATAAGCCTCACACAATAATAAATTTACCAGACGGTAAATATTACTTAAAAGAAGTTATTGCTCCAGAAGGATATGAATTAACTGAGACTTTGATAGAATTTGAAGTAAAAGATGGAAAATTAACAGAACCAGTTGTTATGAAAAATGAAGTTACTAAAGTACCAGTTCCAGATACAGGTAAAAATTTATTTTTACCATTAATAGCTATTGGCATGGTTTTTATATTTTCTGGTATTGGATTATTTATATATTATAAAAAAGAAAACAGCTAAAAAGAAACAATATTGTTTCTTTTTTTCATTATAATAAATTATAATAAACTAAAGTTTTAGTATTGACAAAACAAAAAAACTCATCTATAATTAGTACATAAGCTTTGAGAAGTTAAAAGCCAAGATGTGAGAGAAGTAGTAATAGATACTGTTTCAAGAGAGTTAGATAAGGTGTGAGCTAATATCAAGTCTATTATGAATAACACTCATTAAGCTACTAGTTTGAATTAAGTAAAATTAGTCGGGTGTAATCCGTTATTAATTGCACGGTTTGTTGGAACCGGTAAAGTGGTCATTTTTGACAAGTTGGGTGGCACCGCGGAATAGTTCGTCCCAATCAGGCGAATTACTATTTGTTTATATGCTCAATTAGCTCAGTCGGTAGAGCGCACGGCTGTTAACCGTTAGGTCGTAGGTTCGAGTCCTACAAGAGGCGCCATTTAAAATAGTAACAAGTCTTACGACTTGTTTTTTGTTTATAAAAGGAGGAATATATGATAACCAAAGAGAAGTTAAAAGATTATGCTGCCAAGCTTATGTTTGATATGGATGATGCTGGATATGAAAGAACACTAAAGGAATTTGAAACAGTAGAAAAACATATGGAATTGATAGGTGCGATGGAAGGTATAGAAAATGTAGAACCTATGACATTTCCTTATGTTATTTATCATGCGAGCTTAAGAGAAGATGAAGCAAAAGAATGTTTGACTTGCGATGAAGTTTTAGCAAATGCAAAAGAGACTAAAGCAGATCAAGTAAAAGTGCCAAGGGTGGTGGGATAATGAAATTAATAACTGACCTTAGAAAAGATTTAGATTGTGGCAATGTAACAAGTGAAGAACTTTTTAGTAATGCGACATCTTTAGCTCATAAATATCAAGAAGAATATAATTCATTCGTTACAATACTTGATAAGTATAATCATAAAGCATCAAATTCTTTAATAGATGGTATACCATATTCACTAAAAGATAATTTTTCAACCAAGGGTATACTTACCACTGGTTCTTCAAATATTTTAAAAGATTATGTTCCTGTTTATGATGCTACTGTGTATAAAAAATTAACTAATGCAGGTGGAGTATTGGTTGGTAAAACAGTTTTAGATGAACTTGCAATGGGTGGAACAGGGACAACAGGACATACAGGAATAGTGAGAAACCCTTGGGATAGAGAAAGACAAATTGGCGGATCTAGTTCTGGAAGTGCTGCAAGTGTTGCACTAGGCATAGTACCTTTTTCAATAGGATCTGATACAGGAGATTCAGTGAGAAAACCAGCTGCATTTGGAGGCGTTGTTGGATTTAAACCTACATATGGTAGAATATCAAGATATGGACTATTTGCTTTTGCATCTAGCTTAGATAATGTTGGATGCATAGCAAGAAGTGTCAGGGATTGTGCAATTGTAACAGATATTTTAAAAGGTAAAGACGAAAAAGATATGACATCTTTACCTGATGAAAACATTTCATATTTAGATTTGCTAGATAATGATATAAAAGGAAAAAAACTTTTCTATATTAAAGAAGTAGTTAATATTAAAAACTGCGATCCTGAAACAAAGGAAGTATTAGACAAGTTTAGAAAAACACTAGATGAGCTAAAAGATATTGGGTTTATTATTGATGAAGTATCAATAGATGAAAAACTACTTAAGGCTGCATATCCTTCTTATAGAACAATTAGTTGTGCTGAAGCAACAAGTAATAATTCTAATCTTACAGGAATACCTTTTGGCCCTAGAGGAGAAGGAAATAATATAAATGATATTATGTTTGATGCTCGTACAAAAGGATTTAGTGAACTAATTAAGAGAAGATTTATTTTGGGTAGTTACATACTTCAAAGAGAAAATCAAGAGAGACTATTTAAAAATGCTCAGAGATTAAGACATATTATTGTTGATAAAATGAATGAGCTATATAAAGAATATGATGCTATGATACTTCCTGCAAGTGGTGGAGTTGCTCCTTTATTTGGTGAAGAAATAGATAGAATGAGTGATAGGTATTTAGTGCTTGAAAATCATATGGTAATAGCTAATTTTGGTGGATTTCCAAGTATAACTATTCCAAGTGGATTTGTAAGTGGTATGCCTATTGGAGTTAATATAACGGGAAGATGTTTTGAAGATGGTCTTACACTAAATATAGCTAATAAAATAGAAGAAAAGCTAGGCTATAAGGGACTTATAAAGGAGGAATTTGATGTATAGAACAGTTATTGGACTTGAAGTACACTGTGAAGTAAAAACTAATTCTAAAAACTTTTCTAGTGCTAAAAATTCTTATTCTCTTTATCCTAATGAGAATGTTGATACAGTAGATTTAGGTTTACCTGGTATACTCCCACAAGCAAATAAGGAAGCTTTTAAAAAATCTCTAATGATGGCTTTGGCACTCAACTGTAAAACTCCAGATGTAGTTATGTTTGACAGAAAAAATTATTATTATCCAGATTTGCCTAAAGGATATCAAATAACGCAGATGGAAAAGCCAGTTGGTATAGATGGATATGTTATGATAAATGTTAATGGTGAGGACATAAAAGTTGGAATTCACGATATACATCTTGAAGAGGATACTGCATCTATGGAGCACTTTAAGGATTACTCTTTAATAGATTACAATAGAGCAGGAGTACCACTATTAGAAACAGTAACGACTCCTTGCATGCATTCTGTAGAAGAAGCTCTTACATTTTTGGAAACACTAAAAGGAATATTTCTTTACACTGGAGTTTCTGATGCTAGGGTAGATAGAGGACAAATGAGGTGTGACGTAAACGTTAACCTTCAAAATGAACAAGGAGAGTATATAACTCCTAAAGTAGAAATGAAAAATATAAATAGCTTTAACAATGTTAAATTAGCTATAGAGTGTGAAGTTAAAAGACAGATAGATTGTCTAGAAAATGGCAAAAAAGATGAACTTATACAAGAAACTAGAAGATTTGATGAAAATGATTTGTGTACATATAGAATGCGTTCTAAAGCAGATGCTGTTGACTATAAATATTATATAGAACCAAATATTCCACCTATAAAAATAACTGATGAATGGATTGACGAAATTAAACGTGAAATTCCAATGTTACAGTTTGATAGAGTAAATAAATATATGAACGAATTGGGATTATCTAGATATGATTCAGAGATTTTAGTACACGATAAGAAAATTTCTGATTATTTTGAAAAGGTAATATCAATGGGTATAAACCCAAAAAGTGCATCAAATTGGATAACATCTACGATAATGGGATATTTAAATAAAGAAAATAAAGCAATAGATGAAATACCTTTAACTGCAGAATATTTAGTTGAATTAATTAAATTAGTTGACGATGGAAAAGTTTCTTCAAAACAGTCCAAAATTATATTTGAGCATATAATCTCAGATTGTGATAGCCCAAGTAATTTAGTTAAAAAATTAGGTATGACTCAAATAACAGATGAAAATATTTTAAGAGATATAATAGTTAGAATTTTAGATATGCATCCGGACTTAATAATAGATCATAAAAAGGGTAAAAATACATTTGATTATTTTGTAGGTCAAGTTATGAAAGAAACTAGAGGACAAGCAAATCCTAGTATTACAGCTAAAATAATCAAAGAAGAGATAGAAAAGAGATGATTTTATGGATTTAAAAGAGATTTATAAAGATTATAAAAGTTATTTAGATAAAAGTATTGAAATAGAAGGATGGATAAAAAATCATAGAAAACAAAAAGATTTTGGATTCATAGACTTTAATGATGGAACTTATTTTAAAAACTTACAAGTAGTTTATGATAACACTTTAACTAACTTTGACGATATTAGTAAACTTCATATAGGCTCTTCAATTGTTGTAAAAGGAGTTTTAGTTAAATCAGAGGGAAAACAAGACTTTGAACTTAAAGCGACTGACATAATATTATTAGGTGATTGTCCAGATGATTATCCATTACAGTCTAAGGGAAGACCTACACGTGAATTTTTAAGAGAAATAGCTTATTTACGTCCAAGAACTAATTTATTTAATGCAGTATTTAGAGTAAGAAGTGTAGCTGCTATGGCTATACATACGTTTTTTCAAAATAAAGGATTTGTATATGTAAATACACCTATTTTTACGGCAAGTGATTGTGAGGGTGCAGGTGAAATGTTCCAAGCAACAACTCTTGATTTAAATAGAATTGCTAAAACAGGAGAAGTTGATTATAGTAAAGATTTCTTTGGAAAACCAGTTGGACTTACAGTAAGTGGTCAACTTGAAGGTGAAACATTTGCTATGGCATTTAAAAATATTTATACATTTGGTCCTACATTTAGAGCAGAAAATTCTAATACAAAAATACATGCTTGTGAATTTTGGCAAATGGAACCAGAAATGGCATTTTGCGATCTAGAAGGACTTATGGATGTCGAAGAGGAAATGCTTAAATTTATAATTAGCTATGTATTAGAAAAGTGCCCTGAAGAAATGAAGTTCTTCGATAGCTTTGTAGAAAAGGGATTAATTGATAAGTTAACAAAGATCGTTAATAGTAAATTCGTAAGAATTGATCACGAAGAAGTTATTAAAATACTAAAAGAAGCAAAAGTCGATTTTGAATTCAAGCCAGAATATGGAGAAGATATTGCCAAAGAACATGAAAAATATATTACAGAATATTTTGATGGACCAGTATTTATAAAAAATTGGCCTAAAGACATTAAAAGTTTCTATATGAAACAAAATGATGATGGTAAAACTGTTGCTGCAGTTGATCTAGAAGTTCCTGGTGCAGGAGAACTTATGGGTGGATCTCAAAGAGAAGAAGATTATGATAAATTAATGAATATAATCAACGAAAGAGGTATGAATACTAAAGACCTTGATTGGTATATTAAATTAAGAAGATATGGTTCTTGTAAGCATTCTGGATTTGGTATGGGATTTGAGAGATTGCTTATATATTTAACAGGAGTTGACAACATACGTGATGTTATACCTTATCCAAGAACTCCAGGTAATTGTGAATTTTAAAAAAAGGCCTAAGCCTTTTTTTTGTAATTATTACTAAATACTGGATCACATATTAAATTAATTGAAAGATTTCTTATTGATGTTAAATCATTTTTATCTACAATATACGTAGCAAAAGCATCACAATATTTAAGCCTTTTCAAATTCTTAAGAGCTTTTTCTACAGTAGGGTTAGTTACTGAGCAGATACTAAGAGCTATTAAAACTTCGTTTAAATCTAATATAGTGTTATTTTCAAAATATCCCTTTTTAAGTTTTAATATTGGTTTTAGAACACTAGGCGATAGTAGTTTTATTTCATCAGGTATATCAGTTAAATACTTTATACAGTTAAGTATCAAACTACCAGCAGCGCTTAATAGTTCTGTTTGTTTACCGAGAATAATTTTGCCATTATCAAGTTCAAGTGCGATAACGTCTCTTTTAACTTTATCTCTTTTTTTTCTTGCTGCTTCAATTACTTTTAATTCCTTATCACTTATGTTTAACTCATTCATTAATAATTTTATTCTCTCTGAAACATCATTGCTACTATCATTTATTTTATCTTCAACTAAAGCTTTATAATATCTTCTTACAATTTCTTTTCTAGCAGCTTCTTTTACAACATCATCATTTATGATGCATTTACCTATTGAATTAACTCCCATATCTGTTGGAGATTTGTAAATATCTTTTCCCGTAATTTTGTGTAATATATCTTTTAATACTGGAAATACTGCTAAATCTCTATTATAGTTAACAGCGCTTATTCCATATGCTTCTAGATGAAATGAGTCTATCATATTTACATCTTTAAGATCGGCGGTTGCAGCTTCATAAGCTACATTAATTGGATGTTTGAGTGGTAATGACCATACTGGGAATGTCTCGAATTTTGCATATCCTGCTTTTATCCCTCTTTTATATTCGTGGTATAATTGTGATAGAGAAGTAGCAAGCTTGCCACTGCAAGGACCAGGTGCTGTTACAACAACTAAAGGCTTTGTAGTTTCAATATATGGATTAGCTCCATATCCTTCTTCACTTACTATAACATCAACATTTGTTGGATATCCTTTTGTAGCAGTATGTATATACGTTTTAATGTTTATTTTATCAAGATCTTTTCTAAATTTATCTACACCAGTTTGTCCTTTATAAAGTGTTATTACAACGCTATTTACACTTATGTTTAGCTTTTTAAATATTGATATAAGTCTAAAAACTTCCGTAGCATAACTTGTACCATAATCAGCTCTTATCTTTTTTCTTTCTATATCATTGGCATTAATACAAATAATAACTTCTGTATCGTCTTTTAATTCTTCTAAAAGTCTTATTTTAGAGTCAAGTTTAAATCCTGGTAAGACCCTTTTTGCATGGTGATCATCCAAAAGTTTTCCACCAAATTCTAAGTATAATTTATTGTCAAACATTTTTATTCTTTCTTTAATAGTTTCAGTTTGCAATTTAACGTATAATTCATTATCAAATCCAATTTTTTTCATAATAACCTCCAAAAAACAAAATGAGCCAAGAACATATCTAGGCTCTTTTTCATTATAACATTATCAAATTTTCAAGTAAATAGTTTTATAAATATTTTTTGTTCATATATTTTATTAGGAGGTAATGATGTTTAAAAAAGTTTTAAAAAATTATAAATTCCCGTTAATATTATTATGTTCTATTATTATAGGATCTATAATAGGAATAATATTTAAAGAAGATGCAATGACTTTAAAACCATTTGGAACAGTATTTATAAATTTACTTTATACTATAGTAGTTCCACTTGTATTTTTTACTATATCTAGCAGTATTTCTAGTATTAAAAGCTTAAAAAAGCTTGGCAAAATATTTAGTGTAATGTTTATTGTATTTATAATAACTAGCTTATTTTCAAGTGTATTTGCCCTTGTTGGAGTTAAAATTTTTGATCCGGTAGGAAATGTAAGTATTACTTTAGCTAAAGGCGTTAAAGAAAGTATAAATATAGGAGATAAAATAGTTAGTATGATAACAGTTGGTGATTTTTATCAATTATTATCTAAATCTAATATGTTTCCTCTTATAATATTTTCTATAATATTTGGATTTGCTATTGGAATTGAAAAAGAGGAACGTATTACAAATATCTTGAATAGTTTTTCTAAAGTCATGATGAGAGTTATAAATGTTATTATGTATTATGCTCCAATAGGACTTTGTGCTTATTTTGCGGCTTTAGTAGGAGAGTATGGCAAAGAGATTATAGGAAGTTATGCTAGAAGTATGTTATTTTACTATGTAATAGCCATTTTATACTATTTTATCTTTTATACTATATATTGCTATTTTGCTAGGGGCAAAAAAGGTGTTTCAGAATTTTATAAGAACATATTTACACCTACAGCTACATCACTTGGAACTTGTTCTTCATTAGCAAGTCTTCCTTCAAATATAGAGTGCTCTAAAAAACTTAATATTGATAGTGATGTTTCAGGTACTACACTTCCAATTGGCGCTACTATGCATATGGAAGGATCTAGTATGGCATCTATTTTAAAAATTGCTTTTTTATTTGGTGTATTTGGTAAAGATTTTACTGGTATAAATACTTATTTAATAGCAATCTTAATTTCTGTGTTATCTGGAGTAGTAATGTCTGGAATACCTGGTGGTGGATTAATTGGAGAAATGCTTATTGTTTCTTTATATGGATTCCCACTTGAAGCATTTCCAATAATAGCTACAATAGGATGGATAGTCGATCCACCAGCTACTGCTTTAAACGTTGTAGGTGATATATCAAGCGCTATGATAATCGAAAAGTATGTTGAATAAACATTCTTTTTTTATCTAATTAGTTTTTTTATCTAATTAGTTAAAATTTTAAAAATATATGTTATAATTAGTTTAGGAGATGATTTTATGAATATACCTTTTAAAAAGGCAAATATTTTGTTACCTAAGAAATGTGACATGACAAAATGGAGTGTTATTGCTTGTGATCAATATACTTCAGAGCCAAAATATTGGGAAGAAGTGAAAGAAATAGTTGGAGATAGCCCTTCAACACTTAATTTAACATTGCCAGAAATATACTTAGAAGACGATGATGTAAATGAGAAAATTGCTAAAATTAATTCTAATATGAAGGAATTAATTGATTCAGAATTTTTTAAAGAATATCCAGATTCATTATTCTATATTGAAAGAAAACAAAGCGATGGAAAGATTCGTGAAGGAATAATTGGTATGGTAGACCTTGAGGGATACTCATATGAGGTAGGGTCTACTAGTATGATAAGAGCTACAGAAAAAACTGTAATAGAAAGAATACCTCCACGTGTTAAAGTAAGAGAAAATGCATTACTTGAACTTCCTCATATAATGATTTTAATTGATGATGAGAAAAAAGATATAATTGAATCATTAAAATCAAAAGTATCAGATGAAGATAAATTATATGATATAGATTTAATGCAAAATGGTGGACATATTAAAGGCTATCTACTTAGTGATTCAGTATCAGATGAGGTAATCACTAAATTAGAAAAACTTGGTGACAAGGACTACTTTAATAAAAAATATGGAGTAACTGATAAAGATGTATTGCTATTTGCTATGGGAGATGGAAATCATTCACTAGCTACTGCTAAAGCTTGCTATGAAAACTTAAAGAAAACTATGAGTGAAGAAGAATACTTAAATAATCCAGCACGTTATGCATTAGTAGAACTTGTTAATTTACACAGTGATGCCTTAGAGTTTGAAGCTATACATAGAGTACTATTTAATGTTGATACATCTAATTTATTAGATGAGCTTGGAAAATATTATGATATTTCATATGAAGAGGCTGAGGGACAAAAAATAGAGTATGTTACTAAAGATAAAGAAGGCTATTTATGGATTAAAAATCCAAAATCAAATATAGCTGTTGGATCACTACAAATATTTTTAGATGAGTACTTGAAAACTCATGAAGGAAAAATAGATTATGTTCACGGAAGTGACGTAACAAGAAAATTAGGTAGAGAAGAAAATAACATTGGATTCTTACTTCCAGCAATGAAAAAAGAAGAATTATTTAAAACAGTAATGTTAGATGGAGCTCTTCCTAGAAAGACCTTCTCTATGGGTCATAGTAATGATAAGAGATATTATCTTGAATCAAGAAAAATAAAATAAGTATTTGGCAAAAAAAATAGCGTATAATTTGTGTTAGTGAGAGGGGATAAACTGATAGTTAGCTTTCCTGAGATAAATCTTACACGAGTTTTATTTAAATTATAAAACGCGGAGTCACTTTGGTTGTGGCTTGCGCGTTTTTTAAGTTCTAGAATATAATTATTTATTTTATTTTTATTTTTTGATATACTAAATATAGGTGATAATATGTATAATTACGTTATGTCATTATTTAAATTTGATATACTAGGTAAAGGCAAAAAAACTTTATAGATAATTTTACTAGTATATTAAATAACGGAACATATAAAGACTTAGAACTGCTTTTACAAAACAAAAAGATATGTATAATAGTAGTAGAAAACGATTTATTCTTTAAGAATATTGAATTAATTATATCTAAAGCACAAGACAGTGATAATATCCTAAATAGTGTAAGAAGTATTTTAGCTGTTAATAAAGAGTATATACTTAATAATAAAGAAAAACTATTAAAATTTTATAATAATGAAAAATTTTATTCTGAATATTTAGACTTATTAAAAAGAAATGGTGTAAATGTATTAGACATAATAGATTATTTATATGAAAATAATTTAGATGCACCATATAACTATTTAGTTTCTATTTCTATAAAAGAGAAAAATGGAGTTAATTTTATTTTGAAGAAGTTTGATTACTTTTTAAATAAAAATAGGCATCTTTTAGAGCTAAGGGATATAGTTAAGGGAACTATTTTAGAAAGCAGTGTTGATGATAAAATAGACTCAAGTAAAGAAATCGTAATAGAAGAAATGGCATCAAAAACAGGGCTAACTATAGAAATTATGAAAAAAGAAGGAATGCTTGATAATTTAGTTGAACTTATAGATTCTATTGTAGAAAAAGAAGGGATGCATTATCACGATTTAAGAAAAATTGGATTAGGTAGAAATAGTTTAGTATATTCTATTGGAAGTAAGGTTATAAAGTTAGGATTAGAGAAAAAAAGTTATGCCTTAAAAAGCAATAAAAGATTTTTAAATGTAATATACAAAGCAGATTTTCTATCAGGAATAGATGGTAGGTTTTTAATTCATATAGAAGTAACTAATTTAGTGGATACCGAAAGTGCCACTATGGAAATGTTATATCAGATATATAAAGAATTAAGAACTTTAGGCTATGTTTGGACAGATTGTAGGCTTGATAATATTGGTAAACTTTTAAGTGATAATAATGATACTAAATCTGAAGGTGACTTTTTAAAAAGAGGAGATATGGTAATTCTTGATGGAGATTATATATATACATTGGATGAATTTGCTAATTTAGGCAAAGATAGAAATAGTGAATTAAGTAATATATATAACTATAACTTGCTAAAAAGCTTAGAGGATAGGTATCAACTTGAAACTTTATCGGGTAAAAGAATAATGTAATATATTATTTTAGATAAAAATAGTGTATAATACTATGAGTATGCGGGGTGATATAATGTTTATAGATGAAGTAATACTTGAATTAAATGCTGGTCGTGGTGGTAACGGATGTATGGCATTTAGAAGAGAAAAATATATAGAGATGGGTGGACCATTTGGAGGAAATGGTGGAAAAGGTGGCAATATAGTATTTGAAGTCGACGAAGGTTTGAATACTTTAATTGACTTGAGATATAAAAAAATATATAAAGCTAGCCCAGGTAGTCATGGTACGGGTAAAGGTTGTCATGGCAAAAATGCTAGTGATTTAATTATTAAAGTTCCACCTGGAAGTGTTATAACTGACTTAGATACAAATCTTATTATAGGTGATTTAGTAAAAAAAGGTGATAGAGTGGTAGCAGCCCTAGGTGGTAGAGGCGGAAGAGGTAATATGGCATTTGCCACAAGAAGCAATCCGGCACCAGCTTTCTGTGAAAATGGAGAGCCTGGAGAAGTAAAAAAAGTTAAAGTTGAATTAAAGCTTTTGGCTGATGTAGGACTAGTTGGAATGCCAAGCGTTGGTAAAAGTACACTTATCAGTAAAATAAGTGCAGCAAGGCCTAAAATAGCTGCTTATCATTTTACAACATTATCTCCTAATTTAGGAGTAGTTAAAACTCGCGATAACAGATCATTTGTAGTAGCGGATCTACCTGGCTTAATTAAGGGTGCGTCTCTAGGAGAAGGCTTAGGAGATAAATTTTTAAAGCATATTGAAAGAACTAGGGTAATTGCTCACGTTATAGATATGTCATCTTTAGAAGGTAGAGATCCTGTTGATGATTATAATGTAATAAATGAAGAATTAAAAAACTTTAATGAAAAAATATTAGAAAAGCCACAAATAATAATTGCTAATAAAATGGATATGCCAAATTCTCTAGAGAATTTAGAAAGATTTAAAAAGGAAGTAAAAGAAGAAGTATTTCCTATAAGTGCTTATACTGGTGAAGGAATAGATAGTGTTTTAATTAAACTAGCGGATATGTTAGATAAAATTGAAAAAAAGCCTCTATATGAAGAAGAGAAGTTTGAAAGTCACGTATTATATAAATTTGAGAAAGAAAAACCATTTACGATATATAAAGATAAAGATACTTTTGTAGTAAGTGGCGATGAAATAGAAAAAATACTAAAGATGACTTGGTTTGCTAGTGATGAAGCATTTATTAGATTTTCTAAAAAATTAAGACGATTAGGTATTGATGATGAACTTAAGAAGATGGGAATTCAACCTGGTGATACAGTAAGAATACTCGACTATGAATTTGAATATAAGGATTAATAAGTACTTGTAAAAAAGTACTTTTTTTTATATAATAAATATAGAAGGTAGATGATTATATGAAAAATAGTGGATTTACGTTGATTGAACTTTTGGCTGTAATTTTAATTTTATCTTTACTAACAGTTTTAGCTACAACATCAGTAACTAAAATAGTAAAAGATTCCAAGAATAGATTATATAAAGCTCAAATAGAATCAATTAAAGCATCTGCTGAAAGTTGGGCATCTGAAAATTTGTCCTTGCTTCCACAAAGTGGAGAATGTGCATACTTAACTTTAAAAAATTTAAAAACTTATGGTGTTGTTGATGATGACGTAAAAGATCCGAGAACAAATAGTTTGCTTAGTGATGATATGAAAATAAAAATTACTGCTAAATCAAGTAGTGTAGGTAAAAGCCTTTTTGATTATGAGGTTGGTGCCACTAATGTTAGTACGTGTAGCAAAATTTCTTTAACTATTGGTAAAATAGTATATTTTGACGTAGAAAACGGAAAGTCTTGTTCAGATTATGTTAAAGAAAATAGTGAATCTGGATATAACGGAATAGATAATAAAGGTGAAAACAAGACAAGCTGCTTAAAATTTTATAAATTTCCAAATAGTAGTGAGGATATAGTAACTCTTATTTTAGATCATAATACTACATCAGAATCTTTAGCTGCAGATCCTAGTACTGATACAAATAAAAATGGGCCATTAGAAGCCTTAAAAACTCTTAAAAATGACACACAAAACTGGAAGGGAACTTTGACACCTTCAAATTATTCTTATAATTCAGGAAGTATAAGCTATACTATAAATTATACTGGATATAAAGCTAGGCTCATAACGGCTAATGAAGTAGCCCAGATAGCTGGAATTGACTTTGATGAGACAACTCAAGAAGGACTATCTATTAAGGTACCTTTAATTTCAAATTCATTTTCAACATCTGAAGTTAATAAAAGACTTTATATTTTGTGCGATGATGTATCTTCACTTGATTGTGAATATATTACGTCATCTGCCATCCAAAATACATATGGTTCATTTTGGATTGTAAGAGGAAGACATTTAGGCTATGGAACTATTAAACACATTAATAGTAGTGGCGTTACTGAAAACAAAACATATGGTATCCGTCCAGTAATTGAAGTTAATAGTTCAGTATTTTCTGAGTAATAGAATTTTAATAAATTTGATTTTAAAAATTGAATTTGTTAAAATTCTTTTTTGTAAAAAATACTATATAACTTTAATATTTTTTTATTGCATGATATAATTAAAGAGGTGATTTTATGCTATATACTTCTATAGAAAATAAAAAAATAAAAAGTATAAAAAAATTAGAGCAAAAAAAGTTTAGAGATGAAACTAGTGAATTTGTAGTTGAAGGAGATCACCTTGTAATTGAAGCCTTTAAAGCCAACATATTAAAAGAGATTATTGCTTTAGAAGGTACTATTATAGATAAAGTAGATGTAAAAATTAACTATGCAACAAGTAGTGTCTTAAAATATATAAGCTCATTAAGTACTCCACCTAAAGTGATTGGTATATGTAAAAAAATAAAAGAGAAGCCTCTTAAAGATAAAATATTAATATTAGATGGAATTCAAGATCCGGGAAATTTAGGTACAATAATTAGAAGCTGTGTCGCTTTTAATATTAGTGATATAATAGTTAGTCCTGATACAACAGATATTTATAGTCCTAAAGTCTTAAGAGCTACTCAAGGTATGATATTTAATGTTAATATTATAAAGCGAGACTTAGGAGAGATTATCTATTTATTAAAAAATAGTGGATATACTATATATGGTACTAAGGTAAATGGTGGAAAAAGTGTAAAAAATATTGAAAAAAAAGAAAAGTTTGCTATAATAATGGGAAATGAAGGAAATGGCGTTAAGAAAGAAAATTTAGATTTATGCAGTGAATATATATATATTGATATGAATAATAAATGTGAAAGTCTGAATGTTGGCGTTGCAACAGGTATAATTCTATACGAATTAAATATGAGGTGATAAAGTGGGTTTAATTTACATAGGTAAATTAGTAAATACTCATGGGCTAAAAGGAGAAGTTAAGATTATTTCTAATTTTGAATATAAAGACCAGGTGTTTAAAGAAAATAACAGTATATATATAAATAATACTATTTATAAAATAAAATCATATAGACATCATAAAATATTTGATATGTTAGTTCTAGATGGTGTTAATTTTGATGCAGCTATAAATTTAAAAGGATCTGAAGTCTGTATAGAAAGATCTGATTATAATTTTAATGGCTATATTACAGCCGATTTAATAGGGCTTAACGTATATGATGGTAATATATATAAGGGCAAGGTTGTAGATATATTAAAAACTATTAATTATGAATTATTAGTGGTTGATGGTATTAAGAAACATTTTATACCAAATATAAGTGAATTTGTAAAAGAAGTAGATTTGAAAAATAAAATAATAAGAGTTGATTATATAAAGGGGTTAGATTATGAAGATTGATATTTTGACTTTGTTTCCTAATATGTTTGATGGATTTATAAGTGAATCTATAATAAAGCGTGCTATAGAAGCAAATAAAGTTGAAATAAATATATATAATATAAGAGACTATTCTAAGGATCCACATAAAAGAGTAGATGATTATGGTTTTGGTGGCGGAGCTGGAATGGTTTTGATGCCTCAACCTATATTTGATGCGGTAGAAAGCTTAAAGAGGGAAAATTCTAAAGTTATACTAATGACTCCACAGGGAATAAAATATAATCAAAAATGTGCTTACAAGCTATCTAAAGAAAAACATTTGATTATAATATGTGGTCATTATGAAGGCTTCGATGAGAGAATTAGAACTATCGTAGATATGGAAATAAGTATAGGTGATTATGTTTTAACCGGGGGAGAAATACCCGCTATGGCGGTAAGCGATAGTATTATTAGATTATTAGATGGTGTGATAGAAGAAGAATCTCATTTAAAAGATTCATTTAATAATAATCTTTTAGATTATCCTGTTTATACACATCCTGTTGATTTTAGAGGAATGAAAGTTCCAGATGTACTTTTATCAGGACATCATGCTAACATAGATAGTTGGAGATTAAATGAGCAATTAAAAAGGACAAAAGAAAGAAGACCGGATTTATTAGAAAAGAGCTGATATTATGAATGAAAAGCATTATTATATATATAAAAAAGGAAACAATAATAGTGAAATAGTTTATATTGATTATGATAAGCTTAAGGGCTTTGATTTTAGACCTAGAAATAATGTTAAATATGATGGCGTAGTAGTTAATAAAATGATAATTATAAAGCCTTCTATGATAGAAAAGGTTTTACGTCGCAAAATCAAAAAAAAATTAGACTTATATTTAAAACTTATTATAAGATTTATAGAGAGTGATGATAGCTCTGATGGTGATGCTATAAGAGAAGCATTAAATGATTTAACAAGATATGAAAATATAGTTAAATATAAATATAGAAAATATTTGGATGAAAAGTATTTAAGACTTTTACTTAAGAAAATAGCAATACTAGAGTACGAACTAAATTCAAAGTATATGTCTTTAAGTAAAACTAAAGTGGAAGATAAAAGTCTGGAAGAAGAAGTAGAAGTTCACAGGAGAAGGTAGTATGAAAAAGTATGTGTTTTGTTTCTTGGGTGGACACGATATCGAAGTAGATAAGGTAGGTAAGTTTTCTAACTTAAAAAGCATAGATGAATTTACATCTCAATTTAATAGTGAACAAGAGTTAAAAAAGTATTTGCTTAGTAATTTTGGTACAACTTATGGATACTCTTGGGAAATGGGTAAAAAATTACGAATTAAATGTATAAGTGAAAAATCAGAATATTTTTTACCAATAGTTTATAGTTATACAAAAAAATATTTATCTGAAGGTTTTGTAAGAAGTAAATTTTTTTCTTATACAAGAGATACTAGTTTTTTATATGGACTTGCAAGCCTTTATTCTACTAAATTTCCTAGACGATGCTGGAAAGATAAGTCATTATATACTCATAAATTATATTTTTGTTTAGAAGAAATAAAAGCTATGGGAGGATTTTTTGCTTCTCAAGAATTGAATGGATTACTAAGAGAAGTTTTAGAACAAATTTATTTAAGAGCGGTATACAGCGGACCAAATGGTGGCAATGATTATAATGGAACAAGAATATTAGGGTTTTTTATATATGATTTTGAATCTAGGAGAGAGTCAAAGGAACGAACACAGAGAATAGAGAATTTAAAAATTTTTAAGGACAAAGTAAATAAATCAAAAGCACCTAATGAAGATGAGTACTATCAATTAACTTTTGGTGACATAATAAGATAGATATCTATCTTTTTTTGTTTACAATTTTTTTAAAACATGCTAAAATAATATTGTATTCATAGAAGAATATAACTCGTACTAAAGAGGTGAGTGTATGGAAGATACAAAAGTGTATAATTCAGATGATATTCAAAAGGAGTATATTTCAAAGGTTATTAAAGATGTATCTAGTATATTAGAAGATAGAGGTTATAATCCTGTAAATCAAATTGTAGGATACTTAATAAGTGGAGATCCAGGTTATATTTCAAGCTATAAAGAGGCTAGAAATAAAATAACTGAATTTGATAGAGCGAAAATATTAGAAACTATAATAAGAGAATTTTTGGAAAACAAATGAGATATTTAGGTTTAGATTTGGGTACACGCACTTTAGGAATATCAATAAGTGATACGACTTTAACTATTGCAAGTACCTTAAAAACTATTAGATTTTCAGATAGCGATTATGATTCTTTAATTGAACCATTAAAAAAAATAATAGATGAATATAATATTTCTAAAATTGTTTTAGGATATCCTAAGAATATGAATAATACAATAGGTGATAGATGTAAAACCACTTTAGAATTCAAGGAAAAGTTAGTAGAGTTAGTTAATGTTGAAGTCGTTTTGCAAGATGAAAGACGTACTACTATAGAAGCGACAAATTATATGTTAGAAGCTGATATTTCAAGAAAAAAAAGAAAAAAGAAAATTGATTCATTAGCTGCTAATATAATTCTTCAAACATATTTAGATAGGGAAAAGGGAGGAAAATTATGAAAGAAGAAACAATGACTTTTAAAGTTATGAACGATGAGGGAAAAGAAGTAGAGTGTGAAGTTTTATTCACATTTGAATCAGATGAAACTAAGAAAAATTATATAGTTTATACGGATAATACAGAAGATGAAGAAGGAAATACTAAAGTATATGCTTCTATATATAACCCAGATGAAGATGAAACTAAATTATTGCCAATAGAAACTGAAAAAGAATGGAAAATTATCGAAACTATATTAGATGAATTACAAAACGAAACTGCAACTGATAATAAAGAGTAATTTACTCTTTTATTTTATGAAAAAAGTAGTAATAATTGTTTGCAGTGTAATAATAGCTTTAATTTTAAGCATTATTATATTTTATAAACTTAATTTAAGAGCAGTTAGTAGTGATTCTAGTAACGTTGAATTTTTAGTTGACAGTGGTAATACTTATTATGATGTTATAAAGAAATTAAAAAAAGAAGGTTTAATTAGAAATGAATTAGTATTTAAGGTATATATAAAGCTTAATAAAGAAAGTAAAATAGATGCAGGAAAGTATACTTTAAGAAAGAATATGAGTGTTAGCGATATTGTAAAAGAGTTTAAAAAAGGTAATACTTATAATCCAGATGCTATAGTGATTACATTTAAAGAAGGTAAGAACATGAGAAGCATTGCATCTACGATTTCAAAATATACTAACAATAATGAGAATGATGTATATGAATTATTGAAAGATAAAGAATATTTGAAATCTCTAATTGATAGTTATTGGTTTATAAGCGATGATATATTAAATGATAAAATTTATTATTCGCTAGAAGGATATCTATATCCAGAAACGTATGAGTTTAAAAATAAAGATGTTTCAGTTAAAGAAATATTTAAAAGCATGCTAGATGAAATGGGTAAAAAGTTAGAGCCATTAAAAAATGATTTGGAAAAATTAAAGTATTCTACTCATGAGGTTTTGACACTTGCATCAATAGTAGAACTAGAAGGTGCAAGAAGTGATGACAGGGCTGGTATTGCTGGTGTATTCTATAATAGGCTAGATTCTAATTGGAGTCTTGGAAGTGATGTTACAACTTATTATGCAGCAAAAGTTGAGTTAAATGAAAGAGACTTATACAAATATGAAATAGATGATAAGAATGACTATAATACGAGAAGTAGTTATCTAGCAGGAAAACTTCCAATAGGTCCTATTTGTAATCCAAGTATAGAATCTATAAAAGCAACTATTTATCCGGAAAGCAATGACTATTATTATTTCGTGTCAGATATTAATGGAAAAACTTATTTTTCTAAAACTAATCAAGAACATTTAGCAATTAAAGCAGACTTAATAAAGGAAGGCTTATGGTACACATACGATTAGAAGAAATAGAAAAATATGCGGCTGAAAACTCTATACCTATTATGCAAAAAGATGGTATAGAATTTTTAGTAGAGTACATTAAAGAACATAACATAAAAAAAATATTAGAAATAGGTACTGCTATAGGTTATTCTGCGATAAAAATGGCTTTAGTAGATGAAGATATTACAGTAACTACTATTGAGCGTGATAAAGAAAGATATGATTTGGCTTTGAAAAATATTTCTTCTTTTTCTTTAGAAAATAGAATTAAGGTTTTACTTTGTGATGCATTAGAGGTTAATTTAAATCCTGATGATAGTTATGATTTGATTTTTATAGATGCAGCAAAAAGTCAGTACATCAAGTTTTTTGAAAAATTCCAGTTAAACTTAAAGATTAATGGAGTTATTGTTAGTGATAATTTATCTTTTCATGGACTAGTTTCCGATGAGAGTAAAATTAAAAATAGAAACACTAGACAATTAGTACGTAAAATAAAAACATATAAGGAATACTTAAAGAATAATGATTTATTTATAACAGAATTTTATGAGATAGGTGATGGAATTTCAGTATCTAAAAAAAAGGCTTAGTTCATTAGAACTAGGCCTTTATTCTACAGTAACAGATTTTGCTAGATTTCTAGGTTTATCTATATCACACTTGTTTAATTTAGCAACTTCATACGCTATTAATTGTAAAGGTATAATAGTAATTAAAGATTGTAATAATTCCAAAGTACTTGGAACAGTAATTTTATAATCATAGAAGTCTCCATCTATATCACTATTTGTTATAAATATAACTTTAGCACCTCTAGCTTTTACTTCTTTTATATTGCTTACTGTTTTTTCTAATAATTCCTTATCAGTAGATATTCCAATAACTGGTGTATTTTTTTCTATAAGTGAAATAGTACCATGCTTTAATTCACCAGCCTGATATGCTACACTATTAATATATGAAATTTCTTTTAATTTTAAGGATCCCTCAAGACATAGGGCGAAGTCAATACCTCTTCCAATGAAGAAGATATTTTTGCTTTTATATATAGAATTACATATATCTTTATAATCTTTATCTATGCTTTCTTTAATTAGCCTAGATACTTGATTAATATCGTTTTCACTAATTTTTATGTTAGCTAGTTTCATAGTTATGGCAACTAGTACAGCAACTTGTGCTAAATAAGCTTTTGTTGTGGCAACTGCTATTTCGCTACCTGCAAGTGTATATAATACATATTTAGATTCTCTTGCAATACTTGAATTTACAACGTTTACAATACTTAATGTATCTATTCCATCATTCTTAGCTTTATTAAGTGAAGCTAAAGTATCGGCTGTTTCTCCAGATTGAGATACAAATATTACCAAAGTTTTCTTATCATAAAAATTATCTTTATATCTATATTCACTAGCTACTTCTACGTATACTGGTATTTTTGCAAATTTCTCTATTAAATGTTTACCAACTAATCCAGCATGGTATGCTGATCCACAAGCAACTATATGTATATTATTATACTTACTTAAATCAGGTATATTTGAAGAATTTTCATTAATAAACTTTTTAATTGTTCTTAAAAATACATCTGGTTCTTCATTTATTTCCTTTAACATAAAGTGTTCATAGTCACCTTTAGAATTAAAGTTAACATCTCCATTAAATTCGAGTATATTTTTATTTACTTCGTTCAAATTTTTATCATACACTTTTATTTCTTTACTATTTAACTTAGCTATTTCAAGATTATCTAGCAAAATATATTTGTTAGTATATTTTAAAATGGCAGATACGTCAGAAGCAATAAAGTTTTCATCATTACCTAAAGCCACTATAAGAGGACTAGTTTTTCTCATAGCATACAAATTTTCTAAATCATCACTACAAATTATTCCAAATGCATATGAACCTCTGAAAAGTTTAGAAGCTTCATTTAATGATTTTAAAATATCATGATTTTTACTGTATAAAAAATCTATATAAGCACACGCAACCTCAGTGTCAGTTCCACTTTTTAATTTATATCCATTAATCTCAAGTTCTTGCTTAAGTTCTATATAATTTTCTATTATACCATTATGAACTATTGTAAACTTCCCAACTGTATGTGGGTGTGAATTTGTTTTACTTGGGATTCCGTGGGTAGCCCATCTAGTATGACCAATAGCTAAATTTGATTTATTACTGAAATCTATTTTTCCTTTTAACTTAGCTATCTTTCCTTTTTCTTTTATTGTCTTTAAATCTTTTTTTGTTAGATAAGTTATTCCTGCTGAATCATATCCTCTATATTCAAGAGCCTCTAGTCCGTTAATTATAACTTCTAGGGCTCTATTATTTTTTCCTATATAGCCCATTATTCCACACATATAATACCTCCTTATAACTATCTATATCCATTATATAAAATATAATTTTTTTTTGCAAATTGGAAGGAATAAGATAATTTTATTTATATAATATATGTAAGAAATGGAGGAATTGATTTGGATAGAATTAAATTTTATTTTAGTAAGTATAAGTTTTATATTATAGTTTATTTATCTTTAATTTTTATTTTTATATTGATTTTTAGTAACAAAAGTTATCCTAGTATAGAGAGCGTAGATGCTAACGAATCTGAAGAGGTTATAAATGATGTAAGTGTTGATATAAAAGGGCTCGTAGTAAATCCTGGAGTATATAATATAAAAAGTGATTCTAGAATAATTGATGTTATTGAACTTGCAGGTGGGCTTAAAGAAGGAGCAAATACTGAGCAGATAAATCTCAGTAAAAAAGTAACTGATGAAATGGTTATAGTTATATACTCAAATGAAGAAGTAGAATCAATGAAGAAAAACGACTCATATAATAATATTGATAATGCAAATTATGTAGAAGAATATAAAATTAATGATACTTCTGATGGTAAAGTTTCTATTAATACTTCAACTCTAGAAGAGCTTATGACTCTAAAAGGTATCGGAAAAAGTAAAGCAGAAGCTATAATAAAATATAGAAACACTGTAGGATTATTTAATTCAATAGAAGAGATTATGAATGTTTCTGGGATAGGCGAGTCAATCTATAAAAAGATTAAAGATAATATTAAGCTCTAATACAGTATTAGTTATATTAATATTAGTTACTTTAACAAAAATATATTTATATACTAATCGAGTAAATAGTGTATATAGTATTGATACTAATGAAATCATAGGGATAGTAACAAAAGTTGAAACTAAAGATGATTTTAATATATATACTATTAGTGGAAGAGAAAATATTTTAGTTTACTATGATAAGAAATTAAGCATCTCTTTAGGTGATAAAGTTAAAGTTAGTGGTACACTAGAAAAATTAAATCATAATACTATCTTTAACCAATTTGACTACAAGACCTATATGCTGAGTTTTAATACATATTATAAAATGAATGCATCTAGTATTAATATACTTAGAAAGAATAAATTCATCTTATATAAAATAAAAAATATTGTAATAAACAAAATTAAATACTTAAAAGGTTCTGAATATCTAAGTGCATTTATTTTAGGTGACACTAGTGGGATTAAAAGTAGTATTATGGATTCGTTTAGAATAAATGGAATTAACCATCTTTTTAGTGTATCTGGTATGCATATAGGGCTTTTAAGCTCGATACTATTATTTTTACTAAATAAAATAAAGAAAAGTGATAAGAATTTTATAGTTATATCTTTATTCTTGATTTTTTTTATGGCTTTTGTGAATTTTACTAAATCAGTTGTAAGAAGTACACTATTTTTTATACTTTTAAATTTAAATAGAATTTTAAATCTGAATTTAAAAAGAGAAAGAATATTTTTAATATTGCTTTTAATTATTTTATTTATAAATCCATATAATATCTACAATATTAGTTTTATTTTTAGTTATACTATTTCTTTTTATTTAATTTTATTTAGTGGTTTAATAGGAAAGCAAAAAGGATATTTAAAAAAACTATTAGTTACTTCTTTTATATCATTTTTAGTAAGTATTCCAATATCAATAAACACTAATTTCAGTATTAATTTTATTTCTATTTTAAATAATATTATATTTATACCATTTGTTTCTTTAATTATATTTCCACTTTCACTTATAGTTTTGTTATTTCCAACATTAGATTTTTTATATTTTATTTTAGTAAATATTTTAGAAAGTCTTTCTTTATTTATGCTGAATTTTAAGGTAGAGATAATTTTTAAACATATAAATATAATTTTTGTAATAGTGTACTACTTGTTAATCGTTTTTATTATATTAAAAGTAAATAAAAAAGAATATAAATATTTATACTTTTTGATAATTATTTTTTTATTTCATAATAATATAAATTATTTAGATTCAAATCTTTATGTAACATTTATAGATGTTAGGCAAGGTGATAGTGCTTTATTACGCTTTCCATTTAATCAAGGTAATATTTTAATAGATACTGGTGGTAATATAAATTACGATATTTCTAGTTCAATAATAAAGTATTTAAAAAGTGAAGGCATTAAAAAAATAAATTATTTAGTACTTACTCATGGAGACTTTGATCATATGGGTGAAGCAATAGATATGGTTAACCACTTTAAAATAGGAAATGTTATTTTTAATTGTGGAGAATTTAATGATTTAGAAAAAGAATTAATTAAGGTGTTAGATAGTAAAAATATAAAGTATTATTCGTGCATTAAAGAGCTAAATATAAGTAATTATAAATTGCAATTTTTAAATACAGGTATTTATGATAATGAAAATGATAATAGTTCTGTTATTTTTTTAAATTATAATAATTATAAATTTTTATTTATGGGAGATGCAGGAGTAGAAAAAGAAAAAGACATATTAGAAAAATATAATCTTAAAAATATAGATTTCTTAAAAGTAGGACATCATGGTTCTAGAACAAGCTCTAATAAAGAGTTTATAAATGAGATTAATCCTAAATATTCTATTATTAGTGTTGGTAAGAATAATAGATATGGTCATCCAAATAAAGAAGTATTAAATAATTTGAGTGATTCAAAAATTTATAGAACAGATCAAGAAGGTAGTATTATGTTTAAGATTAAAAATAATAAATTAAAAATTGAGACTTGTAGTCCATAGAAAGGAGTAGATATGAATTACTACAATGAGATAAAAAATGAATTAATAAATAACGAAATAAATAGAACTGTTAAAAATTATTCAATCAACAGAAATGATTTGAATTCTTACTATAACGTTGGCAAATTATTATTAGATGCAGGTAATCAATATGGAGAAAGTATTATTAAAGAGTATTCATTAAGATTGACTGAAGATTTAGGCCCAGGGTATAGTCAAAGAAATTTAAGAAATATGAGACAATTCTATAAAGTTTCTCAAAAGTGGCAGACAGTGTCTGCCAAATTAAGTTGGAGTCATTATTGTGAAATCCTTTGGTTTGATGATAATAAATTTCAATACTATGTTAAAATAGCTGAATTAAATAATTTATCAATAAGACAGTTAAGAGAAAAAATAAAATCTAACGAATATGAAAGGCTTCCTGAATTCACAAAAAATAAATTGCTAAATCAAGACAAACAAAATGTAGTTGACTTTGTAAAGAATCCAATTAAGATTAAGAATGATAATAAATATGATATATTATCAGAAAAAATATTACAAAAACTAATCCTAGAAGATATTGAAAACTTTTTAGAAGAATTAGGAATAGGGTTTACTTTTATAAAAAGTGAATATCCAATTAAATTAGGTAATAGATACAACTATATTGATTTATTACTTTATAATATTAAATATAGGTGTTATGTAGTCGTAGAATTAAAGATAACAGAACTTAAGAAAGAGCATACTGGGCAAATTATGACTTATATGAATTATATAGATAAGAATATAAAAACTATTGAATAAAATAATACAGTAGGAATTATTATTTGCAAACAAGATAATAAATATGTAATTAAATATTGCTCTGATGAGAGAATAATAGCTAGAGAATACGAATTAGTATGATATAATAATTATATAGGAGTTGGTAATATGGATTTATATAAAGGCAATAACTGGGAAGTGATTTTTGTTAATTGGTGTCAAGAATTTCCAGGAGATTGTATTGTATCTTGTAGTAAGGAAAAGTTGGGTGATTTAACTAACGAAGATTGGATTGAACTCGGACTAATTGAAAAAGAGTTAGAAAGAATAACTAAAAAACTATTTAATGCTACCATGTATAATTTTGCCTGTTTAATGAATAACGCATACAGAGATAAAGAAAAACCACATGTTCATTTTCACTTTATTCCTAGATACGATGGAAAAAGAATTATACTAAATAAAAGATACAAAGATAGGCATTTTGGATATAATATGTGGAAATGGTCATTAAGTAAATTTAAAGCTCAAAAAGATATTTTTACAAAAGAAGAAAAAGAAGAAATTTTTAAAATGATGCAAAAGGAATGGAATTTGTAATTCATTTTTTTTCTTTTGTTAAAATACATATGCATAAACAAATGTCAATGGTGACTATGACTATATGGGAGAAGCAAACAATATAGTAAATAATATCAAAGTAGAAAATGTTATTTTTAATTGTGGTAGTTATAACAACTTAGAAAAGAGTCTTATTAAGTCTTATTTAATTTTAAAACATTTTTTGTTAACAATTTTAAATATTATGAATATATTATATGTGAAAGTACGTATAAGTTTTAGATGCATAAAATTTTAAATTATGAATATATTAAAAGTGTACATAGAATTTTTAAATAGCTATTTAGTTACACCTCACCTTATCTACAGGGTATAGGTGTTTATATAGATGAGAGTCCTTGACTCTCTTTTTTTGTTATACATTATAATTGTTTATTCCGTATTTCTCGTCTTTTGTATCAAAAAATAATTCACATTTAATGGGGTTATATGTTAAATAGGCTAGTATAATATATGATATTATTATAAGTATTAAAGATATAATGTTTAATATTTGAGAGCTTTTACTTTTTAAAATATAGTAACTAATTATTTGAGATATTATAATAGCTAGTAACATTATTCCAATATTTAATATCATTTTTGGACCGATTTTATAATATATTGGTAAGTATATTACTAAAAATATTGGTATTGATATAACAGAACTAATAAATAGCGAACAAAAGAAGTTGTTGTAATTTATTTTAAATTTATTTAATATTATATAATCGATTATTCCATATACTATTGTGCTTGTAAATATCAATTTCATGTGTTCCCATATAGATTCATTTACTGGGAAAAAAATTGCGGTAAGCGTATTTGGAATCCATTCGTACATAGAATGAAATAGAAAACATAATAAAAATATTCCAATTATACTTGTTATTCTAGATGTTTTCAAACTCATAAAAATCTCCTTTCTATTTATACTAATATTGGTGATAATATGAAAATAAGATTAGGTTATGCTTGCGTTCCTGTTTCTATAAATGAAACATCATCGCATACTATAACTTATACAAATTATAAAAATCTTGGTGATGCGTCTTATGATAAACTAGATAGTGTCATTAAGAAAAATTTTATGTCTTTAGAAAATATTTTAAAGTATAACATTAAAAATAAAATATATTTTTTTAGAATGACATCTAGTCTTTTACCACTTGCAAGTCATCCTCTAGTCAACTTTGATTTCTTTAACAACTACAAATTATATTATGAGAAGATAGGTTCAATTATAAAAAATAATAATCTTAGAGTTGACATGCATCCTTCAGCTTATGTTGTCTTGAATAGTGTAAATAAAAATGTTGTAAACTCTACAATTAATATACTCAAAATTTATCAAAAAATGTATATGTATATGGGTATAGATTCTAAACTTATATTGCACGTTGGTAGTAAAACTGATGGTAAAGAAAAAGGCTTAAAGAGATTTATAGAAAATTTTAATTTATTAGATGGTGATACAAAAAAATTAATAGCTATAGAAAACGATGATAAAAGTTATACTGCGTTAGATGTTTTAAATTTATGTAAAAAATTAAATTCTTCTATGGTTCTTGACTATCATCACTATAAATTAAATAATGAAGGGGAAAAAATTGAGGATTATATTGAAGATATTTTTTCTACATGGAATGATATTCCAAAAATTCATTTTTCAAGCCCAAAAAACTCTAAAGATAAAAGAAGCCATAATGATTATATAAATTCTGAAGATTTTATAGAATTTATAGAAAAAATAAAATTCGTGAACAGAGATTTTGACGTTATGATAGAAGCTAAAAAAAAGGATGAAGCACTATTTAGACTTATAAGGGAATTAAAATATAAAACGGACTATGAAATAGTAGATACTACTATTTATTTATAATATTATTTACAAAATTTTGATTTGATGTTATTATATAAAACTGAAAAAAAGCCTTGAACTTTTGTAAATTTTTAAAAAAATTCAAAAAAATCAACGTAAAAAAAGGATTTTTGAAAAAAATGTTGTTTATTGATTATAGAGAATGTTTTGGAAGTGGTTTTATGAAGATAGATAATAATACATTGAATCAAATTAGAAATAGTTTAGATATAGTTGATGTTATATCTAAATACTTACCACTGACATCAAAAGGTAAAAACTATTTTGGTGTATGTCCATTTCACGATGATCATTCTCCAAGCATGAGTGTTTCTAGAGAAAAACAAATTTATACTTGCTTTTCTTGTGGCGCTACTGGAAATGTATTTAAGTTTATACAAGACTATGAAAACTTAACATTTTTAGAAGCTGTTAAAAAGTGTGCTGATATGGCTAGTATTAATGTAGATATTGAAACAAAAAGAATATCTAATAAAAATCAAGTGTTATACGATATATATAATCTTAGCCAAATGTTTTACCAGAATAATATTAACACTGAGCTTGGCGCTAAGGCAAGAGATTATTTACATAAAAGAAAACTAAATGATAGTGTTATAAAGGAGTTTGGAATAGGTCTTTCACTTAATGATAGTGATAGCCTTTTGAAAATTTTGAAGGCAAAAGGCTATTCTGATAAAGACCTAATCAGGAGTGGCCTTGTTAATGAAAACAATTACACTTTAAATGATGTATATAGAAATAGAATAATGTTTCCATTATATGATTTAAATGGTAAAGTAATAGGATATAATGGAAGAGTTTATAATGGCGAAACAGAAAATAAATATGTAAATTCAAAAGAAACAGAAATATTTAAAAAAAGAGATCTTTTATATAACTACTATAGAGCTAAAGAAGAATGTCGTAAAATTCATCAGGTAATAATTATGGAAGGTCCTATGGATGTTATTAGAGCATCAACAATAGGCGTTAAAAATTGTGTAGCATCTCTTGGTACTGCCTTTGGTCCAGAGCAAGCTATGCTTATAAGAAAACTTTCTAATAATGTAATATTGTGCTTTGATGGCGATGCTGCTGGATTAAAGGCAACTAAGAGCGCTATTGCAGAGCTTGCAAAGATTGGAATAACACCTTTAATAGTAAGGCTTGAAGATGATAGCGATCCAGATGAATATATAATAAAAAAAGGTAAAGAAGCATTTATAAATAAAATAAAAAGTCCTCTAAATATAATAGAATTTAAAGAAAAGCTATTAAAGAATGAATATAATTTAAATAATACTTTAGAGCTTTCAAACTATATAAATAAAATGATAATTGAAATAAATTCTATTGATGATGATATATTAAGGGAAGTTAGTATTAAAAAACTTAGTGACGAAACAGGAATCGGAGACCAAATTATTAGGAGTAAGATTGCAAAAAAAGAAGAAACATTAGAAATACCTAAGCCTAAATTATCTAAGCTTAATAAGTACGAAAAATCAGAAAGAGATCTAGTTTATTACATGCTTATAGATAAGAATGTAATAAAAATGTATGAGAAAAAAATCACTCATATGCCCACTCCTAAATATAGGCATTTAGCTTTTCAGATAGATGAGTTTTATAAAGAAAATGGGTATATAAATACAGCGGATTTGATAAGTCATTTATCCGGAGATAAAGAGGCATTAAGTACAATTGGAGAAATAAGTTCTTTAGAATATAGTGATAATATTAACTATGACTTGATTTCAGATTATTTAGATAATATAAGAAAATATAACGAAAAAGAACAAGTTAAAGCTTATAAAGAAAAAATGGAAAAGACATCAGAATATAAAGCAAAAATGGATTTGGCACTTAAGAGAGTAGAATTAAGAAAAAGGAGAGAAGAAAATGATTGATGAAATAAAAACTTTTGAAGATAGAAAAAATGAATTAGTAAAAAAGGGTAAAGAAAAAGGAGTTATAACTTACGAAGAATTAGCAGCATCCTTGAAAGGGCTAGATCTTGATGCAGATAGTTTGGACGAGCTATATAATGCGTTTAATGAGAATAATATAGCTATTATTTCTGAGAATGATCAAGGTGATGATGAATCTGGAGATAAAGTTTTACTTGACGATAGTGCTTTAACTAAGGATCTTACAATAAATGATCCAGTTAGAATGTATTTAAAAGAAATAGGTCAAATTAAACTTTTAACTTTAGATGAGGAAAGTGTTTTAGCTGATAGAATTACTGCTGGAGATGAAGAGGCTAAAAATATTTTAGCAGAAGCTAATTTAAGACTTGTTGTTTCTATAGCAAAAAGATACGTTGGACGTGGGATGCTATTTTTGGATTTAATTCAAGAAGGTAATATTGGCCTTATGAAAGCAGTTGATAAGTTCGATGTTAGCAAAGGATATAAGTTTTCAACATATGCTACTTGGTGGATTAGGCAAGCTATAACACGTGCTATAGCAGATCAAGCAAGAACTATTAGAGTTCCAGTACATATGGTAGAAACAATAAATAAATTAGCTAGGGTACAAAGACAATTAACCTTGGAGTTAAATCGTGAACCAAGTGAAGAAGAATTAGCTAAAAAAATGAATACAACTGTAGAAAAAGTTAGGGAGATATATAAAATAAGTCAGGATCCAGTAAGTCTTGAAACTCCAATTGGAGAAGAAGATGATTCTCATCTTGGGGATTTTATAAAAGATGAGAGAAACTTATCACCTGAAGAATTTGCTACTAATGAAATGCTAAAAGATGAAATAAGCCAAGTACTTGAGACTTTAACTGAAAGAGAAGAAAAAGTTATAAGACTTAGATTTGGACTTGAAGATGGAAAACCTAGAACTCTAGAAGAGGTTGGACAAATGTTTGGAGTAACACGTGAGCGTATTAGACAAATTGAAGCTAAAGCTCTTCGCAAGCTTCGTCATCCTTCACGTTCTAGAAAACTTCGTGATTATATGGGTGATTAATGAAATTATCTATTAGATTAGAGGCAGTAGCAACTTTAGTAGATGTAGGTAAAAGGGTTATAGATGTTGGATGTGATCATGCATACTTAGACATATATTTAACTCTTAATAACAGTAATAAATGTATTGCTACAGATATAAATAAGAATGCACTTTCAATAGCAAAGAAAAACATAGAAAAGTATAATTGTACTAATAAAATAGAAACTGTTTTAACTGATGGTTTAACTGATATTGAAATTAATAAAGATGACAATATAGTTATATGTGGAATGGGAACACTAACAATTTTAGATATTTTAAAAACTAATATTCTTAGTGATACACTCATTATATCTTCAAACAATCACATTGATAAATTAAGAAAAGTGGTTGTTGAACTTGGGTATTATATTGATAGTGAAATATTTGTAGTAGATAAGAATAAGCCATATGTAATAATTAAATTTAAGAGGGGAACAAAGAAATATAGTCAAATTGACTATCTTATAGGCCCTATTTTAAAAAATAATATAGAATATAAAAAACATTTAAATCAAAAATATAGTATAATACTAAAAAGTATTGATAAAAAAAAGATTTGGACTAAACTGAAGTACAGATTGATATTATTTAGAATTAAATTTAACATTTAAGATTGACTAGATGTCAATCTTTTTATATAATTATATTAGAAAATAGAGAAGAGGAATAGTATGAAGATTGTTAGTAATAAAGGATTTACTTTAATAGAATTATTGGCTGTATTTGTAATTTTGGCTGTAATAGCAGCTATAACAATACCTATAGTTTCTAAAACAGTATTAAAATCTAAAAGTGATACAGCTAAAATAAGTGCTAAATCATATGAAGATGCAGTAAATCAGGTCTTAATGGAAGAAGAACTTAATGGAAGCAAGATGCCTAATGGATATTATGACGTTAAAAGTAACGGGAATTTATGCTTAAAAACGCGTATTAATGATTGTGGATATGGACTAGAAGTGGATGCTAAAAACACACGTCCAACTGGTGGATATGTAGTAATCAGTAATAGCGATGTCGTTTGGTATGAACTAACTATAAATAATAAAACTGTTTTAAAGGGAGAGTATACACCTTTGAAATATTTCACTTTTGATTCGAGTTCTGGAACAATAAGTGCCTCAAGAGAACATTCTGTTGAAGATGATGGCATAGAAAACCTAGTTATACCTAATGAAATTAATGGAGTTAAAGTTAAAAACATAACTGGCTTTAGCGATAAATCTTTAAAAAATGTCATATTGCCTAAGGATTTAGAAACTATTTCTGATACTGCATTTTTTCAAAATAGTTTAAGTAGTATTGTTATACCAAATAAAGTTAAAAGAATAGGTTCATATGCCTTTCAAGATAATCAAATTGAAGATTTGTATATACCAACAAGTGTGACTGAGATAGGAGAGTTTGCATTTAGAGTCAATTATTTATCTAGTATCGTAATTTTTAATATTAAAAATAATGTTACGATTGCTAGTGGCGCTTTTGATAGGCAATGGGTAGATGAAAAAAATATTGATCTCACAGATACTGATATAATTTGGAAAAGCTAAAAATTTGAAATCTAAGCTATACCTTTATGGTGTAGCTTTTTGTGTAATATTGCAATTTATTTACAAAAAAAGGCCTTTAGCCTTTCTATACAAAAAATGTAGGTCCTCCATTATATTCTACTGTTTTTAGAGTTTGCGCTGCATCTTTATCAGTATTAGCATCATTATTTATAGTGTTATTATTTTGAGTAGTATTTATGTTGTTGGTATTATTATTTTGCGATTTTGGCTTTTCAACTCTTTTAAATTCATTCATAACTTTAAACATGGTTTTAGCATTACCAATCATAGGCTTTACTTGCTTTACTAAGGGTATTGCTTGATTTGCAAAGTTTAGTGCTTTTTGTGTACCATTTAATATTCCACCTAGAGTTATTCCACTACCACCAAATAGTCTTGAAAATAGTCCAACTTTAGGTGCAGCGAAGCTAGCAGGCATTGTATAAAAATAAGGATTATAATAATTCATGATATCCTCCTATATAATTTCCTAAAATATTATATGAAATTAATAAAAAAAGTTTTATTAATTTCTAAAATATGTTATAATTTATTTATAAGAATAAGAAGATTGGTGGTGTAGTTGTTTGAAAAGAAAACTACAAACGAAGAAAAATACTAATTATAAAAATACTATTGCCAATATTTTTACAGGGTTTGTGTATTTGTTTATAAAATTATGCGTTTATATCTACAGATTTATAAAATATGTTTGGTATGGTTTGTTGTGGCCATTTATTTATATTTTTGTAATTATAGATAAATTTTTAATAGAAAAAAATACGCCAGATGTAGAAAAACTAAAAAGAAAAAGTCAGAAAATTTTGGAAAGGGAAAGGAAAAGAGAAGAAAGAAAAAAATCAAAATCTCAAGATACTATTGATACTTCATCTTATAAAGATGAAAATGTAAAAATCAAGAGAAAGAGCTTTGGAGATTTTATAAATTTATTTCTTACTGCTATAATATCATTGCCAAAAAGCATAAAAAAAAGAATAGATAATAATGCAATACTAAAGCAAGCAAGAAATAAAAAAGCATTTGATACTAAGACTATGCTTGTAGACTTTTCAACAGAGGAAAAATCCGATAATAGTGGAAAAAGAATTACTTGGGAATATGTAGCTGTAAATGAAAAGGGTAAAAAAGTAAAAGGCTATTTTGATGCTTTTACTAGATTAGATGTACAATCCTTCTTACTTGGTGAAGGGCTTGCAGTTTATAGTATTAGAACTAATAAAATGATTCAGATTTTGCACGGCAAAGTTGGGAATTCATCAGCTAAAGTTAAAAACAAAGACTTGATTTTTTTATTGGCACAATTATCAACTTATTTAAAATCAGGTATACCTTTAGTTGATTCATTAAATATTTTAATAAGACAAGTAAAGAAAAAATCATATAAAAATATATTTAGAGAAGTAACTTACGACTTGACAGTTGGTGAAAGCTTTAGTTCAGCACTAGAAAAAAGGGGTAAAGCCTTTCCTAAACTTTTAATAAACATGGTTAAAGCTTCAGAGCTTACTGGAGAGTTGCCAGAAGCTTTAGATGATATGGTTGATTATTATACTGAAACTGAAAAGTCTAGAAAAGAAATGATAAGTGCACTTACATATCCTTCAATAGTATTTTTGTTTACAATAGCTGTAGTTACATTTGTTATGATTTATGTTGTACCAAAATTTGTAAGTATTTATGACTCTATGGAGTCAGCAGAGGTACCAGCCTTTACGAAAGCTGTTATAAGCGCTAGTAATTTTTTAGAGAAAAATATTTTATGGATACTTCTATGGGTAATAGGAATATTTGTATTGATAGTATATTTATATAAAAATGTTAAAATAATAAGAACTATATTTCAGTGGATATTTATGCATATTCCTGTTGTGAAAAATATAATTATTTATAATGAAGTAAGTATATTTTCTAAAACATTTGCATCACTTTTATCGCATAATGTTTATATAACGGATAGTATGGATATCCTAAATAAAATAACTAATAACGAGATCTATAAGATGATGATTTTAGATACTGTGGCAAATTTAGCTAGAGGTGACAAAATATCTACTGCATTTAAAGATCAGTGGGCATTTCCAATTCCTGCTTATGAAATGATTGTAACAGGTGAGAAAACCGGACAGCTTGCTGAAATGATGCAAAAGGTATCAGCTTACTATCAAGATTTGCATAAAAACACAGTAGCAAGAATAAAATCATTGATGGAACCTATTCTTATAATATTTTTAACATTTTCTGTAGGAATTATATTACTTGCTGTAATAGTTCCAATGTTTACTATGTATCAGCAAGTACAGAATTTAGGGTGATTTGATGTATTTAAGTTTTATATTGTTATTCTTTATAATTGGAATAATCTTTGGTTCGTTTTACAATGTTGTAGGATATAGGGTACCTAAGGGAGAATCTTTAGTGTATCCTCCTTCTCATTGTACAAAGTGTAATCATAGATTATCTCCATTAGAATTAATACCAATATTTTCTTTTTTATTTCTAGGAGGAAAGTGTAAGGTTTGCAAAGAAAAAATATCTTGGTTTTATCCAATTTTTGAATTTTCAAGCGGAGTTTTATTTTCTGCATCTTATATAGTATTTGGACTTTCACTAGAATGTTTATTATCTATTGTTTTTATTTCAATGCTTTTAATAATTATAATAAGTGATTATCAAACAATGACCATTCCAGATAGTATATTAATATTTTTTGGATTTTTGATTATATTAATAAAATATTTTATGGGTGGTATAGAAGCAGTTGGAGTGTCACTACTTAACGGCTTAGGTGCTTTTACATTTATGCTTTTGCTCAAATTATTTGGAGACTTTATTTTTAAAAAAGAATCTATGGGTGGGGGAGATATAAAACTTTTAGGAATATTTGGTATTATGATTGGATTTCCAATGTCAATAGTCTCTGTATTTCTAGCTGCTATTATAGGCCTTCCAATATCTTTAATTAATATGAAGAAAGTGAAAACTCATGAAATTCCATTTGGCCCTTATTTGGCTGTTTCAGCAATTATAATTGTACTTTTTAAAATAGATTTTAATTCTATTTTGAACTTTATGACAATATTTTAAATATTGTTTTTTTATTGCATAAAAAAATAAGCAAAGCTTATTTAAAAATATTTCTTTTTGTACTAAATATGCTTTGCTTTATTTCTTTTAATTTTTCTTCGTTTACTTTTTTTAATGTATTTGTTCCATTATTAGTAGAATAATTGTTTTCCGATTGAAGAATTATTTGCTCTGGCTCATTAGGTTGAGTTTCAGTTTCTTCTTCCCATAATTCTGAATCTTCTTGATTTAAATTAATATCTTCAGATTTTGCTTGTTCTAGCTGTTTTTCTTGTTTTAATTTTTCTTCTTGTTTCTCTTCTATTACTTCATCATTTTTATCCATTCCTAGACTTTTTTCTTCTTGTGTAAGTTCATTTACCTTTATTGCGTTTTCAAGACCAGTAGAATGAACTACCTCATCATCATCTAGTTCGATAATTTTTAACAATTCTTCTAATGTAGTTAGTCCTTCTAAGGCTTTATCAATTCCATCTCTAAGCATTGATATAACATCGCTATTATACACTAAGTGTCTTAGTTTATCTTTCCTTACATTAGAGCTTATAGCATCTTTTATGTCTTGATCTATTAGTAATACTTCGTGAATTGCTATACGGCCTTTGTAACCATTTTTACATTCATCGCAACCAACAGCAGTATAAACTTCATTTACTTCTTTTCCACAAACTCTTCTAATTATACTTTTTTCATATTCATTTGTAGGTCTTAATTTTTTACAATGTGGACATAATTTTCTGGCTAATTTTTGAGATATTATACCTGTAAGTGAAGTGGCCAAAAGATATCTTTCAACTCCCATATCTAGAAGACGTTCTATAGTATTTAATGAATCGTTAGTATGTAGAGTAGAAAGTACTAAGTGTCCAGTAATGGAAGCTCTAACCGCAATTTTAGCCGTTTCAGTATCACGAATTTCTCCAATCATTATTATATTTGGATCTTGACGAAGAATAGATCTTAACACTGTCGCGAAGTCTAGTCCAATTTCACTATTTGTCTGAATTTGGTTTACACCATCAATATCCATTTCTATTGGATCTTCTACTGATATAATGTTTGTATTTTCTTTATTAAGCCTCTGCAATATTGAATAAACTGTTGTAGATTTACCACTTCCTGTAGCACCTGTAACAAGTATTATTCCGTTTGGTGCACTAATCATTTTGAGAACCTTTTTATAGTTTTCACTATTAAAACCTAAAGATTCTATTCCAGCTAGGCTCAAAGAGTAATCTAAAATACGTATAACTATTTTTTCACCTTTGTTAGTTGGAAGAGCAGATACACGTAGATCTAGATTTATATCACTTATTGTTGCTTTTATTGCACCATCTTGAGGCAGTCTTGATTCTGTAATATTCATACCAGAAATTATTTTGATACGTGTAACTAGGTTTTTAGCTATTGCATTTGGTATCTCCGTATAATCTATAAGTTCTCCATCTATTCTAATACGAGTCTTAACATAATCCTCGTGTGGATCAAAGTGTATATCTGATGCACCTCTTTTAGAAGCATCCACTAGTATTTCATTTACAATTTCTACAACTGGAGTTTTGTCATAGTCAAAAGTTTTTAACATATAATCACCCTTTTTATTTTTTATAGACTAGATTTTATTCTAAATGTATTATATAATATTAGTGTAATAATTTCAAGATAGAGTGGAGATTTTTATGAAAAAATTGAATAGTAAAGGTTTTATGCTTGTTGAGACTTTAATAGCTACTATTTTTGTAGCTGGTATATTAATTTTTATTTATATTCAGTTTACAAATTTAAATAAATTGTATAATAAATCGTATACATATAATACAGTTCCAGACCTATATGCCCTGGAAGATGTTATAAGCTATATAAATAGTGATACTAATATTCTTAACTATATTTCATCAAATATTCAAAGCAAAGGATATTTAGATATAACTGATTGTAATAATTTTACTAAGAGTGAGTACTGTATTTCACTTTTGGATTTTGAAAACATAGACCAATTAATTGTGACTACAAATGATTTTGATAAATCAGTATTTAGTGATTATGATGAAAAATTTAACGATTTTATAAGCAAAATAAATCCAGAAGGTGATGAAGAATATAGAGTGTTAGCTCATTTTAAAGATTCAACGTATGCTACATTAAGGTTTGGTGATAATAATGAATAATAAGGGATTTACTGTAGTTGAGCTTATAACTACATTTTGCCTTTCAGCGGTAGTAATTCTTATCTTCTTTAATGTTGTGTTAATGATTAGAGATGTATACGTTACTTCTAATTTAAAGACTAAGCTTTTAATAAATCAGGCTGATTTGAGTGTTGCACTAAATTCTAAAATAAAGCCAGGAGTGTTAGAGTCTATAAGAGGGTGTGATGATAGTGATTTTTGCTACGAATTTACTTTTAAAAATGGAGAAATCGATACATTAATTGTAGAAGATAATTACATAAAGTTTGGCAATTACGTGTATAAACTTGATGATGACACTCAAATTACAGATAAATATCTTATAAGGAAAAACATGAAATTTTCAGATACGGATCTATTAGATAGTTTTCTAGTACTAAAAATCTCTATAAAAAATAAACTGTTTGATGATGATTTTGGAATAAATTTAGTTTATTTATATAATTCTAATAAAACATCTTTATAATAATAAGACAAAGCATACTAGAAATAATAGCGTGTTTTATTCTTGAAATTAAATAAGGTAAGTACCTTATTTTTTTGTTATCTAAAATACTAAATACTTGCATATGAATGCATATTCCTCCAAATGATATTATTGCTGTTGCTATTACGGCCTTAATAGTTACATTTATATTTGACAAGGCTAAATAATTTAATCCTTGTGTTATTTCTATTATTCCATATAAAAATTTAAAATCATTGTTTAAATTAATTATTTTGTCAATAATGCAAGTAAAAATTAAGCAAGTAGTTATTACTCCTAAAATTAAAATTAAAGTATTGGTAGTAGAAACTATAGATTCATTAAAAATCTTAAAAAAGTTTTTTTTGTCTTGACTAGGCGTTATTTTATTGTCTTTTTTTGTATTAATTCCTCTAGTAAATATTCCTATTAAAATACTGCCTAAGTAGTGGCTTAATAAAATTATAAGTCCTAATTTTTTATTTCTTAAATATGTATAACCGATTGTGCCTAATACGAATATTGGATTAGTAAAATGGCAAAAGCCTAAACACTTTTTTATGTCATATATGTCTATTAGATTTTTGCTATACAAATCAGATAAATATTTACTATTACTCGGAGTACCACTTAGGATACTCATTACATAAGCAAAAGCACAGTTTTTATTAACTTTAAAGACTTTTTCCATAATATTCTCAAAGATATTACTTATGTCATAAACAAAATCATAGTTAATTAAAATATTGGATAGTAACATAAAAGGTATTAGTGAAGGAAAAAGTTTATTTATGCATATTGAAAAAGAAAGTTTAATACTTTCCATTACATCAAATGAGTTAAATAACATAAATAAGATTATAAACAAAAGCAAAGCAATATTTAGCACTTTTTTCATCAATTTATTATATTCTATTAATTTGACAATATTAAAAAAAGTGTGTATAATATCACTCGATTTAGGAGGCATTATGAGTAAGAGAAGAATTATAATTATGATTTGTATTATTATATTATTCATTTTAGCTATAGTTTTCTCATTTTACTATTATAAGGGTAAATATGTAGTTTCTTTTGAAACTGGTACTGATGATGCTATATTGAATCAATATGTAGAAAAGAATTCTAAAGTAAAAAAACCTATAGAACCTACTAAAGAAGGATATGTATTTATTGAATGGCAGTTAAATGGAAAAACTTATGATTTTGAAAGCTTAGTTACTAAAAATATTACACTTAATGCTAAATGGAAAAAAGAAGAATATATAACTGTTAAATTTGAAACTTTGACCGATGAAAGATTAGATAATATAAAATTACTCAAAGGATCTTATATTCAAGACCTTCCAATTTTGACTAGAGAAGGGTACAAATTTAAAGGATGGCAGATGAATAATATAGAATATATAAATCAAGAGTTATATGACGATATAACATTGACCGCTATATATGAAAAAATAAAAAACATATCTGTTGGAGATTATGTATTAATAACAGGTGATTATGCTTCTTCTTCAAGTTCAATTTCTGCAGATAATAGTCTTGCTATTGGATGGACTAGAAGAGTTTTAGAAATATATGAAGGAAGTAATTATCCTTATATGGTTGGTAATAGCTCAGGTGTTACCGGTTTCTTTAAAGAAGACGCTTTAGAATTAAAATAAGGGGGAAAATATGGAAAAAGCAATTTTAACTAAAGAAGATTATGAAAGTGTTTTATCTGCTATAAATACTTATATAGATAAACTCACTCAAGAGAGAGAAAACTTAGAGGTTGAAAGAAAACAGGTAGCAGATGATGTAAAAAATCATAAAAATAATCTTTTGTCTCATAGATTAAATGTCAAAAATTTAAGAATATATGTAAAAACAGCAGCAAAAGATGTAAGAAATGAAGAACGTAGAGTAGAAGCAAAAAGATTAGCTCTTCAAAAAGCAAATGAGTTTAAAGAACAAGTAGTGAGATTAATAAAAAAATTAGATAGAATGTATAAAAGTCAAACTGTTGATGGAAAACCTCAACAAATAAATCCTTCGGAATTTATATTAGATGTTGAACCCAAAAAAGAAGAAGATCAACTTGAACCATTAACTCAAGAATTATATGAATCTTTAAGTAAAGGATTGGAAAGTCAAAATAGTGAAGCTAGAGAGGAATCTAAGTCAATTGAAGCTGAATATAATGGTAGACTTGCTAAATTACAATCGGCAAGAGTGTTTTTGGAAGCTCATAAAGCTTCTTTAGCAGAAGCAATAGTTAGAAAAAACGATGAAAGAAAAAAATATGCAGCTGCCAAATTTGAATTAAGGAAAGTTAACGGAGAGTTAAAAGAAGTTAATAGGGATTTAAGTCAATCTTCTCGTGACGTATCTAAAGCTGTTAAGTCGTATGTAAAAAGAAGATCTGTAAATCCTAATAGATATGAAAAGTATGCAAAATAAAGGCTTTAATGAAAATCATTAAAGCTTTCAGAGTGTTGACAAAGTCAATGCTTTTTTCTTTTTTTAAATATATGATATTATAGACATTACAAAAAGAACTGAGTTTCCTCAATTTAGAAAAAATTAGGATAAATTAGTCTATTTGTTTTCGTACAAACAATTTGAAGAACATAACTTGTATATAATTTTGCATAATTTGGTTTCGCATGCGATTATACACTTGTAATGATGTTTACCTTCGGATTGTTTTTTTCTAAAAAACAAATAAATAGGATTAGTTTCATCTACACGAGCAGATATTTGGATAATAGTAGTTACAACATTAAATAAAATGGTTCTACCAAATTTACAACCAGTTTTAGAAATTGGACAATGATAATCAGAAACACCAGATTGGGATGTAACTGAATCGATACCAATAAAAGATATAAATTGATATTTATCATCAAATCTTATTATATCTCCAACTTCAGCCAAGAATAAAGCAGTGGAAAATTATCCAAATCCAGGAATAGAATTAATAATTTTAAATAATTTTTTATCTTTCATTTCACTGATTAATTGATTCTTAATTTTGTTTATTTCAGACTTATGATATTGAATCATTTCAATTGTTTGAACCAAATTTTGAACTTGGTATGAATCAAAACAAACAAAGCACAATGAATTAGAAGCAAGTTCTTTCATTTTTAAAGCTTTATTTTTAAACCTATATGCTTGTGTAGTACCATTTTTCTCTTTCAAATAATTTATTAAATAATCAATGCGTCTATTAACAAATAAAACAGGATGAGGGAAATCATGTATAAAATTCAGAGCTAAATCGTCATATGAATCATTAAAAATAAGGTTAAATTCAGGGAAAATAATTTCAACTAATTGTTTATATCTATTTTTTAATCTGGTTTGTCCTTCAATTAAAGACCAATATTGTCGAACAAGTGGATTATACATAAAGTATTCATCATTTTTATAATAAAAATTATCAATTGTGCCTAAATAACATCTAGCAATTTTGAAACAATCAAATTTATCAATTTTAGACTTATTTAAAGTATCTTTTCTTTAATATTTCGGTTAACACCATATTGAATTACCTATATTCCTACCTGCTTAATCATCCGAACTCTAATATTAAAATTAGTTTCTATTATCTACAACCGAATTAATAAATAATTATATGGCAGACATTCACACTAACGCACTCGAAGTGCTTTTTATAATTCGTCTTTACCGATGATTGTTATAATAACAAAAAACATAAAAAAATCAAAATTTTACGTAAATTTTAGACTAAATACAATTTTATAAAAATTTATTTAATTTATTAGACTTATTTCAGACTTTTTACTGAAAAACTGCAATAAATCTTTTAATTTACACCAATAACCCCTAAATTATTGCATGCCCAAAATACGGAGCTTATTTCCTCTTTTCAAACTTATTTCAAGTTTGCCTTTTTACTTCTTTAGAAATGCTTGTTGGATCAAAACCTATAGTTTCAGCAATTTCTTTTAGTTTGTAATTACGTGATATTCCATTTGATATAACTTTTTTTTGTTCCAAAGTTAAATGTTTCCAAGTTTTCATTTTAAATTTCTCCTTCTTCAGCAAAGAAACAGTTATAATATACTATAAACAGACTTATTGCGTTTTTTTATTTAAAAACGGAATTCCAAATAAAAATTCACGAAAATCAAAATTTTAACTTTGAAATCTTTATGTTTAACATTATACATGATATAATTTAAATATGGAGAGGAGAAAAAATGAAAAAACAAAATATTTTAATAATATGTTTGGTATTATTAGCCATTATATCACTTATAATATTCATATTAGTATCAGGTAGTGGTAATAAAGGTAGTTATGATACACCGAAAGATATTAATGACATTATTAATACTATAAATAAAAATAATAAAAATATTTTACCTGAACTTGAAATTGTGAAAATAGATGTAAAGAATATTGATGAAGTTACTAGTTATACTGGTTTAAAAACAAATGATGACATTGAATCAATTATTGTATCAGTACCATTGATAACAGCACAAGCTTATTCAGTGGCTGTTGTTAAGGTTAAAGATAATGCGGATGTAGAAAAAATCAAACAAGAGATGTTAGATAATATTGATATGAGACGTTGGATTTGTGTTTCTGCAGAACAATTATATAT
>OIYG01000344.1_pt1 | contig 47519 bp, 46 predicted proteins | sample 1587861 | NCBI WGS metagenome assembly OIYG01 (sample SAMN03283272) | human gut metagenome | biome: human-associated habitat; material: feces | host: Homo sapiens | place: Peru | collected 2012
ATGTGTCTGTGGATACAACGGTTATACCGTCAAGTATTGAGACAAGATATTAAATTTAAAAGGTTAAGTTACAGCAATATGTAACTTAACCTTAATTATATGCTTATTTTACTTGATTTTTCCTTATTATTGTAATAGAATATACAAAAGTAAAAAAATATTACACAAGTTTCAAATTGTGACAAAATATATGAAATAAATGAAGTATAATACAAGCTATAAATGAAGTAGAGGTGTAGAAATTATGGTCTTAGAGAGAAATAATATTGCTGAGGAAAGGGTTAATATTAGACCAACTAGGTTTACAAAACTAATAAAGTTTTTTAAGTCTGTTTTTAATTCGGTAAGTTTGCCATATATTATATTATTATTGTTAACATGTAATATAACAGTTTTTTATGACAAACCTTTTGCATATGTTATGCTTGCAGTTGCAAGTTTATTTAATATTCCGTTATTGGTACCTTTAATAGCTACGATGGTAGGGTTTATAATTTTTAGAGAGCCAACGTTAATGTATACTAATTATTTAGTAGTATATTTTATATATTTAATATCTACAGTATTAGTTAACATAGATGGATTGCCTAAGAAGCATTCTACACTTATACGTTTAGCAGTATCATATATAGTATCTGTTATATGTATAGGCATATTTAAAGGGTTTAATGTAATTTATGTGTTGCATTCGTTCATAACGCTGTTTACAATTACAGCTATGTATCCAATATTTACAAATGGAAATTCAATGCTATTTAATATACGAAAAACAATAATATTTTCTAAAGAAGAAATAATATGTTTTGGAGTGGTTATAGCAACAGTTTTGACAGTTTTTTCAAGTGTATCTATTTTAAATTTTTCTGTGTCAAACGTGCTTCTTATGGTTTTAATTATTGTTATAGCATGGAAAAACGACTGGGTTGTTGGAACATCAGCAGGAGTTGTTATAGGGTTGGTGTATAGCATTATAACAGGTCAATCTACTTTGGTTATAACGGCGTGTGGATTTTCAGGTTTAGTTGCAGGTTCATTAAGTAGGTATGGTAAAATTCCTGTAGTAATAGCGTTTGCCGTAGGAAATATGGCGTTATCTTATCTTTATACTAAGGATATTATGCTTTGGACAAAACTTGCTGAAATTTTAGTTGCATCTGGTGTAATTATATCTTTACCAAAAAAAGTAATTGTAAAATTTGAGTCAATCTTTAATGTCGGTAATGCATTACCTGTAGGTTATGAAAATCAACTGGGACCTGCAAGTGAGCTTAAATCTAAAGTTGGAGCAATAGGCGAAGTTTTTGATAATCTTGCACATATTACAACTCCAGTTAGTGAAGAAACCATGGAAGAAACGGCAAATGTCATAGAAAAATATTTGCGTGATTATAAGAAAAATGAATGCTTAAGTTGTAAAAATAGATTTGAATGTTTAAATGATGAAGAAATAAAAGTTGCATCTATTCATATAGCGCGAAGACTTGAAGAAAATAAGTGCATTACTCGTGAAATGTTGCCTTTAGATTGCAATATGGTTGATGATATAATAAACGATATAATAGAGATATACAATAATATGAAACTTATGAGAATAATTAGACTAAAAGAAAATGAAATGAACTATAAATTGGCAGAAGAATATAGTGTTGTATCTAAACTATTAAAAAAGGTAGCAGGTCAAAAACAGCCAAAATTAAGCGATACTACAAATCAAAGACAAAGAAGAATAAGAGAGGAATTAAGATTTTTAGGGTATGTCGTTTATGAAGACTCATTTTATGAAGATGAAAGAGATATGTCTTATGAGTTTATAACAGATATATTAGTAGATATAGAAAAGGCTAAAACTGAGATTCAAAGAGCGGTAAGTAGTGTAGTTGGAATTAAGATGTCAATAAAGTTAATCTTAAATAGTAGTAAGACTGAAAAATCTAGGATAAAGCTTGTGCCAAGCAGTAAATATATATTGAATGCAGTTGTAAAGCAAATAAAAAAAATAGATAGTAATGTTAATGGCGATTCATATATTGTTACTGAACTTAAAGACAATAATAAAATAATAGCAATAAGTGATGGAATGGGGTCTGGAGAAAAATCCAAAGAAGCAAGTCTTGCAGTTATTAATATGTTGGAAAGTTTAGTTAAAACAGGTATAAATCAACCGGACATTTTAAATATAACAAATAGAGTATTGAGGACAAGAGAAGGCGGTACAATGCTTGCAACATTAGATATGTGTTTACTTAATGAGAAGAAAAACGCTATGGAATTTGTTAAACTTGGAGCAGCACCTTCGTTTGTTATCTCTGACGGAATTACAAAGAAGATAGAAGCTAGCGGAGATTCTATAGGAACTATTAAAGATGCAGTGTATTCAGAATATAGTAGTGAAATTAAAAGAAACACATATGTTGTTATGATGTCAGATGGAGCAGTTAGTGACATAAATGAAAAAAAGCTTCAAAATATAGTAAATAACTTGGGAGATAATCTTAATGAAACTAAACTTATGGAAGAGTTGATGAACAGTATTATGAACAATCAAAGTAAGTTAGTATTAGATGATATTACTATTATTACAGCAAAAATATCTTAAAAATAGAGGAGTTGTCGACTCCTCTATTTTACAGCGTTAGCTATATCTCTAATAACTTTAAAAGCAATGTCTATATCTTCATAACTGTGATTAGCCAGCAAGTGTTTAGCCTTGTTATTTGGAGATTCTCCAAATAGTATGTAGTCCGCAGATACACCAGAAACTTTGCAAATTTCTACTACTTTTTCTACTGTTAGTCCTCTTTGACCATTTTCAACAGTTCCTAAATATTGACTCTTCATATTGATAAGAGAAGCGAATTGCTTTTTAGTCATATGCATATTCTTTTCTCTAATTTCTTTGACTCTAACGCCTATTTGTTTCTTTAAATTTTCTTTACTCATATGATTCACCTCTTAAAGTATATTTTAATACACTAATTGTTTAAAAATTTGTCTGACAAGAGTGTAATAAAATGTAGAAATATGACGTTTCGTATGGTATCATAATTTATATGGTGGTGATATCATGGAAAAGAAAGCTATGTCTATTTTACTTATAGAAGATGATGAATTGGAATGTGAAAAGTTCAAATCATATACTGAAACGATAGAAAATGCAAAAGTAGTAGCAGTTACAAATTCTAGCGACAAAGGTATAGAACTATTTAAGAGATTTATGCCAGAAGCCGTGGTATTAGACATTGAACTTCACAAAGGTCAAGGCTCAGGATTAGAGTTTTTAGAAAAGATAAAAGAATGTATAACTAATTTTAAACCAATAATAGTTGTAACAACAAATGCTTCATCTTCACTTTTATATAATGAATTGCATGATGAAGGTGCAGATTTAATATTTTACAAACATCAATCAGATTATTCACCTAAGATAGTTGTTTCTGCATTGTTGTCATTAAGAAAAACATTGTATAAATTTGGCTCTAATCGAACTGATGTAGAAGATAGTATTCATATAGAATCTGAGGCGGAACGTTCTGATAGGATTTCTGATATGATAAATTCGGAATTAGATTTAATAGGTATAAGTCCACATTTAAAAGGAAGAGATTACATACACGATGCAATATTGTACTTAATTGAATGTAAAAATACAGGAGATAGTGAATCTGTATTTAATCACTTGGCTAATTTATATAAAAAGACAGCAAGTAGTATTGGTAGAGTAATGCAAACATCAATAAATCGCACATGGATGACATCTTCTCCTGAAGATTTAGAGCTACATTATACAGCCAAAGTAAACTTTCAAACAGGTGTACCAACACCTACTGAATTTATATATTACTATGCAAAGAAAATACAAAAAAACATATAATTAACTATACTTACACTAATGTGTAGATAACTACATCCCAAAACCACCCAGGTATACAGTACCTGGGTGGTATTCTTTATCTGTAAGTTACAGGTAAAGGGGGGAGTTATATGACAGTTTGGGAGTTTGTAGTTAAGTTTTTTAATTACTGGAGATAATTTATAGTTATAGTAAAAAACAAATAAATAGTTGAGTGGGAAAACCATTTGACTATTTATTATTTTATGTAGTATAATACCGTTCGGTGATAGTTGTGTTAGTATCAAGTTATGTGAGTACATTTGTTGTTACAATAATGATGATTCTAGTTACGGATATGATATACTTTAAAATAATAAATCATAATAAACCGAACATGACATCCATAATAATATTGATTGTTTCTGGAATTGTAAATGCTTTTTTGTATATTATTGGAAACGAAGTGATGTCTAAGCTGTTATCATTCATAGTTATTAATATAATTAATGGAGTTGTACTTTTTGTAAGAAATGATAGAAAAGATATATCATTTATACTGACATATATTCTTGCTTTTATAATATCTTATGTACTTTATGTTGTGACTTTGATAGTAACTGGTGTTATATTCGGAATAATTTGTCCTGAAATAGAAACTTCAAATGTATTTTGTTTACTTTTAATAGTAGTTGTGTATACTCTATTATTTATTTGTTTTAATAGATTTAAAAGAATTAAAAATGGTTTTAACTTCTTGAACAAAATAAATGTGAATATTACAGTATTTGTTCTGCTATTTTGTGGAGTGATAGTTACAATATTGGCGATAATTCCTAAGGATGTAAACTATAAATCACAAGAACTAGTGTTGATAGGTACAATGCTAATTTCAGTTTCTCTTTTTATAATCATTAAAAAACAAATCACTAAACATTATAAGAACAATATGAGAGACAGAACTATAGCTGTACAAAAGGAAGAAATAGACGCTAATGAGAAAACAATAGAAGAACTAAAAGCGCAAAACTTAGAACTTGCTAAAACAATACATAAATATAATCATAAACTATCTTCACTAGAAAATAGTATTAGAAAAGTGGCAGATAGTAGTAACGTTGAATTTGCAAGTGAACTATCTATTGTATTAGAACAAACAAGAAAGGTTGAAAATCAATTGGCTGATGAAACAAAATCTGATGTGAAACTTCCAACTACAAATGTGGTATCTGTGGATAACATGTTGGATTATATGAAAACTGAAGCAATTAAAAGTGGAATAGATTTTGTATTTAAAATAAACGATAGCATAAAACCGTTACTTGAAAAATATATAACTGAAGATAAGTTTGAAACTTTGTTAGGCGACCATATAAAAGATGCAATTATTGCAATAAATTCTAAAGGTGACGGATATAAAAGTATACTTGTGTTAGTTGGTATAGTTGATGGCGCATATGAACTTTCTATTTATGATACTGGTATAGAGTTTGATATATCCACATTATTAAAATTAGGGACTGAACCTATTACTACACATAAAGGTGAAGGCGGAAGTGGCTTAGGTTTTATGACTACATTTGAAACAATGAAATCTAGTGGCGCAAGTTTGGTTATAGAGGAGTACGATACGTCGGTAACTAACTATACTAAATCAGTTACGATTAGATTCGATGGCAAATGTGAGTATAGAATTTATTCATATAGGGCTAAAAGTATTAAAGAAGCAAGTTCAAATAGAAAGATAATTATAAAAAGTATACAAGGTTAGGGAAAAGTCCCTAACCTTTTGCATAAACTAACAAGTATGTGTTAAATACATGTCTTAGATAATCCATTAAACTAGAGCGAGATATGTCATTTGTTACAATAGCATTTACTCGTGTATTTTCACTTCCATCAGAGTTTTTAAATATAACAGTTCCAACTGTATCTCCATTTTTAAGAGGGGCTCTTAGAGATTCATTTAAAATTAGTTCTTGTGTTAAATCTGAACTGGTTCCTTTTTCTAACATTTGAGTAACTTCTTTTTCATAGTATATATTTACATTTTCTGTTACATGTTTTTCTAGTTGTATGCTTTGTATCATATCATGAGCTTTGGCATATGTTTTTGTTTGAAAATTACTAAATCCATAGTTTAGCATTTGAGTTATTTCGTTATTACGTATTTCACTACTAGGAGCTTTTAAAACTACAGCAATGAGTGACATATTATTTTTTGTTGCTGTGGCTGTTAGATTAAAACCTGCAGCAGAAGTAGAGCCAGTTTTCAAACCTGTTATTCCAGAATAACTTTTTAGTAACTTATTGGTGTTAGAAAGCGTAAATGTACCACCACGTATACTATCCATCCAAATTGATGTGTATTTTAGAATATTAGGATGTTTTGTTACAAGTTCTCTAGACATTATTGCAATATCTTTTGCTGATGAATAGTGATTTTCTTCATCTATCCCATGTGCGTTCATAAAATGAGTATTTTCCATTCCAAGAGATGCTGCTTTTTCATTCATTAGATTTACGAAATTCTCTTCACTTCCGCCAATGAGTTCTGCCATGGCTGTACTTACATCATTAGCAGATACAATACAGATACATTTAATAGCTTCTTCTATTGTTAATTGTTCTCCTTCTTTAAACCATATTTGCGAACCACCCATTTTTGATGCATACGCTGAACAGGTAACTTTATCTGTTAGTGCCAGTTTACCATTATCTATAGCTTCCATTATTAGTAGAAGTGTCATGACTTTTGTAACTGACGCTGGAAGAAGACGTTCGTTTTCGTTATTTGCATATATTATATTACCAGTTGATTGTTCCATTAGTATTTGAGCTCCAGATGCAAAATTAAATGAAGGAGGAGCAACTGTTTGAACGGATGATTCTGATGTAATATATGAAGATGTATTATTGGAATTTTCAACAACAGCAAATGTTGGCAGTGTAGCGGCTATTATAGTGTGAAATCCACTAATAATAACGAAAGATGTAATAAATATAACAGCAAATATTTTGTTTATAAGCTTAGTGCATTTACGCATAAATGGTACCTCCATAAGTTTATATATTATAGTATATTTATAATATTCAAAATATATGTATAAAAGCAGTAAGCTTATAAAATAAAACAAATAAGGGAGAATGTTACAAAAATATTACATTTGTTTATCATTTTTATAAGGAATAGTAAAATGAACTGTTAAATCTTGATTTTATTTTTTATTTGATATATTATTTAGAAAATATTGTGGAGGTTTTACGTATGATAGGAATGAACCAAATAAAGAAAAGATTACTTTATGGAATTTTAATAGGTTTAAGTGTTGGTATTATAGGGATTGTTATTACAGTTATAATTACCAATAACACTATAAAGAGCTATGAAAATGGAACTAATAAAAAGTTCCTTGAGAATTTTACGGGATTGGTTGCTACGTTTAATAGAGATGTTTTACAGGGTGAAACAATAACATCAGATATGATAACAATGGTAAGAGTTCACGTAACAACAATACCAGCAGGAGCTGCTAGTGAAGGAAGTCTTGTAGGTAAAATTGCAAAGTACAATATTCCTAAGAATGTTACAGTTGTAAATAGTATGGTAGCAGATTCAATACTTACACAAGATGTTAGAACTCAACAAATAACAGCTGTGTTGCTTCCAGCAAAACTTACAGTTGGAGAATATGTGGATATTAGATTACAAGTTCCAAGTGGAGTAGAATACATTGTATTGCCACAAAAACAAGTGCTAGATATTTCTGGAACTACTATTTGGATGAATTTGTCTGAAGATGAATTGCTACTTTTAAACAGTGCCATAGTTGACTCATACATGACACAAGGTTCTAAATTGTATGCAGTAGAGTATGCAGATCCAGATACACAAATTAGTACAGATGATGCGTCTGCAGAACAAGCTAGAAAATACATTGAAGATAAGATAAAACAAGAATTAACTAGCAAGTATTCAGAAGGTTCAACAACAACTACAACAACAAATGAAGCTGGTGAGACTGTAACAGAGACACAATTAGAACTATCTAAAATTCCAGAAACAGAATTAGTTAATTTAATTTCTACATATGCAATAGAATATAGATATTTTGTAGAAGCATACAACAAGATTGAATCTACATATCAACCAAATGCTACTGTAAGAGCAGCAATGCAAGCAAATAAATATGTTGTAGAACAAGCTAAAGAACGTTTAAGTGCTGAAGCAAGAACTGCAATGGAAGCAAGTCTTGAAGCATTTGAAAATACTTATAGTGAAGAATATCAATCAATTATATCAGGAATTACAGGTTCAGTATCTACTCAACAAAGTCTAAGAAACCAAGTATTAAGTGATGAACAATAAAAATATCTAGTATAGGAGGAAACATGCAAAAGATAATAGGATTTATTGGATATGTAAATAAATCTGAGTTTATAATAAACTTATCAAAGATATTAAAAATAATGAATAAAAAAGTCTTAGTAGTGGATGGTACACTAAATAAAAGTATCAAGTATACCATTCCTACGTTTGATGTAGCTCAAGATGAGTCAATAACAAATTTTGATGGAACAGATTATGCTGTGGGCTTTAAAAGCATTGAAAGTATAAAAGAATATATATGTAATAAAACATCAATAGCGGATGATTATGATTACATATTATTGGATATAGATAATAAAGAAAATTACGAATATTTTAAAGATGAAAACATTTCAAAATATTATTTCTTTATTGAACATACAACAGAATCTTTATTTAGAAATGAAGAACTTTTAAGAAAGATAACAGAAGAAAGAAATCCCGAAGACAAAATTGAGATGACAAAAGTAGTATTTAAATACTACATATCACGTGCATCTCAGAAATATTTTGAAGCTAGACTTATGGATATGAATGTTAAGTGGATTGACGTTGAGTACGAACTCCCTTACATGGATCAAGATAAGATTGCAGATTTGGAATCTGAGCTTAGTGGTTATATAGATATTTCTAGACATACAAGACAATATGTAACTCTTGTTACAGATATTGCTTCGGATATTTTAGGAGGAATTCCTGCTGGAGAAATAAGAAAGATGATTAAAAATTATTCAAGGGGGAGATTTTAATGCCAAAAATAGTGTTTTGGAGTCCTGAAGCAGTTGAGACTGGTCAAACACATGCAGCAATAGCTATTTCAACACTAATGGCTATGGAAGAAGATTATTCAAATATTTTGATTCCTGGTCAATGGCAAGCAAAGAAAATAGGAACTGCATTTGAAAATTATGAATTGTTGATGACAAAAGGAGTTTTTACAAATTCTAGTATTGGTCTTACAGCTTTAGCAAGGCTAGTTTCTAGTAATAAAATTACTCCTGAAGCAATCAGAAATTACTCTAAGCCAATATTAAAGCAAAGATTGGACATTATTTACGGAACAAATGTAAATAGTAGAGAGCAGTTTGATTTGCTTATTGCAAATTTCTCTTCAATAATTCAAAAAGCATCTGAGGCTTATGACATAGTTTGGGTAGATTTGCCTAAAACAACGGAAAAAGAATATATAGTTGAAACATTAAAACAAGCAGACTTAGTAATATGTACATTTAATCAAGAAGTAGCATTACTTAATGACTATTTGAGAAATATAAATTCTATGGATGTATTAAAAGATAAGAAGAAGATAATATTGATGTGCAATTATGAGGAAAAATCTAAATACAATATACCTAACATTCGTAGAGAATATGGAATAAAAGATCCTGTATTTTGTATTCCACACAATTTTATTTATTCGGATGCATGTAATGATGGTGATGTAGTAGAAGGATTTTTCTATAAAAACATTGCAGCTGATACAAATGATTATAATGGATACTTTATTTCTGAAACTAGAAAAGTGGTTAAAAAAGTACTTGATTTAGTAAAAATTTAAAACGGGAGGTGTAAGGCGTGTCATTCACATTTATAATTAATCTTATACTAATTATAGTGGTTTTAGCGCTTGTAGTTGTTATTATATATAACATTGCAAAAAATAGAAAAAACACGGAGACGGTAAGTGAAGTAGAACGTGAGAGACAAAAGTATAGTGTAAAAGGCATGATCGATTACATAAAAAATGAATTCGATGAAATTACAAGAATGAATCTTTACGACTTAGCCTTATCCGAAGAAGAGTTTGAAAGAAGAAAAAATACAAAGTATGAGCTAAAAAAAGCATTAAAGGGTGCAGGCTACGCTGCAACAAACGATAAGAAATATGTTAAAACTCTTATGTTTGATTTGCTTCGTAACCAATACAAAGTAACTGAGAGAAATATAAACTATGCAATTCCTTTTGATAATGCAGAAAAACTTACAGAACAAGACAAGTTTGATATATTGCTTCACATGTATAAGAAACAATATAAAAGAAATGCTTTGACTCAGCTTATAACAAAGTATGGTTTGGACAACCCAAAGATAGATAATGATGGTGTACCTTCATACAGAATAACTCGTGAGGAGATAAGTGACATATTTGAAAAAGAAAATGTTCTATCTACTTTAGATTTCGAAGATAAGCTTGAAATAGTGGTTCAAAGAGTTTACCAACATTATAAAGGATTTAGCGTAATAGATGATATACGTGACCAAAACATAGATGGTGTATCTGGTGGTGTATCTGGTATTCCGCCTTCATTCTTGGATCAAGTAGGAGATATGGAAGATTATCTTGACCAAACTGGAAAAATAACAATACCGATGTCATACGATTCCGTATGGATATTCTATAAAGGTAAGTCAATGTATCTTGAGTTCTTATCTTTTGGAAGTGAAGCAGAACTTCGCCGTGTTTGTCAAAACATATATAAATATAATAACCCTGGACAGTTGTCTGAATCAGTTGGTTTCAAAATCAATGAAATGAAGGATGGTTCCAGAATAGTTGTATTAAGACCGAATTTTGCAGAATCTTGGGCATTCTTCGTAAGGAAGTTTGCTCCACCGGTTCTAATTGATGCAAATCAGTTATTAATACATAAAAACAAAGAAAATGTAGTAGAACTTTTAAAATACTTAATTAGAGGTGCTCGTGTTACTGCGGTAACAGGAGAGCAGGGATGTGGTAAAACAACGCTTCTTATGGCTATAATGAAATATTTGTATCCTACAATCACGATGCGTGTACAGGAAACTGCATTCGAACTTCACTTAAGAAAAATATATCCAAAGAGTAACATACTATCATTAAGAGAAACTGAAACAATTACTGGTCAGATGGGACTAGATGTTCAGAAAAAAACAGATGGTGGTGTAAACATTCTAGGAGAGGTTGCAACGGATCCCGTTGCTGCATGGATGATTCAGATGGCGCAGGTTGCATCTAAATTTACATTGTTTACTCACCATGCTAAGACATTTCCAAACCTAATAACAGCACTTAGAAACTCACTTTTGAAGATTGGTATGTTTAACAATGAAGATGTTGCCGAAGTACAGGTTGTAAACGTCATAAACTTTGATGTTCACTTGAAAAAAGGTGTAGATGGTACTCGTTTTATTGAACGTATAACAGAGTGTATTCCAAAAGAAAAGGAATTCCATTACACTAATGATTATAGAAACAAAAAGAATTTTGAAGATAAGATGGACGTGTTTATGGATAACGCAACAGAGTATTTTAGACACTTGACTCAAACTTCAAATTATGACTATAAAAATATAGTAGAATTTAAAAATGGCGAGTATGTATTTACTAATCCAATATCTGAGAAAAACGTTGAAGCAATGCGTGAGAATATGGCTGAAGAAGATGTTAAAGCTTTCGACAAATTCTTAGATACAGCATGGAGGTGACATACAGGTGGTATACTATATTATAGGAGCAATGGTTGGCGTAGCCTTACTTGGGTTGATTGGAGTAGTAGTGTACTACCAAGTTACCAAGAAAAAATACGCTAAAAATAAAGTATTATATAAAAAAGATCAAATAGTAATTAAAAACAAATCTTCATTTAAAGATGTTTTTGATAAAATATTCCAGACATTCTATCTTGTTGCATTAAAAATACCGGTAATAAGTTACTATACAAGAAAAACAAGGTTAAAACTTGAGATGGTTAATGACTATACTGAATATGAGATAAGAAGAAGAACAGGAAAGATAATACTAATATCTGTTATATTTGTATTTACAGCTTTGTTTGTGTTCTTAAATGTTGTAGATGACCTTATGATGTCACTTATCGTTATAATAATGGTATTTATAGTAAATGACGTTATAATTGATTCACAAGTAAATAAAGTAGCAGACAAAATTGTAAGACAGATACCAGAAGTATTTACTGAAATTAGACACTCATTCCACGAACATGGAATGGTTGTAGAAGCATTTGAAGAATGTATTGATGAACTAGAAGATAAAGAAATTATGCCACAGATAAGAAGAATACATGATGCAATAACTGCCGAAAACCCAGAGGTTCAACTAGAAAAATATTATGATGTTGCACCAAATAGATTTTTAAAGTTATTTGCTGGTGTTTCCTATCTTACAATGGAGCTTGGAGATAGGAAAGTAGATGGTATATCTGTATATCTAAAAAACTTAAACAACATATTAAATGACGCATATTTAGATATTCTAAAAAGAGATAAGATAAATTATATGTTTAGAAGTTTAACATTTATAGCTGTTGCACCAATATTTTTCATAGATATATTACAAAGTTGGTCGCAATCTAATTTTCCAGCACTTATTAACTTTTATTCTGGAAGTTTTGGGTTTATAATTAAGGCTTTGATACTTATATCAATATTCGTATCATATTTTGCACTTAAAGTAATAAAAGATGACTCAAACCAGGTTAAATTTGATAGAATAACTCAGAAACGTTGGCAGGAAAGAGTATATAAAATACCTGTTATACAAAAATTGGTAAATGCGTTTATGCCGGCCGAGAATACTAAAAAGTATATTAGAAAATCTCAAAACATTAAAGGAATAAACGCCTATCTTACGATGGAATGGTTCTATGTAAATAAGTTTACTTATGCAATAATTGCCTTTGTTATTACACTTGTGATTGCGCTTAATATGCATTACATAGATGTTCAAAGCGTATATACTAACCTAGAGCAGGAATTTATAAGTTTAGGTCAATTATCTGCAGAAGATCAAAAAGCAGCAGAATCGTATTCTGAAAAAGATGCTGAAGTAGTAAAAGAGTTAAAAAATAAAGGTGATCTTACAAACGAAGACATAAAAGCAGCACTAGAAAAGGCAGGACAAACTTCAACAGATGAGGATGCAGAAAGAATTAAGAATAAGATTAGTAATGTTAAAAACTCTTTCTTGAAATTCTGGGAGGTAATAATAGCAGTACTTGTTGGATGGATAGCATACTTTATTCCAGACCTTATATTAATTATTAAAAATAAAATAAGAGAGATGGAAAAAGAAGATGAAATAATGCAATTCCAATCAATTATACTAATGCTTATGTATATTGAACGTATTGATGTTCAAACGATACTAGAATGGTTAGAGAGATATTCATACGCATATAAAGAACCAATTGCAACAGCACTTAACAACTATGAGGCTGGAGCAGTAGAAGCACTAGAAGATTTAAAAGAAGCAGTACCGCATAAAGATTTTAAACGTATAGTTGAAGGACTTATATCTGCAGTAGAAAGAATACCAATAAGAGATGCTTTTGACGAACTAGAAACAGAAAGGAGTTTCTATTACGAAAGACGTAAGGAAGCTAATGAAAGACTAATTCAGAAAAAGTATACTTACGGAAAGGCTTTAGGTTTTGCGCCGATGATAATCTTAATTGCAGGATATTTCGTAGGACCGCTTATGGTAGTATCTGTAATGCAGATGGTACAATACTTTAACACGATGAACAACATGATGTAACAAAAGATACGGTTACTACACTTTGAAAAAAGTGTTTAACATATATTATATAATATATTATTCATATATAAAGGAGGAATTAATTATGGATAATGCACAAAAAGCTATTATGATTGGTGTAGGATTATTTATAACAATCATAATCATTTCAGCAGTATTGTTGATAACAAACTTAGGAACAGATTTAATCAACAATGCAAGAAACCAAATGTCTAACATTTCTAAATCATTACAAAACCAAGTAACTTCAGCTTTCGATGGTAAAACTGTTACTGGTTCAGAAGTTATTGCTGCTTGCCAACAATATGAAAACTCTGATCAACTTTCTGTAAAAATTATAGTAAGCGATGACAAGTCTTTCCAAACAGGAAAATATGCTGTAAATTTAGTAGGTAGTAGACCAGCTTCAGCTCAAGCTGGTGGAGTTGCAGTTACATATAAAAAGAACTCAAGTGATACAACAACTACAGCGTATGCAGAACTAAATAATACAACAAGAAGTACTTTATCTCAAATTCAAGCAACAGGTGGTGTATCTGGTACACAAACATATTACAGTTATGTAATGAAAGATCAAGATTCAGACACAGTTATGGGAGTTTTGTTTATAAGAAAAGGAATATAGGTAAAGCTATATTAAACAATAAGTTAGACAAATTAAAAGGCATATAATTATGTAAGATTATATGCCCTTTTAACTATTATATAGATATATGTAAGTGTTACATATATGTGTATAATATAAGGAGGAAAAATGGAGGATAATGCAACTCGTGCTATTATAATTGGTGTAGGACTTTTTGTAATATTGCTTACTATTAGTGGTATTATATTATATGTAAATGCTGCAAGAAATATGGCAAATGTAGTGGATAAAAGTTTAAATACATGGGATAACATTACATATAACAATATTATGGATTATAAAGAAGACATTACAATAAAGTGTACGGGAATGGATTTTATAAATTTCATACGTAAGAATGTAATGAGAGAAGATATATTTGTCACTACTATAGCAGAGGATACAGTTATATTAAATAATGTAAGTATGAGTTACTGGAAAAGTGATTACTCAGATAATGCTAGTGAATTAAAGTTAGCAAGTATTTCTGTAGATTCTGAAGTAATAATGAGAAAGAGAACTGTTACTGATCAAAATGGTGTTAACACGTATTACATTACTGTTGAGTTCAGTACAAATTTGGCTACTAGCGTAGAGGCGTATACTAATTTAACTGATGCTAAAAATGGAGAAAATGCTATTGTAGCAGATGAAAAGGTAATGTTAACAGAAGATGAAATGACTATATATTACAAAGTTATATATAGTAAAAATGAAGCTGTAAGCAAAATTACTGGAGTTATATATTCAGGTGGTTCTCCGGTTAGTAATACATTAGGAAATCCTGAGGTAGAAGATACTGCAAATTCATATAGTATATATGCTGTTAATTATGGAAATGATAGTGGTTTAATAAATTCAAATTTTAAAACATATGTGAAAGTGACTGTTTCATACAAAAAGTATGGACAATTATCTGCAAATTCTGTTGAATTTGAATTTGAAAAAGGTAAGAATTATTCTGAACATAATGGAGTTATCATACCAAAAGGTTTCTATTATGTTGGTGGTGAGAAGAACTCTGGTCTCGTAATATCTGACTCATCACTAGATAAGAATAAAGGTGTTGATGCAAATCTTTCTGGAAATCAATTTGTTTGGGTGCCAGTGAATAATTATTCGGATTTTGTAAGAAGTGAAAGTTCAACGAGCTATACAGAGCCATATGCAAAAGGGTATTCTACTGAATTAGAAGAATATAACGATATGTGTGAATCTGTAAAAAAATATAATGGATTTTATATAGCACGTTTTGAAGCAGGAGATGGAGATGTAACATCTGCAAGAATATCAAGTACTACTGCCCATAAAGTAGTAAGCAAAAAAGGAGCATATGTATATAACTGGGTATCATGGGGAGTATCTATGAAGAGTGTAGGTACTACAGGTGCTGTGTATTTGTCACGAAATATGTACAAAGGTAATAAATACGTTGTATCAACATTATGTTACGGGGTACAATGGGATGCAGTAATGAATTTTGTAAACGATACAAATCATAATATTGCTAACTCACGTTCGTGGGGAAATTACAACAATTCAACAGATAACGCTAAAACTAATAGTGGAGAATCAAACATGAACTATACTACTGGAAGAAGTGAGGCATGGAAAGCCAAGAATATTTATGATTTAGCAGGTAATCTTTGGGAATGGACAATGGAGGCTTATAGTAGTAATAATCGTGTTATACGAGGAGGTTGTTATTATGCTAGTGGGAAAGCTGCACCTGCATCTGGTAATAGTAAAAATAAACCATCTACGGTATCTGAAGGATACACTTTTAGACCAGCGCTATATATAAAACTTGATTTAGATTAGTCTTTGTTGCAAGTGCTTTAGAAATACTTTGTAGCACTTGCAAATAGACTTAATGTGTTTTATTATTAAATTGTTAATTATTTTACTAAAAATATGCATAAGAAAGGAGAAACATGGAAGAGAGTTTATCTAAATTTATTACGGCTATTTTAGCTATAGTTATAATGTTTATATTTCCTGTATATATCGCCTATGAGAAAAAGGATGATATATCTTATGCTTTGGCCGTAAGATATACTCAAGATTTCGTGGACAAGGTTAGGAGCAAAGGATATTTAACTCGAGAACTATATCAAGATTATGCATCAAATCTGCTAACTACTGGAAATACATATAAAATAGAATTAGAACATAGATATGTAAGATTTGATTCTAATAGTGAGTCAGCTGGAAGTGAAGTCAGTGCTGTTAGAAATGAGGAAATATACTCAACAGAGCATATATTGAACTTTATGGATAGCAATGAAGAACATAAATATGTTATGAATGTAGGTGACAATTTTAATGTTAAAATTAAAAATACAAATGTTACTATGGCTACAATAATATATAACATAGTTACTGTAAATATGACCAAAAATAATGTTAGAATTCATGTGGATTATGGTGGAAAAATCTTAGCAGACAAGTGGTGGGGAAAAATAAACTTCTTGCCAGGAGGAGAAGATTTAGACTATAGGACTATATTTTCAGTGGTAAAAGCAGAGGCATATACAACACTTGAAGGTGCAAAAAGTGGAGAAGGAGCTATCAAAGATAAATCACAGGTTGTTTTAGATACGGCTGAACAGAATATATATTACAAGGTGTCATATGCATATAAACCTGAAAGAATAACTGGTACAGTGTATGACGGAAACAGGTTTAAAGAAAATACGACAACTCCTATTTATACAGATCCAAATGGAAAATACGAAATATATGAAGTAAAATATGGTGATATGGATATAACTACACACGCTGAGTTTAATGTTAAATACACAACTAAGTATGGTGAGACCGTAGACAAGAAAGCTAGTTCTCCAACATTTAGGATAGCTGCTCCTAAGGTTACTGCGTATGCAAGTTTAGATGACGCTAGAAAAGGAGTAAACGAGATATTAGAAGGTGAAAACGTTGTATCTTTGGAAGGTTCAAAGAATATATATTACAGATTAAATGTATCTAAATCATCAAGGGCATTAGGCGTTACTGCAGATATATATAGAAATAATGTTATTATTTCTAATAATGTTGAAGTTAAAATAGAAGATGATACTAATGAAGACTTTATTATATATAAAGTAAATTATACAAACTTACCAACTAACAAAAGTGACCGTACGATATATAACAACTATGCTGTATTTTCATTTACTTTAGATGGAGAAAGTAGGCTTACTCGTAAAACGGTAAAGTTTAACTTTGTATATCATGATATAAGCGTAAAACTTGGAAAGATTACAGGAGACGTTGTAAACGTAGTAGGATATAGGGGAAGTTCAGAGGTTAGGACTACATATAAAAATAATGGTTATGAATCAAAGTTACAGGTAAAAGGCTCTAATGGTGTATATTCATATAATACAAATGGAGTAGAAATGGAAATCTCTACTTATACAAATGAAAAAAATAATGGTGTTGTTGTAAATTATACATTAACAAACGAAACACAAGAGGTAAAAGTAGTAAGACTTGCTATTCATACAGATGTGTATGTAGATGGAGATGATAAAGCATACTTATCTAAAATGGATACATATGGAAATGTAGTAGATTCTAATGGTCTTGTTGTGAAAGCAAATAATGAGTATGAGATTGGAAAAATAAATATAATTAGAATGAAAGCTAAAAATGGAACTATATTCTATGTAACAGTAAATGATTTTGATAATTATAATTCAGCGAGTGGAAAGGCTAACAATCCTAAAAATTCAATGTGGCTTGGGTATTATAATGATAGAAAGTCACACTATTGGGATAGTGATAATGGTCATTCTACATCAGGAACAGACTCTGGTTTTGCATTCTCATGGCAAGATATTGAGATTCCTGCTGGAAGCTCAGTTGAAAGATCATTTTCAATAAGTCTAGAATAATAATATATAATACTCTAGAGTGTTAACACTCTAGAGTATTCCATATGTATTAGTTGTTTCATCCAGAAACAGTTGTAGTTTTGGAGGTTTTAGTGTGAATAGTGGAAATGTTGCAAGTATGAGTATAATGAGGATAATTCCAATACACTTAGTATTTTTGAAATTAGTTATGTATATGTAGTAAAATGCTATAAACATGCCAACTATGTATGACAGTATGTCTACTGTCATATTTTTTATATCTAATCCTTCAAATAAATAATGGATAAATAATATAAAAAAAGAGCCAATTATTATAGCCAAAGCTGAAGAAAGAAATACATCTTCCTTTTTTACAATAAAAGTTATAACTGAAAACAATATTATAGGAATAGCTATAAGTTTCAAATGTTCCCATACACTTTCGTTTACGGGTGAAAACAAACCAACAAACAAATTGTTATTTAATATATCGTATGTAAAATGAAGTAACGTTCCTAATAAAATGGCAACTATACAAGATATAATGTAGTATTTTGAGTCTTTCACATTTATCACCAATAGATATTATATATTAGTTTAATATATATTTGTTTTTAGTCGACAAATTATTTATTGTTTTTACATTATAATTTTTATAGTAATTTTTTTATACCTGTGATATACTATGTAATAAATTAAGAAAAAGAGGTGAGTATATATGCCAGATGTAAAACAGAGAATGTTAGATATTGTAGATTCTGTACCAGAAGATTTTTTTGATAATTTAAAGCCAACTCAGATGGCGTTCAAACTTATGATGGAATACATTAAAAGATATGGTGAAGATGAAACAACTATAATTCCAGGAACAGATAAACATTTCAATTATGAGACACTAAAAGAACTAATTGAAGGTAAAAATTTAAATTAAAAGGAGGTTATAAAAATGAAGTTTATGAAAAAAACTTTAAATCAAGTAAATACGCAAGAAAATACGTTGTATGATTTTATATACAATTTGGTATTTTTCATGTCACTAAAAGAGAGTGAAGAAGATTTAAGATGTGGCAGAGTCTACACATTAGAGGAATTAGAGGCTGAAATGGAGGGCAAATATGAAAATTATCGTAACACAGGAAGCAAAGCGTAACTTATTAGATATATTTGATTATAACGTAAAGATATCATTAAATTATGCGATTAAAATGGACAAAAAAATTCGTTCGTATATTGAGGATTTACAACATTATCCACATATTGGAAGATTTGTTCCAGAAATACAAAACAAACATTATCGATAACGAATTTGTAAAAATTACAGGATTATTTACGCTGTTTCTGAAAAATATAATATAGTTTGTATCAGATACATTTTTAATTCAAGACAAGATAAAGCAACATTTTTTGAAGTTCATAAGAAAGAGATTTTCGATTTCTTAAGTTTTTTATTTAATTAATTTTTTTATTTGAAGATATTCTAAATTTATTCCATGTTTTAATATATAATTATTTTTGATGTAATCATAATATATACACATATTATATTTAATACAAATATTAAAGGTACGCCTATGGTAAATGTCTTATGCCTAGTTTTATGTTTTACTAAAAACATCGCTATATAAATACCAATGCTTGCACCTAAAAAGCATAATGTAAAGATAAACTTTTCACTTATTCTATAAAAATTTCTTTTTGCTTTAAATTTATCTATTAACATTATTAAAAATCCAAATATATTTACAGCTAATAAATATATTATAAAAGTTTTTACTGTCATATAAACACCCTAGTAAAGTATACAACATTTAGAGAATGTTTTAAACATTTATTCTTTGTTTGGCAAAAAATATTGAATTATACTATACATTAGACTTGCAATAATAGCAGTTGCAATAGAAATATAAAATCCGGGTACGAAGAATTGAGTCATGTATACTATTATAGTTGAAGCTACAAATCCCACTATTGATCTATAAATAGGAATGTCGTGTATACCAGATATAGTTGATACAAAATAATCAAGCACCACAATTGATATAGCAGATAAAACAAGTTTAGGATAGGATGATGTGTTAAAATTTATTGTAAAAAAACTTGTTAGTATAAGTATAGCAAGGGCAGATAAAAACCTAATTATTAGCTGTTTTAATCTTAAACTATTTAAAGTATTGTTTTTATTTTTGTTTATATTTTCCATTTTATTCCTCACAAGATTATTATTTGTATAATTTAACTATTTATGCAAAAAATACTTATATATGATTTGGAGGAAAATAAATGCTAGTTGTATTTTTTAGGGCTTTAATTTTGTTTTTAGTAGTTTTTATTGTAATAAGACTAATGGGAAAAAGAGAGCTTTCAAAAGTTCAACCATTTGAGCTTGCAATAATTGTTATGATATCTGATTTGGCTTCTGGTCCAATGTCGTCTAGAGATATGTCAACCTTTTCTGGTATTATACCAATAATAGCACTTCTTATTATTTACATAGTTGTAACTCTTATACTACAATCATCAGTTAAAACTGAACAAGTTTTATGTGGAAGACCATCTTTAATTATATTTAAAGGAAAACTCATAGAAGAAGAGGTAAAACGTCAACAACTTACAATAGAAGAGATAATGGAACAGTTAAGAGAAAAAGACATATTTAAAATTCAAGACACAGCATATGCTTTGCTTGAAACAAGTGGAAAGTTAAATGCGGTAAAAAAGACAGATGTATGTGGTCAAATGCCATTAAATGTAATAAGTGAAGGGGAGTACCTTGAAAACAACATGAAAATACTTGGTATGACAAAGGAAGATGTGGATAAACTTATAAACATAAGTAATATTAAATTACAGGATATACTTGTTGGTACTATAGATGAAAATGGAATATTTATTTACCAGTTAAAGGAGAAAAAAACATGAAACAGTATATAACTTTAGTAGGGGCGTTAATTGTAGTTATAGTTTTAAATTGTATACAAGTAACTTTTCTTAAAAATACAGGTAATAGTATGTTAAAAACACTTGATTCTATTGCAGTTAATATAGAAGAGGAAAAATTTGCTGAAGCTGAGTTACAAACAAATAAACTAAAAAATGATTGGAAAAAAATTAAGGTGCGTTGGGATATACTTACTGAGCACGATGATGTTGAAGAGCTAGAAAGCCATCTAGCTAGCATAGGGGCGTATATTAAAAATAAAGAAAAAACAGATGGTCAAGTAGAAGTGGCGGTATTAAAGCAAAGAATAGAACATATTATCCAGAATGAAACGCTAAGTTTTGCTACTATTTTTTAGAAAATGTGAAAAAATTGGCAAAGTATAAAATATTTAAAGAAAAAGCAACTGAAAGATAATTTCCAGTTGCTTTCTAAAATTAGTTGTTTGTTAATACTATATTATCCAATTCCTGTTTTAAAAGCTCATGTGTTTTAAGACTTACTGTAGTTAATGGAAGACGAGGATTTCCTACATTGAAACCTAGTATGTTTAAAGCATCTTTTACTGGCATTGGATTTACTTCAGCAAATAGAGCTTTAATTAGAGGAGTAAATTTTAATTGTATGTCTTTTGCGTAAGCTACATCTCCTAATTTATAAGCTTTACAAAGCATATGTACTTCTTTTGGAAAAATGTTAGATAATACAGATATTACGCCACTTCCTCCAAGAGATAGAAGTGGAAGAATAGAGTCATCGTTTCCAGAGACAATGTCAAAGCTATTAGGAACTTTTGTAAACATTTCAGCAATTTTGGAGAAATTATTTGAAGCTTCTTTTATGCCAACAATATTATCTAGACTAGCTAATACGGATACAGTATCTGGTTCTATATTTACGCCTGTTCGAGATGGGACATTGTATAATATGCATGGAATATGTACACTATGCGCTATTGCTGAAAAGTGTTCTATAAGCCCTTTTTGTGTTGTTTTGTTGTAATATGGAGTAACTAAAAGTAACCCGTCAGCACCTACGCGTTCTGCATATTTTGACATTTCTATTGCAGAATTTGTATTATTCGAACCAGTTCCAACAATTACAGGGACACGTTTGTCTACTTTATCTATTACAAATTTTATAACTTTTTTCTTTTCGCTAATGCTTAAAGTGGCACTTTCACCAGTAGTTCCACATATTACTAAGCCATCAATTTCATTACCTATTTGGTACTCTATAAGTTCTTCTAATTTTGAGTAATTTACTTTCATGTTTTCTTTAAATGGAGTAATTAAAGCTGTATATGCGCCTTTTATCATAAAAACACCTCACATACTGCATAATATGCTAAAAATTTTTTTAAGTGAATAAAATTGAAAATTAAGACCATAATAATAAAAATGGGAAAATATTTTACAAGGAGGTATTATGAAAGTAGTTAACGTTATAGTTTTAATACTAATTATCATAGGAGCTATAAACTGGGGACTAATTGGTGCTTTCAATTTTAACTTAGTTGCATTTTTATTTGGAGTAAACACAGTACTAAGTAGAATAGTTTATGGTCTTGTTGGAATTGCAGGACTTTGGGCATTAACTTTCTTTGGTAGAATTAGCATAGATGAGTAGATAAAACATTATAATTTTAAAAATGAGAGGACACTTTGAAGTATCCTCTCATTTTTAAGGTATTATAATAAGTTGCTTAAATTTGTTATTGTTCCAGCTCCAATTGTAAGAACGATATCATCTGGTTTAACATTTTCATGAATATATTTTGCAATATCTTCAAAGCTTCCTATATACATTGCATTTACATTGTTTTCTTTAAGTCTTTCTACTAACATTTGTGGGGTTATGCTTCCATCGTTTTTTTCTCTTGCTGCATATATGTCGGTTACGACAACTATATCTGCCTTGTTAAAACATGTTGCAAATTCATCAAGTAAAGTTTTAAGACGACTATATGTATGAGGTTGAAATATTGCAATAGTTCTTCCTTTGTTCTTTTCTTTTGCAGTTTGAAGAGTTGCTTTAATTTCTGTTGGGTGATGAGCATAGTCATCATATACTTCTACATTGTCGTTTATTTTCTTCTTAAATTCAAATCTACGACTTGCGCCAGTGAATTCTTCTAAGCCAGCTACAGCTAAATTTAAGTCTATTTTATTTGATATTACAACTCCAATTGTAGCTAGTGAGTTAAGTATATTATGCTTTCCAGGAGCAGATAATCTTACATGACATATTTTATTTTGATTGTGTAACACATCAAATTCATAACAACCAGTAGTCATTAGGTTTATATTATCTGCAAAAATGTTAGCATTTTTATCTTTAATAGAAAAAGTGTAAATATTAACAGCTTTATTTTGTAAAGTTTTTAAGTTTGTATTTAATACTTCCATAACATTGTTATCATCGGCATTTACAATTAGGTTTCCGTTATCATGTACAAGACACATAAATTTACCAAATGAAGATTTTATATTATCTAGATTTTTAAAATAATCTAAATGTTCTTCTTCAATATTTAGAATAACTGATGTATCTCCTGGAAAATTTAAAAAGCTATCTACATATTCGCATGACTCTAATACGAAATATTCATTATTTCCTATTTCATAGTTAAGGTTATTTAATTCCCTTAGTTTAGATCCAACCAAAATTGTTGGGTTAAGCTTTGAAAATTTTAGAGCATTAGCTATCATTGAAGTAGTTGTTGTTTTGCCATGCATTCCAGCTATGCAAATAGGTTTGTTATAATTTTTAAGCATTGCACCTAAAAATACGGCTCTCTCGTATACAGGAATGTTGTGTTCTTTGGCTGTAACAAGTTCGACATCTGTACTAGGTATAGCTGCAGTGTATACAACGATGTCTGAATTTAGTACATTTGTTATATTTGAGCCTATACTTACAGGTATATTTTCGGATCTAACGATTTTTACCATATCATTTTCAGATATATCTGAACCAGTTACATCGTATCCAAATTTTTTCATAATTATAGCGATACCGCTCATACTAATACCACCAATACCAATGAAATGTATTTTGTGTATTTTTTCAAAATCTATATTTTCCATTAAAATCTCTCCCAAAATTAAAATATTTAGTTCTATTCATATAATATATCACAATAAAAAAAGTTATGCAATAATTTATGAAAAACAGTAATTTGCAAAAGAAGTACTTGTGTGTTAAAATAGTAGCACAATTAACTTTTTTCTGAAAAGATTTTTGAGGAGGGAATTATATGCTATGTGAATAACAAAGTCATATTTATATAATTATATAATATAGGAGGAATTTTTTATGTGTGGAATTATCGGATATGTTGGAAATGAAAAAGCAACGAAAATCTTGCTTGATGGATTATCTTCTCTCGAGTATAGAGGTTATGATTCGGCAGGATTATCTGTGCTAAATGATGAAAAAATTACCGTAAAAAAATGTGTGGGTAGAGTTAAAAACTTGCGAGAACTTGACGGTGTAAATGAACTTCAAGGAGATATTGGAATTGCTCATACAAGATGGGCAACACACGGTAAACCATCAGATATAAACTCTCATCCTCACCAAGACAATAGCAAGGAGTTCTCAGTTGTCCACAATGGGATAATTGAAAATTTTGAGGAACTCAAAGAATTTTTGAGCGATAAGGGATATACATTTGTATCTGAAACAGATACAGAAGTAATACCAAATCTTATTCATTATTATTATCACGAGTTGAATCAATGTATATCTAATAAAGAAAGATTTCTTAAGGCGGCAAAATCTGCAATAGACGACTTAAAGGGAAGTTACGCGTTGGCTATAATGTCCACAAATTTTGAAGATGGAATAATAGTTACAAGAAAAAGTGCTCCGCTTGTAGTCGGAACCAGTGACGATGCTAATTATGTTGCATCAGATATACCAGCAGTTTTAAAATATACAAGAAAGTTTTATCTCTTAGATGATAGCGAGATAGCACTTGTGATGAAAAACACAATAGAGTTTTATGGAGATGATCTTGTTCCGCATAATAAAGGTGTAAAAGATATAGAATGGGATGCAGCCTCAGCGGAAAAAGGCGGATTTGAAGACTATATGCTAAAAGAGATTTTCGAGCAACCAATAGCAGTACGTGAAACTATAGGTACAAGACTTCCTTATGGTAGACCTTGCGATATACCGGAATTGAAGTTTTCGAAAGAATATTTAAAGAGCCTGAATAAAATATATATTGTTGCGTGTGGTACAGCGATGCATGCAGCACTTGCGGCAAAAGGAACGTTTGAAAAGTTGTGCGGTATATTATGTGTTGTTGAGGTGGCATCTGAATTTAGATATAGGAATCCACTTATAGATGAAAAGACATTATGTATTTATATAAGTCAGTCTGGTGAAACTGCAGATACTATTGCAGCACTACAACTTGCTTCATCACGTAAGGCTAAAACTGTTGCTATTACCAATGTAATAGGAAGCTCTATTACTAGAGAGGCAGATTACTCTCTATATACGCATGCTGGTCCTGAAATTGCAGTAGCATCTACTAAGGCATATACTTCACAAGTTGTGCTTATGACAATACTTGCAATGCAATTTGCCGAGATAATGGAAACATATCCAAAAGAAGAAATAACCAAAATTAAAGAGGAAATCATGGATTTGCCTTCAAAGATAGAAAGCATATTGGATGAAAAAGAAACACTTAAGGAATTTGCTTCAAATATATATACAGAACACGATATATATTTTCTAGGAAGAGGAGTAGACTATACTACTGCACTTGAAGCATCACTTAAACTTAAGGAGATTTCGTACATTCATTCAGATGCGTATGCGTCAGGTGAACTTAAGCATGGTCCTATTGCTCTTATAGAAAAGGGTGTTACTGTAATTGGAATTATCACAGATGAGAATTTGGTTGAAAAGTCAATGAACAATGTGCTGGAAGTTATAACAAGAGGTGCAAAAACTTTTATTATAACGAACAAGTTACTCAAAAAGAATAACTTCAATTATGTGTTAAACATTCCTGATACGAGTAGTATACTTTCACCGATACTTTCCATTATTCCTCTTCAGCTTTTAAGTTACTACGTTGCCAAGTACAAAGGGCTTGATGTAGATAAGCCAAGAAATCTTGCAAAATCTGTAACAGTTGAATAAGGTAAAAAATAAGCAGTCAAATGTTGACTGCTTATTTTAACGGTTATATTTATAAGAAACTTTACATAATTGACAAAAAATAGATTTTATTGTATAATTTTTCCCTGGTAAAATATATCTATTTACATTTTAATAAAGTAAAGGAGATGTTGAAAACAACATGGAGAAGATTAGAGCAGCAGCTATCAAGTACAAAAAGAAAGAAGAAGATAGAATTAGATATGTATGTGGAGGATGTTATGCTGATTGTATACGCGCATTTTTTTACATGGAGCTGTATTGTACAATGAGAGACATGAGTGCAGAAAAGAGCGGTTTTCTTACTACAGAAGGAAGATTTGTTGATCAAGTTGAAGCTAGACAAATAGCAGTGAATGCAGGACAAATATCCGAAAAATATAAAAGAGAAAAACTATATCCAGGATTCATCGATTGGAATGTATGAAGGAGGCACTAGTATGACTTTTATAGTATTCGTATTGATTTTGATGAATTTAATAGGAATTGCATTTATTGTGGCTGGGTGTAATATGACTCCCAATCCCATGTGGGTAGAGTTTTGTGCTAATTTTCCAGTTTTATGTGGGGTTGTTATAATAATGCTTATTTTCCTTATAGTTTTGAAGATTAGATGGCGAAAGAAATTAAGAAGCGAATATAAATCGACACGGGCCAGTATTGATAACTATAAGGCTATGAGAGAAAATGATCATTACTATTATTGATGCTTTAGGAGGAATTATTATGTTTTTCATTTTAGCATTGGTTATAATAATTGGAATCATATTTGATGTGTATAATGCTCTTAAGGAATTTATGCAAGCTCATCCTTTCTTTGCATTATGCTTTATCATTTTTGTCGTGTTTGTGGATTTATTCGCTTGGATAAGATTGTCTTATGAAGATGGTTTAAGCAATGTTAGTTTAATGTGGAGAAGAGATCTTGATGATTATTAAGACATAAATAAAAACAAGTTCATTAGGTAGAATTACTTAATGAGCTTGTTTTTTTAATTTGTAATTATTGGAAATTTTATTTTTCACCTTCATAGTAGTCAACCTGATCTGAGTTTTTAAAGAAGGTACTAGAAATATTATGTTCAATAATTCCAATTTTATCTGAATCTACATAGTGGATAATGTTAGGGGAGTTGGTAGTATCAAAATCAATGTATAATAATCTTTTTGAATCTGAAGTATTAGTTAATTTATGGAGTCCATTTTTGCCACATGGAAATACAATTACATCGCCACTTTTTACTTTAAGCTTAGAGTCAATTGTTTCTATGATTCCTTCTCCGTCAATTATATAAAAACACTCTGTATTATATGAATGATAATGTTTAGGGTAAGCAGCCTTTCCTGGCATGATTTCATAAAAACAAACGTAAGCTTGACTGAAATCTTTTCTTTGAGTCACTTCATATTTGTTAAATTCATATCCATGTTCATTTTTATATTTTGAATCGATATTGTTTAAATTTTTAATCACTATTTTATCATTCATACTAGAACTCCTTTTTATTAACTATAAATAAAAATATAACCTCTCAATTCCTTTTATGCTAAGGCTTTGAGAGGTTCCTGTGGTGCCGGAAGTGGGACTTGAACCCACACGAGGTTGCCCTCACCAGATTTTGAGTCTGGCGCGTCTGCCAATTCCACCATTCCGACAACAAAGGTATTATAACATGTAAGATAATATTTGTAAACTGTTTTATACAAAAAAAATGGGCATGCTTGCAAAGGTATAAAAGATATTGTATAATTTATATAGCTTTTTTAAGGAGTATGTAGTAATAACTTGTGAAAAATTTATACATTTTTTAGAGGTTATTACTTCACCTTGAAAAAGACTGTTTTAAATAGAGGAGGAGAATTTATGTTTAAAACATTTGAAACAACTTTTGCCGGAAGACGTCTTGTTGTAGAAACAGGTAAGATGGCAGGTCTTGCAAACGGTTCTTGTCTTGTAAGATATGATGATACAGTGGTAATTGTTAATGCATCTATGGCAAAAGAGCCAAGAGAGGGAATAGACTTTTTACCATTATCTGTAGACTATGAAGAAAGACTTTATGCAGTAGGAAAAATACCAGGTGGGTTTGTAAAACGTGAGGGTAAGCCAACAGACAAGAATATATTGGTATCTCGTGCAATAGATAGACCAATACGTCCATTGTTCCCTAAAGATTACAGAAATGATACAGCAATACATGCAATAGCAGTATCTATGGATCCAGAAGTGCTTCCTGAAATACCAGCAATGATTGGAGCTTCAATTGCACTTAACATTTCAGACATTCCGTTTGATAGAGAAGTTGGTGCGGTAAAAGTAGGATTAGTTGATGGAAAGATTATTTTAAATCCAGGTCTAGCAGATAGGGAAAAATCTAAACTAGATTTAACAGTAGCAGCAACATATGAAAAAGTTTGCATGATAGAAGCAGGAGCATCAGAAGTACCAGATGACGTTATGCTTCAAGCAATAAAAGATGCACATGCTGAAATTAAAAACTTGTGTAAATTTATTGCACAAATTAAAGCTGAAATTGGTAAACCAAAAGCTACATATAAATCTTTTGCAATACCAGAAGATATGTGGACTGAGTTATATGACAACTTCTATGAAACAGTTCATAAAGCTGTTCAAACTACAGATAAAACTGTAAGAGACGAGAACATGGCTCATGTTGAAGAAGACATTAAAGCATACTACATTGAAAAACATGGCGAAGAAGAATATTTGAAAAATAAGTCTATGATAGCTGAAGCTTTGTATAAGCTAGAAAAGAAAAACGTTCGTAATTTAATAATTAAAGAGGGTATGAGACCAGATGGACGTGGCTTTGACGAAATAAGACCATTATCTTGTGAAGTAGGACTTCTTCCAAGAACTCATGGTAGTGCTTTGTTTAACAGAGGACAAACTCAAGTAATGACAGTAGTAACACTAGGACCAAAATCTGATGAGCAAAGTTTAGATGGACTTGACGAGGAAGAGTCTAAAAGATATATTCACCACTATAACTTCCCACCATTTAGTGTTGGTGAGGCAAGACCTGTAAGAAGCCCAGGACGTAGAGAAATTGGTCACGGTGCTCTTGCAGAACGTGCATTAGAGCCTGTAATACCAAGTATAGAGGAATTCCCTTACACTATTCGTGTAGTATCTGAAGTATTAAGCTCAAATGGGTCAACATCTCAAGCAAGTGTATGTGGTTCAACATTAGCACTTATGGATGCAGGTGTTCCAATAAAAGAACCAGTTGCAGGAATTTCAACAGGTTTGTTCACTAAAGAAGATTCAGACGATTATATAATGGTAACAGATATTCAAGGAATTGAAGACTTCTTTGGAGATATGGACTTTAAAGTTGCTGGAACAAAGAATGGTATAACAGCAATTCAAGTAGATATAAAAATTGATGGTTTAACATATGAAATAATAGAAGAAGCATTTGCAAGAACGAGAAAGGCACGTGCATACATATTAGATGAAATAATGTTAAAAACAATACCAGAGCCAAGAAAACACTTAAATCAATATGCACCAAAGATTAAAACATTAAAAATAGATGTAGATAAGATAAAAGACGTAATTGGTTCAGGCGGAAAGACTATTAACAAAATAATAGATGAAACTGGTGTTAAAATAGATATTGAAGAAGATGGTTCTGTATTTGTATATAGTATGGATGAGGATTCAATAGATAAAGCATTAAAAATGATAGCTGGAATTGTAGAAGATGTAGAAAAAGGTGCTGTATATATGGGGCGCGTAACGAAAATAATGCCAGCATTTGCAATAGTTGAAGTTTTACCTGGAAAAGAAGGGCTTCTTCACATCTCTCAAATTTCTAAAGAGCGTGTTGGAAAAATAGAGGATGTTTTAAAAGTGGGCCAAGAGATAATGGTAAAAGTAATAGATATAGACAAAGAACAAGGAAAATTTAAATTATCCGCAAAGGAAGTGTAAGTTAATGGAAGTATTTGCTTTTGTAGGAGCAAGTGGTACAGGAAAAAGTCACAACTCACAAAATGTTGCAGCAGATTATTCTATAGATTATATTATAGATGATGCTCTGCTTATTAAGCAAAACAAGGTGATAGCCGGAAAATCTGCAAAAACAGAGCCAACTAAAATTGGTTCTGTAAAGGCAGCATTGTTTATTGATGAGGCACGTGCAAAAGCAATGAGGAATGCTATTAAGGCTGAAAATATAAAGAAACTTCTTATACTTGGTACTTCTAATGAAATGGTAGATAAGATTGCAGAAAATCTTCATTTACCAAAGATTTGTAAAAGAGTATATATAGAAGAAGTTTCTAGTCCAGAACAAATAGAGGCGGCTAAAAAGTTAAGACGTGAAAAAGGAATTCATGTTGTACCTGTTCCAACATTTGAAATAAAAGAACAATTTTCAGGATACTTTTTAGACCCTTTAAAAATGTTTGAAAAAAAAGATAGAGTATACAAAGAAAAGAGTATAATTCGACCTACATTTAGCTATCTTGGGAACTATACTATTTCAGATAAAGTTTTGCGAGAATTAGTGGCATATGAAGGAAGAAAACAAGAGGGAATAAGCAAGCTTGTTAAAGTAACTGTTGAAAAGTATGTTGATGGTATGAAGATAGATGTTGATGTTAACGTTTATTTTGGAGTAAGAATACCAGATGTTACAACAGCTTTAAGAAAGAGAATAGTAGATGAGATAGATTATATGACAGGTATAAATATATTTAGCATAAATGTTAACGTAAGAGGAATAGATATGAAAAAGGAGTGATTAACACTCCTTTTGTGTTTGATGAACAAACTTTTGCACGACAGAGTTGACATAAACTTGAAAATGTGTTAAAATATAATTGTTCGAATTAACAGAACACCTAAAAAAATTTTTAAAGGTGAGGAAAATAATTATGGAGAGATTAAACTTTGTTCGTGAACGGGATTTTAATGTAAGAATGAGCGTACTTGATAATTATCCGAATTTCGAGGACCAACAACAAGCATACGTTGAACTTGTACGTGATTCTCTCGGAAGTGAAATTGTGAATTCAGCTTCTGTTTGGATTGGGAACTATTCAATATTATATTCGGATAATACTGCAAAAACAATTCCTTTGGAAACGAGAGGAATTACGTTAATGGGACGGATAATGGATGAAATCAAAAAGTCAGATGCTATTCGAATTAATCTTCGCATGAAACAAGGCGGGTTTAAATCCTGGATTGTATTCAGAAACATTGCGGATTTAGAACTGATCAAAAGAAATGACTTTAACGTTAGAAATAGCGTTTTGGATGGTCAGTTTGATTCGATATCTGAAAAAATGAAGGCGTATTTTGAACTTGTACGTGATTCTCTTGGAAGCGAAATTGTAAGTTCTCAGGCTATATTTATGGGAAACTATACAATTATGCGTGGAGATGGAAGCAGAAGTACTCGTTCATTCCAGCTTAAAGGAACCGCTTTTATGGCGAACATGATACCTGAGCTTAGGAAGTCTGTCGCGATAAGAATCAATATGAGGATGAGACAGGGCGGATTTAAATCTTGGGTTATTTCCCAGTAAGGAAAAATTAGCACTCGAAAATGTCGGGTGCTAATTTTTTTATTTTTTTTGGTCTAAAGTGTTGACAAATGATTTTTTGGAGAGTATATTATATGTGTTAGCACTTGATGCTAAAGAGTGCTAATATATAAAAGGTGAGAATATAATGGAATTGGATGATAGAAAGAAAAAAATACTTGCCTTGGTAGTTGAAAATTATATTGAATCGGCAGAGCCTGTTGGTTCAAAACAAATAGCGGATAGTTACGAAAATGATATAAGTCCTGCTACTATAAGAAATGAAATGAAACAACTTGAAGAAATAGGGTTTTTGGAACAGCCTCATGTTTCTGCAGGACGTGTACCATCTACTTTAGGTTATAGATATTACGTAGATAATTTGATGACTAATAATACATTAAGTTTGGTTGATATAGATTATATAAATAATAATATTGTAAGTTATGGAAATGTTGAAAAAACATTAGAACATGCGGCAGAAGTAATATCTAAGGTATTAAAACTTCCTACAGTTTTAAATATTAAGACTTCAGATGTGATAGAAAATATAAAAGTATTAAAGATATCAGATAAAATATTATTGATTGTGCTTATGTCTAATTCTGGAAGCGTAAAGGATGTCATAGTACAAATAACAGATAGTTTGCCTGAAGCAAGAATAGATGAGTTATCTAAATTGCTTAATAAGAATTTAAAAGGAACACCTTTAGAAGAATTATCACATGTACTAAATGAAGTTGTAAAAAAAGAATTGAGTAGATTTTCTGGTGTTTTAAATGAAATGGAACATATAATTCGTAAAGAACTTAATGCACCTAAAACAGATGTAAAGGGAAATATAGAACCACTTTTAAGTTTGCCAGAATTTAGCGATACATCAGAAGTTAAAAGATTTCTGAATGTAGTAAATACTAAAGAAATACTACGAGAAGTATTGGAAAAAATAGATCAAAATGATGTGTCTGTAATAATAGGAAATGAAAGTAATGAAATATTACTTAAAGATTATAGTCTTATATCGTTAGACTTTACAGCAAATGATACAACTAGTGCAACGCTTGGAATAGTTGCTCCAAAAAGAGTTAATTATAATAAGGCGATTGCAACGTTTAAAGCTGTTAACGAGAAACTTAAAAAGATATTTGGCAAGGAAAAGGAGGATACTAATGGATAGTCAAAAGAAAGCACAAAAAAATGAAAATGATGCAGAGATAGTAGAAGAAGTTAAAGAAACAAATGAGAATATAGAAGTTGAAGTAAGTGATGAACAAAAATTTATAGAAAAGTTAAATAGCGATTTAGAAGAGCAAAGAAAGAAAGCGGAAGAATATTATGACAGCTTAAGAAGAAATATGGCTGAATTTGATAATTTCAAAAAAAGAATTACTAAAGAAAGGGACAATATGTATTTATCTGTAGTTTCTGAGGTAATAGGAGCGATACTTCCAATTGTAGATAATTTTGAAAAGGCTGCTCAAGCCGAGTGCAAAGATGAAAAGTATAAAGAAGGAATAGAGCTTATATACAAAGACCTTATGGGAATGCTTAAAAAATATAATGTTGAACCTATAGAAGATATTGGATGTACCTTTGATCCAGTATATCACGAAGCAGTTATGAGTGTGACTGATGAAACAAAAGGTGAAAAAGAAATAGTGGAAGTGTTTAGACGAGGATATCGTTTAGGAGATAAAGTCGTAAGACACTCACTAGTAAAAGTTGCAAATTAGGTAACTACTTAAAAGATTATCTTTTAAGTTTAACATAATAATTAAAGAATTAGGAGGAATATATTATGTCAAAAGTTATAGGAATTGATTTAGGAACAACGAACTCATGTGTAGCTGTTATAGAAAATGGTGAACCAACAGTTATACCAAGTTCTGAAGGTGCAAGAACAACTCCATCTGTAGTTGGTTTTGCTAAAAATGGTGAAAGATTAGTTGGTCAAGTTGCAAAACGTCAAGCAATCACAAACCATGATAGAACAGTAGTATCTATCAAAAGAGATATGGGAACAAATAAAAAAGTTAAAATAGATGATAAAGAGTATTCTGCACCAGAAATAAGTGCGATGATACTTCAAAAAATGAAATCAGACGCTGAAAGTTATCTTGGTGAACCAATAACTCAAGCAGTTATTACAGTACCTGCATATTTCAGTGATTCACAACGTCAAGCAACAAAAGATGCTGGTAAAATTGCTGGTCTTGAAGTTTTAAGAATTATAAACGAGCCAACAGCAGCAGCTTTAGCTTATGGACTAGATAAAGATAAAGACCAAAAAATTATGGTTTATGACCTTGGTGGAGGAACATTCGATGTATCTATACTAGATATTGGTGATGGTGTATTTGAAGTTTTGGCTACAGCTGGTAATAACCGTCTTGGTGGAGATGACTTCGACCAAAGAATAATAGAATATCTAGTAGCTGAATTTAAGAAAGATTCAGGAATAGATTTGTCAGGGGATAACATGGCAATGCAAAGATTAAAGGAAGCTGCTGAAAAAGCTAAAATTGAGCTTTCTTCAACACCTACTGCAAATATAAACTTACCATTTATTACTGCTGATGCAACTGGTCCAAAACACATGGATATTACACTTACACGTGCAAAATTTGAAGAACTTATTGGAGACCTTGTTGAAGCAACAGTTGGACCTGTAAATCAAGCAATGAAAGATTCTGGTCTTACATTTGATAAACTAGATAAAATATTACTTGTTGGTGGTTCTACAAGAGTACCTCTTGTACAAGAAACAGTTAAACGTTTAACTGGTAAAGAGCCATATAAGGGAATTAACCCAGATGAATGTGTTGCAGTTGGTGCAGCAATTCAAGCAGGTGTTTTAACAGGAGACGTTAAGGGACTAGTATTACTTGATGTAACTCCATTGTCACTAGGTATTGAAACTTATGGCGGCGTATTTACAAAACTTATAGACAGAAATACTACAATACCAACAAAGAAATCTCAAATATTTAGTACTGCTGCAGATGGTCAAACATCAGTTGAAGTACATGTATTGCAAGGTGAACGTGAGATTGCAGCATACAATAAGACACTTGGACGTTTCAGTCTAACTGGAATTCCACCAGCTCCTCGTGGAGTACCTCAAATCGAAGTTTCATTTGATATAGATGCAAACGGTATTGTTCATGTAACAGCAAAAGATATGGCTACAAACAACGAACAAAAAATAGCAATTACTGCAAGTTCAAACCTATCTGAAGAAGAAATAGATAAAGCTGTAAAAGAAGCAGAAGCACACGCAGCTGAGGATAAGAAGAAGAAAGAAGAAGTTGAAGTTAGAAATAATGCAGATTCATTTGTATATAATACAGAAAAAACTTTAAAAGAGCTTGAAGGAAAGATTTCTGCTGATGAAAAAGCCAAAGTTGAAGCAGAGATAGCAAATGTTAAAAAGACATTGGAAGGAACTGATACTGACGCTATAAAAGCAGCTACTGAAAAACTTACACAAGTATTCTATGAAATTTCTCAGAAATTGTATACAGATGCTCAAGCAGCAGCTGGCGCAGCAGAACAACAAACAACAGGTGATGCAACAAGCGGTGCAGATAACGTTGTTCATGATGCAGATTATAAAGTAGAAGATGAAGAATCTAATTCTTAATTTGAGAGTACAATAGTTTAGTGAAAGCGGGAATAGTTTTTCCGCTTTTACCTAAATTATGGAAAGGAGAAAGTTCATGGCAAGCAAAGATTATTATGAGATATTGGGTGTATCTAAAAATGCTACGGCTGAAGAGATAAAAAAAGCATATAGAGCTAAAGCTAAACAATATCATCCTGATATGAATGAGGATAAAGCTGCAGCGGAGGAAAAATTTAAAGAAGCTTCTGAAGCATACAGTGTTTTATCTGATGAAACAAAAAGGGCTCAATATGATAGATTTGGTGCAGACTTTGCAAATAATGGTTATAGCTCTTACGGTTCGACTGGCGGATTTGACTTCTCTGGCTTTTCTAATGGTGGAATGGGATTTGATATAGACCTTGAAGACATTTTAGGTAGTGTTTTTGGAGGTGGATTTGGTGGATTTAAAACTCAAAAAAATGGCCCAACAAAAGGTGCAGACATAAGATACAATATGCGTTTGACATTTGAAGAGGCTGTGTTTGGGTGCACAAAACAAGTTGTCGTTACAAGAAATGAAAAATGTTCTAGCTGTAACGGTACAGGAGCTAAATCTGGTACTTCCAAAGTTACATGTGATAAGTGTGGAGGACATGGTAAGGTTCAAAGTGTACAAAATACAATAATGGGAACATTTAGCACTGTCAAGACTTGCGATAAGTGCGGAGGAACTGGAAGTATAGTAAAAGATCCATGCGAAGTGTGTTCAGGAGAAGGCTATGTACGTAAATCTAGAAAGATAGATGTAAAAATACCAGCTGGTATAGACAATGGTCAAGCGATTGCTTTATCTGGTCAAGGTGATATGGGCAAAAATGGTGGACCAGCGGGAGACCTTTTCATAGTTGTGAATGTAGCACCTCATAAGTTGTTTGTAAGACAAGGTAGCACAATTAGCTTTGAAAAATCTATTCCTTTTGTTAAAGCTGTACTTGGTGGCCCAATAACAATACCTACCCTTGAAGGCGATGAAACGTTTACAATACCAGAAGGAACTCAACCGGGAAGTGTGTTTGTATTGAGAGGAAAAGGAGTACCTACTAGAACAGGTAGAGGAAACCTTGAATTTAAAGTACAGATAGAGATACCAAAAAAATTATCAGATAAACAGCGTGAACTCTTAGAGCAATACGCTATATCTTGTAGTGAAGAGGTGTCACCTAAAAGGAAAGGCTTTTTTGGAAAATAATATAAAATATTAAATAACAGATTTTGTTTCAAGTATATGAGATTAAGTCTGTTATTTTTTAGTTAGTTATATGATTGACAATAAAACGTATTTGGTATACTATTATTAGGTATATTAAACTAGAGGAGAGAACAAATGAAAAATATAAACAAAGGTATATCTTTAATAGTACTTGTAATAACAATAATTGTTATGGCAGTCTTAGCTTCAACAGTAATTATAACATTGTCTAATACAAATATAATAAATAAAGCAAATGATGCTGTAAACTCATCAAATTTAGCTTCAGTTAGAGAAGAGTTAATATTAAACGAAGCGTCTGGTATTTTGAGTGCTACAAAGAACGTGTGGAATGGAGAAATTGCAACATCTTTTGCAAGAGGAAGTGGAACGAAATCTGATCCATACATAGTAGAAAAACCAAGTGAGCTTGCTTATTTTGCTTCACAGGTAAATGCTGGCGAAAAATATGAAAACAAATATATAAAACTTGTTAATTCCATGGACATGAATAACATTAAATGGACACCGATAGCTAAAGGTGGTACAAATTATAAAATAGATTTTACAACATTGAATACATTTAATGGAATTTTTGATGGTTCTAATTGTGTTATAGATAATTTAAATGTAGAAGAATTAGAAGTCTGGGGAGCTGGATTATTTGGTGTTGCTCAAAATGCTGTTATAAAAAATATAATAGTAAGAGGCAACATAACAGGTAGCACAAATATTGCCGGAGTAGTCGGAATGGCTAACAACACTGAAGTATACAATTGCCTTGCAAGAGTAAACGTAATAGCAGAGGATAGTGATGAGTTAACGAACACTGGAGAATCTGCAGGAGCAGTGGTGGGTATTGTTTATGAGAAATGTACAATAGGAAATTGTGTAAGTTACGGAAATGTTGAAACTAAAAATACTTTTGCTTTAAAAGGAAGGGGGAAATGTGCTGGAGGCATAGTTGGATGCGTTGGAGATGCCGATACTGATACAGTAGAAATATATGGTTGTACAAATTATGCAACAGTTACAGCTAACTATCAACAATCAGGTGGAATTATTTCTAGTATAGCAAATACTTCAAGTGTAATTAATTGTGAAAATTATGGCACAATTTCAGTTAATAAAAAAGATGAGTTAGCTAGTTCAGGTTATCTTTCAGGTGGAATAGTAGGATGGACTGTTGGAAACTCAACGGTTAAAAACTGTAATAATTATGGAAGTGTTATGGCTGAAAGTTCTGCAACTGGTGGAATAACAGGAAAACTTGATTCATCTACAATGGAGAAGTGTAATAATTATGGAAGTGTTATTTGTAAAGGCTCTATTTCTGGTGGTATAATTGGTTTGAGTAAAGATTCGTCAATTTATAGTTGTAAAAATGGCGGAAATATTGAATCAGTAATAGGTTGTGCAGCTGGAATTGCAGGTCGATCTGACACGTCTAATATATATGATTGTACAAATGAAGGAAAAATTGTAGCGAGTAAACAGCAGGCAGGAGGAATAGTTGGATATTTAAATGCTGGAAGCATTTCTGCGTGCACAAACAGAGGAAGTGCAACTATTAAATTTACTAGCGGCGATTCTTCATCAGGCCTTGCTGTTGGAGGAATAAGTGCAGTTGCTTTAAATAATGCTGAAATTTCAGATTGTATAAATGAGGGAAAAATTGTAGCGAGTAAACAGCAGGCAGGAGGAATAGTTGGAAATTTAAAGTCGGGAAATATTTCTAGATGTGAAAATAAAGGAAATATTATAGTATATTATAGCAGTGAAATTGCAAATTCTGGTCTTATTGCAGGTGGAGTAACAGGAGCTGCAAGGACAGGTACCTCAGTATCTAATTGTAAAAATTCAGGCAGTGTTTTTGCTGGAAGTCAAAAAGCAGGAGGAATTGCAGGATTTTGTGAGGTGGCGTCAATAACAAATTGTTATAATACGGGCTATATATCTAGTGGAAGTGTTGGAAAATCAGGAATTACAGGTGGAATAGCAGGAGGAACAGCAGGTTCTACAATAGAATCTTGTGCAAATTTTGGAAAAATTGAATCTTTGAGTGATTTAGATACGGACAAAGTTGGAGGAATAGTTGGTAGTGAATCTGGCACTGGTCTATCACTTACAAAAGTGTACAACAGTGGTGAAGTTATAGCTGAAGTAAAAGGTGGTATAATAGGTAATACAAAAGATACAGCGGTATATTCTAAAACTTATTATTATACAGAAGATACTGAGTTACAAGGAATAGGACGCCTTGGGGAAGAAACTAACTTTGAAGATGTGGAAAATCAATATGAAAAAACATTAAACAAATTTACTACATTGAAAGAATTTTTAAATTGGGTAAAATAGTAATTAAAAAGATTCGCTGTAATTTTACAGCGAATCTTTTTAATGTTTAGTTAATGCATCTGGAATAATAAATAAGAATGCGAAGAGCGAATTCCTCAAGACTTAGGTTTATGTCTATACTTGTGCTAAAGATTTTATGGGACAAATCTGTTTCATTCGAAAAAATAGAAGCTTTTGCATTCAAAAAAATGCATAGTAATTTTTCATAAGATATGTTAAAGTATTTTGACATTGTTTTAATTGGTGTGTAAGAACAAATTAAAGTACCAGGTTCTTTAAGGAACAATTTTAAGTATTCAAAACCATTTGATGTATTAGGAATACCGAGATTTTCCAAAAATTCGTCTTCACGAGAAATGTTTTTTTGGATTTCTGCAAAACAACTTGTTGGGTCATTTACAGTGTAGAAATACATTTTGGCATTACTATTTTCTGCCAAGGAGATTAAATTCTCATTAAAAGAGTCAGTTACAATTATGATAGCCATTTCCTTTTCCTCCAATTGTTAAAAGGTATAATTTAAAGTTTACATAAATATTTTACAATATAATTAGATATTTGTCAATATTGACATATGGTATATAATTTGGTTTTAGGAGGTTATATGGCAAAGAGATTTGTAGTAGATGATATAGATGTGGTTATAGAAGATGATAGAATAGAGATATCTGGGGAACAAGTAAACCATATTAAGGCTTTAAGGCATGAGGTAGGAGAACAGGTAAATATAAACAATTATTTGGTAGAGATTAAAAAAATATCTAAAGAAAAAATATATGGAGTAATTTTGAATAAAATACAACCAAAAGGGATACCAAGCAAAAATATAACTTTAATACAATCATATTTAAAATCGGATAAGATGGAATATGTTGTGCAAAAATCGGTAGAGTTGGGAGTATCTAATGTACAGCCTGTTATATCTAAAAATACGGTAGTTAAATTGGATGAAAAAGATGCAATAAAAAAGATAGAAAGACTAAATAAAATAGCCGTAGAAGCAGTTGGGCAATGCGGAAGAACAGATTGCGTAAAAGTAGAGCCTGTAAAAAAAATTAATGATATAGATTTTACATCTTTTGATTTGGTAATATTATGCTATGAAAAAGCAACATGTAATTTGGCAGATATTGAAAACAAAATGACAGAAGCGCTAAATATAGCAGTAATTATTGGACCAGAAGGTGGATTTGATGAACATGAAATAGAAATACTTTATAATATTAAAAATTTGTCTACAGTTTTGTTTGGTGAAAGAATATTAAGAGCTGAAACTGCGAGTGTATATATGTTAAGCATATTAGATTATTTAAGCAAAAAGTAGTAGACAAAGAATTTTTTTCGTGTTAAAATATTTTTGAAATACAGAGGTGTAATTATGAATAAAATAAAGAAAATATTGGTAGCTGTTTTATGTGTGGTAGTTTTGGTTAGTTTGAATTTTGTTCAGGCTGATTCTACTAAACCAAAGGCAGATGTTCCTAAGATAGAAACTGCAAAAGTACCTGATACAGGCGATAGCACGATATCAGGAGTAACGGAGTTAACAGATAGAATATGGGCTAGTGCAATTTTAATAGTGCAAGTTTTATCTGTAGGTTGTGTTATATTTGCAGGGTTAAGATATATGTATTCTTCTGCAGACAAAAAGGCAGATATAAAAAAAGGTATGATGTATTTAGCTTTAGGAGCAATATTTGTGTTTGCAACTTCAACTGTTATGAAGTTTATATTTGGCATTGGTGATAGCTTAATAAAATAAATATTGCACATAAAATACCATAATTTATATATAATTTAACTGTAATTAGGGTGTATAATAATGCCATGTTAGTTGAGAGAGACTAACATTAAGACAGTAAAAAAGCTGGCTTAAAGAATTTCCCCCTTTTATTTTGATAAGATACCACATACAGGTGGTATCTTTTTATATATTTTACTATCACATAATTTCTCACATATTTTTGATTGTTTTTACTAAATTTATATGTATAATATTATTAGAAAGTTAAGGTACTGCTAAACCGTAATGGCAGAGAAAAGAGAAGATAATAGTATGGAAGTAAATAATGGAAATAAAGAACAAGTAACTAATAACGTTAAGTACTTTGTTGAAAAGAAAGAATCAAAAGTGCTAAGAGCATTCGGTATGTGCGGGCTGGTAATTGCTTCTGGAATACTTGGTGGAGTAACAGCAACATATATGTCTAAAGGAGAGACCAATCAGGGGAAAAATAGCAATAATACAGTTACTACATATAATTTTGAAACAGTAGAGAGCCCGGTTGTTGCTATTGCAGAAAAATTGTCCCCATCAGTAGTTGGAATAAGAGTTTCATATCTTAGTCAGAGTTTGTTTGGACTTTCTGAGGCCGAAGGCGAGGGCTCAGGAATCGTTTATTCAGCAGATGGTTATATTATTACAAATTATCATGTTATAGAGCAGGCAGTAAATAACAATAGTGCAAAAATTTATGTTTTAATGTCAGATGGAAAAGAGTATGAAGCAACCGTAGTTGGATCAGATAAAACTACAGATCTAGCAGTTATTAAAGTAAATGCAACAGAACTTACAGCAGCTGAATTTGGAAACTCAGATAGCATAAAAGTGGGGGAACTTGCAGTTGCTATAGGTAATCCACTTGGTCAAGAATTTGCTGGAACTGTTACAGGCGGTTATATATCAGGATTAAACAGAACAGTTACGGTAGATAATGTTGTATATAACCTTATTCAAACAGATGCAGCGATTAACTCTGGAAACAGTGGAGGCCCATTAGTTGATGCTAGTGGTAGAGTTATAGGGATAAACACAGTTAAAGTGTCTGCAACAGGTGTTGAAGGAATAGGTTTTGCAATTCCAATCAATGAAGTTTTACCAATAGTTGAAGAACTTATATCTAATAAGAAAGTAACTAGACCGTTTATTGGCGTTGGTGGTATAACTTTAACTGAAAGTTTAGCTTCAAGAAATAAACTTGTTGAAGGAATATATGTACAACAAGTAACTAAAAAATCTCCGGCAGAAGTAGCTGGAATAAAACAAGGCGATGTAATAGTTGAAGCAAATGATACTAAAGTTACATCTATTGCTGAATTAAATGTTGTAAAAAACAAATTGAAAATAGGAGATACAATTAAGCTTAAGATATATAGAAATAAAGAATATATCACTGTTAATGTGACTCTTGCATCGACAAGTGATTTTGAATAGAGGTGAAATGATGTATACAATTTGTGTAGTAGAGGATGAAAAGGATTTAAATAACCTAGTAAAGACATATTTGGAAAAAGAAGGATATAACGTAATTCAATGTTTTAATGGTACGTCTGCATTAGCAGTTACAGAAAAAGTGAATTTATGGATACTAGACATTATGCTTGGTGATGAAATAAGTGGTTATGATATTATTAAGAAAATAAGAGAAAAAGATAGTGTGGTTCCAGTTATATTTACTTCTGCAAGAGATCAGGAATTAGACAAAATTTTAGGACTAGAAATGGGAAGTGATGACTATGTTACTAAGCCATATTCACCGAAAGAATTGATGCTTAGAGTAGCAAATATGTTAAAGAGAGCATATAAAACTGAAATGAGTAAAATAACGTACGAGAATTACAGTATAGATAAAGAAAAAAGAATTGTATATACAGATGGAGAAGAAATACGATTAACTGCCTTGGAGTTTGACTTGTTAATATTATTGTTAGAAAATTTGGGCAAATCTTTTACACGAGATGAAATATTAAACTCCGTTTGGGGAACAGATTATTTCGGAAGTGATAGAGTAGTTGACGACTTGGTAAGACGTCTTAGAGCAAAAATGCCAAAACTTAATATAAACACAATATATGGATTAGGGTATAGATTGTCATGAAAAAAAGAGAAGAGTTTTTAAAAAATTTAACATTACAAAAACAACTTGTTTTTGTAATGTTGCTTGCGCTTTTTGTAGCGGCGGTTTCGTTTTTGATTTTTTTGCCAAAAATACTTAAACCATTTTATGAGCATAATATATATGAATACTTGGAACAACCTGCAAATTTTTTAGGCATAAATGAGAGTAAGATAAATAGTGATTTAGCATATATAATTAAAACAAAAAGTGGAGCAACATATATTTCTAAAAATTTTGAAACATTATTTGGGGAAAATGCTAGTGTAAAAGATATATTAGCAAGTTCAACTAAAGATTATGGAAAGTTTAGATATAATAAACAGACATATTATTATTATACTGCAAGTAATGATAGTAGTGTTAATTTTGTGTTTACTAATGGTGATATTATAGAAGAACAAGAAAAAAATTTGGTAACTATAATGCTTCCTACGATGATAACCACGACGTTAATTATTATGATACTAATATATGCTTGGTCAAATAATATAGTGTATAAAATCAAGAGATTGAAGTACAAAACAGAAAACATCACTAGTGATAAATTCAAAGAAGGACAACATTTTACAATAGATGATGAGTTAAATATGCTAAGTAAGTCTATCGATCAAACTCGTAAAGATTTAAGAGAAAAGGAAGAATATAAAAATTATATGTTCCAAAATCTATCTCATGAATTAAAGACACCAATAGCCGTAATAGATAGTTATATAGAGGCTGTAAAAGATGGTGTTATAGATGAAAAAGAAGGTCTTAAGGTAGTTGAAGAACAAACAAATAAGTTGAAAGAACAAGTACAGACAATGCTATACTTTAATAAGATTGATTATATGAAAGAACAAACAGAATTTTTAAACCAAAAGGCGGATATGAAGCGCATTGTGGCAAATAGTATTGAAAAGCATAAAATGCAAAGACAAGATGTACAATTTGTGGCAATCTGTAAAGCTAAGGATGTTAATTTTACGGGGACTGAAGAAATGTGGCAAACAGTTTTAGATAATATGTTAGGAAACTTCGTAAGGTATGCCAAATCTAGAATATCTGTGACAATAAAAAACAATAGATTAGAATTTTTTAATGATGGAGATGCAATATCTGATGAGATTATAGATAAAGTATTTTCTCCATATACAAAAGGAGAAAATGGTCAAACCGGATTAGGACTTTCTATTGTAAAGAGAATAACAGAAGTTTTTGGTTATAATATTACTGTTCAAAATATGCAAGATGGAGTTTTGTTTGTAATAGAAAAGAAGAGAGACAATAATTAAAAATGTGCTAGACAGCCTCTAATTAACAGAAGCTGTCTAGTATTATTTTTTTAAAGTTTAAATCAAGTATTTTTAATGGATAATTGTAGTTGTTTGGAATTTCATCTAAAATACAATTTGGGATATACATTTTGTCTATTATTTTATACTGGAAATTATATCCTGCGTAACAAAAGGTGGTTTTATAATGGCTTGTAACTTTTATCCAACCAAGTGTAAATATAGCAAAATCATCATAATTATATGAATAATGGTTATAGTAGTATCGACTTAATATGCTACTAATTTCGGAGTATGTTTGTTTGTTTTGATTTAAACTAATTCCTTTTATAAATGCTTTTACAGTATTTATATGATTTTCTGTGGGAGACGCTGTGCAAAAGTATTGGTCACCATTTGGAAATATATATGAAAAGTTTTTCATAATACTTTCTCCTTCTTTAAATTTAAATCAGGCTTAATTCTTTTTATATATTGTATGCACGAGTTAACAAATGTTTCTTAAAAATTGCTTGATTTTTAAGCATACCTAATATATAATACTTACGTTGAGATTGGAGAATATTTATGAAAGAAGTAGACTTAAGGAATAAATATATTGAATTTTTTGAAAGTAAAGGACATGTAAGAATTCCTTCTGCACCAGTAGTGCCAGAAAATGATCCATCTGTTTTGTTCAATACAGCTGGTATGCAACCGTTGGTACCATATTTAAAAGGTCAACCACATCCTTATGGAAAAAGACTTTGTGACTACCAAAAATGCGTAAGAACAAATGACTTGGATAGTGTTGGAGACACAACACATCATACATTTTTTGAAATGTTAGGAAATTGGTCTTTAGGAGATTATTTTAAACGCGAATCTGTAGATTATAGTTTTGAATTTTTGACTAAAGTTTTAAATATACCAGTAGATAGACTTGCAGTTACGGTGTTTAGGGGAAATGACCTTGTTAAAGCGGATGATGAAACGGCTAAATATTGGATGGAACACGGAATTAAACCAGAACGTATAAAGTATTTGGGTGAAGAAGATAACTGGTGGCCAAACATGGAGCTTACTGGACTTTGTGGTCCGGATACTGAAATATTTTATTGGAGAAGTACAGATGAAGTACCAGTAGAATTCAATCCCGAGGACGATAGATGGGTTGAAATATGGAATAATGTATTTATGCAATATATGCATGAAGAAAATGGTGCTTTTACTGAGCTTCCTAGCAAAAATGTGGATACAGGAATGGGAATGGAACGTGTTACTGCTATTCTTGAAGGTGTAACAGATAACTATAAGTCATCTATTTGGAAAGATATTATTTCTAAAATTGAGGAGATATCTGGAAAGTCATACGTGGGCAATGAAAAGGCTATGAGAATAATAGCAGATCACTTGCGTTGTGCTGTGTTTATTTCAGCAGATCCTGCAGGAATTAAACCATCTAATACTGACCAGGGATATATTTTAAGAAGACTTTTACGTAGAGTAATACGTTATGCTAGAAACCTTGAAATAGATATTGCTAGTAATTGGGAAGAACAAATTGCATATCTTTTAATTTCTAAATATGAGGCATATTATCCTGAACTTAGCGAAAACAAACAAGTTGTATTTGATGTATTAGCTTCAGAAAAACAAAAATTCAGCAAAACATTAGAAAATGGCTTGAAAGAATTTGAAAAGATTATGAATCATTTTGAAGGAGACACTTTAGATAAAGATACAGCATTTAGACTTTATGATACATTTGGTTTCCCTTTAGAATTGACGGTTGAATTAGCCGCTGAAAAAGGAATTAAAGTAGATGAAGAAGGATTTAAGCTTAAATTTAAAGAACATCAAGAAAAAAGTAGAGCCGGTTCTACTGCTAAGTTTAAAGGCGGACTTGCAGGAAATGGAGAGATGGAGACAAAATACCATACGGCTACACACTTGCTTAATGCAGCACTTAAGATAGTTGTGGGCCCAGAAGTACATCAAAAAGGTTCAAATATAACTGCGGAAAGAATGCGTTTTGATTTTTCTTGTGACCATAAACTTACTGATGAGGAAAAGTCTAAAGCAGAAGAGCTGGTTAACAAATGGATAGCACAAGGAATAGATGTTACTGTAAAAGAAATGAAAAAAGACGAAGCTATTGCTTCTGGAGCAGAGTGCATGTTTATTGAAAAGTATCCAGATATTGTAACTGTGTATTCAATAGGTGATGTATCACATGAATTATGTGGAGGACCACATGTAAAAAACACATCAGAATTAGGGCATTTTGTAATTAAAAAAGAAGAAGCAAGCTCAGCCGGAGTAAGAAGAATTAAAGCTATATTAGAATAGGTGGAAATTTTATGGATTGTATATTTTGTAAAATAATTAATAAAGAAGTACCTGCATCTGTAGTGTATGAAGATGAAAAGTTACTAGCATTTAAGGATATTAATCCTATGGCACCTGTACATGTTTTGATTGTGCCAAAAGTACATGTTCAAAGTTTAAATGAATTAGATGATATGTCATTAGAGTATATAAAGTATGCTTTTTCTAAAATACCTGAAATTGCTTGTACTTTAGGTATAAAAGAAAATGGTTATCGCACAATAATTAATACAGGGAGTGATGCTGGTCAAACAGTAAAGCATGTGCATATACATATATTAGGTGGAACTAAACTTCCAGAGAAGATGGCGTAATTTGGTATAAATTATGTATTCGGGTATTGACAAAAAACAAACAATCAGTTAAAATATAATGGTGCGGTGGATATAGCTCAGTTGGTTAGAGCGCCAGGTTGTGGCCCTGGAGGTCGTGGGTTTGATTCCCATCGCTCACCCCATGAAAAAAGCACTTGCATACGCAAGTGCTTTTTCAGTTATATCAGCCCGACGGCGAGTGATGTTGCTTCGTAGTGATATTCGGCTTCACCGAGTGGGATTCGCCGGGCAAGTGTCGCACACACTTTCTCAGTTATTTGCTTCGTGAGTGTCGTGCGCTCCTGTTCGGTTATTCGTTTCGCGAGTGTCGTGCGCAGGTATACGATCCTTACGTCCCGTGCTTGCGTTGCAGAGATTTTCTTGTTTTCGGCTATTGACAAAGCAGCTGCATTGTGCTACAATCTGAGTGTAATTCTTCGGGGCAGGGTGAAATTCCCGACCGGCGGTACAGTCCGCGAGCGCGTATGCGCTGAATCGGTGCAATTCCGATACCGACAGTTACAGTCCGGATGAGAGAAGGATGG